>Ga0335077_10009751_pt1 | contig 11934 bp, 10 predicted proteins | sample Lox_Sample_31_FD_207151 | JGI IMG/M metagenome (GOLD analysis project Ga0335077, IMG submission 207151) | Soil microbial communities from Loxahatchee National Wildlife Refuge, Florida, United States - Lox_Sample_3.1 | ecosystem: Environmental > Terrestrial > Soil > Wetlands | place: USA...
GATTGCTCTGGGACCGCCTGGGCAGTTGGCTGTTCGCCACGGACGGGATTTACTCGCACTCGATTCGCGACCTCGGGCCCGCGGTGCCTCTGGAAAATCTCACGCCCGGCGCGTTCTTCGGCAACCTCTTTTTCCTCCAGACCATTGTCTTTCCGACGTTCGGCTCCAATGGCCCGCTTTGGAGCCTTGCCAACGAATTTTGGTACTACGTTCTGTTTCCGGCGGTATTTGGCGCCGCGCTCGCCTGGGCGGCCCGCCGCACTGGCACCGCCACATTTTTGACCGGCGTGGCCCTCGCGGTTTGGGCTTTTATCGGGTGGGGCATGCTGATCGGTTTCCTCATCTGGCTGGCAGGATTCGGCCTGGTGCTCCTCGATTCGAAAACGGAGTTGCGTTCCCGAAGCGGCACTTACGTTCTCCTTTTAGGCTCGGTGGTGCTTCTCGGCGGGACACTTTTTGTTTCCCGCAAAATTTGGGAGAGTACGCTGCTCTCCGATCTGGCGGTGGGATTTGCGTTTGCGGTGTTCCTTTTTGCGGCGCTGCAATCCACCAGGAATGAGCATTCCCAGCGTTACTCGGCGATCGCGCACGAATTTGCGGGATTTTCTTACAGCCTGTACGTCCTGCATTTCCCCTTCCTGCTCTTCCTCCGGGCGCGTTTTGTCCCAAAAGATCGTTGGCAACCGACGCCGGCCCATCTTTTGCAGGCCGTGCTGGCGGGCGCAGTCTGTTTGGTGTTTGCGTGGCTGATCTCGCTGGTCACGGAAAGAAGAACGGCCGAAGCAAGAAAATGGGTCAAGCACTTATTCGCTTAACCCTGCCTGCTAATTCTTGGTTCCAATTTCTCCGAATGAGGGGGGGCAGTTTCTGAGGAAAAGCGTGGCCTAATTCTTCTTCTTCGCTGGCTGCACTCCGGAAAGCGCGGTATTGCCGTTCAAAAGCTGCAGGGTGATCTCTTTCGTCTGGTCTTTCCGCACGGGAATATTCCGCTCCCAGTCGGAGTAGGCCCCATTCGAAGAAGCCCGCAGATCGTAACTGTCTTGCTTCAATCCAGTAATGAAAAAGCGCCCCTTGGCGTCGGCATGCACCGCGCGCGGCTTCAGCCCGCTGGAAGTTTCGCAGGTCACGCTCGCACCGGGCACGAGCTTCCCATCCGCGCCGAGCACCCTTCCCGTGATCGTCGCGCCCGTTTTGTTCACCGTCTGCGCCTTCGTTGGGTGCGCAACCAACAGTGCGACACAACCGATCAGGGCTAAAAGCAGTCTCCGATGCATAGGCCACACACCTTTCTCCAGGTACACCCAGTCTAGTGCGCAACGCCTTTGCTTTTCGAGTCACGGCCCGGGATGTGTTCCAGTGCATACCTGTCTCGCCGGACAGTGAGCCCCGCCATGCCTATTCTGTCTTTTTTGAATGGAAGAAACGCGAGGCGTCAGGGAAGTTCTAAATCAATGGCATACACGTCCACGTCGCCATGGTCCACGGTCACGTACACGGAACCATCCGGGCTCAAACCGGTGAAGATGCAGCGCAGCGCCCCTGAACTCAACAAATCTCCGAAGCGCGTCACTTTTTCCGACTCGCGCGTTGCCATCGGCACCCGGAACACTGATTCTTCCACTTCATCCGTGTCCTGGTAATACAGGGCGTCCCCGCCGGGAGACCACCGCAGCGTTGACGGGAAGTTCGCTTCGGCCAACACCGACCACTTCAGGGTTTTGCAGTCGTATAGCCAGATCTCTTTTTTCTTCGGATTCAACGCGGCGATATACCGGCCATCCGCCGACCAGCGCGGCTCGATCAGCCCTTCCGACCCAGGAATGGACGCCAACCGGCTCGTCTCCAGGTCCAGAATCCGGATATTCGATTCGCCGCTTGTCGCGGTGTCCTCTACGTCCACCACGATCTGCCTCCCGTCCGTGCGCCAGTCCCCGGAAACCGACGCCCACCGGTTGGCCGTCGGCAACACGGGTTTCGGCGAGCCACCCTGCGCCGACACGATGTAGAGACGCGGCTGTTTATCCAGCAGGAATCCCGTGAACAAGATCTCCTTTTGGTCCGGCGACCAGTGCGGTGCGAACGCTCCCGTGGCGCCGGCCGTCAATTGCACGCGATTTGTGCCGTCAATCCGGCTCTTCCACAGGGTTCCGTTCTCGCGAGCGGCGTAGACCACCCACTGCCCGTCCAACGAAAAATCCATATCCGTGGCGCCGGATTCGGAAAGCATCGCTGTCTGCTTCATTGTTTTCGGATCGATGCGCAAGAGTTGATATTCACTGTGCGAGCCGATGGTGAACACCCGCGAGCCGTTTGGCGTCGCCGCCGGATGATCCAGCGCGATTGGCCCCTTCGTGAGTTGAAGCGGGTCTCTTCCCCTGCGGCCGAACCAACCACGGCGTTCGTCCAGCAGCCACAGGTTTGCCTGGGTATCCACAGCCAGATTCGCGCGCAGATCCTGCCCCGTGGAGAACGCAAAATATTTTCCCCCAGCCAGCCAGGTTCCGCTGCCTTCGTGTGGCCCGCCCTCTTCGCCGGGCAATACGCGTTTCAGGTCCTTACCGTCCGTGCCGATTTCCCACATCGAATCCGTGCCTTCGACCAGGTTCGATTGCGTAAAGCGCAGGCGATTTCCGTCTGGCGACCACGTCAAGGATTGTGGCGCCACTTTGAATCGCGCCACTTCCCACACATGGTTTCCATCGGAATCCGAAATCTGGATGGTGGCTTCGCGCACGAAGGCAATCATGCTTCCCTGGGGAGACCAGACGGCTTCCTTGGCCATCACATCCCCGACGCGGCGCGGAGCTCCTCCTTGCACGGGCCATAGCCACAGCGGCGTCTCTTCGCCTTCGCGCGTCAGCTCGCCGATCAGAAATTGCGAATGGTCGGGAGACAAATCAAAAATCCTCGTGTTGTCAAAGGGCGTCGGAGTTCGTTGAACGTTGCCGCCCTCCACGGAGGTCTGCATCAGGTTCCAGCCGGTCACATCTCGCACAACGAAATAGATCCGGCTTCCATCGGTCACCAATTTTCCCCAGGGATCCACCTGGCCCACATGCGTCAGTTGCCGCACGGCCAGGACTTTTGGCGTCGTCCGCGGCCACAAGGAAAAAAGCATCAATGCCACCACCCCGCCCAGCATGACGAATACCTGCCTCCAGCTTGGGCCGGCTTTTGCTGCACCGTTTTCCATTACCGACGGCACGGATCCAGGCGGGCCGCTGCTATCCAGCGGCAACTCCAGCGCGTTGCGGTCCCCATCGCTTTCCACGTGAATGGCGGTCATGATTTGTGGGGAATCGCGGTCGATGATTTCCACTGGGGCGATGAACCGATAACCGCGCCGGGGAACGGTCTCGATGAACACCGGGTTCTCCGCGTTGTCATTCAACGCCGCGCGGAGCTTCATCAAGGCGGTATTCAGGCTGCCGTCAAATTCCACGAACGTGCCCTCGGGCCAGATATTTTTCCGCAGCTCTTCCCGAGAGACCACTTCACCGGCCGCTTCCAGCAGGAGAGTCAGAATGCGGAATGGCTGCTCCTGGAGTTTGATGAGCGTGCCCTGGCGGCTTAAGGTCGCCTGTTCCAAATCGACTTCGTACAATCCGAAGCGATAGAGGCGCCTTTCTTGTGGGAGAGTAGTGGGCACAAGTCGCTCGTCTGCCTTCGAGCGTCGGAATTCTACAACAAATCCCAGTTGATACAAAGTCCTATCTGCATCGAAATGCAAGGCTTAATAGTTCATAAATGAACTAGTCCGAGTTCGTTTGACGTCTGGCCTGCTTTTTCCCATCCTCTTGACCTAGCAATACCCGTCGTGCTCGGTCCCACATGCCGAGCCATGGCGGTCCCACAGAGGAGGGTCGTTCCACCAACGCGAACTAACCTCATACTCTGAACCATTGGGAATGTCCGCGTCCTGTGTCCTCCGTCAAGATTCAACCTGGACACGGACGCGGGTATCCCAAATACCCTCACCGGCGCTCCCAATATATTGTTGAAATTGAAGTTACTTAAACTCTGTCAGGCGGTAATACTCGGTCGCCGCGCGGATCCCCAGCCACCGGAAAGGCTCATTCGGCAGATACGCCGGCAGGCGGTTCAAATAGGGCAGCCAGGCCCAGTCCTGCTCCCTCCCCGCCACGAGATCCGCCAGGATTCTTCCAAAAACAGAGGTCAAATTCACCCCGTGGCCCGAAAACCCCAGCGCATAACAGACGTTCCCGTGTTTCCCGATCTGGCCCACGGACGGGGTCTGGTCGAGCGACATATCCACCGCGCCGCTCCAACAAATTTCGAACGGCTCTTCCTTCAGTGTGGGATAAATTCGGATCAACTCTTCGCGTAATTGGGCGTAGCGCCGGCCGGCGTGTCCCGGATTTTCCAGCCCATTGTTGAATTCGTAGTCCGCCAAACCGCCGCCGATGTGTATCCGCTGATCTCGAGTCAGCCCCAGATAAAAAACTTCCGTCCGGCTGTCGTTGAAGGGGATGCGTTTCTTCCATCCTGTTGCCGCCAGCTTTGCGTCGCTGAGTGGGCCGGTGATGCCCACGAAATCGAAAAACGGCGCGACCGCCCTGCGCAGGTACCCGAGTTTCGACGTGTAGGCGTTGGTTGCCAGGATCAGCGCTTTTGCCCGCACCGTCTTTCCATCGCCAGTCGTAAGGCGCAATGACTCTCCTTCTTCCACTCCGGCAATCGCCGTGCCTTCGAAGATTTGAGCGCCCGCGGACGTTGCGGCCGTCTTCAACAGCGCAACCAGTTTGCCGGGATGGAGTTGCCCGCTGCCGGGATCCAGCAGTCCTCCCTCATAGACGGTTGTTCCAATAGACTCCCGAACCTTCCCTCGATCCCAGTATTCGAACGGGAGCCCGTGCGGCTTTATTTTTTCTATGAACTCCCGGCCGGCCTCCAGGTCTCTCTTGGTATTGAACACTTGCAGCGCCCCGTTTTGCTCGATTTCTGCATCCACGCCGAACTCCGCGAACAGCGCCTGCAGCCGCCGGATGTTGTCCGATGTCAGTTCGTAGATGCGCTTGTCCATTTCAGGATCGCCATTCCACTGCAGAAAGCGATCATCGGTCATGTTCAACATCATGGCGCCATTTCGCCCGGAAGCGCCGTTGCCGCAGCGCCGCGCTTCACATAGAGCCACGCTCCGGTTCGGCTGAGTTTTCTTCACGTAGTACGCCGCGGAGAGTCCCGTGAATCCTCCGCCGATCACGGCCACATCCACATCCAAATCCTTCGCCAGAGGCGGATTGGCCGGTGGCAGCACGCGCGACCAGTAACTCCGGTTTTCCTCAAACACCATCTTTTCCGGAAGCACGCTTGGCGCAGCGGAATTAATTCCCAGCGCGCCCGCCACTCCAGCCGCACCGGCAATCGTCGTTTTCTTCAGAAAACTCCGTCGGCTGTTCCCGCTTGCGTCGCCCGGTGTCATTGGAACGATCCTCGGTCCGCTCGCCAAGATTTTTGGAATGCATGCTTCCCGAAATCACTGGCCCCTGCAACTTGCCTGGGATAGTATCAATCAATAGGGCTTTTTCAGGCCTCAGGCCACCTTATGGAATCCGGCGGGACTCATTCGGAAGGCGTTTTGGCACGCGCATGGCGCTGGCTCAAGAACCACATTGTCGTAGAGGTCCCGGCGCACAGCGCCGTCTGTGAATTTGATTGCCGCAAGCAGCAGTGCCGTTTCGACGAATGGGCCACGTGCGAGCGCCGCCTGTCTCACTTTGCGGCGGACGTGATTCCGGAAAAGCGCGGGGACGATAGGCCCTGACGCGGCGGGACGCTTTCTGGAGCGCCGCCCGGGCTACCGCAATTCTCCTGGATCGATGCCTTCTTTTCTCGCCTGATTTTCCAGATCTTCGATTTTGTCCTGCAGTTGCCTCTTGCGCGCTTCCAGCTGCTTTACTTGCTCTTCCGGTGGAAGCATGTTGTACCCGTGATTCGGATTGATTCCGCCGCTCGGGCTCCCGTTCTCCGCCTTGAAATTCTTCAATTGAGCGATGCGTGCTTCCGCTTCGCCGATCTGTGTCCTCAACGAATCGATCGAATCGCGATACCGCCGCACCAGTTGGGCATGCGGATCCGTTTTTCCATCGCTTGGATCGTCAGCAGATTCCATTTGATTTTGCGGTTGGCTCCTCGTTCCCACCACCGAAACACTGCTCTTCAGCGAACCCATATCGTCGTCGGTCCAAACCTTCTTTGGTTTTTGTGCGGTTTCGGGCTTCTTGGCCGGGGTAGTCGACGCGGGCGCTTTTTCGGTGGCCGCGGGTTTGCTTGTGTCTGTCGCGCTGCCGGAATTCTGGCTCTGCGCCATCGCGGGAATTCCCGCCATCGCGATGACCAGCGCCACGATCGGCCCGGCCATTTTCATCCGCGCACCTTTTCTTTCATTTCAACTGCCCCGATTCGATTCCCTGTTTTCTGGCGGACTCATACAAGCTGTCGATCTGGTCTTCCAGCTGTTTCTTCTTGTTCTGCAATTTCGCGATTTGTTGATCGACCGGCGTACGCGTGTACCCGTGGCTCACATCGTTTCCGCCCTCTGTCGCGGGTTTCCCGGAAGCGAAATCTTGATACTCGTGCAATTTCTTGGTGACGTCGTCCAGTTGAGCCGTCAGCTTCTGCAAGTCATTCTTATATTTGGCGATCGTCCCCGGGTCCGCAGGTTTCGTCATCGAGTACTTCTGATTGCGCGAATCTCCCACCACGGAAATGCTGCCGGCACTTTTCACGTCGTCGTTCGTCCAGACCTTCTTGGGTTTTTCCGGGTTCGCCGGGGGTGTGGCGGAGTTTGCAGAACTTGGGGGCGTTGTCTGCGCGTTTCCGTTGCCGGAATCTTGCGCGTAACTCGGTCGCGCAAAGCACCCGAGCAGGAGAAAAACGGCTGGGAGAACGAATGCTGGCAGGCGGCGGATCATGGTGACCTCCGGATCCGGCTAGGTAGACCTAGTACTATCTAACCCATTCTACCAACGGAAGTTTCATGGGTCGGTGCGATTCCCCTTCAGTTTGTTCAGTTCGTTACGCACCACGCTCACGGCCTCTTTCGGGGGACCCACCCGCCGGTAATCCGTATAAAACGTGCGCTCATGAATGGAAAACGGCAGCAGAAATTTCCGGCCATCGAAATCGTACTGCTGGAAGCTGGGCAGCCACACTCCAGGCGCCATCTCATAGCGCTCCTGCATGAAATAGCTGCCCTTGTAGACTTTAGCCAGAAACAGCGCCAGCGAGATGTCTTCTGTCACCTGGCCCTCGATCTTCGCCAACTCGGAGGTTTCTTTGTCGACCCACAGCGTCCCGCGCACCTTGGTGAACAGCATTTCATTCCGCGTTACGGGTTTATACGCGGGATTCGGCGTCATTTCGTACTTCACCAGTTCGCGGTTTCCCCGCGTCTCCTCCCCAACCTTACGGAAGAAAAACGCCTTTCGCGTGGCGTCAATCAAATCGTTGCGTTCCTTCTGCCGCCGTGCCGACTTGCCGTAGGCTTCCTTCTGCGCCAGTCCGTCTTGCGCCGCCCAAACCAGGGTGGCTTCCAGCTTCTCCAGCGCTTCACGGTAGCTATCCGCATTCGTGGGTTTTCCCTCTGCCGTCAAAGGGATTCGGCTCATTCCGGTCCCGGCGGGGAACACTCGCCACACCCTCACCTCGCTCGGTTTCGCATCGCTCCCCGTTTTCCGGATTTCCACGCGTTCCATTCGTTCGTAGAGATTCAGGTCGGCATCCACCCGCTTCTGGTTGGCAATTACCTGCTCGAAAACGGCGGAGCCGTCAGCCGCATGGGGAGTGGACGGGTCTGTGCCAGATTGGGACTGCCCGGGGCAAGCGGCCGCCAGAAGGAGGAAGCAGGAGGCGCCGATCCACAGCCGCAGGCCTGCCTTGCGAAGACGCGCAAGCGTGGTATAAAACACCCATAATCTGAAAGTTAGCCAATATTCAGCCAACGGGTCCCACTTCCTCACGCGAACGCTCCCCCCCTTGCTATTCTAGTTTGCAGCAGCTCAAGTGCCTGGCCGACGTTGGAGCTGATTATAACGGGCGAGACTGAAAGCAAATAGTCCCCTGAAACGTCTATCTAGAGAAGGAACGATTTGGCTGGGTCACTCGTCTTAAACGAGTAGAGGAGCAAAGTTGGCCGCTACCCCCCTCGACAGGCTCACCGGTGTCCCACCTCTGACTGGACACGCAGCTGGCCGTGTCTCTCGCCGCGAAAATCTGAAGAAGAACTGGGTCACTTTCGTGGAGACTTTCAAGCTGGCCCTGGACGCCCTGCGCGCCCATAAACTCCGGAGTTTCCTCACATTGCTCGGTGTCATCCTGGCCGTCACCACTCTTGTCTTCGTCATGAGCGTCATCGCCGGCCTGAACATGTACGTGGCCGACCGGGTTGCCAATCTCGGCGCAAACGTTTTCATCGTGGATCGTTTTGGCATCCTCACCAGCCGCGACGACTTCATCAAGGCTCAGAAGCGTCCCTTGATCACCATGGATGATTACGAGCGGCTGCGCGACACCTTGAAACTTGCCCGCTCCGTCGCCGCCGAGGAAGACCGCAACATGCAGGCGCGCGTCGGCAACATCATCATGGAAAACACCAGCATCATGGGCGCCACTCCGAATTTCGCCGACGTGCGCAATCTCAACGTCGCCTCCGGCCGCTTTATCACCCCGGCCGACGACGAACACCATTCCGACGTCGCCTTCATCGGCTCCGATCTCGCCGATAAATTCTTTCCCAATGTGGACCCCCTCGGGAAAACCATCCGTGTCGGCACGCACACCTACCAGGTGATCGGGGTCGCCGAAGCCATTGGCAGCGCTTTCGGCCAATCGCAAGACAACTACATGATCATCCCCATCAACACCTTCCTGAAGGGCTGGCATCGCCCCATCGATTGGGCCACCATCTTCATCGCGGCGCCGAACGCCGAAATGATGAGCGCAAGCGAAGATGAAGCGCGCATGCTGCTGCGCGCCTGGCGCCATCTGGACTACAACGCTCCCGACAACTTCGCCATCCTCGGCTCCGATTCCATCATGGCGCTTTGGCACCAGCTTACCGGGAATCTCGCCTTCGTCGCCATGGCCCTGGTCAGCGTGTTTCTGGTGGTCGGTGGCATCGTCATCATGAACATCATGCTCGCCAGCGTCACCGAGCGGACGCGCGAAATAGGCCTGCGCCGCTCCCTGGGCGCGCGAAAATCCCACATCTTGCTGCAATTTCTGATGGAGTCCTCGGTCCTCGCCGCCATCGGCGGACTCATCGGGATTCTCACCGCGTATCTCGCGGTTTACCTCGTTAGAGCGGCGTTCTCTTTCCCCATGGAAACGCCCGTCTCCGCCGTAATTCTTTCCCTTATGCTCGCCACCGGCGTCGGACTTTTCTTCGGCATTTTCCCGGCGATGCGCGCCGCAAAACTCGATCCCATCGAAGCTCTCCGGGCGGAAGGCTAGGCCAACGGCATGCCGCAACAACACGGCGAAAACTTGAAACAAGCGATGGACGCGCTGCGCACTCACAAGCTCCGCAGTGCCCTTACGATTTTTGGCGTCGTTCTGGGCGTAAGCGTCATCATGCTCGTTGCCGCGCTCATCACCGGCTTCGATCACCAGGTCCAGGAAAACGTGAAGCAGTTTGGCGCGGACACCGCCTTCATCACCAAGTGGGATCAGGGCCGCCACGGTGGTCCTCCGCCTCTGGAAGAGATTCAGCGCAAGCCGCTCACGCTAGACGATGCCCGCGCGATTCAGGAGGGCTGCCCGGCGGTGAAAAATATCACCGCCTTCCTCGAAACCGATTGGGACACCGCTCATGCTGTCCGCACCAAAGCGGGGGAAGTTACTGGCATCGATTTTCGCGGTGTGCAGGCCAATTTCGGCATCGTCTATGCCAACGCCGCAACTCTGGCGGGCCGCTTCATCAGCGAAGGCGACGACCTTCATAAGGAAAAAGTCGTCATGCTCGGTGAAAACGTCGCCCCGGTGCTTTTCCCCGAAGGAAATCCCGTCGGCAAGGACGTGATGATTGACGGCTCCGATTTTCAGGTGATCGGCGTGGTCGAGAAGCCCAAGGGCGGCTTCGGCATGGGCGACGAAGACCGCCGCGTTCTGATTCCCTTCAGCACCTTCCGCAAGACTTACCCCTCCGCCAACGAAATCAGCATGCGCATGCAGGCCTATCCCACCATGCTGAATCAGGCCGTGGATCAGGCCACCGAAGTCCTCCGCCGGCGCCGCAACGTTCCCTACAACGGCAGGGATAATTTCTCAATTGCCACTGCCGAAGAGCAGATTGAGGTCTTCCACAGTATCGTTGGCAAAGTTGCGATCGCCACGGTGGTTCTCAGCGCCATCGGCCTGCTTATCGGCGGCGTCGGCGTCATGAACATCATGCTCGTCAGCGTCACCGAACGCACCCGCGAAATCGGCGTCCGCAAAGCCATCGGCGCAAAAAGCGGTGACATCACCTGGCAATTCCTGCTCGAAGCCATGACCCTCACCGGCATCGGCGGCCTCATCGCTCTCATTCTGGTAAACGGTTTGGTTTTGCTGGTGCGTGTTGCTCTGAAATGGCCGGGCAGCGTCCCCGTTTGGGCCGCAGTTCTCGGCATCCTGGTCAGCGTCAGCATCGGCCTCATCTTCGGCGTCTGGCCGGCCATGAAAGCCGCAAACCTCGACCCTGTCGAAGCCCTGCGCTACGAATAAAGTCCGAAATTTGCGAGTGTTCCCAAGGCAATGCGTTCCCCCGCCTACTGGCTTACCAGCTTGTTCGTCGTGGTTTCCAAGGGAACGAGTTTCGCGATCCGTTTTCTTTGAACTCGCGCCATCCAGCGGTTTAACGCAAATTCCAGAGACAGCATGAGCGCCAGTATGATCAGCCCCAGCGTGCGCGTTCCCGCCAACCGGCTGTCCCAAATTCCGTACGCCACCCCCGCCATCATCACCAGGGGCCGGATCGCCGTTAGCGGTCCCAACAGGAAAACGCTGCTCGCACTCCGGATGTCTGTAGAAGGAATGCCTCGCAGCGTCAGGCTACCTAGCACGAACGCCGCATAAGGCAGAAAGATTCGTAGCATGCGCGCGGCTGCTCCCTCTAAATCTCCACGTAATTCAACGTAATCCCGCGAAACCAGAAGCGCGATCAGCAGTGCCGCCAGCGCCGCGGCACTCACAATTTGCGCTCCCACCAATCCTCGCAACGATGCGCGCAGGTAATACCATCGCTTGCGGATACGCGCGTCTCGTCCCATGGCCGTGCGCAAGCCGCACAGCACGCCGTCCAGCAGTGCCAGAAGATACAAGAGCAGCAGCGTCATGTCAGTTCTCCCAGCCGCCCCTCGCGGCGGCCGAGCTGCGCCCGGAATTCCGGAATCAGGGGCCTCCGAATCCCGACGAGAGTGTGAAACACCCGCGGAGCGGGCGTATTCCAGATCTTCGCCCCGTAGATTCCCGAAGCAAAACCCGGAGCGTCCCTCCGCGCCGCTTCCACCAGTGTTCGGCCGTCATGCGCTCGCGCCGCGGAAAGTACTCCGTCATGCCGGGCAATCGCCGTCCGCATCCGCAAGCGGTGAAAGAACCAGGAGCCAGCGGGCGCCAGCAGCCACGGCTGAAAATCAAAATGGAGAAAGACCTGAGTCTCTTCCCGCTCATGGCGGTGCAAAAACTCCGCCAGATCGGCGCCGCGAAAATGGTGCACCACTCCGGTGGAGATCACCACGTTGCCCGAGAGTCGCGGCGAAAACGCGTCGCCGTGACAAAACTTGCAGTCCAGATCCTCCACCTCTGCCAGCCGCGCGGCCTCGCGGATGAGGGTCGAGTTCAGATCCACGCCGGCGAATTCCAATCCTTGTTCGCGCGACGGAATCCTCGCGGCCAGCCATCGCGTCGTGTAGCCGATGCCGCATCCCACGTCCA
>Ga0335077_10009752_pt1 | contig 11933 bp, 11 predicted proteins | sample Lox_Sample_31_FD_207151 | JGI IMG/M metagenome (GOLD analysis project Ga0335077, IMG submission 207151) | Soil microbial communities from Loxahatchee National Wildlife Refuge, Florida, United States - Lox_Sample_3.1 | ecosystem: Environmental > Terrestrial > Soil > Wetlands | place: USA...
CCCGGAAGGCAACGGCGCCCAGCACTACGGCGGCCAGCAGAAATGGGTCGATAGCAAGCAGCCCGTGCATCATGTCGGTGAATGTGGGCTGCGTTCCGCGCATGTGCATCGGGAAGAAGTTCCAGAGCACCAATGCGTCCAGTGAGTTGAGCCCCATCATTACCGCCATCACCCGGACCCAGCGCCGGCCGTTCGCCGACATCCAGATGCCGGCCGCAAAGAGAAGGAGCAGGGTGCTCGAGGCGCTGAACAGCGCCACCACGAGGGCGCTCGTGGGCGCCCCGATGGCGAAGAGCTCGCTCACCGCCTGGTCCCGGTAGCTGAAGCCGGAATAGCGCGTGGCCGCGAAAATGTCCGACAGCGGGTACAGCGCCGCGCCGGCGATCCCGGACGCCAGCAGGCAGCGTCGGAGCGGAGCGGCCGCTCTCCGATGGGATTGCGCGCTTGGGGCTGTGATCGGGAGCTCCTCCCAACGAGGATTGGTGTTCCCAGGAGGCGCGCATTGGGGGGCAGGCCGCGCGCGTGGGGTTCCCTGAAGCTATCCGGCCCACCGCCGGCCATGCGCCGGTCTTGCGCACCCAGTGCTGTCACTTTACTGTGACAAGTACTTCGTGATAGCTCGCCATGGCGGAGGCGGCGATGTCCGTGTTCGACCTGCTGTTCCTGCTCCTGCTGTTGAGCGGCACGATCGCCGCGCTGGTTGCCGCGGTCGCCGCGCTCCGCGGCCGAACGGCTTACGCCCGCGGGCTACTCCAGTGCCTCGTCCTCGCGGCCGTGGCATACCTGGCCGTGGTGTACGCCGTCGCGCTTCTCTCCCCCGCTCGCCACCTGACCCTGGGCGAGGATCTCTGCTCCGACGACTGGTGCATTGCCGTTCTCAGCGTTCGTCCCGCGGCCGACGCGGCACCGCATGCCGTTGACGTGACGTTCCAGATCTCGAGCCGGGCCGGGCGGGTGAGCCAGCGGGAACGGAACGTCCTGGTCTATCTGCGAGACACCGAAGGCCGGCGGGTGCCGGCAGAGGCCGGCCCGGCCGATGCGCCCTTCGACACACTCCTGACCCCGCATGAGGTGATCCAGACCCACCGCCGCTTCACTCTCGCTCCGGGCGCCGCCGGACGGGAACTCGTCATTACCCGCAGCGGTTTTCCATTCCCCGGCGCGTTCATCATCGGTGAGGCCACCGGCGTGATCCATCCAACCGTATTGCCGCTGTAGCCCGCGTTGCGGCCGAGCGTCCCCTGGCGGCCAGGCCCGCGAATGAGCCTCTCCCCTTCAAGCTGTCCTCAAGCGCCACTTGCGCTCGTCAGTCACCCGGCACGGCACCCAGGGGCCGTCTTGTCGCACAGTCGATACGCAGCAGTCGGTCTGGTCCGAGGCCGTACCGTCCTGGAGGGGTGACGGTATAGTCGCCCCAATGGGCCGAAGGCGCCAGCGCGATCGACCGGACGAGGATCAGTGCGGTCCGATCGCGAGGGTCCCAGAGGTGAGTCCGGCATCCTGGCGCCTCTTCTTCCTCAGCCGCCATCAGGGAGTCGGCAACAGACCGTTCCGGCAACCCGGGCACCGGGGTTGGAGTCGCCTCCCATGGCCGGCTCACTCCGCGCTGAGGCGACCCCGCAGATCAAAGCGGCCGCGCTCGCCACCTGGGCCAGCCAGGCGATCCACCGGCGGGGTGATGCTTGTGCGGCCCCTGCTCAGCATCAGCGGCGCGTGGCACCGCCGGCCGCCTGCTGTTCTTGAGGGCCGGGTGACAGAAGCTGCCTGGGCGCAGTCCACAGACGCTCCGTGAGAACAACCTTGACGGCATCATTGAATAGCAACGAGCACACCATCGCATACCCGGCGATGAACAGGATCTGCATGAGCGGGAGCGGGCCGAGGTCGGCCAGCCCGACAAACCCGATGGTGGAGCCGGTGAGCGCGTCCGCGATGAGTGCGGCCACGAGCACCCAGCCGGGTCGCGAGCGCCAGAAGGCGCGCCGCTCCCGGATCGATACGATCGAGAACAGGGCGAAGAAGAGCAACGTCAGGAAGGAGAATGTGTGGAGCCGGTCCCCCGGGGGCGCGAAGATCCGCTCCCCAATGGCGAGCAGCCCCAGGGCCTCGAGCAGCATGAGCACGCCAAGAACGACCGCTACCTTGACCAGCGGTCCGATCCGCCAACTCTCGGGCGCGGGTGACGGGCGGACCCGGTCCGCGGAGAGAGCGATCTTCACGAAGTCCGTCGTAAAGGTCAGCAGCAGCATGCCGAGGGCGGAGATGACGAAGCGGCCGGTAACGAGAAACGCGACCACCACGAAGCCGGCCTTGAGGATGGTGCGGCTCACCTTGTTGATGATCCACGTCAGCACCCGCTGGTAGATCGAGCGCCCGATCCGTATCAGATCGACGATGCTCCCGAGCCCCTCCTCCGTGAGGACGATGCTGGCGGCCCCCTTGGCCACGTCGGTTGCCCCACTCACCGCGATGCCGACCTCGGCCTGGCTCAGCGCCGGCGCGTCGTTCACACCGTCACCGGTCATGCCGACGACATGACCCGAGGATTGCAGGCTCTTCACGACCAGGAACTTGTCTTCCGGGAACACCTCGGCGAACCCCTCGGAGCGCTCCGCCAGCGCGGCCGCGTGCAGCCCGCCATCCTTCTCGGCCGCTCGGAGGTCTGGAGCCGGCATCACGTCGTCGAGCCCGAGCTCGCGCGCGATCTGCCGGGCGACAGGGAGGCCGTCGCCGGTCAGCATCTTGACGCGGACGCCAAGGAATCGGAGCTGCTCGATGAGCCGGCGCGAGTCGGGGCGGGGCGCGTCGCGCATGAACGCGACCCCGACGAACCGCACGGGCCCGTCGGCTTCTCCCCGCCCCACGGCGAGCACCCGGGCTCCCTTTGCCGCCTCTTCGGCTGCCCGCGCCTCGAGTGTCGCAAGCCCCTCCGGCGGGAGCCCCGCAAGCTCCGCGATGGTGCGGAGGGCGCCCTTCAGCGCGCGGGTCGTCCGCCCGGCGACGTTGACCACCGACTCTGTGCGCCGGGTCTCGGGCGTGAACGGGACGAAGCTCAGTGTCTTGACGCCCGAATCGAGCAGGTGGCGCTCGGATGCCTCCCGAAGGAACGCGAGGTCGATCTGGTCCTGATTGGCCGCGTTGGAGGAGAGCGCGGCGGTTCGGACGACGTCGTCTTCGGTGAAGCCGGGCTCCGCGATCACACCGGTGAGAGCCAGCCGATTCATGGTCAGCGTACCGGTCTTGTCGGCGCACAGCACATCCATGTTGGCCGCGTCTTCGACCGCGGCGAGATGGGTCACCAGCACCCCATGGCGCCCCAACTCCATGGTGCCGACGGCCGTGCTCACCGTGAACATCACCGGGAGAGCGACCGGCACCGCGCTCATGAGCAGCACCAGCGAGAGCGGCAGGATGTCGAGCAGTGGAAGCCCCCGCGCGATGGACAGCGCGAACGCGACGCCCACCAGCGTGCCCACGATCACGAAGAGCCACTTCACCAGGCGGGCGGTGATCTCCTCGACGTGGAGTTTCGGGTGGGCGCTCTCGACCAGCTGAGTGGCGCGGCCGAAAAAGGTCCGCGGACCGGTCGCCGTGACGATGGTCGTCGCCTCGCCGCGGCGGACGATGGATCCCGAGTAGAGTCCGTCGTCCACACGCCGCGGAATCTCGAGAGACTCGCCGGTGAGCGCGGATTGGTCCACACGCAGATCCCCATCGACGATCCGCATGTCCGCCGGCACGAAGTCCCCCGCGCGGAGCCGGACCACGTCCCCCAAGACCAGCTCCCGCGCCGGAACCAGCCTCCAGGCTCCGTCCCTCTGGACCCGCGCGCTCACCTGGAGGCGGCGCCGGAGCGCGGCCACCGCCGCGGACGCGCGCTGCTCCTGAAGGAAACTGAGAAGCGCGTTGACGATGAGGAGGGCTAGCGCGACCCAGACATCCGCCGACTTGTGAAGGACCAGTGAAAGCGCCGCGATGAGCTCGAGCATCCACGCGGAGAGCCCCCAGAACTTCCTGAGCAGGCGCAGGACCGGATGGGTTGGCGCTTCGGGAACGTCGTTCGGACCCTCGCGGGCAAGGCGGGCACTGGCCTCGCGCTCGGTCAGCCCGACGCTGGCTGGCGCAGTCACGGGGCTGGGCGCCTCGATCGAGGCGCTGGGAAGGGGGATCGCTGGCTCGGCTGAACCACGATGGCGCCTGCTGGGGCCGTCGGCTTCATGTGGCGGCTAGGCGGTACCGGCCTCGATCTGCCGTGGAGGACACGATACCGAGCCATAGGAGCAGAACACACAGCAATCGCCCGCCCGCGTTCGGAGGAGCTTGTGACAGCCCGCGCATTCATACAGGTGAACACACGCGTTCTCGGGCGTCGCTTCCCGCTTCTGGAAGCCACCCTGCGGGCAGGTGATCGTGCTGGCGAGTATCGGCATCAGCCTAGGTTTCCGGGTGTGGCGCCCGGCCCATACCGCCGGCCGCCAGACGGACGCTGACATGGACCGCAAGCAGGGTGACCAGCGCGCACAGCGATCCTACGAGGGCCGACCGGCCCTCCATCCAGGGCGCCTCGCCGATTCCCCATTGGACGATCATGGCGGGCAATGCGACCCAGGCTACGAGTGTCCCGACTCGTCCACACACCTTACACCCTTTGTCCGAGTAGCGGTGAAAGCCAAAGGCGTCTTCGGCTGACCCCCGCCCCCGGGAGCCGTGGGGCACCGGAGGCCCCGCGCAAGTTACCGGCGCGCTCCGGGACGTGCTACCGCGGCTGGCTTACTTACGCTCAGAGGTGAAGACCTTGTTGACGATCAGCCAACGACCGCCGATTCGGAGGAGGGAGACATAGTCGACGTAGCGGGAGGCGGGGTATTCCTCGATGACCTTGGCCCACGCGATGTCCCGTGTGACCTCGAGGGCCGCAATGCGGAGGTCGCCCTCCTCCTCCTTCCCGGCGGATCTGGCCAAGCCCGCGTACCACTGCTCCTGTGTCAGTTGCCCGAGCTGACCGTCGCGCCTGACGAAGTAGAGCCGGGCTTCCGGCCAGAAGGCGGCCTGGAGGCTGGGCACGTCGTTGAACTTGAGGCCATGGAGGTAGGTCTGGACCACCGCTCGCACGGAGTCTTCGGTCGGGGAGGGTGTGGACTGCCCCCGGGCCGGCGTGGACGCGATCAGGGGTAGCACGAGGAGGAGCGTAGCGCGGAGCATGGCATCAGCCGGGTGGATGGAGTAGTGATCCAACGGCCGCGGCGTCGGTGCGGTTTCAGGGGGAAGCGAGGCCGAGGCCGCAGGAAGCCCGGGAGGAGGCTCCGACGGACCTCATCCGGCGCGCGGCAGACCACCAAAGCAGACGATGTAACCGTCTGGATCCTCGGTATGGAAGTCCTTGGTGCCCCACGCAGTGGGGGCGAGGGCTCTGGTGATCCGAATGCCGTTGGCGACACACTGCTCGTAGAAGGCCTCGATGCCGTCCACGCCGGCGGAGGCATCGAGGTGCTCGCCCCGGCGCCGGAAGTCTCGCTCCGCCGGATTCTTCGGGGCCTCTTTCAGGTGAAGCTCAAAGCCATCGCGCTGACCTATGGCATAGAAGCCCTCCCAGGCTGGCCCAAAGGAGAAGCCCAGCTTCGCGTAGTGGGCGACCGCACGCTGTAGATCATCTACCAGAAACTGGGGAGCGAAGGAGGTGAGGCGAGGTGTCATGGCAGTCGCGCGGGTGAGGGTTCCTCTGAGCAAGGGCTTGGAATTGCCGGTCCGCCGCGGGGTTCATCCCGCGATTCGCCTTGAGCGATCAGCTTCGTAGTCTCGGCGCCGCACATCTCCCGTGGCTCGATGACATTCTCCACCGATGGGCCCGCGTACGGGTTCGCGAACGGCCCGCGGTCTCACAGCCATCCCACCGACCGTGCCCACGCCGCCTGCTCGGCCCGGTAACGCGCCAGGTCCGGCGGCCGGTGCTCCGGCAGAGTGCCGGATCTAATCTGGGCGACACGCTCCTCGAGGGAGCCCAGGCCAACGGAGGCGCGCAGCTCTTCCACCCGCTCCGGCTCGGCGAGCGTCCAGGGGCTCATCTCTCCATTCGCATCCCAGTCGAATTGCGTCCCGTAGCGCTGCGGGCGGCGCTCGTTGAAGGCGATGCGGTCCTCGAGGTAGGCTGGCGCGGGCCGGGATGCATCACCGCGCGCCGCTGCGTCCCGGAGGAGCGGCAGCGCGCGCCGCTGGAGCGCCGGAAGCCCGATGGCATGCTGCAGCACGAACCAGGCGGCGTGGGCCCCGTCCTCCCCGGCGATGCTCCGCCCCGGCCAGCCGTGGGTTTCGATGAGCTGCTCCAGGCGCTGTCCGTGCTCCAGGTGCAGAGCGGCCAACCGCGGGTGGTAGCTGTAGCGAAAGATCTCCCCGGTTTGGGAGAGCTCGGTATGGAGATCCCGGTCCTCCGCTTCCATGCGGAGCAGCTCCTCACGGAGCGCTGTGTCAAGCACCTAGTGGAGTCGTTGGGGGCAACCGCGTCGCGCTCCGCTCGTCAGCGGTCCGTGACACCCTGCCACGCAGCGTCTTGCCGAACCCATCATTATGTCCCCGCTACGCACCGACGCCTTCTTCCGCGAGACGCTTGACGCCCGCCAGTGTGTGGAAGGCACGACGGGCCATCAGGCGACGGAGCCCGAGCGGATTCAACAGCTTCATGAGCAGAGTGCGCGGGCGGTAGTAAGCGTTGAGCCCGACCCGCGTGCCGCCGACCGCCGGCTCGACGACCGTTTCGACCTTGAACTCGGCGAGCTGTCGACTGAGGCCCCACGAGTCCTCGGGGAAGGTGGTCACGAACCGGGAGCCGGGGACGTACTCCGTGATCTCCTCGACGCAATTGCCGCTCCGCCCCTCCGGGATGGTGCAGCGGTAGCGCACACCCACCGCGCGGCTCCGGGCGCCCGAGATCAGCTCGACGTGGCGGACCTCGGGATGGTATCGCGGAATGAGCGTGATGTCGTCCGCGATAGCCCAGACGCGCTCGGGCGGCGCCGCGATGGTAATCTCCGTGTGCCACTGCAGCGGTGCCATGACCTCTCCCGGAGGCGTCTCATTGCCGCCCTTAATTACGGGGCGTAACCTGAAGGTCGTGAGGTGGGCGCGCAAGCGAGCGCGCCGGCGGGAATCATGGCCGACAGGACGCGGCCGGGGGCGCCACAGGCCTGATGAACGCCCACCCCTCGATCTTCCGCTGGAGGCGGCGCGGCGGGCCGCAGCGCCCAGCGCGGATCGCCCGCTGCGTGACCCGAGGTCAGGCGGAGGTACGTGTGGCGGTTCCAGTCGCTGCATTGTAGAGCCACCCCATGACGCAGCCGCACACCGCCCCATCCAGAAGTGCGTAGAGCGTTCCCACGATCACGGTACCGAAGCCTCCGACGTGGTAGCCCGGGTAGATCGACGCGACGAGGTCCAGGAAGGATGCGCCATAAGTCGGCCAGAACAGATGAGCGAGACCAACGACGAACACACCGGCTCCCCAGCAGATGGCAAGAGCCGCGGCCAGCGCTTTAAGATTGAGTCGCATGCAGGCCTCCAGGGTTGGGATAGAAGTTGTGGTGAGAGCAGGCCCTGATCTGAGCGGAGCCGTAGAGGGGCAATGATGTTGCGGCGGAAGGGCCCTCAAGTCTCGGATTGGATCGGTCGCGGCGCCACGTCGGGCTCATCTACGAGTATGCCCCAAGACTAGAGTGCATCGAATTGGAAATAGAGTCCGAATGCACCAATGACAGCTTGAAGAAGGACTGTGAACCCAAAGGCAGTTACACCAGCTAGAACGAAAGACCAGGCAGGCCTGAGCCGACGCGTCACGATGGCGAAGGCCAGTACGACTGCAGTCCAGTAGAGAACCCACCACCCCGCCCAGAGGCGAGCTCGAATATGTGGAGGTGCGCCGTGGTAAGTGTTGGCGGGGAATGCGGCTTGGGGCCAGATGAAGAGCAGGTTCTGCACTAGCCGAGGCATGAAACGATGCAGGCCAACTACGAGGTAGGGGCCAGAGGCGATGATCGGGGCCCAGAGGGCGAATAGGGCGGCGCGTATCGCCATGGGTCGAAAGGGCCTGTGGGGTCATGGCTTCCTCGCACTGCGTCCTGGCGGCCGCTCATGAATCGTGGCGCCCCGGTGATTGGCTCAGGCGAGCACGTCGATGAGGGTCTCAATGTCATCGGGGCTATTGAAAATGGCAGGGGAGACCCGCATCCGGTCACCGTAGAGGCTGACCGAGATCTTCGCCGCCTGGAGCCGGGCGGCGAACCGGGATTCCGCCCCTGGAAGGGTGAATGTCACCAGGGCGGACGTGGTCTCGGGCGGAGTGATGGGGGTCCAGCCCAGGCGCGGCAGCGCCTCGTGAAGCCGCCGGAGCAGGGGTTGCCTCGACTCATGAATACTCGCCACGCCCACGCGCTGAAGGTAGGGCAGCGACACCGCCAATGCGTTGACGGCGGCTTGGGAGTAGGTGCCGACCTCGAAGTGGCCGGCGGCGTCCCGGTGAAGGGCCCACGTGATCGGTTGGTCCGCTGGGGGATCCGAGGCGAGGTAATGCATCTCCACGTCGGCCTGTTGGTAGCCGACCTGGGTGCGGTGAATGACCCGGTCCAGCAGGTCCTCACGCACGTAGAGAAACCCCAGGCCGAAATCGCCCATGAGCCATTTGAAGGTGGAGCAGCCGCAGAAGTCCACGCCCGTTGCCTGTACATCGATCGGCGTGTTGCCGGCCGCTTGCACGATGTCGGCGTATACATAGGCGCCCCGGGCATGGGCCAGCTGGCAAACGGCGGCGAGATCATGCTGGAAGCCGTTGTACCATGAGACCAACGAGACCGCCACCAGCTTGGTACGCGAGTCCAGCGCGGCGGCGAGGTCGTCGATCGTAATCCGCCAGTTGCGCGGTCGCACCACGGAGACGCCCAGCCCGCGCCGTGCCAGCTCGCCATAGAGCACCAGCGATCCGTCGAAGTGAAGCGCGTCGGTCACGACGGTGTTACTGCTGCCAGGAAGGCCAAGGCCGTTCACGACCAGGTTCTCCGCGACGCTGGTGCTCTGCACCAGGCACACCGACGCGGGGCTCGCGTTGATCAATCGAGCGAACGCGAGCTTGACTTCGGCCGCGATCAAGTCGCCCGACCGTTGACGCGGGAGTTGGAAGGTCCGCGTGGCGAGATAACCCTGTACGGCCGCCGCCGCTCGTACCGGCATGGGATGAACGTAGGCGCTGTTCAGGTAGGTCTGGTCGCGGGGAATCGCGAAGTCGCCGCGAGGCGGTGAGTCGGTCATCGGGAGGGAAGCTGTGGTCTGCCTGAAAGACACGTCAAGTGCGAGGCCTACTCCGAGGGTCGCCGCGCTCCCCGCCTTGGCCAGGAGGTCACGCCGTGTGATCATCATGATGGGTCCGAGAGTAGCGAGCGATGTGGTCGGTCAGAGGGCGAGGAGGGACTGCGGCGCCAACCAGGACCCCCTCTTATTGCGGCCCGAGGCGCCGCCCTGCAAGCGACGGGACGACGAAAGGTGGTCCTATCCCGTAAGAGCAGCGATGGCCGGGCTCGTCGCGTTTCGTGGCCGCGGTTTCGGCCTCGGCTACGCCCGAAACACACCCAGTCAATTCAGGGGCGGAGATGGATCAGGCCACGGGGGCGGCCGGGAGGGCATTGGCATGGATCCAGCGGAGCAGCGTGCGATCCAGGCTCTCGAGGCTCTGGCTCGGGACGAAGGGCGTCACGGCGCAGCGTCGACCTTCCACCATGAGGCACCACATCGCCGGCTCGGCCGGTTGCTTCCGGGCGAGATTCCCCGGATGCCCCTCATAGGAGACAAAGAGGAAGGAGCGTCCCGCGATCTCGAAGCGGCGTTGCTGCGGTTTGAAACCACTCATGATGACTCCGGCAGTGCGGGGGAGCCCGAGGCCGGAGCCGGCGCCCAACGCGCCGTCGCGGAGTCAGGGTGAACAACGAAGCGGTGGCTTAGGGGAGGTCCGCCGAGGGATCGGTTTGAGGGGGCTCTGGTTGAGCAGGGGGGGCGTTCTCCGCGGCCGCCCTATCCTTGCGGCGCTGGGCCTTGGCTTCGCGCTTCTGCTGCTTGGCGAGTTCCTTCTGGCGCTTCTGAAAGCCGTAGTTGGGCTTTGGCACCTGATTTCCGATCGAAGAGGGAACAATCGTCTGAAAGATAATCTGGTGGCGGGGGGCGCGCAGAGTCGAGGGGCGAGGCTGGAAAAGGAGGGGCACTACCGGATCGCCTGTAGGCTGCGTGCTGGGGCGGCCGCGATCAAGCCAGACAGACTCCCTTCGAAACGGCCGCCCCGGCGCCCGGCAGCCGCAGGTCAGGCAGCCAACGGCTCACAGGGCCGATCGTCAGGGCGGACCCAACGGCACGGCATCGCGCTGTCTGGCGAGAAGGCGCTGGGCAAATCAACCCGCTCTTCCAGCTCACCGGGCCGCTGCGTCACGTCATCGAGTTCCGCGAGTCGCCTCTCGATGTCTTCCGGCGCCCGCAACGGCTCGCGCTTCGAGCGGCGTCGCCGATACTCCGCTGGCATGAGCCGCACGTAAACGACTTGCAGCGCCGTGACGCTGACCAGGTCAGCGCCCACACCGACTGCCCACTCCGGAAGTCCGAACATCTCAGGGCTATCAAGGGAATGCCGCCTCCAATGAATACTGGAGCGACACTGATGGCAAACTCAATCGATGCCACGTCGACCTGCGCCTGGGTAAGTGGCGAGCCGCTTTGTTCACCCGATTAGGCTCCTTGCCCCAATCTGTCTGGCGAACAACGAGCTGAACCCCGGCAGTAAGGCTACGTTGAACAAGAGATGCGTCATGGCAATTTCAAATCTGTTTCTGGGAACAAACGAACCTGCCAGACCGCGGGCTTGTCTTTGCCTCCGGTCGATTTCGGGTTTTAGTCTCCTCTGGTACGCGGGGAACGCGACCTTATGATCGCCACCCGCTCTATGCAACTCCTCAGCCAGCAGGTACCCGCCTGCCATTCCCATCGAAGCGCCTTGCCCCGCGAGCAGCGTCAGGCATTGACACGCATCCCCGACGAGCGCGACACGACCCTCATACCAGTTATCCAGTTGAATTTGCGCCGCGGCATCGAAGAAGAAATCTTCCGCCTGTCTTGTGCCTTCTAGTAATTGTGGAATCACCCAACCGAGACCATCGAGCTTCTTGGCCAGCAATTCCTTTTGTTCGTCACGGGTAAGTGTCCCTAACTTGTCCGACCTGAACGCGAAAAACGTTGCCAATCTGTTGTGACCAATGGAGTATACGCTAGCTTGCACATTTGGCTCGAAATGTCCAAGAAACGTATTGCCTGTGTCGAAGAAGTTATCGATGACACTGCATGCTACATAAAAGCCGAGATAATGACTGAAGTGGCTTTCGTCCCCCCACAACAATTGGCGGACATTGGAATGGATTCCGCCCGCGCCAATCACCAAGTCGAAGGTCTCAGTCTTTCCATTCGCGAATTCGACCTCTACCGCCTCATCCCGCCTTTCAAGCCTGCGGATGCTGGTCCCGAAACGGATTGACCCTATATGCCTCACCGACTCATAGATGACTGCTTCCAAGTCCCCGCGCATGAGGGGGAGATAGCGCTGATTCAAGACCTCTCGAAATTTGTCAACATCGAGGCTGGCGCGTGGTTTGCCGTTCCGGTCCACAAACTCTATTCTTGAGATCGGATACTGATCCGACTTGATCTGGAGTTCTGCGATAATCCCCATCTGTTCGGCGACGTCATAGCCTGAGCCGTAAAAATCTATCATGTAACCCCGATCATTCAGGTTGGGTCTCTTCTCAATTATCGTTGGTGCGAACCCATGCTCTCGCAACCAATAAGCGAGCGTCAGGCCCGAGATCCCGGCCCCGCTGATGAGGATGTTCTTGTTGAGGATCATTCTGAGCTTCCCAAAGTTA
>Ga0335077_10009754_pt1 | contig 11932 bp, 6 predicted proteins | sample Lox_Sample_31_FD_207151 | JGI IMG/M metagenome (GOLD analysis project Ga0335077, IMG submission 207151) | Soil microbial communities from Loxahatchee National Wildlife Refuge, Florida, United States - Lox_Sample_3.1 | ecosystem: Environmental > Terrestrial > Soil > Wetlands | place: USA: Florida...
CGGGCGCGATCATGGCCGTGCCGGCGCACGACGAGCGCGATTTCGAGTTCTGCCGGAAGTACGGCATTGCAGTGCGTCCGGTGATCCGGCCGGTGGATGGGACGCTGGGTGTCGAGCCGGGCTTGAAAGAGGCGTATTGCGATTACGGGGTCGTGGAGAACTCTGGCCAGTGGAGCGGGCTGGCGAGCGAAGAGGCCCGCCAACGGATGGCGGCGCTTGCCGAACAGAACGGATTCGGCAAGGCGGCGATTACATATCGCATCAAGGATTGGGGCATCTCGCGGCAACGATATTGGGGGACGCCGATTCCGGTGATCCACTGCCCGGCCTGCGGCGTGGTGGCCGTGCCGGAGGATCAGTTGCCGGTCGTACTGCCGGACAATGTCGAGATCACCGGAACCGGCCGGTCACCGCTGGAGGCCGTGCCCGGGTTCGTCAACGTGACGTGTCCGCGCTGCGGCGGGCCGGCACGGCGCGAAACGGACACGATGGACACGTTCATCGACAGCTCGTGGTACTTCTACCGCTACTGCGACGCGCACAATTCGACGGCCCCATTCGACCCGTCGAAGATCGCCTACTGGTTCGAGATCGACCAGTACATCGGCGGTGTGGAGCACGCGATTCTGCACCTGATTTATTCGCGGTTCTTCACGAAGGTGATGCGCGACATCGGACTGGTTCGCAACGACGAACCGGTGCGACGGATGTTCACGCAGGGGATGGTGATCGCGGAAGGCGCGAAGATGTCGAAATCGAGGGGCAACGTGGTGGGCGCGGATATACTGGCCGAGAAGTTCGGCGCCGATACCGCGCGCATGTTCGTGCTTTTCGCGGCGCCGCCTGAGAAGGAAGTGGACTGGCGAGCGGAAGGCGCGGAGGGAATCTATCGTTTCCTGGGGCGCGTGTACCGATTCTCGACGCGCAACGTACCGCAGCAGGAGCGCTCGGGCACCTCGGACCGGGCGGTGTTGCGCAAGCTCCACCAGACGCTTAAGAAAATCACCGAGGACTTCGAGACGCGCTGGCATTTTAATACCTGCATCGCGGCGATCATGGAGCTGGTCAACACGCTGTACGCCGAGGAGCAGAACATCTCCGCGCAGGTGATGCCGCAGGTTCTGGAGACTCTGGCGCTGGTGCTGGCACCCTTCGCCCCCTATGTGTCGCAGGACATCTGGGAGGAGTTGGGAAAAAAGGGGCCGGTGTTCCGGCAATCCTGGCCAGCGTACGATCCCGAGCTGGCGAAAGAAGATGAGGCGGAAATCGTGGTGCAGGTGAACGGCAAGGTCCGCTCGCGCGTGTTCGCACCGTTCGGCACGGCCAAAGAGGAGCTGGAAGCTCGCGCCCTGGCGGACGAGAAGGTGAGAGCTCTGGTCGAGGGGAAGCAGGTGGTGAAGATAGTCGCGGTGCCGGACAAGCTGGTGAATGTTGTGGTGAGGTAGCAGTTTTTCGGAGCGGGCAGTCCATTGTGCGACAACCCGAGGGCAGCCCGCCCTGTTTCAAACCTTCAGGCCCACCACCGTCTCCAGATGATACGTCTGGGGAAAGAGGTCCACGAGCGACATACGTTCGATGGTGTAGCCCGATGCCATCAATCCCGCGAGATCGCGGGCCAGGGTCGCGGGATCGCAGGCGACGATCACAAGCTGCCTCGGCTTGAGCTCGGCGAGACGCTTGACGACAGCTTTGCCGAGGCCGGCGCGCGGCGGGTCCACTACGACGAGATCCGGCGGCCTCGTCAGCGCCGCCAAGTGCTCTTCGGCGGTCTGCTGCAGGGCGCGAAGATTCGACAAGCCCGAGCGCTCGGCGTTGAATTGCAGGTCGCGGACGGCGCCGGCGCCGGATTCCACCGCGGTCACTGCGCGGAAACGGCGCGCCATCGGGAGTGAGAGCAGGCCGACGCCCGCATACAGGTCGGCCGCGGTGTCGCCGGAGACATCGCCGAGGGCTGCTTCCACCAGTTGATCCAGCAGCAGCCGGTTCACCTGGAAGAAGGAGTTGCTGCTGACACGGAAGCGGCCCTGATAGTCGAGCGCACCTTCGACAACGCCTTCGATCTCGGCGGCGCACCAATCGAAGAAGCGGCGCGCTACGGGACGATCGGTCTCAAGGACATTGATCTGCACCTGCTGCTCATCGGTAAAGATCTCCAGGGCGTGCATGAACTTCGGCCAGCGGTTGTCGCGCGCCATGCGGTTGAGCGCAGCGATCGCGTGGTTGATTTTGGGCGAGGAGACGGGGCACTCGGTTACCGCCCAGAGCTTGTGCGACCGGGCTTCGCGATATCCGATGCGGGTTTCCTCCACCGCAAGCTGCACGCGGTTGCGGTAGCCGAATGGCTCGGCCGCGAAGGTGCGGATCTCCAGCGGAGCTTCGATTTTTCCGAGCCGGCGCAGCTCTTCCACGAGGATGGCGCGCTTGGCCGAAACCTGGAATTCGTACGGCGCGTGCTGGTAGTGGCAGCCGCCGCAGCGAGCGAAGACGGGGCAGGGGGCGGTGACTCGATCGGGTGCGGCCTCGATCACTTCGAGCATGCGGGCACGCACCAGACCGGGCTTCTCCTGCTCGGCGCGGGCTCGGATCCGCTCGCCCGGCAGGACGAAGGGCGCGAACACGATGCGCCCATCGAGGCGGGCGAGCCCGTCGCCTCCGTACACCAGCTTTTCCACCCGGACTTCGAAATTGCTTACGATAAGGGTTACTCTCCGTAGCTCTTACCATGAAAACACGAGTCTTCTCCGGAATGCAGCCCACCGGAAATTTGCACATCGGCAACTATCTGGGAGCCCTGAAGAACTGGGTGCGCATCCAGAACGATTACGAGTGTATTTTCTGTATCGTCGATTTGCACGCGGTTACGCTTTACCAGGATCCGGCGGAGCTGCGCGCGAAAATCCTGGAGATCGCGGCGCTCTACCTGGCGGCTGGGATCGACCCCAAGACCTGCGCCATCATGGTGCAGTCGTCGGTGCCGGCGCACGCCGAGCTTGCCTGGATGCTGACGTGCGTGACCCCGGTCGGGTGGCTGGAGCGCATGACGCAGTACAAGGCGAAAGCGGCCAAGCAGGAATCGGTCAGCGACGGCATATTACAGTATCCGGTGCTGATGGCGGCGGATATCATGCTCTACCAGGCGGGAATCGTGCCCGTTGGCGAGGACCAGGCGCAGCACCTGGAATTGACGCGGGACATCGCGCAACGCTTCAATTCGCTCTATGGCGACACCTTCGTGGTGCCGAACACGAGCCTGCCGACCGTAGGCGCGCGCGTGATGGGTCTGGATGATCCCACGCAGAAGATGAGCAAATCCACGACGGGAGCGGGGCACGCGGTGGCGCTGCTCGATCCGCCGGAGAAGATCCGCAAAACCATCATGCGCGCCACTACCGACTCGAACCCGTGCGTGGCTTTCGAAGGCGCCGGACCCGGATTACTCAATCTGATCGCGATTTACCAGGCCTTTGATGGGATCAGCGACGAACAGGCCAGGGCCCATTTCACGGGGATGCGGTACGGAGATCTCAAGAAACAGGTCGCGGAGATGGTGATCGCGCACCTGGAGCCGTTTCAGCGGCGGTATCGCGAGATCACGGCCGACCCGGCGTATCTCGCGGGGATTCTGCGCGAGGGGGCCGAGCGGGTGGAGCCGATCGCCAACGACACCGTGCGTACAGTGAAACAGCGCATGGGGCTGTATACTTAGCTGCCGCCGGCTCATGACCCGCGCCTACCTCGCACTGCTTCGCGGCAACCGCAATTTCCGCCTGCTCTGGCTGGCGCAAATTGTCAGCGAGCTGGGCGACTGGTTCTACACACTGGCGGTATACAACCTGCTTCTGGAACTGACCGGCAGCCGGGCGCAATCCGTCGGCCTCGCGGTGGTGCTGCAGGTTCTGCCCAGCACGCTGATCGCGCCGACGGCGGGCGTTGTGAACGACCGCATCCGGCGGAAGCGTGTCATGATTACCGCCGATGTGGCCCGGTTCTTCATCGTGCTCTCCATGCTGCTCGTGCGATCGCCGGGAATGGTGTGGCTGGTGTATCCTTTGTTGTTCCTCGAAAACCTGGGCGCAGGTTTCTTCGAGCCGGCGCACTCCAGTGTAATTCCCAATATCGTGCCGGAAGGGCAGATCCTCACCGCCAACGCGCTCTCTTCCATCACGTGGTCGTTCTGCCTGGCGGTCGGCGCGGCTCTGGGAGGAGTGGCGGCCGCTTGGTTGGGCCGGGATGCGGTCTTCGTGCTCAACGCCCTCTCGTTTCTCGGGTCGGCGGTCCTCATCGGCCGGATGAAATTCGCCGAACCGCATACCGAAGGACTGGCGCCACTGTGCTGGCGGGACCTGGCGGATTACCGGCCGGTTTTCGAAGGCTTCCGGTACATTGGCAGCGAGCGGCGCCTGCTGGCTACGGTTTTCGTCAAGGCGGGAGGCGGATTGCTGGGCGCCAACAACGTACTGCTCCCGATTCTGGGGGAGCGGGTATTCCCGGTTCATGCCGCCGGGCTGGACCATGGCCGGGCGGCGCTCCTCGGCATGAGCGTGCTGATGGGAGCGCGCGGCGCCGGGGCGCTGATCGGACCGCTGGCTGCGGGAAAGTGGGCGCAAGACCGGCACTCGCGCCTCCGTATGGGCATGTTGGCGGGATTCCTGCTGGCTGCCGGCGGATACGTTTGCCTGGGGGTATCTGCGCCATTCGCGGTTGCCGTTCTGGCGGTGATCGTCGCCCACGCCGGCACATCCACTAATTGGGTGTTCTCCAGCACGCTGCTACAAACCTACACGGACGACCGCTTTCGCGGCCGTGTTTTCAGCGCCGAGTACGGTCTTTGCATGCTCACGATTTCGGCAAGCAGCTACCTGGCCGGGATGGCAATCGACTTCGGGATCGCGCCGCGCGAGCTGGCGGTGGGGCTGGGAGTTATCATGCTGGTCCCGGCGATGTCATGGGCGGCCGCGCTGCGCTGGACACGCTGAATGAGCCTCATCCGATGAACCTGGCGTACAAACTGCGCGCCACGCCGGCGTCGCTGGTTCCCTTGACGATGGCCCGCCCGTCGGCGAAGACCGTGAGTTCGTAGGGAGCGATCAGAAGGCGCAAGGCGTATTCGTTCGCACGCACGTCACCGAGCGGCGCGAGGCGGGCGGCCAGATCCGGCAGGTCGATCTGCCGTTCACCGCGGATCTGGACCGCGTTCCGTCCGCACAGCGTCACTGGCCCTCGCTGCGATTCCTCGAGAAACGGGAACTCGCGGCGTGCACAGCAAGGGCATTCCGCGTCGCGCCCTGGTGCGGCAATCTGGCGGATGCCGCCATTCCACACGTCGATGGTCGTAATCCGCGGCGGGACGGTCCCGCTGACCAGAATTTGCAGCGCGCCAGCCACCTGCAGGGACGCAATCGCCGACACTATGACGTTCAGCACGCCCGCGGTCTCGCAGGTGGGCTGGGCGCCTTCCGGCGGTTTGGGATAGACGCATCGGAGGCACGCAGTGTGACCGGGAATCACAGGCATCGTGATTCCGTAGCTGGCCACGGCGGCGCCGTAGATCCACGGAATGCCGCGGCTCACGGCAAAATCATTAATCAGGTAACGGGCTTCGAAGTTGTCCGTGCCGTCGAGAATCAGGGCCGCGCCGCCGAGCAATTCTTCGATGTTGGAGGGCGTCAGGTCCGCCACGACGCCGCGTACGCGAACGCCGGAATTGAGCCGCGCGATGCAGCGTTCGGCCGCGACAGCTTTGGGCAACGCATCCGCCGCGTCAGACTCCTCGAATAGCCACTGCCGGTGGAGATTGCCCGGCTCGACGAAATCGCGGTCCACGATCGTCAGCTTGCCGACTCCCGCACGCGCGAGGGCAGCGGCCTGAAAGCTGCCCAGGGCGCCGCAGCCGGCAATCGCGACATGCGTTGCCAGGAGCACCTCCTGGCCGCGCTCGCCAATCCCGGGGAACAGGATCTGGCGCGAGTATCGTTCGCGTTCCACGGGATTCATGTCATGAGCGATGGTAGCAAAGTTGCTCCGACACACTTACGTTATTATGTGTTTGGTGCGACTGCTGCTCGCCTACGGCCCTTGTGCCCTGCTTGTTTTCGCCGCGCTGCAGCCAACACGTCTCGCCGGGCAGACTTCCCGCTTCGAAGGGAAACCCGTGGTCGAGATCCTCTTCGATCCGCCGCAGCAGCCACTGGAGAGGTCGGACATCGACCAGATTCTAACGCTGAAGCAGGGGGAACCTCTGCAGATGAACGCGGTTCGCGCCAGCATCGCGCGCCTTTTCGCCACCGGATGCTATGAAGATATCCAAGTGGATGCCGAGTCCTCCGGCGATGGTATCATCGTCAGGTTCGTCACGCGCAACAGTTGGTTCATCGGCAACGTCTCTACCTCCGGGCACGTATCGCCGCCGCCCAATCCCGGCCAATTGGTGAATGCCAGCCAGTTGGAACTGGGCCAGCCGTACAACGAGGCCAAACTGAGCCAGGCAATCTCCGGACAGAAGCGTCTGCTGGAAGGCAACGGGTTTTTCATGGGCGACGTCCGGCCGCGCTTTGAATACGACACGGCGCATCAGCAGATCAACATCCGGTTCGAGGTCGAAACGGGCCAGCGGGCGCATTTTGGCCCGCCGAGATTGAACGGCGATTTGAAACTCGATCCGGCCAAGATCACGGCCGCCACCAAGTTCCGGCGCTTCCTCATTCACACCTGGAAGCCCATGACGCAGATTCGAATGCGCCAGGGGCTGGACGGGGTTCGCGCCCTCTATCTGAAAGAGGACCGCCTGGAATCGAAGGTGTCTCTGGAAACCATCAGCTACGACGGCAGCGCAAACAGCGCCACTCCCGAATTGCTCATCGCCGGCGGACCGCGCATTCAGGTGAACACCATCGGGTTCAAACTCTCGACGGGCAAGCTGAAGCGCCTGGTACCCATCTACGAAGAGCGCGCAGTGGATTTCGACTTGCTGTCGGAGGGCTCGCGCAACATTCGCGATTACCTTCAGTCGCAGGGGTACTTCGAGGCAGAGGTGGAATTCAAAGAACAAAGAGTGCAGGACGACCACGCCTCGGTGGACTATCTGATTAACTCCGGAGGGCGGCACCGCCTGGTCGCGATCACTATTCGCGGAAATGAATACTTCAGAACCGAGGTCCTGCGGGAACGCATGTACCTCCAGACGGCCAATTTCCTTCAATTCCCGCACGGGCGGTACAGCGGCAACCTGGCCAAGCGCGATGTGGACACCATATCGAATCTCTACCAGTCGAACGGATTCCGCGATGTCAAGGTGACCACGCGGGTAGAGGACAACTACAAAGGCAAGAGCGGCGATATCGCGGTGTACTTTCAGATCGACGAAGGACCCCAATACTTCGTGGGGACTGTGCAGGTGGAAGGAGTCGACAAGCTGGATAAGATGAAGCTGCTGTCGCGGCTGGCATGCAGCCCGGGACAGCCGTTTAGCGAATTCAACGTAGCGGCGGACCGCGACACGATCCTGGCCCAGTACTCCGAGAGCGGATTTCCGAATGCTACTTTCGAATGGAGCTCAAAGCCTGCCGTTGAGAAATACCGGATCGATCTCCTGTTCGCAATCCAAGAAGGCCAGCAGCAGTTCGTGCGGGATGCTCTGATTAACGGCCTCAAAATCACGGATCCGAAGCTGGTCTCTCATGCCTTGGACATCAAGCCCGGCGATCCGCTGTCGCCCACGGCGATCGCCGCGACGCAACGTAAGCTCTATGACCTCGGGGTCTTCGCCAAGGTGGATGCCGCCATTCAAAATCCCGACGGCGATACCCGGCGCAAATATGTCCTGTTCAATATGGAGGAAGCGGCCCGTTATTCGCTGGGGGTTGGAGTCGGCGCCGAAATCACGCGCATCGGAGGCTGCGATACCTGTCTGGACGCGCCCGCGGGCGCGGCGGGATTCTCGCCGCGGGTGGCGGTGGATGTCACCAGGAATAATCTTTGGGGCATGGGCCACAGCCTGGTGCTCAGCACGCGCGCGTCCACACTCGATCAGCGTGCAATCCTAACCTATTCGTGGCCGCGGTTTCACCGATCGCCATCCCTCACCCTTTCCTTTAGCGGCCTCTATGAGAGCTCGCAGGACATTCGCACTTTCAATTCCAGGCGGGAGCAAGGAACGGTACAGCTTGCGCAGAAGATTTCCAAAGCCAGCACGATCTTCTACCGCTTCAGCTACCGGCGTAACGCGATCGACGAAGCCACGCTGAAGATCAGCCCGCTGCTGATCCCGCTACTCTCACAGCCGGTCCGGGTCGGTATCGTCAGCTCTACGTGGCTCCAGGACAAACGCGACGATCCCGTGGACCCTCACCGCGGCATGTTCACCACCGTGGACGTCGGCCTGGCCAACCACATCTTCGGCTCTCAGCGCGATTTCGTTCGATTTCTCGGACGGAACTCCACTTATTACGCGCTGGGAAAAAGAACCGTTCTGGCGCGCAGCACCCAGGTTGGCGACATCACGGCGTTCAATTATACCGGGGATCCCGCGGCCGCAATCCCGCTGGCGGAGCGGTTCTTCGGCGGCGGCGCCTCGTCGCACCGCGGCTTTGCGGAAAACCAGGCCGGCCCGCGCGATCTGGTCACCGGTTTTCCGATCGGCGGCAACTTCACCCTCTTCAATGAAACCGAGCTGCGCTTTCCGCTCATTGGAGACAACCTCGGCGCGGTTCTGTTTCACGACTGCGGGAACACCTACACAAGCCTGAGCCATTTCTCGTTACGACAGACGCAGCGAAACGTTCAGGATTTCGATTACATGGTTCACGCGGTCGGGCTCGGCATCCGATATCGCACGCCGGTAGGCCCGCTACGGGTCGATTTTGCATACAGCATCAATTCGCCGAATTTTATCGGCTTCAAGGCAAACAGCACCCAAGACCTGATCAACGCCGGCGTGAATCCGTGCCAGACCTATCCGGACCGGTGCATCTTTCAAAACGCCGGCCATCTGCAATACTTTTTCTCTATAGGGCAGACGTTTTGACCCGCTTCCTCACCATAGCGATGCTTCTCGTGCCCGGTCTCCGAGGGGAGATCATCGACCGGGTTGCGGCGAGCGTCGATTACAGAGTGATCACTACCTCCGAAATCGACCGCCAGATCCGCGTGACAGCGTTCCAGGACGGGGTGAAACCGGATCTCTCCACCGCGCATAAGCATGCCACGCTGCAGACGATGATCGACCAGGCGTTGATCCGCCGCGATCTCGAGAACAGCCACTATCCCCTTCCCGATCCGGCGGAACTGAATCCAGCCATACAGCAGTTCCAGAAGGAGAATTTCTCGAGCGAAGCCGAGTACCGGCGCAAACTCGCCGAATACGGCATCACCGAGCAGGATTTTCGCGATCTCCTTCTCTGGCAGCGCACGCTGATCGCGTTTATCCAGGTGCGCTTCGAAACCGGAGTCCAGGTCACGGATCAGGAGGTCTCGGACTATTTCGAGAAGACCGTGAAACCGGCGGCGAGAGCGGCGCATCCCGGACAACAGGTGAATCTCGAGGACTACCGGGACCAGATTCAAAGGACGATCGAAGCCCAGCGGGCGGACAGCCAGATGGACACCTGGCTGAACGGTGCGCGGCGGCGCGCGCGAATCCTCATTCACGAGGAGGCCCTGCAATGAGCCGGGGCCGGCGCCTGGCCTGGATCGCGGGCAGTGTTGCGGTTGTTTTACTACTGGCCGCGATTGCGGCCATGATCGTGATGCGGAGCGACTGGTTTTTCAATCAGGTCCGCGTGAAGCTCATTGGCACGATCGAGACCGCAACCGGCGGCCGCGTGGAGATAGGAACGTTCCGCTTCGACTGGCGGCGGTTTCGAGCCGAAGTTCACGACTTGGTGGTCCACGGCACCGAACCCGCGGGGAAGCCGCCCCTGCTTCGCGCGGGGAAGATCGTCGTCGGGCTCAAAGTGGTGTCGGTTTCGCGGCGCGACATCGATATTCAGTCGCTCGAAGTCAGCGATCCGCGCGTTTATCTCATCATCGCTTCCGACGGACGCACCAACGTCCCGGAGCCCAGGGTCAAAGGCAACGGCTCCACAATGGCCACCATTCTCGACGCCGCGATCGGCCGGTTCAATCTGGAACGCGGTCTAGCGGAAGTCGAAGATCACGAGACGATACCGTTTTCGGCGCGCGGCGAGAACCTTTCTGTGAATTTGGCCTACGATGTCCGGGGGCCGCGCTACACGGGAAGTATCGCCATTAGTCCCCTCCACCTGGGCTACGACGATTACGGCCCGGAGCCTTTCCAGGTAAACGTAACGTTGGCCCTGGAGAGGAACCGGATTTCGGTCTCTGCCGGCAAGCTGGCCAGCGCTGGAATACTAGTGGATTTTTCCGGGGCGATTCAAGATCTCGGCGCGCCACACGCCGGATTTCAGTACAACGCGCGCGCACCGCTCACGGAGATTCGCCGCATTTTTCGGGTGCCGGAATTGCGCCAGGGCGCGGCTGTGGTCGAGGGCAAGGGCGACTGGAATCCCGCCGCCGGCATATCGCTGAGCGGGACGCTGCACGCCAGCGACGTTGAGTACCGCGACTCGACGGTGCGTCTCGCCGGCTTCCGCGCTGTGGGCGGGGTCGCCGTAAGTTCAAAGGGTGTGGAGGCCACGAATCTCGCCATTTCGGGGAAGTACGTCAGTGAGCGCGGCAGTGAGCGCATCGAGGGGCGAATCGGAGAGATTGCCCTCAGGCAGAAGAACCTGGATCTCCGCGGCATCGCACTGACCCTGCTGAATGGCAGTTTCCAGGGAGAAGCTACCGTCCGCAACCTGGACCGCTACACGGTGGATGGCACGATCAGCGGCCTGGACACAAGGCGTGCCGCCGCGCTCTACGTGACCAGCGCGCTTCCGTGGGACGCGCTGGTATTCGGACCCGTGACAGTGACCGGCTCGCTACGCCGCCCACCGGAGCTGCGCGCGGCGGGAACGCTGACCGTTGGGCCCGCGCCCGGCAGCGATCCGGTGAGCGGCCAGATCAACGCGGTTTACGAAGCTCGCGGCGGCGGAAATCTGGACCTCGGGCGATCGACCATCAACCTGCCGCACACCCGCGCCGACTTCTCGGGTTCGATCGGACACGAGTTGAGAGTCCAAGCGGAGAGTTACAGCCTGGACGATGTACTTCCGGCGCTCGGGTCGAGCGCGTCCGCCCTGCCGTTCCAGCTCAAGAAAGGCGGGGTGCTCTTCGACGGCAAGGTGACCGGCGACCTGGCTAATCCCCGCATCGCGGGCCACGTCCGCGCCACTGGATTCGCGTACGAGGATCAAGCGGTGGATTCGTTCGAAGCCGATGTTCAGGCGTCCGCCGAATACCTGCGGGTACAGAACGCCGTCGCATCTCGCGGGTCCATGCGCGCGCGGCTTCAGGGCTCCGTCGGGCTGTCCGGATGGAAGACCACCGACGCCAGCCCGATCTCGGCGAGTGTCAACCTGGCCGACGTTTCCGCGGCCGAGATTCTGGCGGCGGCACGCGCGACGAACGTGCCGTTGACCGGGACCATTATCGGCGCCGTCCAGGCCAACGGAACCCTGGCGAAGATCAGCGTTCAGGGCGAGGTGGCCGCCGTCAAAGGGGCCTGGCAGGAGGAGCCGTTCGACCGGTTCAGCGCACGCTTCACGTATTCCGCCGAGTCACTGGATATTTCCGCCGGGCAGCTTACGGCCGGCAGCAAAGAAATCAAGCTCAGCGCCAATTATCACCATCGCCAGGAGCATTACGGCGAAGGCCGTCTACGCTTTCAGGTGGCCACAAATGCGATGCCGGTCGAACAGATCCACTGGGTGGCGCAGCCGCGGCCCGACGTGAAGGGCATTGTCCAACTGACGGCCGCGGGCGATGTCGAGTTCACACCGTCGGCAAAGACGCCGTACCGGATCCAGGACCT
>Ga0335077_10009756_pt1 | contig 11932 bp, 7 predicted proteins | sample Lox_Sample_31_FD_207151 | JGI IMG/M metagenome (GOLD analysis project Ga0335077, IMG submission 207151) | Soil microbial communities from Loxahatchee National Wildlife Refuge, Florida, United States - Lox_Sample_3.1 | ecosystem: Environmental > Terrestrial > Soil > Wetlands | place: USA: Florida...
AAGAACGCCGGCGGGAAGCCCTTCCTGGGTCAGGGCAGGCCGGCGGTACAAAATGGGGAGGGCTGGCCGACCGGCGAGCTGGCCAGGGGGTCTAGTTACCTGTGCGTAGCAAACGAGTTGCGCAGACCGCCCCTAAATGGTAGGTTTCGAGCGATTTGCAAAGATTTGCACAGGAGTCCCAAGGGGCCGGGGATTCCTGACCGATAAGGGATTCAAGAAGCGGAGCCTCAAACGACCGCACCGGCGGTCCCAGCCCAGAGGTGAGGCCTGACAGGGAACTTCCGGGGATTCGTGTGGCCGGAGGATTGAGAAACGAGCAGGGGCACATCCCACCGCGCACAGGCTGAAAGCCTGTGCCACTGAGAACGCGCGTGGCGAGCTGGGAAAACAGGGATTCGCGGCTACCGCAGGGACGGCTGACGTTTTTTACGTACGCGGCCGTGGCGATGGTGTGCCTGCTGCTGTTCGGATTCTGGAAGCTGCAGGTGCTGGATTCGGACTACTACGCGCAACTGGCGGAGCGGAACCGCATCCGGTCAATCCCGGTGATCGCGCCGCGGGGAAAGATGCTGGACCGCGAGGGGCGCGTGCTGGTGGACAACTACCCGTCGTTCAGCGTGCTGGTGCTGCGGGAAGACCAGGCGCTGCTGGAACAGCACCTGAAGGAAATCGCCGAAGGGCTGGACATGCAGCCGGACGATTTGCAGCAGCAGATCGACGCGGCGCAGGCGCTGCCACGGTTCAATCCCATCGTGGTGAAGCCGGAGGCGACGCCGGGGGACATCGCGTTCATCGAATCGCACCGTGCGGACCTGCCACTATTGGAACTGCTGATGGTGCACCGGCGGAAATATCCCGAGGGGGGATTCCTGGCGCACGCCATCGGATACGTGGGAGAAGTGAGCGAGAAGCAGATCGAAGCGAGCGGGGGAAAACTGCGGCCGGGTGACATCGCGGGAAAATCGGGGCTGGAGAAGACGTACAACGAAGTGCTGATGGGGGCGGACGGGATGCGGCGTGTGATCGTGAACAGCCTGGGGAAAGAGGTGGGCCGGCTGGAGCAGAAGGAAGCGATCCCGGGCAAACCGATCCATCTGACGATTGATTACGACCTGCAGGCCGTTGCGGAAGGGGCGCTGGGGCCGCAGGAAGGCGCGGTGGTGGCGATGGATCCGCGGACGGGCGAAGTGCTGGCCATGGTGAGCCATCCGGCGTACGACCCGAGGGATTTCGCGGTACGGGTGTCGAAGGAGGAGTGGCAGGCGCTGAACGAGGACCCCACGCACCCGCTGCTGAACCGCGCGATCCAGGCACAACTGGCGCCGGGGTCGGTGTTCAAAGTGGTGATGGCCACGGCGATGCTGGAATCGAAGGCGGTTCCCGCGGATTTCAGCGTGACGTGCACGGGGGCGGAGGATTTCTACGGACGGCCGTTCCATTGCTGGATAGCGAGTAAGGGGGGCGCGCACGGGCACGTGGGGCTGCACGAGGCCATCGTGCAGTCGTGCGACATTTTCTTCTACAACCTGGGGAAACGGCTGGGAATTGACCGCATCGCGTATTACGCGTCGCACCTGGGACTGGGGCGGAAAACGGGAATCGACCTGCCGGGAGAGCAGGAAGGGCTGGTGCCGTCAGAGCAATGGAAAGAGAGCGTGTATAAGCAGCAGTGGTACCCGGGCGAGACGATTTCGGTGGCCATCGGGCAGGGGGCCACGACGGTGACGCCGCTGCAACTGGCGTACATGGTGGCAGGAGTGGCCGAGGGAGGGAAGTTCTACCGTCCGCATCTGCTGCTGGGCGAGACGAAGACGGTGGAGGCGGATTTCCCGATCTCGGACGACACGGTGGAGCAGGTATCGCAGGGGATGTACGGCGTGGTGAACGAAGAGAATGGAACGGCGCATGCGGCGCACCTGGAAGGAATCGAGTTCTGCGGGAAGACAGGGTCGGCACAGTTGATCAGCAACGAAGGGAAAAGCCGGGCGGGACACGTGGGCAAGGACCTGTCGGACAACGCGTGGTTCGTGGGATTCGCGCCGCGGAGGAATCCGGAGATCGTGGTGTCCGTGCTGGTGCAGCACGGGGTGCATGGAGCGACGGCGGCGGCTCCGGTGGCGCGGGACATCATCAAGGCGTACTACGACAAGAAATCGGCGCTGGAGAAGAAGCAGTTTACCGTGGAGCTGAAGCACTACGACGTGGACCAGGCGGGGAACGCGAAGGCGGTGGCGGCGGTGGTGGGCGCGGGAGACGGGAAAAAGGCCGCGGATGGGGCGCACGGGGACGAGCGGAGACGATGAGGAGGACGGAGAGCTGGATACGGGATTTTGACTGGACGCTGATGGTGCCGGTGGCCGGACTGTGCATCATCGGGATGATGCAGATCGCCTCGGCGACGCGCGGGACCAACCTGGACGGCCTGCAATGGAAACAACTGGAGTGGATCGCGCTGGGACTGGCGGGTATGCTGATCCTGTCGCGGATCGACTACCACGCGGTGCTGGAACAGGCCCCGGTGCTGTACCTGGTGACGCTGGGGCTGCTGGTGCTGGTGCTGGCGCTGGGGCAGGCGAAGTTCGGGGCCCGGCGGTGGCTGAACCTGGGATTCTTGCACCTGCAGGTGTCGGAAGTGGCGAAGTTGATTATAATAGTGACGTTGGCTCGGTACCTGAGCGAGTTGCGTACGGACCGCCTGACGCTGGCGGACCTGGTGAAGATCGGAGTCTTCACAGGCATCCCAACGGTGCTGATTCTGTTGCAACCGGACCTGGGCACGGCCCTGGTGATCCTGGCGCTGGTGGGAGTGGAAGTCTTTCTCGCCGGACTGGAATGGAAACACGCGTTGGCCATAGTGGCGCTGGCTGCGCTCCTGCTGCCGGCCGCGTGGCACGTGTTGAAACCGTACCAGAAGCAGCGCCTGACGGCGTTTTTCCGGCCGGAGGAGACGTCGCAGACCTCGGGCTACCAGACGCAGCAGTCGAAGATCGCGGTGGGTTCGGGAGGGATCCGGGGGAGAGGGTTCGGCCAGGGAACGCAGAACCAGCTGGGGTTCGTACCGGTCCGGTGGGCGGACTTCATCCTGGCGGGACTGGCGGAGGAACAGGGATTCGTGGGAGTACTGGTGGTCATGCTTTTGTATCTGGGACTGTTGTTACGGTTGGTGGGGACCGCGCAGCTCGCCAGCGACCGCGCCGGGATGTACCTGGTAATGGGCGTGGCGGCGGTAATCGGGGTGCACGTACTGGTGAATGCCGCGATGGTGATCGGCTATATGCCGGTCACGGGCATACCGCTTCCGCTGATGAGTCACGGCGGCTCTTCCATCCTTTTCGTGTTTCTGGCATTAGGCCTGGTGATGAATGTGCGGCTTCGCCGCTTCGTCAACTGAGCTGGGAGTGAAATCGAATCAAGGAAAGCAGCGAGACCGGCGCCCCAAGAGGGCCGGCGAAGGCAGGAACGATTGATGGCAAACGCCAACGCGGAAAACGCGCAGTCCCGAGAGGGACGGAGCGCGCCCGCCTGCCCGCCCGCCACTCCCCCGGCAGTCCCGCAGACGCGGGGCCCGCAGGGAACGAAGGCCGGCTCGCCGAGGAGTTTCAATGTCGAAGGAACTGGTCATTTCCACAAGCCCGCACGAGACGCGTGTGGCGATACTCGAGAAGGGCAACCTCGTTGAGATCTACGTCGAACGAGAAAAAGAATACGCACTGGTAGGAAGCATCTACAAAGGCCGGGTAACGCGCGTGCTGCCGGGCATGCAGTCGGCCTTTGTGGACATCGGACTGGACACGGACGCATTTCTGTACGTGAGCGACGTCCTCGAGGAGATCGAGGGCTACGACCAGATTGTGTCCACGGTGGAAGAGAAGGTCGCGAAGATGGAGGAGCAGGGCGGCCAGGTGTTCTCCGGACAGGGAGAGCAGACCACCGCAGAGCCCCCCGAAGTGACGGCGGATGAGGACCGTCAACCCTCGTTCGACGCGGAGCCGCAGCCGCCGCAACTGGGCGAGCAACAACCCGGCGGGTACCGGCAGGACAATTATCGGCGGGAAGGCTATCGCCAGGACAACTACCGGGGCCAGGGCAATCAGGACAACTACCGCGGGCAGGGCAATCAGGACAATTACCGGGGCCAGGGCAACCGCGAAGGCGGATATCGCGGAAGCGGAGCGCAGGGCGGATACCGTCCGGGCGGACGTCCCGGAGGCGGCGGGGAGCGCGGAGACCGCGGCGGATATGGCCGTGGACGCGGGCCGGGAGGGCGCGGAGGACGCGGCAGGTTCCGCGGGCGCGGGCCGGGAAGGCGTGACGACGACCGGCGATCGCTGCCGAGTTCGAAGTACGTAAGCCCGGGCGGGCAGCCGCGGGATTTTGGCGGGCCGCCGCGGGGGTACAGCGGCGCGCCGCGGTTCGAGCCGCCGCGCGAGCCGGCGGAGGTTTCCGGGGAATACGAACCCATTCTGCTTCCGGGGGAGTCGCTGGCGAAATACAAGAACCGCGCGCCGGGGAGTTCGGGGCTGGCGGGGCCGCTGGCCGCGGGAGCCATTCCCACCGAGGCGGAGCCTGCCACGATGGACGAAGCGGCAGCCGCGGAGAATCCGCAGGAGGCGAACGGGACGATCGCAGCGTCGAGCCTGGAGAGCATGGCCGGAGGGGCCGCGGCGGAACGGTTTGAGGCCGCGCTGGTGGAAGAAGCCGCGGAAGAAGAAATCGCGGAAGCTCCGGTGGAGATGGAAGAAGAACACGCCGGCGAGGAGGCCGAAGAAGAGACGGAAGCGGAACGCGCCCAGGAGTCCACCGAAACGCACGAGGAGCGCGCGGGCGAGGGGCACGAAGAGAACGGCAAAGAGTCGCTCTCCGAGTCGGAGGCCGCGTCCGTGCTGGAAGCGGCGGAAGAAGAGGCGCAGGACGCCACGCTGGCCGAAGAGCCGGAAGGGCACACCACCGAAGGCTATCCAGAAACCGAGAGGGAACGGGAGGCGGCCGGGGAAGATCAGACCGACCGCGAAATCCGCGAGGGAATCCTGGGAGAGGCGGCGGGCGCCGAGAGCCACGAGCCGGAACAGCCGGAGCCGTATGAACAGCGAACGGCGCGGGTGCAGGGGGATTCGCGGCAGAGGTTCAACCGGCCGGAGCCGTACCGGCGCGAGGGCGGGCAGCGGGGCGGGCGACCCTACCGTGGCGGGCGGCCGCACGGAGGACGGAGGGAATTTCATCCGCCGCGGAAGCAGCAATCGATATCCGAGCTGCTGAAGGCGGGGCAGGAAGTCATCATCCAGATCGCCAAGGAACCGCTGGGGAAAAAGGGAGCGCGAATCACGAGCCACGTGGCGCTGCCGGGGCGGTTTCTGGTGTACATGCCGACGCTGCAGCACGTGGGGGTTTCGCGGAAGATCAGCTCGGGCGAAGCGCGTGCGAGGCTGCGGCACCTGGTGACGGAGTACAACACGAAGTTTCCGGGCGGATTCATCGTGCGGACGGCGGCAGAAACGGCCAGCGAAGAGGAGGTGCGGGCGGACATCGAGTACCTGGGGAAGACGTGGCAGGAAATCCGTTCGCGAGCGGAACAGAGGAAAGCGCCGGCGCTGCTGCACCGCGACCTGAACCTGGTGGAGCGGGTGCTGCGGGATTACTTCAGCCCGGATTTCACGGCGATCTGGGTGGACAACCAGGAAGAGTACACGCGCGTGGCGGAGTTCATCGGGCGGTTCCAGCCGGAACTGGTGAGCCGGGTGAAGCTGTACACGAAAGAGGCGCCGATCTTCGAGGAGTTCGGGATCCAGCAGGAGATCGACAAGGCGCTGAGGCCGAAAGTGTGGCTGAAGTCTGGCGGGTACATCGTGATCAACCACACGGAGGCGCTCGTGGCGATTGACGTGAACACGGGCAAATTCGTGGGGAAGGGGTCGAACCGGCTGGAAGACACGATCGTGAAAACGAACGTGGAGGCCTGCAAGGAAATCGTGCGGCAAATCCGTCTGCGGGACCTGGGCGGGATCATCGTGGTGGACTTTATCGACATGGAGGAGAGGCGGAACCGTGCGAAGGTGATGCAGGCGCTGGAGGAGGCGCTCCGAGAGGATAAAGCGCCATCGAAGGTGCTGGGCTTCAACGAGTTCGGTCTGGTGAACATCACGAGGAAGAGGACGAAGCAGGCGCTGGAACGCGTGCTGTGCCAGCCGTGCATCTACTGCAGCGGGTCCGGGATGGTGAAGAGCATCCACACGATCTGCTACGAGGCGCAGGCGGAGGCGCGGAAGATGGCGCCGGAACTGGACGGGCAGAGCCTGACGCTGCGGGTGCATCCGGAAATCGCCAAGGCGCTGAAGACGAGGGAGTCGGGCCTGGTGGAAGAGCTGGAGAAATGGGTGAAGAAGAGCGTGATCATCCACGGCGACCCGTCGCTGCACTGGGAGCAGTACGACATTTACTAGAGGACGGAAGTTCGAAGTCGGAGGTTCGAGGCAAGGAGCGGCCCGGAGCAATCCGGGCCGTTTTTTTATGCGGAGCCCGGGGAGGGGGCGGAGGTCAGTCGCCGGGGGCGGGGGCGCCGGCGGGAGCGGCGATAGCGGCGGGACGGAGCTCCTCGGTGGATTTGTAGTGGAGCGCGGCGAAGAGGACGACGAGGGCGAGCTGGACAGCGAGGCCGATGAGCCAGGGGCCGGGATTAAGAAACCATTTGGCATAGAGGTTGCCGTGGCCGGCGAAAGCCAGCGGCCAGGGGATGAGAATGGCGCTGATGGCGTTCTTGACCGGATCGCTGAAGTTGGCCACGCCGAGCAGGATTCCGCCGCAGGTGTAAAACACGCCGAGGAGAATGACGCCCAGAATCAGCGGGCGCCTGGAGCGCCGCAAATTCATCCACTGCAGGAAGCACAAATCGCGAAGCACAGTTGCGAGCAGCAAAGCCGCCTGGAACGCCGCAAATCGCCGGTTCAGGTCGTCTTGCAATCCGGGCACGAACGCAAAGCGGGCCAGCACCAGGAGAGTGGCGACGGCGGCTCCGGCGAGGACGTAGAGGGTGGGCCAGCCGAATTCGAGCCAGTCGAAACCAGCACGAGCCGTCTGATAGGCGCGGCGGCGGGTTTGCTCGCGATTGCGGAGCAGGGCGAGGCCCAGGCAGTAAAGGAGGACGAGATTTGTGATCAGAAAGAACTCGAAAGTGGATGACGCGGTCTGCGAGCCTTGCGGATAGCCGTCATAGGTGCGGCGGACCAGGAAAAACCCTACCAAGATGAGGTTGAGATAGCAGAGCAGGCCGACGGATTGGGCGGGGGAAAGGAGCTCGAAGAGGTCGGGATCTTTTTTCAGGTTGCGGGCGAGGGCCAGCAGACACCAGGCCGTGAAGGTGAGGTAGAGCACGAGCAGCACGGGCACATGGTGGAGGGGCACGCCGAAGAAGACGTCGGTCCAGGGCGAGAGCGAAATGAGCTGCGGAGGAGAGCCCACGGATGCCGCAACGACGCCCCAAGTTCCGTAGCGCGCAAAGTGGCCTGCCGCCGCGGGGCCGATGATGCCCAGATCGAAGAAGGCCCGGGAAGGCTCGGGGCTGTTGGTGAACATGAGAAAGATAAAGAGCAGAAAGACGGCGCCGAGCCCGGAAAATCCGCCGGCCTGTCTTGTGGCTCCGAGCGAAACGACGAGCATCAGGGCCTGCACGGCAATCGAGCCGAGGACGAGGATGAGATAGGCGGCGGCAATGCGCGAGGGGGAGGAGCCGCCTGAGAATGCGCCGACCAGAGCCGCGGGACACATGCAGAGAGCGGCGAACCAGGAGATGGCGGGAGCGCCGAAGAGTTTGCCAAGGGCGAGTTCGAGGGATGTGAGCTGAGTGACGCGCTGGAAGTCGAAGGTGTTCTGCTCGCGCTCCTGGGAGACTGAGCGCATGCAGGCGTAACCGCCGCCGAGGCACAGAGTGAAAAGCTGGGCGTAGAGCGCGATGGTCAGAAGAGTAACCGCCCACTGGGATTGAAAGGAGTAGGTGTCGTGAACGGAGTAGCCGACGACGAGGGAGAGCGCGGCGATGATGGAGGCGACGAGCAGGAGGCGGCGCGGGCGGAGCTGCGCGCGGCAGTTGCGGATGAATTCGGGACTTCGCCAGAGCGGGGTCACATCGTTTCTCCGCTGGAGATGCGCGAATAGAGCTGCTCGAGGCTTTCGGAGACGTCCTCAAGCGCGCAGAGGGGAGCGCCTGCGGCAACGAGAGCGGCGACGAGCTGGGCGGTGCGGGAATCGTCGCCGGTGAGGACGAACTGGGCTTCTGTTTCGGAGGCGTGGACGCCGGCGACGCCGGGCTGTGCGGCGAGCCATTCGCGGAGGGCGAATCCGGCGGAGGCGAGGCGAACGCGGATGCGGCGGCCGCCGCGGGCTTCCTGCATGACGGAGGCGAGCGGGCCGCAGCGGAGGAGCACACCCTTTTCGAGAATGGCGACGGAGGTGCACATCTCTTCCACGTCGGAAAGGATGTGGGTGGTGATGAAGAGAGTGGTGCCGGCGCGGTTCATTTCCACGAGGAGCTGCTTCAATTCGTGGCGGGCCTTGGGGTCGAGGCCGGAGGTGGGCTCGTCGAGCACGAGGAGCGGAGGATTGTGGACGATGGCGCGGGCGATGCCGAGGCGCTGCTTCATGCCGCGGGAAAGGCCGGAGATGAAGGAGTCGCGCTTGGACTCGAGGCCGACCTGGCGGATGACTTCGTCGATGCGGGCGGGGATTTTGGCCGGGGGCATTTTGTAGGCGTGGGCGAAGTAGTCCATGTACTCCCAGACGGTGAGGTCGTCGTAGACGGAAAAGAAATCGGCGAGGTAGCCGAGATGGCGCTGGGCTTCTTCCGGGCGGCGCTCGACGTCCACGCCGTGGACGGTGACGCGGCCAGCGGTGGGAGCGAGCAGGCCGCAGATCATTTTGAGCGTGGTGGTTTTTCCGGCGCCGTTGGGGCCGATGAGGCCGAAGATTTCACCCTGGGCCACCTGGAGGTCGAGCGAGCTGGCGGCGACGAGCTTGCCGGCCTTGCCGCCGGGCATGTCGTACTCTTTGGTTAAATGTTCGAGGTGAATCATCCCGGGCACGCGTCACAGGATAATACGCCAGTTGCGGCGGATATGTTCCCCGGGGCGGGCGGGGCGGCGCCGCGGCAGGCTCCGCGAGACGCGGGTTGACTCGGCAAGGCGGGTCGTGATTAGCTCTGCGCCGGACAGAAGCTCCGCTCGCAAGAACCACCGCACAGGGGAGGAAATCCATGGCCGTCGCACGAGTTACGAAGATCACCGCAGCATCGACGAAGGGCTTCGAAGAAGCCGTGGAAGAGGGAATTCACCGTGCCGCCAAGACACTTCGCGGCATCACCGGATTCGAGGTGATTTCGCTCAAAGGGAAAGTGGAGAAGGGCAAAATCGCGGAATACCGGGCGACGCTGGAAGTGACGTTCATTCTGGACTGAGGGCGCAACTCTTTCTTCCTTCCGGGCGCACGCAGCGGCCGGAAGGGAGCGTTGCGGTGCGAGGGCCGGGGCCGGCGCCGCGGCTGCGGGGGTACGTCCGGGGTGGCCCGCGGGAGCGAACCGCGGGCGGCGCGCGAGGCATGGGGCGGGACCGCAAACATCAGGGGACAGGAAAGCAGCCATGAAAAACTCGGCGATGATGGTGGTGATTTGTGCCGCGACGCTTGCCGCGGGCAGTGCCGCGGCGCAGGAGGGGACGAAGAACGGGGCGCTGGAGAAGGAGGTGGCGGCGGTGTATCCGCAGGCGCGCGCGCTGTACGAAGATCTGCACGCGCACCCGGAACTTTCCACGCACGAGACGCGGACGGCCGCGGAGATGGCGGAGAAACTGCGGGCGCTGGGCTACGAGGTGACGGAGCACGTGGGCGGGACGGGCGTGGTGGCGATTTTGAGGAACGGAGCGGGGCCGACGGTGATGCTGCGTACGGAGCTGGACGCGCTGCCGGTGGAGGAAAAAACCGGGCTGCCGTACGCGAGCAAAGTGCGGACGAAGGACGACGCGGGAGCGGAGGTGCCGGTGATGCACGCGTGCGGACACGACGTGCACATGGCGTCGCTGTGGGGCACGGCGGCAATCCTGGCGCAGACGCGGGACACGTGGAACGGGACGCTGATGCTGATTGCACAGCCGGCCGAAGAGGCCGTCGGGGGAGCGCAGCGGATGGTGGAGGACGGGCTGTTCCGGCGGTTCCCGAAACCGGACGTGGGAGTGGCCATGCACGACACGAACGCGCTGCCAGCGGGACAGGCGGGAGTGACTCCGGAATACGCGCTGAGCAACGCGGATTCGGTGCGCATCACGGTGTACGGGCGCGGGGGGCACGGAGCCGCGCCGGAGACGACGATCGATCCGATTGTGATCGCGGCGAGCATGGTGATGCGGCTGCAAACCATCTTGTCGCGGGAAATCCATCCGGGGGACGCGGCGGTGATCACCGTGGGATATTTCCAGGCGGGGACGAAGAACAACATCATCCCGGACCACGCGGTGCTGGGGCTGACGGTGCGGTCGTACAAAAAGGAAGTGAGGGAGCACCTGCTGGAGGCCATCCGGCGAGTGGCGAAGGGAGAAGCGGAAGCGGGAGGAGCGGAGAAAGCGCCGGAGGTGGAGGTGTACGAGAGCGCGTCGGCGGTGTACAACGACCCGGTGCTGGCGCGGCACCTGCTGCCCGTGCTGGAAGCGACGCTGGGGAAGGGAAACGCGAAGGTGATGCCGGGATGGATGGCATCGGAGGATTATTCGGTGTACGTGGAGCAGGGAGTGCCGTCGTTCTATTTCATGCTGGGAGTGGCGGACCCGGAGAAGTGGAAGGAGGCGCAGGCGACGGGTGTGCCGCTGCCATCGAACCACTCGCCATTTTTCGCGCCGGATGAAGACCCCAGCCTGCACGCGGGAATCGCGGCGGAGGTGGCGGTGCTGAGGGAACTGCTGAAGGGGACGCCCGCCGAGGTGAGCAAGTTCACGGAGCACAAGAGCGCGCAGTGAGGCCGTGTGCCGCGAGGGCTGCCGCGGTTGTTTGAGCGGGCAGAAGCCGCGCTGGTATACTGCGCGCGCCGGCGCGGGCCTCGGGTGCGCGCCGGAATTGACCGGGGGGCTGCCATGCGCCGCATCCTTTTCATCGTTGTGCTGACCGGAGTGGTGTGCGCCATGGGGCTCACGCGGCAGGAGAAGGCGGCGGATCCGCCGTTCCGACTTCGCGAAGTGATGATCCCGATGCGCGACGGCGTGCACCTGCAGACGGCGATCCTGACACCGGTCCGCCAGCAGGGGCCGCTGCCGATTCTATTCCGGCGGACGCCGTACGGAGTTCCGGAAGCGCCGCCGGCGAGCGTGCCGCCGTCGTGGGTGGAGCTGGCGCAGGACGGATACATCTTCGTGATCCAGAATCTGCGCGGGAGGTTCAAATCGGAAGGGAGGTTTGAGCTGACCTCGCAGGTGAACCTGTCGAATCCGAAATCGACGAACGAAGCGACGGACGCGTACGACTCGATTGAATGGCTGGTGAAGAACGTGCCGAACAACAACGGCAGGGTGGGGATGTACGGAGTGTCGTACGACGGGCTGACGGCGGCGCTGGCGCTGCTGGAGCCGCATCCAGCGCTGAAGGCGATGAGCGAACAGGCCTCGCCGGCGGACGAGTGGATGAACGACGACGACCACCACTACGGAGCGCTGCGGGAGAGTTACGACTTCGAATACGCGGTGATGGAGCAGGCGGACAAAACGCAGAATACTCACTTCGTGTTCGAAACGTACGACACGTACGAGTGGTATTTGAGCCTGGGGCCGCTGGCGAACATCAACGCGAAATACCTGCACGGGTCGATCCCCTACTGGAATTCGACGGTGGAGCATCCGGACTACGATGAATTCTGGAAGAAAGAGGCATGGGTGAGGCAATTGCACGGGTCGACTGTTCCGAACCTGAACGT
>Ga0335077_10009757_pt1 | contig 11931 bp, 8 predicted proteins | sample Lox_Sample_31_FD_207151 | JGI IMG/M metagenome (GOLD analysis project Ga0335077, IMG submission 207151) | Soil microbial communities from Loxahatchee National Wildlife Refuge, Florida, United States - Lox_Sample_3.1 | ecosystem: Environmental > Terrestrial > Soil > Wetlands | place: USA: Florida...
TTCATCGCAAGCACGCCAATGATGTCACCTACATGTTCTACTCCGGCGGCACGACGGGCACTGCCAAAGGTGTCACCCATCTGGCCCACGATTTCCTCCTGGTTCCGGAGCGTCACGGGCGGTTCTGGGAGTACGCTCCCAACGATGTCGTGTTCGCGACTTCGAAGAAGTATTTCACCCACGGCCTGTGGCCCGGATTGTTGATCCCGTTGTATTGGGGCGCGACCGCGGTCCTCGATCGTAGGCCGCCGACACCCGAGGCCGTACTGACCGCGCTGCGTGACCATGCGGTCACCAAGCTTGTCACCGTTCCAACCGTGCTCAAGAACCTCATCGAGGTCCTGTTGCGCTCGAAAGAGGCAGCGAAGCTTCCGGCGCTGAAATTCGTAGCCAGCGCGTCGGAAAAAATGCCGCCCGAAATGTTCGAGCGCTTCTACGATCTCACCGGCGTTGAGCTGTTCGATTCGATCGGCAGCTCCGAAATAACCTACGAGTGGATTGCCAACCGTCCGAAGGCCTTTAAGCGCGGCAGCCTGGGCAAGCCGGTCTTCGGTCATACCGTGCGCCTCGTCGATGCCGGCGGACAAGACGTGACCGAACCGAACGTTTCGGGCGAGGCCTGGATTCGCAGCTCGACGTCATGTTTTTTCTATTGGCGCAAATATGACAAGTCCCGCGAGACTTTTGTGGGCGAATGGACACGCACCGGGGATCATCTGTATTTCGACGAGGATGGATTCTTTTGGTTCAGTGGTCGCGCCAACGACCTGTTCAAGGTCAAGGGACTTTGGGTTTCGCCGATTGAGGTCGAGGCGGCGCTGACGGCGCACCCGGCCATCCGCGAAGCGGCCGTGGTATCGTTCGCCGACAGCGATGGACTGACAAAGCCCCGTGCCTATCTGGTGTTGCGCGACGGCTTTGGCAAATCCGACACGTTGCTCGACGAATTGCGCGAGGCGGTGCGAAAGATCGGGCCATACAAGATTCCGGAATCCTTCTTGTTCGTCGACCGGCTGCCACGCACGACCTTGCTCAAGATCGACCGCAAGGCGCTCCGAGACGAGAGCAGCTAGGGCCTGGCACATGATCTTTTGAAAAGCCGTCATCCACCCGCGGATCACGTCGGCGGGCATGCTTTCTCCGGATCATGCGCTCGTTCGGAAGAGTGGAAGGTCGGTCTCGCGGAAGAATAGCGCCCCGAAATGCGCGCTTGAAGCGGGCGTCATGTCTCGGGCGGGTCGCGAAGCCGCAAGTTCGCCGAACTCGATCCCGCAGGAGACGATTTCGTCATCAGGTGTCCAATACGGACGGATGAAACAGCTCGTCGACGTCGAGGCGGCGGCTGATCAGACCCTGGTCGTGACTGTACATGATGAACTGCTCGAGATTTTTGCGGTTGGCGGCAACGCCGAACACCCAGGGGTCTTTTCCGAACATTTTGCGCTCGCGCTCGTAGTAGCGTCGGCCCCAGGCCAGACTCGACCAGTTGGGGTCGGAGAAATAGTCCCAAGAAATCTCGCGTGCACTGCGGAATGATTCGATCAACCGATGGCAAAGCGATTGGTGACGATCTGCGAGCTCGGTGCGGATCGCCAGAATGTGCATGATCGGCCACCAGCCATATTTCCTGAAATAGCGCAGCTCTTCGGCGTCGGCGTCGGCAAACAATCGGCGCACGTCAACTTGGCCGCTCATGATCGAGTGCGGCGGATGTGGCTGAATGACTGCTTCACAGCGGCCGTCGCGCAACAAATGGCCGGCATCCGTGCCTTGCGGCAGAACCTCGATCTTCGCGCTGCGCTTGGGTTTGAATTCGATCTTTTCTTCGTCCTCGAGCAGCCAATGGATGTCTTCCCATGGCGTATCATATTCAAACTTGAGGTCACCTTTGGCTAACAGTGACAATGTCGTCTGAAACGAGCGAATCGCGACACGTTTGCCCCTCAAATCGGAGGGCTTGGTAAAGGGACTGTCGCCCCGCACATAGATCAGCCCTGCGCTGAAAAGCCGGCGCGGGAAGACCGGGATTCCGCTGATCGCAACCTTGCGGTCGACAGCCATCAAGAAGGTCGACATCGAAAATTCGGCAATGTCGTAGCGGCCTTGCAGCATGCCGCCGTGGCGGTCTATCCCGTCACGAAGCGGGTGCGATTGTCCGACCTGCAGAGCTTTGAGCGTAAAGCCTTCAGGCGGCCGCGCCGTGCCATCGAAAAACGGCATGTGACGATCGTAACGATCAAGTGCGATCGTCAGTTGCACTGCATTCTCGCTCGGCTGCGATGTCCGCGCGGCGGCGACCGGTGTGGCGTGCTTCGCTCTAGACGTTCTCGAGAATCCGATCGGTCTTGGCCTGGAAGTGGTAGCGCGGGATCGTGTCGAGATCCGTGCCGGTAACGCGGATAACCCATGCCTTTTGCGGGTGCGCCGTCGAGTGGATGGCGCCTGACGCGTAACCGCGGGTCTGTCCGGGACCGAGCGAATACTGCCTGGTCTTCTCCAGCACTGCGCCGGACTCCGAAGCCGGATTGACCCGGCGCCATTCGGTCATCTCGGTGGCGCCGCGGGCCGTACCATAGATCGCCCAGGACGCACCGTGACTGTGCGGCTTGCCGGTCCGGCCACCCTCTTGAACATGGGCCAGCACGTAGGCATCGGTTTCGGGATCGTGCCATAGCTCTCGCTTGCCCGGAGGCATGTCTTCGCTGAAGGTCTCGGCGACAAAATCACGATTATTGAGGAGATCGGTAAGTTTGCGCGCAATATCCGGGAGACCGTTTTGTCCCTTGGCCTTGAGCGTGGCTGAAAGGTCGGCACAGAAATTGGCAAGTGCGTAAGGCATCGAATGGCTCCCTGTCCGTCGGAAGATGGGGCGGCGCACAGCATGTCTCATTTTGCAAATAGCGGCAAGAAGCAGTGGCCTGATCGGCCGCGCGCAGCGAGGCAAGTGTGACGCACCTCCCATTCTGACTGCTTGCCTGCGGACAGTATCGTTTCCTTCGCATCGAATGGACGAATAGGCCATCGCGTGTCGGGATTGAAGCGGCTCATGGTCTATTTCATTTGATTGGAGCAGGATCTTGCGGGACGCGGGATTCCATCCGCGGATCGAGTCGCGGGTAGGCTGTCTCCGGATCATGCTACAATTGCGAAAAGCAGGGGGCACGCCATGACCATTCGCATAGCCGCCGTCGAGGTGAGCCATTGGCACGCGCTGTTCGATGCCGCCTATCTTCGTCATGTGGTCGCTATGCCGGACGTGAAACTCGTCGCCATCCAGGACAGCGATGCGAGGATCGTTGCAAAACGAGCGGCCGAGGTCGGAAATCCGCCGGTCTATAGAAGCTACCGAGAGATGCTGTCAGCGACTCGCCCGGATTTCGTCATTGCGCTCGGGCGGCACCGACAAATGGCCAAGATCGCGCACGACCTGCTCGATGCGGGCTATCCGTTCCTGATGGAAAAGCCGATGGGCGTCAACGCGGCCGAAGTCGAGGCGGTGGCCGACAAAGCGGCACGACTTAACGCATTCGTCGCAGTCCCCCTGGCGCAGCGCTACGGGCCCTTCGCCAAGCGCGCCCGCGAGCTGATCGATGCAGGCCGCTTCGGCCCGCTCTCGCATATCTACATTCGGATCAACCGCCCGGGACCTGCGCGCTATCTGGCGTGGGACTGCCCCTGGATGCTCGACCCGGCGGAGTCGGGTGGCGGTTGCCTGCGGAACCTCGGCTCGCACGGCTTTGACATGTTCCTGCATCTCACCGGCGAGCCGGCAGAGGTGACGGCCGCGCAAATCAGTCGTCGTGCGCACGAACGCCCCGTTGAGGACTACGCTTCGGTCATGCTGCGATCGGCCGGCGGCATTCTCGGTACGATCGAAGTTGGTAATGGTTTCCCGCGCGACGGCACGGACGGAGAGTGGAAGATTGCAGGCAGGGATGCAATTCTGACAATGAAGGACAACGTCTTGAAGCTCGCCACCGCTGCGGGCGACGAGGTGCTGCCGGGCACCGATGTCACCGGGCCGTATTTTACTGCGGTGCGCGACGCGCTCGACCACTGGTCGCGCGGTGCCGCGCCGCCGATCGGTGCGCACGATTGTGCACAAGCGGTCCGACTGATCGATCAGGCCTACGAGCGGGCAGGCGGGATTTCATTATCGAACTGACGCGTTCGGTGCCGTGGGAGCGGCCCTCAGCCCTTGGCTGGCCATCTCTCCGCGGCCTGACAATTCCGTGCTCGCGACAATCGGCGGAAATTTGACGGCACCCGTGCGCGCCATGTGGGCTGTCGTCGCCGTGACGCAGTGCACAAATAACGTTTGACTCCAACGGCTTGTGCCGTCCGCATTGTTTCGGGTGGAAGGCACTGCATAATGCACATGCCGTGCTGATCTTTGCGGCCTCTCTCGAAGGAGATTCGGCTCGGATCGATGCTGCATCGAACCAACTCGATGTGCCGTCGAATCGAAGATGGGGCGCCACGCACAGGCTGCCGGAGGAGGAACACGCAATGATCGCCAAGACGCTTTTGGCGCTGGTATTGGCGTTACTGTTATCGGTGACGTCCACGGCCTTTGCGCAGACACCTGCTGCGTCGCCACCCGCGCAGCAATTGCTGTCGGCCGGCGAACTCGATGCGCTGGTATCGCCGATTGCGCTCTATCCTGACGATCTGCTGTCGGAAGTCCTCATGGCCTCGACCTATCCGCTCGAAGTTGTCGAGGCTGACCGTTGGATCGGTTCCAACAAGAATCTCAAGGGCGACGCGCTCAAGTCGGCGGTCGAACAGCAGGAATGGGATGACAGCGTCAAAGCCCTCGTCGCGGCCCCGGACGTGCTCGACATGATGAGCAACAAGCTCGATTGGACCCAGAAGCTCGGTGACGCCGTGCTGGCGCAGCAGCCGGACATCATGGACGCTATCCAGCGGTTGCGTCAGAAAGCACAAGCCAACAACAAACTGACGTCGAACAAACAACAGACGGTCTCGACGCAACAGCAAGGCAGCAAGCAGGTCATCGTCATCGCGCCGACCGATCCGAAGACGGTCTACGTGCCCTATTACGATCCGGCGGTCGTCTACGGGACGTGGCCCTATCCGGCCTATCCGCCTTATTATTGGCCGGCGCCGGGCTATATTGCCGCTGGCGTCATCGCGACCGGACTGGCATTCGGTGCCGGTTATGCACTCGGCCGCTGGGCGTCGGGAGGCTGCTGCTGGGGCAGCGGCGTCAACTGGGGTAACAACAACATCAACATCAACCGCAACATCAACAACATCAATATCGGCAATAACAACAACTGGACGCACAATCCGGCGCACCGTCAGGGCGTGCGCTACAACAACAGCGACGTTGCGGCCAAATTCGGCGGCAATCGCGGGAATATTTCCGGCGGCGCGCAAAACCGGATGGACTTCCGCGGCCGCAGTGGCCAGCAGGTCCTCAATCCGGGTGGTGGCGGCGGCGGCAATTTAGCCAATCTCGGCGGCGGCAACCGGCCGAATGTGGGCGGAGGAGGCAACCGACCGAATGCCGGCGGCGGTGTTAACCGGCCAAGTGCAGCCGGTAACCGGCCGAGCGGCGGCGGTAATCGGCCCGGCGGCGGCGCCGGCAACGCGCTGGGCAATATCAGCTCCGGGCGCGTCGCCAACTTGGAGTCCGGTCGCGGTCGCGCCAGCCTTGGTGGTGGCGGCGGCGGTGGCGGCGCGCGGGTTAACGGCGGCGGTGCGGCTCGCGTGAGCGCCGGCGGTGGTGGACGAGGCGGAGGCGGAGGTGGGCGGGGTGGTGGCGGTCGGCGCTCCGACATACGGCTCAAGCACGACATCGTCTGGCTTGGTCAGCTTGATAACGGCATCGGCTTTTACCGTTTCGCCTATAACGGCAGTAACAAGACCTATGTCGGCGTCATGGCGCAGGAGGTCGAAGCGGTTATGCCTGATGCCGTCGCGCGCGCTCGTGACGGTTACCTGCGTGTCTACTACGAGAAGCTCGGCCTCAGGTTCGAGAGCTACAGAGATTGGGTTGCGTCGGGCGCACGATTGCCGGCTACGATCCCGGTTTCGCGCTGATCGTCCGCCTCACATGAACCCAGATAGCCGAGGCTGCCATGAACAAGCTGCTTGAATTGTCAAAGACGCTGACTGCGGTGTTTCTCCTCGCGATGTCGGTGTCGTTTGTTGCTCCATCAATCGCTCTGGCACAGCAGGACTATAAATCACCACAGGACGCCGCAGAGGCACTTGCCACGACCGCCAGGACCGGCGACCCGAAAGAGGCGCTTGTCGTGCTCGGCCGCGACGGCGAGGATATTATTTCATCCGGCGATAAGGTGTCTGATGAGGCCGTCCGGAAGCGTTTTGTCGCCTCCTACGATGTCAAGCATCAAATTTCGCAGGAAGGCGACAATAAGGCGATCCTCGTCATCGGGGACCAGGACTATCCATTTCCGATTCCGATTATTCGCAACAAGAACGGCACCTGGTCGTTCGACACGGAATCGGGTCGTCGCGAGATACTGTACCGGCGGATCGGTCACAACGAACTCGATACGATCCAAACCTGCTTGGCCTATGTCGATGCCCAAAATGAATACGCCGCGAAGGATCGAACCGGCGCGGGTACCGGCGTCTACGCGCAGCGCTTCATCAGCCAGGAGGGCAAGAAGGACGGGCTCTATTGGCCGACAGCGCAGGGCGAAGAACAAAGCCCGCTGGGCGAGCTATTCGCCGAGGCGGCGAAGCAAGGCTATCGCGCAGGCGAGGGCCGTTCGCCTTATCACGGTTACTACTACAAGATTCTGACCAAACAAGGTCCGGCGGCGAGCGGCGGCGCCCTCGACTATATCGTCCACGGCAAGATGATCGGCGGTTTTGCATTGGTCGCCTATCCGGCGCAGTACCGCAATTCCGGAGTGATGACCTTCATCGTCAATTATGACGGGACGGTCTTTCAGAAGGATCTCGGATCGGATACCGCCTCCGATGCCGAGGCCATGACGGTATATAACCCCGACAAATCCTGGACCAAGGTCAAGGAGGCCGATCTGACGACGAGGTAGCGGCGCCGAAATCCAGGCTTCGCGCAGAAGAAGCTTTGCGCTGAAGAATATGGCGCCGAAGTATCTGGGCCCATGTCCGGTGTCCTGTATCGGGTCACCTCGGTGCCAAGCGAGCGGGGGAACTCTAAGGAGTGGGAACAATGTCGTTACCGCCCTATTTGCGCGGGTTTTGCCTCGATTCAGCCAAAGCTGTCGCAATAATGCGCGGCTTCGGCCAATGCGGGGGAAGGGAGTTTCGATTGCTGCGAACGCGCCGATTTTCCGTTGCCGCTTCCACAGTGGTGCTGGCGGCTTGGGCCCAATTCGGCCTGATGATGTCATTGGGAGCGGCAAACGCCCAGGGCAGCGCCTGCGAGGACGCGGCCGAGCTTGCGATCCTGCCCTCGCCGATCGCGCCGTGGAAGGGTGCGCCTCTGCGTGTCGTGGTTGCCGCCGAGAAGCCGTTCGACGGTGAACTTTCGTTGATTGCTCCAGACGGCAGTGTCGCGGCGAAATCGCGCGATCGCCAAGGTGGCCCGCCCTATTTCTGGTACGCGGAGGTCGGGGCGCCGGCTGCCGGCAAGTGGCGTGCCTCACTCACGCGCGACCGCGCGCCAACCGAATGTCGCACCATTACCCGCGAAATCGCTGTGGCCAGCGATGCGCCGCAGCCGCCGCGGCCGACGTCCGGTACCATCTGGCCGGTGCGCAATGCGTGGAATCGGGCAACGGAAAACCTGTATTCGGCATGGATTCAAAAGCTGTTCGACGCACCGCTCGATGCCGAGCCGTCTTGGCCGGCCTTGCACAACGTGCTGCGGGATCGCTCGCGCAATTTCCTGTTCAATTATCTTGGCGTCGGCGAGGACGAAGTCGCGATGCCGCTCCGCCCCGACTGTGCAGACCTCGTCTACTTTTTGCGCGCCTATTTCGCCTTCAAGATGGGATTGCCATTCGGCTATGCGAATTGCTCGCGTGGCGGCGCCGGCAAGCCGCCAAAGTGCTATACTTGGTTGACCAACCTTAATCCCCCCGCATCGGCCCAGAAGTCGGGGCTCGCCGCATCTTTCGGTGCCTACCTGCCCGTTATTGCGGACGCCGTCCAATCCGGCGCGGTACGGGTGCTGGCGAACGACGATAATACCGACTTCTACACCGTGCCGCTGACGCAGGAGACGCTGCGCCCAGGCACCGTTTATGCCGATCCATACGGGCATGTCATGGTGCTGGTGCGGCGCGTTCCACAATCGAACGGTACGGCCGGTGTCTTCCTTGCCGTCGATGGCGAGCCGGATGGGACCGTGGCGCGGAAGCGATTCTGGCGCGGCACTTTCCTGTTCGCACACGAGCCTTCGCTCGGTAACCCCGGATTCAAACGCTTCCGACCGATCGTGCGCGATCAGAATGGCACGCTCCGGCGTCTGACCAATGCCGAAATCGCCAAAAATTCGGACTACGGCGATTTTTCACTCGAGCAATCGCAACTCGCTGTCGAAGACTTTTACGATCGCATGGACGACGTGATGTCGCCTCAACCACTTGATCCCGTGCGCGCCATGAAGGGGGCGATTGATTCGCTCGAAGAGCAGGTGAAAACGCGCGTTGGCTCGGTCGAACTCGGCAGGAAGTATCAGAGCGGGGGCAAGGGCGACGCGAGCATGCCTGATGGCGCTGCGATTTTTGCCACCACTGGCGCATGGGAAGATTATGCGACGCCGGCGCGCGATTTCCGTCTACTCATCGCGATCGACGTGGTCCGCGGCTATCCGGACCGCGTTGCGCGCCACCCCGAGCGCTACGCGATGCCGCCCGGTAAGAGCGTCGCGGATGTCAAAGGCGATATGCAGAACGTGCTCGCGTCGGAGCTGTCGGGCCGCAAGTTCACCTACACGCGAAGCGATGGCTCATCGTGGACGCTCACGCTCAAGGACGTGATCGATCGCGCAGCAGAATTCGAAATGGCGTACAATTTGAACGATTGCGTCGAACTGCGTTGGGGTGCGCCGGAAAAGAGCGAGGAGGCGTCGACGTGCAGGCGTCATGCCCCGGCAGCGCAACGTGCGAAAATGGCGGGATATCGCGCCTGGTTTCGCGAGCGGCACTGGCCCGCCGGCGTCTAGCGTCCGGGCCTGCTGGGTCGTCGGCCGCGATCTGGAGGGGAAGTCGCGGGCTGCGTTGGGCCATTGCAGCAACGATGGCAACCGGCGTTGTTGGGCTTGTCCTGCTTGCTGGTCTGCCTCGTCCACTTGCTCAGGATGAAGGCCCCGCGCTCGACCGCCTGGTGGCCGCCTACCCAAAGGCGCTCGCTGGGCACGACGATGACGTCCTGCATTGGCGCGACGGCTCGATCATGCCGGCATCGGACGGCGCGCAATCCAAGACGTTCGCGGAACTGCTGCGGCGTGCTTCCATTGTTGATCAGTTTCGCATTCCCTATCCGCACGGGCGCCTCAAGGAGCCGCCAGCCGTCGATGCCGATCCGGGCCGTTTCCGCAACGTCGCATTCTTCAGGAAAATGTACGGCGACTGTCAGAAGGGCGAGGTGTTGTCACGGCTGGCGAAGGTCGTCTGGCTTCCGAAGTCCTGGGGCAGGTCGATCAGCATCACGTCGGTGAATGATGTAGACAAGGCGTTAGCGGCGGTGTCTGCCGAAATCGACACGCTGCCGGAAAAACTCAAGCGCGCCGCCTATCCGATCGCAGGCACATACAATTGCCGGCCCGTGGCCGACACCGGACAACCGAGCCCGCACGGTTACGGCATCGCAATCGATCTCAACACCGCGTTCTCGGATTATTGGTACTGGCAACCACAGCGTGAGCCGATCCGCTACCGCAGCCGCATGCCCCTTGAGATTGTCGCGATCTTTGAGCAGCACGGCTTCATTTGGGGCGGCAAGTGGTATCACTACGACACGATGCATTTCGAATATCGCCCGGAGCTCATCGGCGCGCAGTGACCCCGTCCGCCACGGCTCATAGGCTCGTGATCGGCCGTGCCAGTCGTTCGATGACCGGCTTGCGCCTCGGCCACCGCAATCGCGGCCACCGCTTGCTCCGATCATCAGCGTCGCTTTGGCGAGAAGGCGTGACGGGGGCGTGATCGTCGGTATACCATCATTGTGGTCTTCGGCGCGGGGCCAGCGACAGCCCAGCGGGCGTCTCAATTGGCTCTATCGGGTCGGTCGGCCCACGGCGCCATCCGGGTCGCAAGCCGAACAGCGACGGATGGCGCGATGCAGGCGGCCAAGAGCTTCGATCTCAAGCGGTGGTTCCGGTGGCGCAACGCGTTCAGGATTGCCGGCGGTGCTGCGGTCCTCGTCGCGGTCGGCATCTTCGGATATTTCTATCTGGTTCCGCGATCGGTCGCGGCGTTTGTCGTCGAGGCCGCGCCGGCGGTCATCGAGATACGGGGACCGACGCTGTTGGACGCAATCGACAAAGTCATCGTCACGGCGCGCATTCAGGGTTATTTGAAGACTGTCGAGGTCGACAAGAACGATCGGGTCGTCGCTGGTCAGGTCTTGGCCCGGATCGACTCCGCAGACATCGAAAGTCAATTGCTCGGCGCCAAAGCCGACGCGGACGCTGCCGACCAAGCTGTGGCGGAGGCGCGAAGCTCTCTCGACGGCGTCAAGGCGCTTGCCGACAAAGCGAAAGCCGAATTCGAGCGTAAGCGTAGCCTTGTTCCGACGGGCGCCGCCTCGCAGGCCGATTTCATTAATGCCGAAGCGGCGTATCGGCAGACCCAGGCAGACGTCACGCGGGCCGAGGTGACCATCGAGCGACTATTGGCGCAGGCAGCCTCGGCGCGGGCCAACCAAAGACTGCTCGAAGTCCGCCTCGGCTATGCAACGATCCGCTCGTCGCTCGACGGCATCGTCGTGAGCAGAAATCGCAACGTCGGCGACTTGCTCACTCCCGGTGTTGCCCTGATGGAGGTTGTCGATCCAAATACGCTCATCCTGACGGCCCGGTTCGACGAATCGGTTCTCGGAATCATTCAGCCTGGACAACAGGCGGCAGCGCATTTTACCGCCGAGCCCGAGCATTCCTACAAAGGAACGGTGCTGCGGCTGATCCGCAAGGTCGATGAGGAGACGCGAGAATTCGAGGCGGACATCAAGCTCGATGAGCTTCCGGCCATTTGGGCGCTCGACGAGCGTGCGACCGTCGTCATCAGCGCCAACAGCAACGCACCCACGATCATCGTTCCACAGGACCTCATCTCGCGTCGTCGCGGTCGGGTCGGCGTCTGGAAATCGGAGGACGGTCGGGCGACCTGGGAGCCGATAACGCTCGGATATCCCGCCGGCACATCGATTCAGGTCCTGAGCGGCCTCGTCGCCGGAGATCGCGTGTTGCCGCCCAAGCAACGGTATGAATTCGAGCCGATCCACATCCGCGACCAGCAATCTCACAGCGCGGCGGCACAATGAACTTGGCCTGGCTTGACGTTAAGCGACACGTATTCCGGTTTCAGTTGACCGGAGCGGGTGTCGGCCTCTTGTTGTGTGCGATGATTGGAATGGTGGGTCTTTATCGCGGCGTTGTCTACGAAGCGTTGCTGATCATAGAGAATGTCGGGGCCGATCTATGGATCACGCAGGGCGATCGCGCCGGTCCCTTTGCCGAGGAATCGGCGATCTCCGGCACGCTGGAGCGGCGCGCCGAGGGTGTTCCCGGCGTGCAGTGGTCGAGGAAGTTCATTCAGTTCAATCAGCAATTTCAGATCGGCAATCGCCGTCTTCGCATGGCGATCACCGGGCTCGACTACCCAGCCGATACCGGCAGTTGGGTGCCGCTGATCAAGGGGCGTGGACTGTATTCCGGCCATTATGAAGCGATCGCCGATCGTTCGCTTGACCTGCCGCTCGGCGCCAAGATTCGAATTG
>Ga0335077_10009759_pt1 | contig 11929 bp, 10 predicted proteins | sample Lox_Sample_31_FD_207151 | JGI IMG/M metagenome (GOLD analysis project Ga0335077, IMG submission 207151) | Soil microbial communities from Loxahatchee National Wildlife Refuge, Florida, United States - Lox_Sample_3.1 | ecosystem: Environmental > Terrestrial > Soil > Wetlands | place: USA...
CGAAACGGCATTGGAGGATTACGGCCCGCAAGTCCTCAGTCGCATCAATTTCGCCCGCGGCCGCATCTACCCTTCGTTGATCGTCAGTGCCTCGGCAGGCGCCGATGTCTACAGGTCGGACCGCATGAATGTTCGCTTCCAGGTCGATGGGCAAAATCTTACTAATGTACTGGACGTTATCGACTTCGGTGGGCTTTTTTCGGGCAACGCCATTGGCCCGGCGCGGAGCTTTGCCCTGCGCCTGACAACCAATTTCTAAAGTCGACAGCTCAAGAGACCGCGAAGAAGGGTAGATGAACTCTAGCGGGACTCGCCGCAGTGGGGATTACGAAGCTGATGAAGACGGCTAACAGATGGAAAGCAACTTTTGTGTAGCGGACATTCCAGTGCAGGGAAAATCGGCATTCCGAACTGGGGGCGTTTTCTCAGGCTTCGTGAGCTACTCTCACACGGTGGGATCTGCCTACTTTCCGGTAACCGGACGATTGTTTGTCGGGCAGGGTGCAATTTATCGCGACATAAGCGCACGTTGGTAATCAATGTGTTGGTTACTAATAATTGATCACTGGCAGAGACGCCGGCGCATGTGCCAGAGGGGCGAATGCGACCCTGCGACGTCGCGATTGGCCGAGCGACACCGCGCGGTGGGTGCTTTCGACGACGGAAACGACTTGTTGTTCGTCGCTTTTACACTGACCGTCACCGATCGCTGTGCACGCCATTTGCGCCGTCTGCGTCGACCGACATCCAGGCGGCGTTCCGGGCAGTCCAGCCTGCTCAGATTGCGCTAGGCAGTCGTGTCCTTCAATAGCTGGGAACCCGGCCGGCGGACGGGGCAAAGCCGGAAGGAACTTGGCTCCATGTTGCGCTTTTCGGCGTCTTAGGATGGAGCGCCAAGCAACGGAAGTAAGCCGCCGTGGCAGTGGTGTATCAACGCCGATCGATAGCGTGGTTCCAGGTTCCGTGCGCAAAGCAGTGGTTACAGACGGTAAATCCGGCTGATTCCGTTTGGAAGAGTATCTTCGAATGCGCAACTTGGCCGTTGCTCGAGCTCAGACAGGAAGCACTATGAGCGAGAAGCAAGAGCAACCTAAACCGCAATCCCAGAATGTGGCGCCCAGCGCGTCGAAGCCAACGCGGCAGAGGCGAAAGAAGGGGATGTGTTTAGACGATCGGCCGGTGTTAGAGCCCAACGCAGCCGGTATCGATGTTGGCGCACGCGAAATGTTCGTCGCGGTGCCGCCGGGGCGAGACGAGAATCCCGTGCGAGTGTTTGCGACCTTCACGGAGGATCTCGAGCAACTGGCCGATTGGCTGCTGCACTGCGGTGTGACCACAGTGGCGATGGAGTCAACCGGCGTTTATTGGATGCCGCTCTACGATATTCTCGAGCAGCGAGGCATTCGTCCCTGTTTAGTCAACGCGCGCCACATGAAGAACGCGCCGGGACGACGCACCGACTGGCACGAGTGTCAATGGCTGCAATTCCTACACTCAGTTGGACTCCTGCGGCCTGCGTTTCGACCGGAGGACGACATCTGCGCGGTGCGAACCCTGCTGCGGCATCGTAATGAGTTGCTCCACGCACATTTATGCGATCTGTCACTGCGGCTTCTGGCCGGATGCTTCTTCTGGATCGAACATTATTCGTTACGTCTGCCGACCGACCTTCGGGCCGAGAACGGTTTGGTACGCTCTGACAAGGACTTGTTTTTGCTGCTCCCAGTTCAGGCCGTTCTCGATTTGATTTCTACCAATCGTACCTAATCGACGACGCAATAAAGGTGAGTCCAGCAACTCTGCGACCCGATTACCAAAGTCGATCGTATCGTTTGGTCTCGCATATACCGCTGCACCACCCGCCGATCGACGCCCCTCGGTGAGATCGTAGATCACCACTGGAAGTGCGTAGGCCTCATACTCAAAAATCTTGATCATGGTAAGCTTGTCGTTCAACTCGTTGCTGGGGTCAGGCGCTACTCCTATGTCCGCCGTGGCAAGGTAAGCGAGCAGATCTTCGCCGTACAGTGCGCCGGTAAATTTCACATACGTGTCGAGATCTCGTTCGGTAGCGTAAGCTTTTAGCCGTGGCAGTTCTGTTCCTGAGCCGATCAGCACAAAGAGGGTGTCGCGGCGCCCCTTTTTTTTGACAAGGTATTGAATGGATTCCAAGAGTAGCGCAACACCGTCCTGGGGGCCCATCACGCCCAGATAGAGAACAAGGTACTTCCGTCCTTCCCTAAGTTCCGGTTTTGGTTCTCGCGATGGAAAGCTACGCAGGTCGGGGCAGCCTCGGACTACGAAACAGCGATCCGGCGAGACGCCACCGCGAACAAGCGCTATCTCTCTCAGGGAATCACTTGTCGAGATCGTCACGTCTGCTGTGCGAAATGTCAAACGCTCGGCTAGGCACAACACCCTATAAAGAAGACCCTTCCGACGAAATTTCACGGCGTAAAGCTCCGGGGCCGGATCATGGTGATCAAAGATGAACCGCACACCCAGTAGCTTGAAGAAAAATCCGATCAAGAAGATAGTGTCTGGTGGATTACAGGCCTGCAGAACGCGGAAACGGGTGCGCCGGTAAATTCTAAGTGCCAGTACAAACTCTGCCATCAGCGCCCAACCATATTCAATGAGATATGCTGCCGTACCCGACGCTTCCAAGATGCGGTGCCGATAAATCTCGACACCATCCAGCGTCTCCCGCGGTCGTTCAAATCCCCGTCCTTTAGGGCAGACTATCGAAACCCGATATCCAGCCTCACTCAGGGCTCGCGCTTCCTGCCACACACGCCGGTCCGCAGGCACTGGCAGATTCTCGACGATGATGCACACGGCAATGGGGCTTTTGGATATTTCCTTAGCAGGGGTGCTCATTCTGGGTTCCTCCCCATCTACGAAAGATGCTGCTCTCTGGGCGCTCAGCATCCTTCGCGGATTTTGCGAGTGCGGTTGTACTTGTTCTCGCGTTTGCGCGAACCTGTGACTTACCGGAGGCTGCCGTGAGCAGATGAATTGGCTGTTGAAGCAAAAAAGAGGAGGTGGATCAGATACGAGGGGGAGAACGTCCGTCGTTGGGGACTCGCTCGCGCTCAAGAGCGCGGACTGCGGTAGCCACAAAGAAGAAGTCTTGCAGCGGAACAAGCGCTGCCAAAATCTGAAATACCAATAAGGCAGCTAGGAAGACTGTAAACGGGCCGTGTTGCGGTTGATGAAGGTAAGCAGAGACTTGTAAAATCCGCTTCGCCGGATCTACCACGTCCGCCATTGCGGGATGAAGATCATCGCTCATCGAAATCACGGGAAAGAGAACAATTAGGGCGGTGAGAAGCGCAATCAACGCCTTCAGGTCCACTGCCCTGGCGCTCCCGAGAGACCTCCGCTGCCGTAGCAACAATGCGGACGACGTGCCGAGAGCCAGAGTAGCCCAAAGCAAATTGAGTAGCTGTTCCACTACAAATTCATCTTCCGCCAAGGCGTCAGGAAGTGAAAACCACTTCGCGCGACCCGCTGGTCATATCCATCAAGATCAAGCTTCTTGCCCTTAACGGCAGTATACGTACCAAGAAATTACGCTGTCTAGAGCACTAAGTGAGGCTGTCGATCACCCCACCAAAGCCCCAGCAGCGCGACATTTTCGGGCTATGAACTTGTCTGGACTGCCGTAATCGGGCCGTGATCGGAAATACCGGGGCATTTGTCCCCAGTTTTCTTCTGCCCGTTCACTATGCCTTAGGCTTGATCGACGCCCGAGACGTTGCCCAAACTGATGCCCATCAATTGCCAATCGAGGACAGTTCAACCCGATTGGGATGATGCAATCCGTTTGTAAGTGATTGATACGACGAGCAGCGCGTGAGGAAACTTGCTTTAGGAAACTGCTGCTCTATGCATCCCATCTCCAGCGCCTTCAGTGATGCGCGTGGAGTTCCCAATGGGATGAAACCTACGCACCGAACAAAACTCAACTGTTTCGTAAGCCGTTCCAAAGACGTACCAGCCGCTGATGCTCTACACCTCCGACGGCACGCAACCGGTGGAGCTTGTCATTAACGACATCAGCAAAGACCACATCCACGGTTATGTGAGTTCGGCAAAGTATCGGCAGTCTCAGTTGGTATCAATACCGAGCACGAACGGCCCCGGCACAAATAAATCTGGCCAGTCAAAATCAGGGGAACAATCAGCCCAGCGACACGCGGTAACCCCACCACAGTAGCGCACGCTGCTCTGTCTGGTTTGATCTCGATTGACCCTACCCAGGCCCGCCAGCCCTTCCGTCTCTTCCGGAATGTAGGCGATGCGCTTCGGCTCCCGTCCCTGTTTGGCGGCCTCGATCTTCTCCGTCTCATGAAACTGATACAGAAACTGGCGGGCCGTTTCCGGCGAGGGAATCCCGTGCCCGATCATCTCCCTTAAACCCTCATCCCCGCGTAGATGGCCAAAGTCCTCGATACACTCGCCCCCCCACGGCGTTCAGCACTACGAAGCTATCCACCATGCTGGCTTCGTCGTAGCCCGCTCCCGTTCCTTCACCTGTACGTGCTGCCTTACGCTGGCCGGCAGTCCCAGCGACCGGAACGCCTGGACCACCAACGGGACACGTCCCCAGGGCCGTGAGCATTTCCGGGAGTGGTTCGGGATCGACTTCAAACAGCAACGGGGATTTGGTCGAACGAGGTATCCACTTAGCCCCACCAGTGCGGTATTCTTGGTCAATGGCTGAAGCGCGAGCTTTCGAGATGGTCGAGGACTGCCCTCACAATGTGATCGACTTCGATGGACGCTTCGATTCCGAGGAGGGTGCATAGCTTAGCTCGTGTCGCTTCGGTGGCCCCATGGCTTTGTGTGCCCTGGGTGTAGCGGACGCAAAGGGTGGCGACGAGCGCGACTGGCGACGCTTTGCGCGAGTTGCCGCCACGAGAGACCTCGATCATCGCTGGAACGTTGTTCGAGAAGACCCACAAACCGCTGCAAGTTTGGTTCAAGGCGATGTGGTGGGTCACGAGCCAGAAAACGGGGCCAGCGCTCTCGGACTCCAACGAATCTTGGGGCTGGGCAGTTACGAGACGGCATGGCTGTGGCTTTACAAACTTCGTCCAGCAACAGTTGGATCGGGGCGAGATCGTCTTACGGGCTGTGTCGAGGTCGATAAAACCTACGTTGGCGGCCCTGAGGAGGACAGGGCCAAGAAACACACGAGAAATCGATCGTGCCGATCGCCGTCGAGGTGCATTCGCCCGAAGAGGTTCGGATCGGTGCGCATGCATCGCGTCGGAGATTGTTCGGAGGGGAACCTCACGCCGTTTGTGCAAGGAGCGGTGGAGACAGGGGCAGTCGTGATGACCGACGGGTGGAAGGGATACCCCAGCCCCAGGCTTACCAAATCCGGCTACATCCACCACCCCAAGATCTCTGCGAGCGGCAACCCGACCCACGTAGTGATGCCGGGAGTTCACCGGGTCGCTGCGCTGCTGAAGCGCTGGCTCCTTGGGACTCACCAAGGCTCCGTAAGCGCCAAGCACTTGGACTACTACCTCGACGAGTCTGTCTTTCGCTTCAACCATCGGACCTCGACGCACCGTGGCCAACTCTTCTTCCGCCTGATGCAGCAAGCTGTGGCTATTGAACCTACGACGTTCGCCGACATCGTCGGCCGGTGCGACCCCACGGAAGGTCTCGGTGGGGCTAAGTGGATACCCCCGTTCGGTCGATTTGGTCGGGGATGGTTGCGAGAGCTTCCAGGGCTTTTTCACTCCCACATGCTACTTGCCCTATTCGCCTCTGCGGTGAGAAAAACGGCTCTCGGCGTTATTACCTCGGGTCCACGGCAGGTCCATTTGATGCGCCCCTGGCTCACACTTGGCAACTTGACCGAAAAAGGGCTTCTGAGTGACATACGGGAACGGCTATCTATCTTTGCGCTGGATGGGAATGAATACGCCGAGGCGCTGGAAGCCTCGGCTGCTCGGGGAATAGTCGGAGGCAGCATTTATGACGCTATACTTGCGTATTACGCCATCAAAGCCCGAGCCGAAACGATCTATAGCTGGAACACTCGGCACTATCTGTCATGTGGACCGGAAGTGACCCGACGCCTGCGGACGCCCTGAGGTTTCTTGTTGGATGCGGCGAAAAAGATGATAATCTCACAAGAAGGATATTGACGACCTCCCCGACAATCCCTGATCCCCTACCCGCCCCTCTGGGCTATCGTTACTCCGCCGCTGTGGTCTGGTTTTACTACGCCCTTGATATTGTTCCATGACGGACAAATGCGCTGCGTCGCGAGCCGACAAGCGTTGATACCTATTTGGCGCGCTCGATGACGTGCGGTCCACGCCCAGAACCTGATCGATTATGCCCAGACGCCTCGAAAGCAATCCGACGCATCCAGCCTTAATCGGCGATGAAGCAACCCTATACGAACACCAAATACGAACGCCAAAGGCCAGTACCTGGCGTTTATTTACTACTGCGGCAAAATCCCTGGGTGCCCATCTTCGGGGTCCGAAATGCAACAATACTTTCGAGTCTCTCCGCCTTCCGTGCACCAGATGATCTTGACGCTCGAAGCGCATGGCCTCATTGAGCGGACATCCGGCCAGGCTGGATCCAACCGTCTGCCGAGTCCGCGTGAGGGGCTACCGGATTTGAGCTAGAACGAATCTCGATCACGTGACGCGTCGCGAGCCCACCGCCACATCGGCCGGTGGGTTTTGTGTTTATGGGCATTTCCAGATCATGATGATGGTCTTCATCTTCATGTCGATGCTGCCCCCTACCGCCGGCGCTGCTCTTCACCCCTTCCACTTCTGATCCGTTCACCGCCGCCAGTTCGAATAGAACGATGAAGGGTGTTTCCTGGGAAGCTGACGCGTGCTCCTTTCGGCAAAATTGGCGCAGAAATTCAGTAGTACTACCCGCAAGCGTGGGCAGGACTACTACCGTGAAATGCGCGTTGAAATTCAGCGAGGTTCCGACTCCGAGGTGGAGGCTTGCGTAAGCGGTTCGCAGGTCTACGACGTGGATGTGAATTGGAGCGACGGGAAGCTGTCTGTCTGGTGTGAGTGTCCTTACTACGTGGATTCCGGCTTCCCGTGCAAGCATCTGTGGGCCACGATTCTGGCAGCGGAGGCGCGGGGGTATCTCTCGGCGGCCGCGGCGGCGGCGGACCTACTGCAGGAATGCGACTTTGTCGACGGCGATGCGGGATTCGACGCCAGAGGACCGCGAGTGCCGCTGATAGCGCTGCGCGCACCAGTTGGAGTTGCTAGGCCAGCTCACCAAAGCCGCCGGTTTGGCGGCGACAGGTCCGCGAGATCCTCAACCGCCGCCAGGTTGCCGGACCTAGAGAAGGGTGGCCCGCCAGACGAGAGATCCTGTACGTGGTGGACGTTCCCAGCAGCCTAGCCAGACCGGGCCTAATCCTCTCGTTGCAGTCGCGTGACCGTAGAGCGGACGGCAGTTGGAAGCAGGAACGCACTTTGTCCCTGAAACGTGAACAGCTCACGCAGCTTCCATTGCTGGAGGATCGCGAAATCCTGTCGGCACTGGCGCGGGCCAAACAGCATTACGCATACAGCTACCTTGACTCCTGCGAACGGGTTCCCGACTCTTTCCTGATGCCGCGTGCCCTGGCTGGGATGCTCATGCCGCTGGTGGTTCGCACCGGACGTTGCTATATGCGGCTTAATAACGGGGCAGTCAGCCTGGTTCCTCTCGCACGGGACGATGGCGGTCCTTGGAAGCTGCGACTTGAGATGCGCCGGCGCGTGCAACACGGCTGGGTCGTAACGGGCGTTCTCTGCCGTGGAGAGGAGCGAATGGACCTGGCTGCGCCGGCGTTGGTCACGCAGGGCGGCTTCGTAATCACTGGTGACCGAGTGGCGCCACTGGCCGAAGACACATCATTCGAATGGGTGTCTCATTTCCGCACGACGGGCTGCATCGAGGCGCCAGAAGAAGATTTAGACGAACTCTTGACGACTCTGCTCTGCTCGCCCGGCCTTCCCGTGCTGGATCTTCCTGAGGAGGAGTTAGGATTCGAGGAAGTCGCGTTGCGGCCTCGTCCTTGTCTGCGAATCGGCAAAGCTGAAGTCCGGTACAGGCCCGAGCGATTGTCGGCGGAATTGTCGTTTGACTACGATGGCCGAACGGTGTCGGCACTCGATCCGGCGCGGGGTTTTTACGACCCTTCCAATCGCCGCCTTGTGCGTGGAGGCTGCCGAGCAGCCTGAAGGTTTCGTGGGCCACTTGCGCGATTATCAACGCGAAGGCCTGGGCTGGATGCAGTTTCTCCGCCGCTTTTCGTTTGGCGGCTGCCTGGCCGACGACATGGGTGTGGGCAAGACAGCACAAGTCCTGGCGCTGCTGGAGACGCGGTGTGCACGGCGGGCCGCTGGCGAGGCTGTGGGCCCGTCGCTGGTGGTAGTCCCCAAGTCGCTGGTATTCAACTGGAAAGAGGAGGCGGAGCGCTTTACTCCCTCGCTTCGTGTTCTCAACTACACCGGACTGGCGCGCAATCACAACGACTTCTCCGGACACGATGTCGTGCTTACCACCTACGGCACGCTGCGGCGCGACGCCATGCGCCTCAAGGACATCGAGTTCGATTACGTTGTCCTCGACGAGGCCCAGGCCGTCAAGAACGCGAATACCGAATCGGCTAAGGCGGTTCGCCTGCTGCGCGGAAGACACCGTCTGGCGATGAGTGGCACTCCCGTGGAAAACCATTTGGGTGAGCTTTGGTCCCTGTTCGAGTTTCTCAATCCCGGAATGCTGGGCACTGCTAGCGTCTTCAAGCTGACTGGCGGGGCCATGCGTAATCCCAATGAAGACACTCGCAGGCTTTTGTCGCACGCGCTGCGGCCCTTCATATTGCGCCGAACCAAGGAGCAAGTGGCCCGCGAACTTCCGTCCAAGAGCGAGCAGACCATTCATTGCGTGATGGAACCCGCCCAACGCAAGCTTTATGACGAGTTGCGCCAGCACTACCGCAACTCTCTGCTGCAGAAGATCGAAACGGACGGGCTGGCGAAGTCCAAGATCCAAGTGCTGGAAGCGCTGCTGCGTCTGCGTCAGGCGGCCTGTCATCCCGGCCTGGTGGATAAGAAGCGCTCCACCGATCCCAGCGCCAAGCTGGACGTTTTGATGGCGCGATTGCGCGAGGTGTTTGACGAGGACCATAAGGCACTGGTGTTCTCGCAGTTCACCAGCTTGCTGAGGATCGTTCGCAACTGTCTGGATGGCAGCGGCATAACCTACGAATATCTCGACGGCACCACCCGTGACCGGCAGGCCCGGGTGGAACGCTTCCAAAGCGACTCTGATTGCCGCCTGTTCCTGGTCAGCCTGAAGGCGGGTGGCCTCGGATTGAACCTCACGGCAGCCGACTACGTGTTTCTCCTCGATCCCTGGTGGAACCCCGCCGTTGAGGCCCACATCGCATCGGACAGACGCGGCAGGTTTTCGCCTATCGGCTAATCACGCGCGATACCGTCGAGGAGAAAGTGCTCGAGTTACAGAAGACCAAGCGCGACTTGGCCGCCGCAATCATCGGCGCGGAGAACAGCCTGATCCGGAACTTGCATCGAGATGACCTCGAACTCTTGCTGTCGTAGCGAGCCAACAACTTCTCAAAAAATTGCGAGGCGGCCGCCACCGCATTTGAACCTTCCGTGAGGGGCCACTACATGCATCACTCCAAGCCAACTTGTTCCCGTAGCGTTCGCCAAACGCAAGCTGCTTCGTTTTGGCGATCGGTGATCCGCCGAACGAACGTGGCCGAGCGCGATGGCAATCAGCGGCGACGTGACATCCGCGATAGGCTGCCTATGCAAGCACTCTTCGGCTTCGCCGGACACGGACGCCGTTGGTCACGGGACCGTAGCGGTAGCCTCGTTCGAGTAAATACTCTCCAGGCCTTGTGAGTTAACCGCAGTGGTCACGTAGTAGTACGTCAATCCACTTTGTACCATCTGGTCAGTGTAGTTGGTGGTAGAGATCAAGCTGGAATTAAGCTTGGTGTAGGGCCCGCCCGAAGTCATGGAACGATAAGCGTTGTAGCCGACGACTCCCTGAGAAGTACTCGCATTCCACGACAGAGCCACCTGGGCAATGACCGTTAGGTTCACGGTCACAGTTCGTACAATGCCCCCTCCACTCCCGCTCACCGTTATGACATAAGTTCCGGTTGGGGTACTGGCGCCCACGGTGATGGTCAGGGTCGAGCTGCCCGCGCCCGGGGCCGCGATGGTGGCCGGATTGAAGCTCACCGTGGTACCTGTGGGAGCGCCCGAGGCGGAAAGCACGATGGAGGCGTTGAACCCACCGCTGATGGTGGTAGTGATGGTCGAGCTGCCCTGATTGCCTTGCAGCACACTAAGAGAGGCTGGTGAGGCTGAGATGGTGAAATTGGGTGCCGCAGTTACGGTCAGCGTCACCGTGGCGGTGTGCTGGATGCCCCCACCGCTGCCGCTCACGCTGATGGGATAAGTTCCCGTCGGAGTGCTGGTGCCCACCGTGATGGTCATCGTCGAGGTGCCCGCGCCAGGGGCCGCGATGCTGGCCGGATTGAAGCTCACTGTGGTGCCTGAGGGAGCGCCTGAGGCAGAGAGTGCGATAGAGGCGTTGAACCCCCCGCTGATGGTGGTGGTGATGGTCGAGCTGCCCTGATTGCCTTGCAAGACGGTGAGCGAGGCAGGCGAGGCTGAAATTGTGAAGTCTCCCGCCGCCGTAACTGTCAGAGTAGTGGAGCCGCTAATCGAACCCGATGTGGCCTTAATCGTGGTGCTGCCTGCGGCAACGCCCGTGGCCAGGCCAGCGCTACTGATGGTGGCGATGGACGGAGCGCTCGAGGTCCAGGTCGCAGTGCTGGTCAGGTTCTGATGGCTGCCGTCACTGTAGGTGCCGGTGGCGGTGAACTGCTGCTGTCCTGTTGCCACAATCGAAGCATTCGTCGGCGACACGGCTATGGAAACCAGCGTCGGCGGGTCTGTCCGAAAGGCAACCATCTGCATAATCCAAGGCCCGGCCGAGGTGAGAGGTGCGCTGGCGCTATAGCTGCCGGTAGCTGTAACCATCTGGTCTTCGGCGATGTCGCCATCCGGGGAGGTGAGCAAACGAGTGGTAAAGCCGCTGCCTGGGCCGCTGGTGAGGGTGGCGACGATGTCTGCCCCAAAGATCAGATCCGTCGCATTGGTTGTGGTCGACGAGCCACTATTGCTGCTGGCGCTGTTGCCCGAGTTGGCCGCGGTAACGTCCACGGGACTGCTCGGGTCGGCACCGCTGTATTCCAGAATGCGAACGTCGGGAGAGGTCGCGGCGCTTGCGAAGGTCACGGTAACGGCATTTGATCCAGCGGTCGCGGCCGCAATGTTCTTGGCGTAGTAGATCGATTGCGAAAGTGTGCCGCTGACAATGGTGGGGCCGACGGCGCGCGTATAGGTATTGCCTTTTGAGTCGACAACAGAGCTGACCGAAGCCGTGCTGTCATTCCATCCCACGACCACGACATTGAGATTGCCGGCAGTCTGGCCGGCGTTAAACGTGACACTGACCGTACTCTGCGGCGTCTGGGGCGTTGCGTAATTGCCTTGTACATAACTGATTGTTCTGGATGTTACCGTCAGGGTCACCGTGGCGGTGTGCTGGATGCCCCCGCCGCTGCCGGTCACGGTGATGGGATAAGTTCCCGTCGCGGTGCTCGTGCCCACCGTGATGGTCATCGCCGAGGTGCCCGCACCCGGCGCCGCAATCGGGTTGGGACTGAAGCTGACCGTCGTACCCGAGGGTGCCCCAGAGGCAGACAGGGTAACGACGTTGTTGAAGCCGCCGCTGACTGCGGTGGTGATGGTCGAGCTGCCATGATTGCCTTGCGTCACGCTGACCGCCGTCGGTGAGGCGGCAATTGTGAAGTTAGCTG
>Ga0335077_10009762_pt1 | contig 11924 bp, 12 predicted proteins | sample Lox_Sample_31_FD_207151 | JGI IMG/M metagenome (GOLD analysis project Ga0335077, IMG submission 207151) | Soil microbial communities from Loxahatchee National Wildlife Refuge, Florida, United States - Lox_Sample_3.1 | ecosystem: Environmental > Terrestrial > Soil > Wetlands | place: USA...
CCCTGCTGGACTTGCTAGCCTGCGAGGTGGTACCGCCCGGGGAACCGGGGGCGAGCGGAAGAAACTGACCCGCGTGCTCGAAGCAACAATCAACGGCCCCTTAGGTGACCGGTTCCCGGCGTCAGGCTAACCGGCGGCCTCGACCGCACCAAGAGCTAAACGACGTCACGGGCGGTACCACCCGCCATTTTCACGCCGGTACGGCGTCCCCGCAGGGGGTACCTGGAGCTAACCGGGCGCCACGGGCGGGTAACCGCGGCAGTGATCTCGCTTCATGGTACTTGCAGTAGTGCAGTACTTACGGCATTACTGCATCACTACAGGCATCCGGCGGGCGGTTCGCCCAGGCCGGATGCGCGGGTTCGGAAGCGCTCTCTTCGGCGCCTGCGCTTGTGGTCGGGGGGCCTGCTATGGCTCGCGGCAGCTCGGCGGAACGCGCCGCCTCCCCGCCTCCCCGCCTGACCGCTTGACCGTCAAGGCGAGAGACCCGCTCGCCACGGCGCCACGAACCACCGTGTCCCACAGGGGTGTGGATTTTGCCGGGTATTTTGTGCAGGGCCTGGCCAAGTTACGCACAGTCTGTGGAGGGCTGTGGGGAGATAAGGACAAACGCGTCGCCACGCACGAGGGGTCCGGCGCGCCGAAAGCTGGCGACGCTAAGACAGCGGCGCTAAGACAGCGACGCTAACGGCGGACGCCCATGCTCTAGCCACGGCCCGCTAGACGATGGCGAACGCCCTGGGTTGGACTCTTGCGCCTGGCTGTGCTCAGCCGCCGCAGGGCCCGCCTGCTCACTTGTCGGCCGCCAACGTGGGCACAGGCGTACCGGTCGGCCGCCAGGCACTTGCGACACACGCAGGTGAGCGAGTGCCACCGGATGCGCTGCCGCTGCCACCAGGCGGCAAGCCTGTAGAGCATTCTCACCCGCTCCCTTTGCGGCTACGGCTAGCGGTGCGCCCCTGAATGGGGCGGCGCGTGTGCCGCCCATGGGCAGCGAACAGGCTGCCGTTGAGTCGCGATTCATCCCGCTGGCGCGGACCCGGTCGGTCTCGTACTCGGTCATGAAGTCGACGTAGCTGCCCGGCCGAGTAGCGTGCGGCAGCAACCGCTCCCAGGACTCGCGCACGCTGTCTGGGTCGGCGGCAGGCGACGCCTTTTCCAAATCCCCGCTGCCATTGCTCGCCAGTGAGAGCCGCTGACCTGACACCATGCGTCGCCATGCCGTACGAAACGTAACGGAACCCGCTCGGTGTTTGACGGACCGACTCTTGCACCGGCCGTCCGCATGGTTCCTCATGCATCTGGGGTAGGTGCCCTCGCCCAAACGGCGGAGAAGCGGCGCGCCCGGCCTCGTCTCGTTAGATGCCGCCCACCTCACATCAGAAGCCGCCGGCCGCACCACACAAGACGCCGCCGACCTCACATCAGCAGGTGTGGGAAACCGAGGCGGCTCAGGCCATGGTCACGCGGGTAGCCCCTGCGCCGAAGCGCGGTGTCATGCGAGCGCCGGGGAGCGGTCGGTTCGATGGCGGGCAAGGTACGGCGGCGTTCGCGTTGGCTCGTCCTTATAGACAAAGGCACGCCGTAGCACGGCGTATGGCTCGCGCGGGTCGAAGAAGTTGCGGCGCATTATGTCTAGTTCTGCCTGGCGGTAGGCGCGGAGCGGCTGCATTTTCTCCGCGGCGGCGAGATGTCGTGCCTTTGCGGCCAGCTGCCGTGCGTAATCCGGGCTCCAGGCCAGCTTTTCTGCGAGGGCAGCCACCTGGGGGCGGTACTCGGCTGCTCCGCCGCCGATCACCCGGTCGACCAGGCCCGATCGCAATGCGGTTGCTGGACTGACCGGCAGGCACGCCTCGGTGAGCCGGGTCGCCTCTTCCACACCGGCCCGGCGGGGCAGCGTGTAGGTCCAAAACTCCGAGCCGTGCAGGCCCATCAGCCGGTAGTGCGGATTGAGGACCGCGCCGTCGCGGCACCACACCTGGTCGGCGGCGAGCGCGAGCATCAGCCCGCCGGCCGCGGCGTTACCCGCGACAGCCGCCACGGTGAGCTGTTCAGTGGTGGTGAGGATTGCCTCCGCCAGGTCGTCGATGGCGTTGATGTTCCGCCAGGACTCCTCCGCGGGATCGTCGGCGGCCTCGATCACGTTCAGGTGGATGCCGTTGGCGAAGATGTCCCTTCGCCCGCCGAACACGATCACCCGCACGGGGCGGGCCTGAGCGTGCCGGTAGGCGGTGAGCAGGCGACGGCATTGCGCCGTACTCATGCCCCCGCCGGGGAAGGAGAACTCCACGTAGCCGACACCGGCGGATTCGCTGTAGCTGATCTCCTGATACGTTCGTCGGCCGGGCGGAAGCGCCAGTGGCACCGGCACCTCCGGCACGCCCGCGAGTGATTCGCGCAGCGCCAGCGTCGCCGGCAACTTGAAAGTCGAGGGCCCGCCGCGCGCCTGGCGCGGGCGCAGTTGCGGGATCCATACCGCTGCGTCCAGGGTCGCCCGGCAGATCGCGCCGCCCCGCCGCGCCACGATCGCCCCGGGCTCGCCGCGCAGGTTGTCTTCTTCGTGGCCGCCGTACAGGAAGAACTCGCCGTCGCCGAGCACGTCGAGGACGCCGGGGCGTGAGTCGGCCGCCTGTAGCTTCGCCAGAACCGACGAGGCTGGCTCGGCGAGCCAGTCGATCCTGCGATGTTCTTGCCGGCAGCGCGGACGGTGCCTGCCCACCACGCCGGGCCGACTGTAATCCAACGGCTCAGGCCGGTAGCCGCCGTCCGCGAAGCGCGCGACGGCGAGCAGCAGGGCTTTCAGCGCGGCGTCGGCCACCTCGGTGCGGTACAGGGAACTCTTCGAGCAACGGGGCATCGTGAACTCCACGCTCGACCAGATGTCACCGGCGTCCATCTCCGCGTTCGCCTGCAGCACGGTGACACCCCAGCGTTCGGCTCCGTCCATGATCGCCCAATCGAGCGAGGATGGACCGCGGTCGCCCGTGGGCCCCGGATGGACGATGAAACAGGGGCGAGCCGTCCAGATGTCCGCCGGAATCGCCGCGGTTAGCATCGGCGCGATGACAAGATCCGGGTCGAAGCGGCGGACCCCTTCCCGCATCACCTCATCCCCGAGCGCGAGTTCTACCGACACCTCGTGGCCGCGATCGGCAAGCTCGGCGTGCACGCGCTGGGTCATGCTGTTGTACGCGCTGGCAATGAGCAGGATCCGCATGTGCTCCCCCATGTTTCCCGCCGACTGGAAAGGATCTCACGATGAGACCTCCGCGCCCGTCAGTTCAGAGCGCGGCACGCCGGTCCAGATACATCCGCAACGAACCTGCCGGCAACAACACGGCGCGGTGAAGGAGACTAAGGCCGCCCGGGCGGTAGGCAGGCCGGCGCGGCCATGGGTCGCCGCCGGACCGTGTCGACGGCGTGGCCAGGAACACATCCGCGGGTGCCTTTGGGGTGCCTCGGCGCGCAGGTAGAGCGACGGCCACTGCGGCCCGAAAGACGATTTGTGCGCGTTCCGCGAATAATGCGCGCACGGCGCGGCGCATTGCGCGCGCATTGCGCAGCATGCGCGGAATTAACCGCCAGGACTGCAGATGTCCCTGGAACCAGCGTGAGCGTTGCCGGATCAGCCGTCGGAGCTTCACGATGTCCTGTTGATGCACGGCGGTGGTGGGGCAGTATTCGTCGCGCCAGCCGGCGGTGAGAAGCCGGACCCCGACGTCCAGGTCCTCGGTCAGGCTTTGCGTCCACGGAGCGGGACCGAGTGAGAGCAGCGCGGAAAGACCTATGTACTTTCCGTTACCGCCCAAGCCCACGCTGCCAAGGTGGCGCCTGCCTCGTGGGAAGACCTCCGTGTGGATGGCGAATTCCATATCCTGCATGCGCGCAAGCCGGGAAGAAATTGCGCCGCAACGATGGCGGAAGCTCAGTCTTGCGAGCCACTCTCGAAGGAAACAGGCCGACTGGTCTTGATGACGCGGTCGAGTATGAGTGTTGTCGCCAGCACCACCGCGGTGGCCACTGCGGCTCCCCCGACAGTGTCGGTGGCGTAGTGGTCGTTCAAGCCGACGAGTGCTGCGGCCACAGCGCACGCGACGACGAGTGCGGCCAGCGCAAGCAGCACGCGCAGGCCGGCGGGCAGTCGCGGGCGGGGCGGGTCGGCGAGCAGCACCGTAAACGTGACCGCGACCGCGAAGACGCCGGTGGTATGCCCGCTTGGAAAGCTCAAGTCCCCCAGCAAGGTGCGACCGAAGAGGGGTTTGACCCGTTCGGTGAGGACCTCGGCCGCAGGTATGGCGACGACTACCAAGACGGCGCCGCGGCCTCTGCGCGTCACCAGGCAGGCGACGAACAGCACCGCTGTCATCGTGATCATCGGGATCTGGTCACCGAGCCCGGCCAGGCGGTTCAGCACCACGCGGTGCCCGTGGAGGAGGTGCTGGACCCGGGTGTCGACCTCCCTGTCCAACCATCCCGCGCGCGTATGGTGGGCGAACCACACGCCAAGTGCCACGGTGAGCACCCCGCACACCGTGAGGAGCACGACGGCCAGGGGACGAATGGCCGCAGGCAGCAGCGGGCGGGATGCTGTCCGCCGCGGCTGCTGCAAAAGGCCTGTCCCCATCCGCTGCCCCCCGTCGCCGTGCCCCTTCGGCACCCATCGCGTGCCGGCGCCGTTGCCGTGCCAAACGATCAGGGTCGATGGACCGTTCCGCCGCTATGTCCTCCTGTCGCCCGGCGGTGCGCCCTGGGGCAGCTCGTCACGCGCGGTTAGCCGCCGAGTCACGACGGGCTCATCAAGCTCAGTTTGCCAGAGCTACGTCCTCAACCGCCCGCTGAGCCGACCTCACCGCGCACGCCTACCAGGCGGACCGGCCGAGGCAACTCGAACCCGTCGAGCGCGGCAAGCGCGGCCTTCTCGAGGACGGCGGGATCGCTCGTCGGTGACGGGAGCCGAACCCCGCGCGTGCGCGTGGAGAAGGGCGCTAGCCGCACCTTCACGACCACCCGCCGGGCGATCAGGCCGTCATCGGCCAGGTCCGCAGCCACCTGACGAGCCAGCCGGCCCACCTCCGCCCTGACCGCGTCCATCTCGGTCAGGTCCAGCTGGAAGGTGACCTCACGCCCGCGAGAGCGCGGTGGCGGTCGCTCGGCTTGCACCGGAGCCGAATCCTCACCGCGGGCCAGCGCGGCGAGCCACGGACCGGTTCGGGGCCCGAACGCGCCCGTGAGCGATGCCTCATCGGCTCGTGCGAGGTCGCGCACGGTGCGCACGCCCAGCGTGGCGAGCCGCGCGGCCGTTCTTGGCCCGACCCCCCACAGCGCCTGAGCTGGCCGCTCGCCCATGACCGGCCACCAGTTGGCCGCGTCGAGCCTGAACACGCCGGCCGGTTTAGCGAAACCCGATGCGAGCTTGGCCCGGAGCTTGTTGTCGCCGATGCCGACAGAGCAGGCCAAGCCGGTCCGGGCGAATACCGCGGCTTGCACGTAACCCGCTGTCCGCTCGGCGGCTGCGTCATCCTCGGCCGCAGCTAGCAGAAAGGCCTCGTCCCACCCCGCGGCTTCAACCGTTCGTGCCGTCTCCCGCAGCGCGGCCATGAACTCGGCGGACGCCGCGAGATACGCTTCCCGGTCCAGCGGCAGGAACACCGCCTCCGGGCACCGTGCCGCCGCGGTGCGCAGCGGCGTACCCGAACGCACGCCGCGTTCCCTGGCCTCGTAGGACGCTCCGGCCACCACCCCGCGCCGCGTCGGGTCACCGCTGCCGCCGACGAGTACAGGCCGCCCGCGCAACTCGGGCCGCCGGACCAGTTCGACCGCCACGATGAACTGGTCGAGGTCCACATGCAAGACGACGCGCTCCATGCACCCCAGCCTGGCCCACGCCCCGGGGCGCCTGCGGCGCGCCAGGGGCGCACAATGGTCAGGTTATGAGACTCTCCCGGTCGGCCTCGCTCTTCCTGCTCGCCTTCGGCGTGTGGACCTGGATCATCTGGCCCACGTTCATCAAAAACATCTGGAAAGATCCACGTTCCTTCCACCACGGCGCCACCAGCTTCCTGCTCGTGCATGTCGCGCTCGCGGCCGTCTCGACCATCGCGGGCACGGCCATCGGCTGGCTTGGCTGGCGGGGCCTGCGCGCACGCGCGGTGCCCGCGTCAGACTCCGCTGAAGCCGACCGCGGACCCGAGCGCGAACCTGCGGATCGTATTTGGCCTTAACGGCTGCCGCGTGGCGCCCTGCGGGCAGCGCGCCACCGGAATGTCACTGCCTCGTCTTACGATCGGCCCATGTCTGTGAAGACGCCCAAGCCGCTACCAGACCGTGATTTGCAGCCATGACCAGTCCGGGCTGGCAGAGGTTACGCGGTGCGGTGGCCGCGCAGGCCTATTCGCTCCACCCGCCGTTGCCGCCTGGGCCGGGGGTGTGCGCGGCGTGTCGGGGACCGGCTCGCCCGGACTACTTCCGTTGTTTCCGCTGCGGCCTGCACGCGGCGAGCGCACCCGGTCTGCTCGCGGACGCCATCGTCCCGGTTTCGTATGCCACGAAGGGAGGCAAGCTCGCGCACGACTTGTGGGCGTACAAGTCCGCGTTGGCTGGCGCCGGGCCCGCGAAAGCGGCCCTGCTTGCCCTGCTGCTCGTGTTTCTCCGCGATCACGTCGGCTGTGCCTGGCGGCTCGCTGGTGGTGGCACGCCGACCCACCTGGCCGTCGTGCCGAGCACCCGCGGGCGTCCCGGGCCCCATCCTCTTCGGGCACTTGCGGCGCCAGGCTTCGCCCTGCCGTGGGCCGATCTGGCCATGCGAGGAAGCCAGGACCCGCCCGACCCGGACGACCGCGACCTGTGCCTGGAACGGTTCGCCGCGCCGCGGCGATTACCGCGGGCTTGCGTGCTGCTGCTTGACGACACCTGGACAACCGGATCACGCGCCCAGTCGGCGGCGGCCGCGCTCAAGCTGGCCGGGGCGGCCCGCGTCGTGGTCGTGGTGCTCGGCCGGCATCTCGGCCCACTTGATGGGGGGATGGATGGAATGGAATCGTTCAGTCGCCTGCTGCAAGATCGTCGCTACCGCCTGTCGGGGGAGGGATTACGGCCGTGCCCCGCGGGCTGAATCCCTGGCGGCAAGCCCGGCCATCTGGTCCTGATAGTCGCGCTGATTGAGAGTTCCGGCCAGCAGTTGCCTCACCAGCACACACTCCGCGTCTCCGGCGCAGAATGTCAGGGCCGTCATGAGCGCTGGAGATGCCGTGGCCAGAGCACCCCTGGCGCCGGTAGCGGCTTCAGCCGCCTGCGCGCCCGCTGGAACCGCAACGTCGCGCCGGCGTTGCCGAAGGTCATCATCGTTGCGATGGCGATCGTCAGCAGGACGAGAACAACAATGAGCGCCATCGGATACCACCACCCCGTCTGTCCAGGCCTGAGCCAACAGATTCCCCCGCGGCGGCCGGCCGGTGCAGAGGCGTTCGTCCTGTGTGCCGCGACCGCATGGTCCCGGCGGGGACCAATCCGCGGCAGGCAGAAGCCATGGTTTGCCGCCGCGGTCGGGTCGGCTCCTCGTCCGATATCTCCTACCAGTTGGCTGTGCATTAGTTAAAATTCGCGCCCCGGACGCTGCGTCCTGTCTGTCGGTGACGTACTTTGTCCTAAATGCTGCCCGTCCACAGGTTCTTGACCAGTGAGGGACCTTCGACCCTACGAGCCGGAAGTTGGTCACGCCATTCTGACCGGTACGTGCGGGAGGGGCCCGGCCTCTTGAGGGAGGGCACTTGATGCGCCGGAGCAACAAGGAGCAGGCGACTGGACCTGACGACGGAACACAGATAGTGACGGTGCAGGGCGAACTGGATCTCGCGACGGCCGACAACCTGTATTCCACGGGCCGCGCGGCGATTGCCCGCCATGCCCGGTTGCTCCTGCTCGATCTGGCGGGCGTGTCTTTCTGTGACTCATGCGGGCTCAATGCCTTTGTCAGGATCGCCAACGAGGCCGATGCCGTCGGCTGCCGTTACGGCCTGGTCGCTCCGCAGCCGCTCGTGGTCAAGGTGCTGCGCATTACCGGCCTGGATCAGCGGCTGCCCGTCTTCCCGACCATCGCGGAAGCGCGGCAGCGCCTCGTCGCGCTGACCGGAGGCGCCAACTGCTGACCGGAGGCGCCAACTGCTGACCGGAGGCGCCAACTGCTGACCGGAGGCGCCAACTGCTGACTGCCCGGTGGCCCACGGGGACCTTAGCCTCTGTTTCGCTCTCGCCACCGGGCACATCGTGAAGGCGAGAAGGCAGGAGGTGCAGCTGTGACTACGGAACGCCGTTGGATGGTGGAGATCTTCGTGGATGAACACGAGGACCACACCAGGGCCGAGGCCCGCCTGGTCGTCCCCGATGCCCGCACGTCGAAACCGGCCGAGCTGCTGCGCGGTATCGGGCAATCGCGTCGTCGTGGTGGTGAGCTCGTGATCCAGGAGATCGAGGATGAGCTTGCCGCTTCGCGCGCACTATGGGAGCTTGCGCATACGGTCTGGACTGCTGCGGTGAGCGACCTGGAGGCCGTGGCCTCCGGCTCGGCTGCCCGGTGAGAATGTAGTGCACCGCGAGGCGACGGCGCCTCTGATTGCTCGCGCTCTGGCGGTCACGGACCCCCGCCGGCGGTGGAGGCACGCTCACCACTGGACGCAAATCGGCCGATTGACATATCAGTCGCCGTTATTTCGGTTGCCCTCAATGGTCACGCGTGAGGCCGAGCCGGCTGCCGCGGGTGCCGGTATGTTGACGGCATGCCTGGTCGAATTGTGCTGTACGGAGCCACCGGTTACACCGGCAGGCTCACCGCGCAGGCAATGCTCGCGCGGGGAGCCCGGCCAGTGCTCGCGGGCCGGGATGCTGGCCGTCTGAGCGCGCTGTCCGCGCGGCTCTCGCGTGCCGGTGGCGGGGTAGCGCTCGAGACCGCGGTGGCGGGTGCAGAAGGACCCGCCGCGCTGCGGGAACTCATCGGGACCGGCGACGTGCTCGTGTCGACTGCGGGGCCGTTCTTGAAGGTAGGCAGGGCAGCGGTGACAGCGGCCATGGACGCAGGCGCGGTGTACCTGGACTCGAGCGGCGAACCGCCATTCATCCGAGCGGTATTCGAGCAGCACGGCCCGCGCGCAGAGCGGACAGGCGCAGTGCTGCTGACCGCGTTTGGTTACGACTACGTGCTGGGAAACCTGGCGGGCGCACTCGCGCTTTCCGCCGCTGGACCCGCCGTGACCCGGGTGGACGTCGGCTACTTCGTGCGGGGGGACCTGCGGCGGGCGGCGAGCGCCGGTACCAGGGCCTCGGCGGCCGGGGTGCTCCTCGAACCTGGCTACACCTTCCGGGACGGACGCATTGCGAGCGAGCGCGCAGCGGCACGTGTCAGGTCCTTCGAGGTTGACGGCAAGATCAGGGAAGCGTTTTCCATTGGCTCGTCCGAGCATTTTGCGCTGCCAAAGCTGCAGCGTGTAACGGGAGCCGCGGACGGCGGCGACGCTGCGAGCGGCCTCAGGGACGTGGGCGTTTACCTCGGCTGGTTCGGCGGAGCCACCAGGATCGTCCACTACGGGTCCGCATTTGCGGCGCTGCTCGGCCGTCTGCCCGGAGTGCGGCAGGCCATCGATATTCAGGCTCGCAGGATTCAGCGCAGCCGGGCTGAACCCGACCCGGCTGAGCGCATTCAGTCGGATGTCGTGGCTGTGGCGGCGGATTCCCGCGGTCGTGAACTGGCCGTGGTGCACCTGACGGGGGGGGATCCCTATTCGTTTACCGCCGGGATACTTGCCTGGGCCGCGTGCCAGGCCGCCGGGCAATTCCCGCGGCCCGCGGGCGCGCTCGGCCCGGTCGAAGCCTTTGGGACCGACGCGCTCCAGGCTGCCTGCGCCGACGCGGGAATTTCCAGGCGGCAGGTCGGCTCGATGGAAATAAGTCAGCCGAAATCGGATAATTGATGGGCGTACGGGTCCGTTAACTGCAGGTTCTCGTACACTCGGGAATTAATGGATGTCGAGGGCTCGTTCGGCCGAGTCGGTAGAGGAATGCGTGAACAAGCCTCTAGCTTTCTCGCTATGGATAACCACCTGCTCGTCGCGGAGCTAAAGGCCGCCCGCCCGGCGGCGGTCAAGGCCATCCATGACAGCTACGCCGGCGGCCTCTTCCAGTACTGCTGGTTCGTGCTCCGCAACTCCGACGCCGCGCAGGTGGCATTGCGCGACACTCTCATTGCGGCGCAAGCCCATATCGGTCGCCTCGCCGAGGCCGACCTGCTGAGGCCTTGGCTGTACGCGCTCGCCCGCGTCGAATGCGTGCGCAGGAGCCCGTCGTCGGCCAGCGATCCGGACATGGCGGGCGCGGCGCAGTCGCGCCCGGATCCGGTGCTGACAGCTTGGCACGCCGTTATGGACCTCGGTCCGCTGGAGCGTGAGGCGCTCGAGCTTTCTGCCAGGCACAGCCTGTATCCGCCGGAGGTCGCCCGCGTGCTCGGCATTGCCACGCGAGAAGCCGAACTGCTGCTGACTCGTGCTCGCGAATCCCTCGCGCAGGCGCTGGCAGGCGAAATCCTGGCGAGCATCGGCCCGGGTGACTGTCCGTATCTCGCGGCCATGCTGACCGATTATGACGGAACGGCTACCGCGCCGCTGCGCGAGCGACTGGTCAGGCACGCTGGCCGCTGCGCGGCGTGCGGCCAGCACCTGCCCCGCAACGTCTCCGCTGCCAAGGTCTATGGATTGCTCCCCCTGGCCGAGCTTCCGCTGGGGATGCGGGCGCGCACGCTCTCCTGTTTCAATGATCCTGCGCTTTCCGGGTACCGCGCCTTCGTGGCAGGCCGGGCGGCATTTGGATCTGACGGTTTTCCTTTCAGTACCGCCGCAGCGGTCGCGGCGGCCGCGGCAGCGCCGCCCAGGCGCAGCACCAGTGCCCACCTGTGGGTCGGCCTGGCCGCTGCTATCACCGCAACCGCGATCGGCGCGGTTTTCGCGCTCGGCCGCCTGGGCGGCTTCGAAGACATGATGCGACGCATCCTGCACGGTCCGGCAGGGTCGCTGAGATCCGGCGCCGTCGCCACGTCGGCGCCCCATCCGGGCGGCGCAAGCGATGTGCCGAACTCTCGAGTCCAGCCAAGTCGGCCGATCACCCCGGATATCCCCCTCGGCGCTGCCGTCGTCGAGGGCGGGGCGCTGCGCCCGATGCCGCCGTTTCCGCTCGCTCAGGTGCGGCAGCCGTGGCCCGGCCCGCAGGCCCCGCTGCCTGCCGGGCGCCTGCTACTTTCTTCAGGCCGCCTTGACCTCGGTCCGATGTCATCCGGCAGGCTTGTGCTGAGTGCGGTCGGCGGGTCGGTGACCTGGTCCGCGAGCACGTCATCGGCGGATCTTGCGCTGCGGTCCTATGTGGGCTGGCTGCCCCGCGGCGGGAGTGCCACGCTCGTTGTGACCGTGGCAAGGAACGGGCGCAGGTCCAGCAGGGGCGCTGTCATCATCGGTCCGGGAAATCTGAGCGTCGTCGCCACCTGGATGGCCGCGTCCCTGTCACCGTCCCTGGCGTCGTCACGGTCATGGTCATCGTCATCCGCGCCGGCATCGTTGCGAACCGTGCCGCCTCCGCCGCCGTATACACGGTCAGCGCGTCCATCGGGATCTCCGTCGCGCTCGGCATCGCGGTCCCTAACGAGGAGGCCGCCGCCGGCCCCGGCACCGCTGGTCCGCTCGGTCCAACCGTCGACCGTGGCCTGGCCCGCATCACTAGCCACACGGCATACCTCGCAGCGGCCCGCGGATGAAGACATGCAGGAAGATGACCTCGACACGGTGCGGTCGGGCGACACGGTGCGGTCGGGCGACACGGTGCGGTCGGGCGACACGGTGCGGTCGGGCGACACGGTGCGGACGGGCGACAAGGTGCGGACGGGCGACACGGAG
>Ga0335077_10009765_pt1 | contig 11922 bp, 6 predicted proteins | sample Lox_Sample_31_FD_207151 | JGI IMG/M metagenome (GOLD analysis project Ga0335077, IMG submission 207151) | Soil microbial communities from Loxahatchee National Wildlife Refuge, Florida, United States - Lox_Sample_3.1 | ecosystem: Environmental > Terrestrial > Soil > Wetlands | place: USA: Florida...
GGATGTGTGCCCGTTTAACCGGGCGCCGGTGGCAAGCAAGATAGAGGAATTCGAGCCGCGTGGATGGGTGAGCGCCGCCACGGAGAAGAGCGCGGAAGCAATTTCTCTGGGGCTAGAGCGCGGGAAAGCAAGGACAGTGATTTCAGAGCTCAAGCTCCGTCCTCCAAGAGAGAAAAATGCTCCTGCCACAGAATCGCTGTTGCAGCCGAGACTCGAATGGCTGGCCGAAATGACTGAGGAGGAGTTTCGGAAGATCTTTCCTAGAAGTGCGGTGAACAGGACGAAGTGGACGGGACTGGTGAGAAACGCTTGCGTGGCGTTGGGGAATTCCGGTGTTTCCCCGGGCAGCGAGGCGTACGACAAGATCGTGAGACTGTTGACGCGCCTGCGGGGATCGAAGAATTCCTCCATTGCGGAATCTGCCCAATGGGCACTTTCGCGCATCCAATGAAACGCCGGATGAGCAGCCTCGCTTGCCAGGGTGCTTGGCTTCCACTCGGTTGAGTGCACGCGGCTGCGGCGCTATACTTTCGCACGCAGGCTGGGCGCCCACCGGAGTTGAGGAGTTCCCATGGATCGCAGGAAGTTTCTCGTGAGCAGTGGGATTGTCGGCGCTGGCTTCATCGGAGTAAGCGCAGCGGCACGCGGCGTGCCGCTTGCGGCGACCAGGTCGGAATCAGATTCCCATCTTAATTTGGAGGATAAACCCGTGGCCTTCACTGTGCCCCCTTTGCCGTACCCGTTCGACGCGTTAGAACCCTACATTGACGCCAAAACGATGGAAATCCATCACGACAAACACCACGGCGCCTATGTCGCCAACCTCAACAAAGCCCTGGAGGGACATCCAGACCTCCAGGCAAAGTCCATCGACGACATTCTGAAAGGACTCGACTCGATTCCAGAGAATATCCGCATGGCGGTCCGCAATAATGGCGGCGGCCACTGGAACCACACATTATTCTGGCAATTCATGAAGAAGGGCGGAGGCGGAGAACCGAAAGGCGACCTTGCGAGCGCGATCAATTCCACGTTCGGGTCCTTTGCCGGATTTAAGGACAAGTTCAAGGCAGCCGGGCTGGGGCGCTTCGGCTCCGGGTGGGCGTGGCTCATCGTGAAGGATGGCAAACTGGCGATCGACTCCACACCGAATCAGGACACGCCTTATCTATTGGCTGGAAAGGCGGTCCTCGGAATCGACGTGTGGGAACACGCCTACTACCTGAAGTATCAGAACTTGCGCGGCGATTACATCGATGCGTGGTGGAACGTGGTTAATTGGGATAAGGCCGCAGAACTCTATGCGGCGACGCGCAAATAGCAGCGATCAAGCCCGAAAATAGAAGGCCCGGCTTTGCAAGATCCGAGCCGGGCCGTTGTTTTTCTATTTCGTTTGGACAAATCCGGAAGCGTGCCGATCAAGCCATCATTCGCGGACGGGCCAAGGGCAAAACCTTTCCCGCGTTGAGGGGTTTCCTCGCTGCTTCCGCATGGAAGGAACGAATGGGTGAAGACGAGTCAGCAATCGCAGGCGGGAACGGCCTCATGGTCTGTTGCGAGGCTTCGCGCATCAGCTCCATGCGGCTACGGACCTTGAATTTCGAGAGAAGGGAAGAAACGTGGAACTTGACGGTGCGCTCGGAGAGATTGAGTTCGCAGGCGATTTCCTTGTTGGCAAGACTGCGTAAGATGCCATCGAGGACTTCTTCCTCGCGCCTTGTCAACTTCACGCTGGTCTTGACGCTGTGGCCGGCATCGAGCAACTTTTGGGCCTTGTCGGCAAGACCCTGTAAACTCTCGGGGGCCGCGGGAACCATGATGAGGTAATCGCTGGGGCACTGTCCTCGCACCATGCAATGCATGGCGAGCAGACCGGCGGCGTGATCGAGTGGCAGCTCCCCGGCGGGTCCAGCCTCAACATGAAAGTGGGCTGTCCCCGTGGTCTTCTCATAGAACAGGTAGACCCCAGGTTCGCATGAGGGCTTGGGATGACCCATCGATTGCGTCGCAACACTTCTGCGGATGAATTTCACGTGCACTCCTCCGTGGTTGCCTCGTGGTGGGAACGAGACGCGCCTGTATTGGACTTACATGGCCTCGCAAGGAGGCTGGCCGGACGCACCGCGCAAGCCGACAGGGCGTATACCGCGCAAGGTGATTCCCTCAAGAAGCCAGCAGCACATCACCCTTGGGTAACGAGAAGGAGTCCCCACCAACTTGCTAGAAAAAGCTACACCTGACCAAGCTTCTGCTTAGCATCCGTTGGGCCGGACTGTACGTTTTGGCAGAGGATGAATTATCAGCGAGTTAGGAAAAGTTTTGCACAAGTTGGGAAATAGGGGCTGGGTAGAAATTGCCCAGCCCTCGCATTTTTTTCTCGTAATGCGACAAAACCAGTCCTAATGGGTGAGAACCCGAGTCTGTTCGGGGGAGATGAGTTCGTATTCGATGCCCCGCCATGTGAGGCGGCGCCCCGCCATGGAGGCAATGAAATTGGTGAGATAGAGGAACGGAATGAGGGTGGCGAGAAGGATGTAAATCCAGGATTGGCCCATGATCTGCGAACGAAGGGAAGGGAGCGCCTCCGTGACGCCGATCACACGAACGGCTCCGCGGATCGCAGCCAAGAGCAGCGGCAGGACCACCAATGTGGCCACGTGGAATGCCGGACGCGAGGCCAAGGTGAGGTTGAACATAACCAGGAGGCCCAGCAAGAGGGTCAGGCAATACAGAAAATGCGTGACGAAGGCCGTGGCCCACATTTGGGGTCGATAGACCTTGGTGATGCGCACCTGACGGCCGGTGAATTCGAACAGAGCGGGGAAATCGACTTGCACGTAAGACGGAGTCAGGCACTCCGGAAGGAAGACGATCTGGCGGCGGGATTCTTCGATTCTGGCGGTGAGGGAGTAGTCATCACTGAAGGAATATTGCCAGACTTCGGGCATGCCAATTTGATCGAAGATGCCGCGCCGGATCGCAGTGCCGCCCCCCCAGCAGAAATTTTTCTGATGCGTACCGAGCATGGTGACCACGGAAGCATTCCACGCGGCAAGAAGGGCCGTGGGGAGGCCGTTGTCATTCGGGATGAACCAGCGCATGGTGGTGGTCGCGCCGATGCGGGAATCGTTGAGGGGAGCAACCAAATGATGGAGCCAGGACTTGCCGGGCCGGCCATCGGAATCGGCAAAGACGAGTATCTCAAACTCCCCAGGGAGTTGTTCCACGGCCACGCGCAGATTGTTGACTTTCTCACTGCAGTTTTCCGGCATGCCGGCGATGACGATGTGCGCTTTTGCCCGGGAAGTGGCCACGACCCGCTTCACAATGCTGTGCGCCGGGTCTGATTCCGAAGCAAGAACGAAGAAAACCTCGTAGTTCTGGTGGTCGAACTCACAAAGAGAAACTAGGTTGCGCTCGAGGCCAGGTTCCATTCCCCGACAAGGACAAATCACCGCAGTGCGCGGCGCGTAAAAGCCCGGGTCGGTTCGCAGGCGCTGTCGAACGTAGGCTAGCCATTGCATTCCCTGCCAGAGCAGGAACAATCCAGCGGCAATCTGGACGATCGCCAGGAGATAGAAAAGGATTTCCATGTACGTTGAGAATAACAAAGTCCGGCAGTGACAGAAGGAGGTTGTCCAGAGGTAGAATCGCAGCGGTAAACATCCGCGGTTTGGAGAGGAGAGGAAGATGACAGGACGCGTCGAAAGTTCCATGGTGACGTCTGGGACGGAATTGCCGGGTTACCGAGTGGTGCGAAATTTCGGAATTGTTCGTGGGATCACGGTGAGGTCGAGAAGCGTACTGGGGAACCTGGCGGCTGGAATTCAGACCATTGTAGGCGGGAATATTACGGTGTTGACGGAATTGTGCGAGAAAGCGCGTGAAGAAGCCTATGAGCTTCTTTTGCAACACGCGGCGCAGCACGGAGCGAATGGAATCATCGCGATGAGATACGACGCCAACGAAGTCATGCAGGGTGTGACGGAGGTCCTGGCGTACGGAACCGCAGTGCAAGTGGAAAAGATCAGCTAAGCATAAGACGGGACCCGTAGCGGGTCCCGGCGATGGTAAAATCCGAGGCCAATGTTCTGCACAGCTTGTGGCCACCCCGTTTCGGAGTCGGCGCGTTTCTGCGCACGCTGCGGAAAGTGTGTGGAAACGGACCCGGACGCTACGGTGCTGGGTGACGAAGCGCTCCTCGAAGGGAACCAGGAGACGCTTGCGCCGGAGTTGCCCGCAACGCCGCGTCCAGCTTCCCGGCCTGCTGGACCGGCCTCGCGACCACGCTCGGCGCCTCCCAGTAACCCAGTTCTGAGCAGCGCGGACTCGATCGGCGGAGGACGATTCACACCCGGCAGCATTGTCGCCGAGCGCTACCGCATTGTGGCGCTACTCGGGCGCGGTGGCATGGGCGAGGTGTATCGCGCTGAGGATTTGAAGTTGAGCCAAGTGCTGGCCATCAAGTTCCTGCCGGAAGCACTTTCACAAGACGCCTCTGCGTTGGCGCGATTTCATTCCGAAGTGCGGGTGGCGAGACAAGTTTCGCATCCGAATGTGTGCCGGGTGTTCGATATCGGCGATGCGAATGGCGTGCCGTTTCTGACCATGGAGTATGTGGACGGCGAGGATCTGTCCTCGTTGGTCCGGCGAATCGGACGATTGCCGCAGGACAAGGCCACGGAAGTATCGCGACAGATCTGCGCGGGACTGGCTGCGGCGCACGAACGCGGAGTGGTACACCGCGACCTGAAGCCCTCCAACGTAATGTTGGACGGGGCTGGCAAAGTCCGCATCACGGATTTTGGTCTCGCGGGAATCGCCGCCAATCTTCAGGGAGCTGAGGTCCGGGCGGGCACGCCGGCGTATATGGCGCCGGAGCAGTTGGCGGGGAAGGAAGTGACGACGAAGAGCGATATTTATTCGCTCGGGCTGGTGATGTACGAAGTGCTCACGGGCAAGCGCGCCTTTGAGGCAACCACCTTGGCGGAACTGATGAAGGCGAGAGCAGGGGGCACGATCACGAATCCTTCGACTCTCGTGAAGGATTTGGACCCTCTGATCGAGCGGGTGATTCTGCGCTGCCTGGAAAACGATCCTGCGAGCCGGCCGAGTTCCGCGTTGCAAGTGGCGGCGGCGTTGCCCGGTGGGGATCCTCTCGCAGCTGCCCTGGCGGCCGGGGAAACGCCTTCGCCAGAGATGGTAGCAGCGGCGGGAGGAAAAGAAGGAACGAAGCCTGGACTTGCCGTGGCGTGTCTGGTCACGGTGGTCGCGTTGATCGCCGTGTGTGCTTACCTGGGCGTGAGGGAAAGCGGGTTGAAGCGAATCGACCCGCAGTACTCGCCAGAGGTGATGTCGCACAAGGCGCGGGACATTATTGTGAGCCTGGGATACGGAAGCGAACCCAGAGATACCGCCTCCGGATTTTCCTACGACTACGATTACCTGGAATATTTGGCAAAGAAAGACAAGCCAGGCGCATCCTGGAATCAGGTGCTGGCGGCAAGGCCGCCGCTTTTGAGGTATTGGTTCCGGCAGAGTCCGGAGGAATTGGTGGCTAACGGCTTTTGGGGAATTTCGATCACACCCGGGGTCATCACCTTTGGAGATCCCCCTGCGACATTCTCGGGAATGATCAACATGCGGCTCGACCTCACTGGCCGGCTGCTGTATTTCCAGGCGATTCCCCCGGAGAGAGACCACCCACAACCCTCTTCGGCGCCCAATTGGCAACCGCTGTTTGCAGCCGCGGGACTGGAAGCCTCGGAACTTCATCCGGCCGCTCCGTCGTGGAATTCCCTGGCGGCGGCCGATACGCGGGCAGCATGGGATGGCACATGGCCTGGAACCACCCGACCACTTCACGTGGAAGCGGGGGCGTTGCAAGGGAAGCCTGTGTACTTCCTGCTGGCAGGCCCTTGGACACATGCGTCGCGCATGCCTTCGGCGGAAGCAAGCAGTTCAGAGAAAGCAAGCGAGATTTTTGGAACGACTTTCACGATCCTTGTGGTGGCGGGCGGGATCTGGCTGGCGTACCGAAACTATTCTCGAGGCAGAGGCGACCGCCGCGGGGCGATGAGGCTAGCGGGAGGGATCTTCGCACTGGAATTGGTGCTTTTTTTCGTGCGCGCTCATTTGTCGTTTTCAGAGAGTTCACTGGAACTTCTTGCCCTGGCGGTCAGCACGGGTCTGCTCATATCCGCGGTCCTTTGGGTGCTCTATCTCGCGCTGGAGCCTTATGTGCGCAGCAAGTGGCCACAGACGATCGTGTCGTGGACAAGGCTGCTAGCTGGAAATTTCCGGGACGCTCTGGTGGGACGAGACGTGCTATTTGGCACGGTTCTCGGCATGGGTTGGGTGCTTGTCTTTTACCTCGGATATCTGTTCGATATTCGCGTCGGGGAAGAACCGCTGTTCCCATCAACCGATATTCTCGAAGGGGTGAGGGCGACGCTGGGCATGTGGTTGGGACATGTGGTGCGCGCCGCGGTGGCCGTGCTGTCCTTCTTCTTCGTATTGGTATTCTTGCGGGTGCTGTTGAGGAATCGATGGCTGGCGGCGGGGCTCTTTGTGGTGCTGTTTTCCGCTACCAAGATTCTGGCGAGCGAGCATCCGCTGATCGATGCACCCATCTGGTGCATCATTTATGGCATCGCTGCGTTCGCGATTGTTCGCTTTGGGCTTGTCACTCTGGCGGTGGCGGTGTTCACCGCAAATGTGTTGCTCAATCTGCCGCATACGGCGGATGTGTCCAAATGGTATGGCCCCGGAGCGTTCACTGTGCTTTTGAGCATCGTGGCGATAGCGGGGTGGGGATTTTACACGTCGCTGGCAGGCCACAAGCTGCTGAAGGACGATCTGTTTGACTAGGTGCTGGCCCAAGCTCGGCCCTCGTGCGCGGGAGGAGTTCCTCGAGAATCGAACCAGATCGCCTGGAACGAATGTCTACGATTCCGGCGGGGCAGTGAAGAGTCGTTCGGTGAGTCGGGCAGCGAGCGACTCCAGGTCGGTCAAAGCGCGAGTGGCGGCCAAGCGCGCGTTCTCCAGAAAAGACGAATCGAGCAAGAAGGCACAGCGGTCGACAAAGGGATGATTGGCGGCTTCAAAAGGCTTACGGCGGCGGCGATGCGCTGACGCGCAGGACAGGATGTCCTCATACATCTTCAGATCGGATTGAAACTCCAGAGCCAAGCCAACGTTCCAACCCTGCTGCCGGGTGAGAGCCGCCAGGAATTTCCGACGAAACGCGGCTGCGTCCTTGCGCTTGAGTGGCTGGTTCTTAGGTTCTTCCTGCCCGCCCGCGGAGACCATCTCCAGAGCATGGGCAGAGAGCGCCAGAAGGGCTTCGCGCTGGAGAAGGTTCAGCAGATCACGGTACAAAACTGCATGCACTTGCAAGCCATAACGTCCATGCTCGACGACGTAGGAATCGACAAACCTGGGCACAATGCGCTCCCGGACGACGGCTTCGCTCAATTGCTGAGCCAGAGAGGCCGCTCGGCGAGCCGGGTCGGATTTGGAATTCCTTTTCAAGGAAAGCTCATGTTAACAGGAGTTGAGAAGAAGGTTGGATGGACGGAGAGACTGGTGAAGTGAAGAGTATCGGAGGCGCTTGCAGGGAGTCAAGCCGGAAGGTTTAGGAGTTCTACTACTCATTGCGTCGTTGGTTCACCGTGGAGTTCCTCAGTTCTGTGAACATGACCGTTTGGTTGTTGACAAAGAGAAGTCACCCGAATAGTATCCCCCACCAAATGCCGTTGATTTTCTGGGCCTGACAATCGGCAGCCTCCGAGTTTTGGTGCTTTTGTCCCCTCTGTCCCTCTCGAAGACGAAGCGAGAGGGGAATTCTCTGTTTTAGCCGTAAATGTGCATTGCTGGGGAGGTCTTTTGAGGTCCAGGTCGACTTCTGTTCTCCTCCGGGTATCGCGGCAGTGGATGCGCAAGTCCGTTGAACATTGGCGCGCGTTCCTTGGCATGGGGCTGGCCGGCGCTTTGGCACTGGTCGGAATGCTTCGTTTGGGCGTGCCAGACGAGACGACAGGCGTCGGGGCGGCGGTGAATCGCTATAGGCTGCCGGCTGACAAATTTCGCCCCTCCCCCTCCTTGTTCCCGGGAGGCGCTTGGCCTTCCGCGGCGATCAACGCCGATCAAAGCAAATCTGTAGTGCCGCCAGTTTCCGTCCATTTGAATTCTGCCGCCCCCTCCGCCTCTCCAGCAGGGCCGCTCCGCATCAGTCTTGCATCGGGATCTACTGTGTCCCGAGCCGAGCAAACAGGTTCCTCTCCCGCGACTCCGCCCCCAGCCGCCCCTGCAACGCCAGGGAGCGCGCTATCCAGCCGCTTTGCTCTCTCGCATTTTGCGACCCTGCCCATGAGTTTCGAAAGGAATGTCGGCCAGGTGTCAAGCCAGGCGAACTTTCTGTCGCGAGGGGCCGGGTACGACCTCGAACTCGAACCCAGCGGTGTGCACCTTTCGTTTTTTGTGCCGGAACCAAATCAGACAAGACGAAAGGAGATTACGGAGGATTCTCCTGGCAAAGGCCGCATCCAGCGACCGGTGAGTCCGGCTGGACATTCCACTGACCTGCGCCTGCGGTTTGCCGGAGCCAACGCGACCGCAAGAGCGGAAGGCGTGAGCGAATTGCCGGGTAAGAGCAATTACTTCCTTTCGAGCGATCGCAAGTCGTGGTTCACGAATATTCCCACGTACAGCCGCGTGGTGTACCGAAATGTCTACCCTGGCATCGACGTTTCTTATTACGGCAATCAGGGACGCCTCGAATATGACTTTGTCGTTGCACCCAGCGCCGATCCCAAGGCCATTGACTTGCGCGTTGAGGGCGCAAAGGGGATGAAGTTCGACGGGGACGGCAGCGTCTTGGCTGAGCTTGATGGTGCAGAGGTGCGCTTCCACAAACCCGCGCTTTATCAGCTTGACGCCAAGGGTGAGAAGCACGCGGTTGAAGGCGCGTACACACTCACCGCTTCCAACGGTAGGTCCGAGGTACCGCGGCTCGGCTTCCAGATAGGGGCCTACGATCCCAGCCGGCAGCTCATTATTGACCCAGTCCTGACTTACTCGACTTTTCAAAACGGATGGGCGGGCCAAATCGACGCAATCGCAGTGGATACCAGTGAAAACCTGTACGTGACCTACGGTCTCGCGACGACAAATGTCGTCAAGATTTCACCGGACGGCACAACGGTCCTGTTCACTGCTTCCGTCGGCTCTGGTGTCACCTCGTATCCCTTCTCGATGGCCGTGGATGCCAGCGGACGAATCTACGTGACGGGGCAAGTTAGCGGCACCGGATGGCCCACAACTCCGAGTGCTTTTCAACAGGGAAACGGAGGCATTTACGACTCGTACGTCAGTGTGCTCGACGCCACGGGATCCAATCTTCTTTATTCAACATACCTTGGCGGTTCGTCGGACGAGTATTACTCCTATCTCGCGGTCGACGCGAACGGGAAGATTTACATCGCTGGCCAAACCTCTTCCGTCGATTTTCCCGTGACCAGCGGGGCTTATCAATCCACATTCCCTTCAGGGTACCCCTACGCGGAATACGTGTCCAAGATCGATCCCTCACTTTCCGGAACTGCTTCCCTTCTGTATTCAACGTTCATAGGACCCGCTAACGCCTCGCTGGGCGGTGGAATTACCGTGGATTCGGCGGGCAACGCCTACGTTACGGGGAACCAATACTACGGTTACCCGGTCACTGCCGGAGCTTTTGTCTTTGATGGAACAGGATCAAATGCGGGGGGAATTTACGTCACTAAGTTGAACGCCACGGGCACCCAGCTCACTTATTCCGCCTATCTTGGACCCGGAACGGTCTATGGGATTGCTTTGGACCAAGCGGGGAGCGCCTACGTCACCGGTGTAAGCACCTACTCGGATTTCCCCACAACTTCGGGGGCCTACCAGACGAATTACCCCGGAGGATTCGTCTCGAAGTTAAGTGCGGACGGGTCGACGCTTGTTTACTCCACATTCTTGAGCGGGCCCAGCCTGCAGACGACGCCGACAAGCATCGCTTTGATGCCCGGTTGCGCCACAAATTGTTCCGCGTATGTCACGGGCTATACCTCCGCCACGGATTTTCCTACAAGCAATCCCATTCAGAGTTTTCTGGCCGGAAACAGGAATGACTTCATCGTGCAATTGTCCGCCGACGGTTCGAGTGCACCTTTTTCCAGCTATTTTGGCGGCAGTTCGTATGAGGGCGGTTTAAACGCTTATGTCATGGACCCGGTCGTTGCGGTCGACCTCAATGAAAACATCTATTTGGCGGGAGCGACTTACTCTCCGGATCTGCCGGTCACACTTCCCGCGCCCGTCGTCAATCAGTTTATTGTTTCGATTTCTCCGGCAAACGCCGCAACCTTGGTCTCCTACCCGTCCGTGCTGAACTTCCCGGCACAGACTGTCGGCGTTCCCGGTTCACCTCTCAATGTGACGATTCGCAACATGGGAAGCGCCACCCTCACCATCTCGGATCTCCAGGTGACTGGCGATTTCACTCAGACGAATAGCTGTGGCACAAACCTCCTCGCGGGAACCTCCTGCAATTTATCCGTGACGTTTGCTCCAACGCTGGCGGGAACGCGATTTGGAACGCTGACCGTGACGCACTCTGGAAATCATTCGCCGGCAATTGTTGGACTGCAAGGGTCAGGTCTGGATGTCGGGGAGATCCAGGTCTCGCCCGCAACGCTCAGCTTTCCGGCCACAGTCGCCGGGAGTTCCAGTTCGCCGCTCAACGTGACCGTGCAAAACATCGGGAACCAACCAGTGAATGTGTATGGGGTTTCCATAAACAACGCTGTTGACTATTCAGAGACGAACAACTGCCCCGAAATTCTGGCTCCCTCAGGCAGTTGCACCGTGAGTGTTGTCTTCACTCCTACCGAGGCTGCGTATCTGACCGCAACGCTGACCGTTAGCGCCAGTGGATACAGTGCCTACTATCAGGCGACCTTGACAGGAACGGGTATTGTCGGCGGCAACAATGGATTCCTCACGCCCGCGTCCACGGCGCTCGATTTCGGGAACCAGGTGGTCAACACGACGAGCGGCCCACAATACGTCTACGTCAACAATTACAGTTCCACGGAAGTTACGGTGAACAGCATCACCGCAACCGGAGATTTCGGGATCCTTTACAACGTATGCGCGGTGTTGGTGCCAGGCGGCAGTTGCTATGTTGCGCTCACTTTTGCTCCCACCGCTTTCGGCCCGCGCACCGGGAACCTCACCATTTCGGACACCGGCACGGGAAGTCCCCAGTCTGTTTCCCTTACAGGCACGGGCGTGGCTCCCAATACGTCTCTGGTCGTCTCACCATCCTCCCTCGTGTTCACGCCGCAGGTCGTAGGGACGTCGAGTCCTGTTCAGACCGTGTACCTGTACAACACCGGAACGCTACCCATTACGATTGACCGCATTGAAGGGACGCAGGAATTCCCCGTCACTGCAAACTATTGCCCTACGATCGCCGTGGGTTCGTACTGCAGTTTCAACGTGTCCTTTATTCCTCTCGCGAGCGGCAGCCGAACTGCCGCGATCACCATTATTAGCAGTGTGCCGGCAAGCGCTCAGACGATATCCGTTTCCGGAACCGGCCTGGTTGCGGCGACGGGCTTGGTCCCTTCGGCAAACAGTCTGGTTTTCAATACGCAAGTCCTCAACACCACGAGCCCGTACCAGCTTTTGAATTTCACAAACACAGGAAATGTTCCGGTCACGGGCTCGAGCGCCGTAACGACGGGCGACTTTGCCGTTCCGTACGACTATTGCAGTACGTACACGGTTCCTCCTGGAGGCCAGTGCTCGGTCTACCTCACGTTCACGCCGATCCTGGCGGGAACTCGCACAGGCAACCTGACGCTGAGCACGTTGAATAACTCCGTTGCG
>Ga0335077_10009766_pt1 | contig 11921 bp, 3 predicted proteins | sample Lox_Sample_31_FD_207151 | JGI IMG/M metagenome (GOLD analysis project Ga0335077, IMG submission 207151) | Soil microbial communities from Loxahatchee National Wildlife Refuge, Florida, United States - Lox_Sample_3.1 | ecosystem: Environmental > Terrestrial > Soil > Wetlands | place: USA: Florida...
GCTACATCGCGGACGAGTTGATCCAAGGCACGCCTGCCGAAACGCACGTCAAGGCGCTGCTCGGCAACGATACACTCGGCAACGCCGCCACATGGGCCGACCGCGCCAAGGCGAAGCACCTTACCGACCCGGAAATGATCGCGTTCACCAAAGCGAACCCGAAGCACCATGATTATCATTATACGGATGTCCCCATCCAGGAGGTCCAATACGTGGACGGCACCGTGGGAACCTCACCGAACGATATCGTCCATACCACGAAGCAGTGCATCGAAGTCTTGCGCGGCAATGACACCCCGGCGACGAATCCGCACGGGTTCAGCCCGCGGCTCGCGCTCATGTTGTTGGCGCACTACGTGGGGGACCTCCACCAACCGCTGCACGTGGGGGCGGCGTACTTCCGCACAGTGAACGGCAGGGAACAGATGCGCGATCCCAATACCGTGCCCGGTTGCACGAACGATCTTGGCGGGAACTGGATCCAATACAAGACCACCGAATTGCACATGTACTGGGATGACCAAACTGTAGCGGCGGCGATGGCGCACGCGGGCGCCAGCACGGCGCAGGCTTATGCGAGCCACATCGTGGGGAATTCGCCTGTGGTGTCGCAGACGCCGGGGGCGGTGACCGACTGGCCGCAGAAATGGGCGGAGGAAATGTTGCCCATTGCGGCGAACGCCCACCGAGGCCTGAAGTTCGGCCCAAGAACTTCCAAGACAGAATTCGGACAGACCCACCCCGAATGGACGGTAACGAAGGCACCGAAGAATTATGAGACATGGGCCCGGGACACGGTGGACGAGCGGTTGACTGTGGCGGGTTATCGTTTGGCCCAGGTACTCCACGCCATCTGGCCGTGAGCACGGATGCCGCCTGCTTTCTGGCTTAGCAGGACGAGTCTCCGCCATCCGGTTTCTACCGGAGGCCCAAGACTTGGCCCTCACGTTGCAATGGATGTGTTGATTTGGTTCTAGCGGATGAAGTCGGCAACACTATATTTCTCAGCCATGCTTTGTCAGATCGTTCCGGCAGTCTGTTTAACCCTTTACACCGCTTACCCAGTGATGTCCCAAGATACCGCTGCTGAGCTCATCCTGCACCACGGCAAGGTGGTGACGGCAGACCCAGGTTTCTCTATGGCGGAGGCTATCGCGATCCGGGGCGAGCGCATCGTTCGGGTCGGGTCAAACCCCCAAGTGTTAGCCCTCAAAGGACCCCAAACGCAGACCATTGATCTCGCCGGGAAAATGGTGCTGCCCGGGCTGATTGATTGCCATGCGCATCCTCAGTCGGCGAGCGTAGTCGAGTTCGACCATCCCATCCCGCAGATGGATTCGATCCAGGATGTGCTCGGTTATCTCGCCGCCCGAGCGAAAATCGTGCCCGAGGGGCAATGGATCGCGCTTCGACAGGTCTTCATCACGAGACTGCGCGAGCAACGCTATCCGTCACGTGCCGAACTTGACGGTGTGGCGCCCAGGCACCCGGTGCTCTTTGCCACGGGCCCCGATGCGATGTTCAATTCGCTGGCGCTGAGGCTCAACAAGATCAACCGAGATTACGTCATCCCCGACGGCGGGCCGGGTTTGGTTGAAAAGGATGCACATACCGGGGAACCGACGGGCCTCGTGCGCACTTTCGCCCGTTTTCTGAAGATCCCTGACACCGGCAAGCAGCCTACGCCGGCCGAGCAGGAAAACTGCCTGGCGGATCTGTTCAGGGATTACAACAGCGTGGGTATCACGGCGGTCTGCGACCGGGATGTTTATCCTGACCAGGTGCCGGTTTACCAGGCGCTGCGCGACCATCGGCGTGCCACGCTGCGTGTCGCCCTTTCGCATCACATCGATTCGGATGGTGACCTGTCGAAGGTCCGGGAGGCCATTCAAGCGCTGGGGCGGCACCCGTTGTTCAAGAACAAGGACACCATGCTGCGAATCATCGGCCTTAAGACATACCTTGATGGCGGCATGCTCACCGGCAGCGCTTACATGCGCGAGCCCTGGGGGGTCAGTGCGATGTACGGCATCACCGACCCAGCCTACCGGGGCTTACGGTTTATTCCGCAGGACCGGCTGCAGGTGATGGTCCGCGAGGCCGTTGGGAACGGGCTCCAGTTTACTGCGCACAGCGTGGGGGATGGGGCCGTCCATGCTCTTCTCGACGCGTATGAAGAGGTGAACAAGACCATGCCGCTGCGTGCCGCCCGCCCTTGCATCTCGCATTCCAATTTCATGAGCCGGGAAGCCGTCGAGCAGGCTGCCCGGCTCGGCGTCATGTTGGACATCCAACCTGCCTGGCTTTACCTCGACACACGCACCCTCGTGAGGCAATTCGGTTATGACCGCTTGCGCTACTTTCAGCCCTTGCGGAGCGTTTTCGAAGCCCGAGTAATCGCAGGCGGCGGCTCCGACCATATGCAGAAGATCGGCTCACTCCGCTCCAACAACCCTTACAACCCCTTTCTGGGCATGGCGACGGCCATCAGCCGCCGGGCGCGCTGGTATGAGGGACAGCTCCATCCCGAAGAAGCCCTCTCCCGGGAACAGGCGATACGCTTCTACACGATCAACAGCGCGACCCTCCTGTTCCTCGACGACGTGGCCGGCTCACTCGAATCCGGCAAGCTTGCTGATCTGATCGTGGTTGATCGCGACCTGCTCACTTCGCCGGAAGACCAGATCGCCGGGACCCAGGTCTTGCGGACCTACCTGGGAGGAAAGCTGGTTTACCAGAAACAGTGAAGTCGTCGCCGAGGGCGCAGTGGACGAAGAGTTGCGGTCGGGTCATGGCTCAGTTCGCTGGCGTGTTTAGTGATTCCCAAGTCAGGCAAGCCCTGGGCCAACCAGAGGCTAACTATGATCAAGCTGCCCAGCCGCCACGGGATCGACCGGCCAGGTTGGCACAGCATCGCCTTCTTTTCCGTCGTGCGCCCGGTTGTCGTTGTTCCAGCGGCGGCGCCAAACCGTGTTATTGGGATCAATCATGGCAGGACGCCTTGCTGATTCGCAGTGGCCATCGGTGAACAAGATATCCACCCGGTAATCGTGGCGGTTGGACGGCCACTGGCTATGGCCCGGCCTGTTATCTGTCGGATCGACGTCGGCGTCCATGTTAATCAAGTTCGGATCGGGTTGCGCTCTCACGTCTGCTAGCATGATCATGTCAACGGGCTTGCGCACGTCCGTGTCCCTCACTGGTCCTCGATTCACCGCACCGTCCACATCGCCACCCAGGCCAAGCTGGGGGATGTGGCTGATGGCCAAACCCCAGTCGTTGTAGCCGAAGGAAAAACGCGTATGGGGTGAGATGGCAAAAGGATCTGGGAGGCCATCCTCTCCATTACCTCCAAGGGTATTGTTCACGTTTGTGTCCCAGGCGCTGTTGGCCGGCGCCGCAGGGCAGAAAAACGCCTTCCGGTTATTCGCCATTCGGCTCAAGAACCGCGTTGGCCAGACATAACAGCGGTGAATGGCGGACAGATTCCCGGGATACTGACTGAAGTCGTTGACATAAAGGACACTCGCGATGCCAATCTGGTGGAGATTATTCAGGCAGACTGTCTTCTGGCTCTTTGCTTTGGCCCGTGCCAACGCCGGCAACAGCAGCGCCGCCAGAATGGCTATGATGGCAATGACCACCAGCAGCTCGATCAGGGTGAAACCCGCGGCCTTCCGGATGTAACGGGATGCTCTCATCTTCAATCTCCGTTAGGCAGCGAGGCCAACGATCTCATTCATAGCAACCTCCGCGCGGTTTGGATCTTGAGCCGGCACCCACATCATGAACCGTCAGTTCACCCGGGGCGTAACCTGTGCCAGCGGTTTGCATCGCTTCGTTTGTATCACTATAGCTTTAGTTTGCAAGAGCAACTCGGCCGTCGCCCCAGGGCGCTACCGGGGCGACGCCTTAGCCCTGCTGGAGTGCTCCCATAGTTGCAGGCATGTTGTAAGCATGTTGCAAGCCTGTTGTAGGCTTGTTTGAGGCCTCCTCCTTCTCTCTTCCGCCCGGTCCCAAGGCCGAGCCCCGGTGCGGTCCAGCCGGCGAGCGGTGCAGCGTCCCGCAGTAACCGGCTGTATGGTATAGACAGCGGAAGGATGGCCAAGGTTACAAGCATTTGGACGACACGCCCGCAAGGGACGGTCGATCGTAGTGTTGCCAGCACGCAAATCTTGACACGCAGAGTGACTCTGTTATCACGGGCAAGAATACGCGGGCGAAGAGTTTAAGTTCGTATGAATATCCGTATGCTCCGGGCGACAGCCCTTTGTTTCCTAGTCAGCACCTTGCCCGCGTGCGCGCAGTTCGGCATTACACCGTTGAGCACCTTTGGCAGTGGCGGCTGGCTGGCGCCTACCGGGTACAACGGCAGCACCTACACGTATTTGACCACGGCGGACACGGAGCGCGGCTTGGCGTGCAGCAGCAATCATCTCTATTTGGTCAGCCGCAATGGCGGTGATTTTATTCGTATTCTGGATGCAAAAACCGGCGTTGACCTGGGGGCTCTGAACTTTGGCAGCGGGGTTGTCACCGGAGGCACGTTCAATGTCAACATGGTGGCCGTCGGAGGTGACAGAGCCATCTATGTCGGCAATTTGGCCACCGGGCCGGCGCCGTTCAGAATCTACCGCTGGGCGAATGACCTTTCGAATACCATACCGACGGTCGCCTACAGCGGAGTGCCCTTGGCAGGCGCCCGACTCGGTGACAGCCTGGCTGCCATCACCAGCGGAGGTTCGACCCTGTTGGCGGCCGGGTTCAACAGCACCCCGAGTGTGACGGGCGATAACGGCTATGCGCTCGTTAACGTGACCGCCGGCACGGGAACAGCCATAGGTTTTACCGCCACGCCGCCTGCGGCGGGAGATTTTCGCCTGGGCATCACCTTCACGGATGCCACCCATGTCCTCGGGACACAAGGAGGATCGGGCAACGCGCCGCGCTACAGCAGCTTTTCGGGCAGCGTGGGGACCTTGGTGGCGAGCCCGGCGCTGGCTTCGACCGACGAGCGGCCCTTAGCCTTCGCCGTGGTCGGTGGCGTTCCACTCCTGGCGGCCTTAAGCACGGCGGATAGCCACGTCAGCCTCTACGACTTGACAGACCCGACCACCCCGGTGCTGGTGGGGCAAGCCAACGCGACCAGCGGCACGCTGCCGACGGACAACCACACTACGGGGTCAGTGGCCTGGGGACCAACCAGCGGGAATACCGCCACGCTCTATGCTATGGCTACCGACGTCGGCATTCAGGCCTTTGCTGTCACCCTCCCCTCCCCAGCCCCCCCCCACAAAACCACCCAGCCCCAGAGCCAGACGGTGGCGGAACTGGCCCCAGCCACCTTCCAGGTTGCAGCGACAGGGAACCCGCCACTCACTTACCAGTGGTATCAGAAAGGCGGTTTGATTCCAGGCGCCACCAACTCAAGTTACACAATCCCCGCCACCCCGTTGAGCGACAACGGAGCTGGTTTCAGTGTCGCGGTGGCGAACGTCATTGCAGGTTACACTTATAGCGCCACCAGCCAGGTCGCCACGCTGACGGTGATGGCGGACACCACCCCACCGACGGTGGTCCGATGGCTCCCGGCAGCCGGCAGCACGGTGTCAACTTTGAGTGAAATCGAGGTGCACTTCAGCGAAGGAGTCACAGGCGTCACGGTCAGCGATCTACTCATCAACGGCGTTCCCGCCACGAATCTTACGGCCTACGCGCCCGACGTTTATGTGTTCGATTTCCCGCAGCCCACGCCGGGGTCGGTGCAGGTGAGTTGGAATCCCGCGAACATTATCACTGATCTCTCGGCAGGAGCCAACCGGTTTGCCGGGGGGACGATCACCTATAGCTTGAATCCGGCAGCCATCGTCGGCCAGGTGCTGATCACCGAATTCATGGCGGATAACAAGAGCACCATCCGCGATGAGGACGGCCAGTATTCGGATTGGCTGGAACTCTACAACTCAGGGGGCAACGCGGTGGACCTCGGAGGTTGGTATCTGACCGACACCGCCACGAACCTGACCAAGTGGCGGCTCCCGCAAGGGGCGACGTTGCTCTCGCGCGCTTACATGCTGGTCTGGGCTTCCGGCAAAGACCGCACCAACGCCGCCGCCCCATTGCACACCAATTTCAAGCTCTCCAACACAGCCGGTGGTTACCTGGCGCTGGTTTACCTGGACGGTTCCACAATCGTGTCCGCCTTCGCCTCCTACCCGCAGCAATACGCCGACGTGTCCTACGGGCGCGATCGGGCGGACCCCGCCATCGTGGGCTATTTCACCAATGCCACTCCCGGCGCGGCCAATTCGTCAGTCGGGGCTGGTTTTGCACCAGCGGTCCTGTTCTCCGTGCCCAGTCGAACGTTCCAGCAGTCGTTTGCGCTGACGCTTAGCCCGGCCGGCAGCAACGCCGTCATCCACTACCTCCTGGCGACCAATGGCACCACGGCGGCACTGAATCAGCCAACCATCAACTCCCCGGTTTACTCGGGGCCGCTCACAATCAGTAGCAGTATGCAGGTGCGAGCCCGGGCCTTCTCGACCCGGACGAATTACTTTCCGGGCCCGCCTCACAACGAGACTTATCTCCAACTCTCCCCCGGCGTCGCAAACGTCAGCTCGGATCTGCCAATTGTCGTCTTCCACGACCTGGGCGGGGGAGCGGTGGCGGCCACGGCTGACCAATTCATGACGATGCAGGCGTTTGACACCACTTACGGCCGTAGCGCCCTGACCAACCCGCCGGATCTGGCCGTCCAGGGCTATTTCCACCGGCGCGGCGAGTCCACATTTTGGGACCCCAAGCCCAACCTGCGCGTCCAGACGGAAGATGAATTTGGCGATAATCTGAATGTGCCGTTGGCCGGTTTCCCGGCGGACAACGACTGGGTGTTCTACGGCATCGACGACTACGACAAGGCGCTGATGCACAACCCGCTGACCCACAGCCTGTATCGAGACCTCGGCCATTACACCTCCCGGACGCGTTTCCTCGAGGTCTATCTCAAGGTGGACGCGGGGACGGCCGGACCGCTCACCACGGCGGATTACTATGGGCTCTACGTGCTGGAAGAGAAGATCAAGATCGGCAAGAACCGCGTTGACATTGACAAACTCGAACCTGAGAACACCAATGCCCCGAGCGTCACCGGCGGCTACTTGCTGAGCATTGACAAGTCCAATGCGGGGAACCCCGCCTACCTGGCCAATGTGCAGATGTGGTACCTGGACCCGGACTATTACGCCATCACTTCCCCGCCACAGGTGCCACAGCAGCGCTATATCGACAACTACTTCACGGCCTTCTACGCCGCCCTGACCGGACCGAATTGGACTGACCCGGTTAACGGCTACGCTCCCTATATTGACCTGAACTCGTGGATTGACTACCACCTCCACCAAACGCTGGTCTTCGATGTTGATGCCCTCCGCATCAGCGCTTATTTCAACAAGCCGCGCAATGGGCCGATTGTGCAGGGCCCGTTGTGGGATTTTGACCGCTCTTTCGGCACCCGCACCCCCGATGATGGCCGCGGGTTTAATCCTCGTCTCTGGCGCTCAAACGAGTCGGATGGCGGCACGGATATGTTCAATGCCGGCGGCACCTTCAACAATCCGTGGTATGGCCGCCTGTTCCACGACCCGGATTTCTTTCAGCATTGGATAGACCGCTACCAACAACTGCGCCAGAGCACCTATAGCCTGACTAACCTGATGACTCGGATTGACTTCTATGGCGACCAGGTCCGCGAGGCCACCACTCGTGAATATAAGCGCTGGACCGGCTCGGGTTCCTCCGATACTTCTCCCCGTTCGGGCGCAGTCAACGCCGACGGCATGACTTACGTCTTCCCCACCCCGGGCACGTGGCAGGGCGAGCTCAACTTCACCAAGTGGTGGTTCTCCAACCGCCTCGATTTCATGGACTCCAATTTCCTTAACCCGCCGGTGTTCAGCACCAACGCCGGCCCCGTCCCCTCAGGCTACACCCTCACCATTACCGCGCCGACTCGTGAGGCCAACTCGACCATCTATTACACACTGGACGGGACCGACCCGCGGCTTCCCGGTGGCGCCGTCAACCCCGCGACCCGCTCGAGCCTCAACACGGCGATAGTCACCCTTACCACCAACGCTCGCGTCTTTGCCCGCGATTGGAATGCCAGCCACCACAACCTGACCGGTTCGGGAAACCCCCCGATTTCCAGCCCGTGGTCCGGGCCGGTGGTGGCCACGTTCTACACGGCTACGCCACCCTTGCGTATCACGGAACTCATGTACAACCCGCCTTCGCCGCCCGCCGGCAACACTAATGACAATGACAACTTCGAGTTCATCGAATTCCAGAACACCAGCGCAGCCGCCATCAATCTCCACGGTTACTCCCTGAGCGGTGGCGTCAGCTTCACGTTTGGCAACTATGCGCTTGCTGCGGGCCAATATGTTGTCCTGGTGAAGAATCTTGCGGCCTTCCAGTCGCGGTATCCAGGGGTCAATAACATTGCTGGCGTCTATACGAACAATCTGGCCAACAACGGCGACCACCTCGTCCTGACCGGGCCGTTGCAGGAGCCAATCCTCGACTTCTCTTACGACAACAACTGGTATCCGGCGACCGACGGCCAAGGTTTCTCGCTGGTGATTCGCGACCCGGCGGCGCCTCCGGCAGCGTGGGGCTCCCAGGCCAGTTGGCGGCCGAGCAGCGCTTTGAACGGTTCGCCCGGCCAGGCAGACCCAGCCCCGCCCGCCATCGCCTCAATCCTCGTCAACGAGGCGCTCACGCATCACACCGGTCTGCCGGAGCCGGACACCATCGAGCTATTCAACCCCACGGCCAGCGCCGTGAGCCTCGGCGGCTGGTTCATCACGGACAACCCGCACGACCCCAAGAAATACCGCATCCCAGCGGGGTTCACCATCGCCGCCGGCCATTACCTGACTTTCACCAGCGGCCAATTCGGCGCGGGGCCAAATGGCTTCGGGCTCAGCTCAACCGGCGATTCGGTGTACCTCTTTTCGGGTGATGCGAGCACTAATCTCACCGGGTATGCTCACGGCTTCAGCTTTGGCGCAGCGCCGGACGGCATCAGCTTTGGCCGCTACGTCAACAGCCAGGGGCAGGAGTCTTTTGTCCTCCAAAGCACCAACACACTCGGCGCCCAAAACGCCTTGCCGCGCGTAGGACCCGTGGTGGTTGCCGAGTTCATGTATCATCCGCCGGACTTGCCCTACGCGGTCAATGACACGCTCGATGAGTACATTGAGCTGCTCAACCTCACCACGACCAATGTGCCGCTCTACGATGTGGCGGCGCCCACCAACACCTGGCAGCTCGGCAAGGCCGTTACGCTCGCCTTTCCGACCAACGTGGTGTTGCCGCCCGCAGGAAGGCTGGTGGCGGTGAGCTTCGATCCGGCCCGCTACCCGGCCACACGCACCGCGTTTGTGGCCAAATACGGTTTGCCCACGAACGTGCCCATTTACGGCCCCTGGAACGGCGCCCTCAATAACGGCGGTGACACCATCGAACTGAGCCGCCCCGACACACCCATAGTCACCAGCACGAATATCTCCGTCCCCTATTACCTCGTTGACGCGGTCTCCTACGGCAACACGGCCCCCTGGCCGACCAATGCCGACGGCGCGGGCGCGTCACTGCAACGGCTGCAACCGAGCCTTTTCGGCAACGACCCCACCAACTGGCAAGCCGTCCCGCCCTTCTCTGGCCTGCCGATCGCGCCGCACATCACGGTGCAACCTACGAGCCTGACGGTGTCAGCCGGGACCGCCGCGACCTTCGTTGCCGTGGTCAGCGGGCTCGAGCCCCTGGCTTATCAATGGTTCTTCAACGCCACCAATGTCCTGCCCGCCGCCACCAACGCCACCCTGATCGTGGCTAATGCCCAACTCTCCGACGCGGGGACCTATCTGTTGGTGGTAACCAACATCATAGGCTCCACCACGAGCCAGGTCGCTCGCTTGACAGTCGTCGCACCTCCTCAGATCAGCGCCGAGCCTGGTGACCAGGTTGTTGAGGTGGGAGGCAGTGCCGGCTTCTGGGTGACTGCCACGGGAACGTCGCCCTTGACTTATCGGTGGTATTACAACACCAACACTCCACTGAGCGGCACCGGCACCAACCTGCTTTTCTTCAATGTGCAAACCTACCAGGCCGGCACATATGAGGTTGTGGTCTCGAATCCCAATGGAGTAACACGGAGTCGAACTGCAACGCTCAGGGTGCTGGTTCCGCCCACGGTCCTGCCAGGCAGTCTAAACGTCTCCGGATCAACGGTCTCCATGTCGGTCAACAGTGTGGCTGGCTTAAACTACCAGCTCGAGTACAAGGATACTCTTACCCAGACCGATTGGGTGCCGGTTGTGCCGCCGGTGCCGGGCACCGGGACTCTCATTCTGCTGCAAGACACCAACGCCCTGCCCGCCGCCAGCCGCTTCTACCGCGTGAGCTGTTTCTAGCAGCCTCTCTGGAGAATGTAGCAGCCGACGTAAGGAGGCTCTGATTGATGGCGGACCGTCCGCTTCCCGCAGAGCTTTGAGCCTCCTTACGTCGGCTGCTACGATATACGACATTATCCGAACGCCCTCCAAATCACGACGCCGAGAACTTGAACACCGTCGTGCTCTTAAACGCCTTCCCAGGCCGCACGATGGTCGAGGGGAAGCTCGCTTGGTTCACTGAATCCGGATAATGCTGCGTCTCCAGGCAAACGGCCGGGTGCCTGCCGTACACCGCCCCGCCGATGCCTGTGAATGGTCTCGTGTGATTAGCCGTGTAAAGCTGAACCCCAGGCTCTGTCGTCCAGACCTCCATCACCCGCCCTCTCCTGGGTTCGCGCACGCGCGCGCTCAAGGCCAATGTTCCCGCCTCATGGTCGAGGACGTAATTGTGGTCGTAGCCCCCGGGCGTCATCTTCACCTGGTCCATGCGCTGACCTATGGGCGTCGGCACGGAGAAGTCAAGCGGCGTGCCCTTCACGGCAGCGATCTCGCCCGTAGGAATCAACTCATCATCAGCCACCGTGTAACGGCTGGCCCCCAGCCAAAGCTCGTGCCCGAGGATATCTCCGGCCCCAGCCAGGTTGAAGTAAGCGTGGCTGGTCAGGTTGACCGGTGTCGCCTTGTCCGTCGTAGCGCCGTAATCAAGCCGCAGTTCATTATTGTCCGTGAGCGTGTAAGTCACAGTCGCGGTCAGGTTGCCCGGATACCCCTCCTCCCCATCCTTGCTCAGGTAACTGAACTCGACCGCCGCCCTGTCATTGGCCACGGGGAGTGGCTTTGCGTCCCAGACCACCGAAGCAAAGCCCCTTCTCCCGCCATGGATCTGATTCGTGCCGTTGTTGGCCGTCAGCCGGTGTTCCACCCCATCCAGGGTGAACCGCGCCCCTGCAATCCGGTTTGCCACCCGGCCCACGATGTTCGCCGCCGGCGTACCCCCGGTGAGATAAGCCGCCAGCGTATCCGCCCCCAGCACAACGTCCGCGCTCTTGCCGTCTCGGTCGGGCGCCCACAACTCGGTCATAGTCGCGCCCAGCGTCATCACCTTGACCACCATCCCATGAACATTGCGCAGCGTGTAGATCTTCACCACCGTCCCGCCGGGCATCCTGCCGAAGTCGGCGCTCTCGAGGCGCACCGACGCGGGCGCCTTTTCGGCGGCCAACCCAGGCATCGACGTGAACGCCGCGCAGAAGATCCCCGCCAACCCGAATGCCGAGACCCGATGGAGGACATGTTTGCTTAAACTCATAGCACCACTAATCAATGCACTCTTCTCCCACGCCTTGCAAGCGACACTAGCCGGCCCCCTACGGAAGGCACGGCCATTGACAAAGTCGTTCCCAGCACGATGTAGCAGCCGACGTAAGGAGGCTCTGATCAATAGGTTCGGAGAGAAGGGGC
>Ga0335077_10009767_pt1 | contig 11920 bp, 13 predicted proteins | sample Lox_Sample_31_FD_207151 | JGI IMG/M metagenome (GOLD analysis project Ga0335077, IMG submission 207151) | Soil microbial communities from Loxahatchee National Wildlife Refuge, Florida, United States - Lox_Sample_3.1 | ecosystem: Environmental > Terrestrial > Soil > Wetlands | place: USA...
GCTACGGTGCCCAGCTCTACGATCCGAAGGACAGCGGTGGTCAGGCCGGCATCTGCAGCACGTATCTGGCGGATGGAGCCTACGGTTTCTTCGGCAGCACCACGATCGCATACGGGCCCAGCGAAGGTAACGGCCAGGCCGACCTCATCTGCCAGTTCTTCCTCGACGCGGTGCTCGCGGGCGCCTCGTTGGGCCGGGCCGCCCTCGAGGCGCGGCAGCGCTTCGCCGCGCTGTATACGCACCTCGACCCCACGGATCTCAAGACTCTCGCCCAGTTCTACCTGCTCGGCGACCCTTCGATACACCCGGTCGCCAGCGTCCCCCACGCGCTATCGCGCACGAAGACGTTCAAGAGCGCGTTCAAGCAGGCCAAGACCACGCCGGGCGCGCGCGCCTTTCGCCGCGAGCGGCTGGCCCGCACGGGCACCAACCTGCAGCAGTCGCTGGGCGCCGCCAAGCCGAGCCGCGCGCGCTCACCCGCCTATGTGAGTCGGGTCTTGAACGCAGCCGCCAAGGAATCGCGAATCACGGAGATCGGACGCCAGTCGTACACGGTGTCCTTTCCCAGAGACGCCTCCGCCGGCGGCATGAAGCGGTTCGCCGCCACGCGGCGCGCACGGTCGGTCTACGCTCTCCTGGGCGAGAGGACCACCGCCGACAAGGTCAAGCGCGTCGTCATGCTGGTCGCAACGGTGCAGGACGGCGCCATTGTCCACATGCGCAGGGTCCACAGCCGGTGAGCTTTCTTGGGCAGGTCGTGCGCAAGCGTGTGTCGGTCGGCTCGAAGAGTGAGCACGAGGCGCTCGTGCTGATCACCGCCAGCGGGGACGAGTACAAGCTGCGCCGCCAAGGAGGCAACCCTTTCCGCGACCCGGAGCTCGACGGGCTGGAGGGCAAACGCATCGAATGCGAGGGCATCGTGCGCGACGGCCAGCTCATCATGAGCCGCTGGAGCGTGCTGAGTTGACCGTCGCTGTAGTCGACGCGTAAGGTCGCTACAGCCTGTTCTGTGTGACGCTGTTCTCCATCAGTGCGCTGCCGGCGCTCGGACGAACCATGTTGGAGGTCGATCTGCATCGCGCTGAAATCGGCGCGGTTGCGACCAGGCGCGGGCTGATGGAGCCCATCGTGATCAACGTGGGTTACGACTTGGGCATCATCCCGCGCAGCGTATTCACGGTGGCCCTGGTAAGCAGCGTGGTCACGCCCTCCGCGCGCAAACGCTGGCTTGGCTTCCGCGCGCTGGAGAGGTCGGAACGGGAGCGTGTAGCGTAGCGGCTTCGTCGGCAAAGCCAACCCAACGATAACCGAAAGGGACACGACATGAGCGAATCCATCGCCGTAACCAAGAACGCTGGCATCGCGACCCTGATCCTGAACCGCCCCGATGCGTTCAACGCGTTCGACTTGGAGATGGCGGAGTCGTTTGCCGGCAATCTTTCCACGCTGGCCTCCGATCGAAGCGTGCGCGGTATCGTCCTCTCCGGCAGCGGCAAGGCGTTCTGCGCCGGCGGCGACCTGAAATGGGCGCTGTCCTTCGAGCAGGGAACCGCCGCGGCCTTCCATGTTCTGGCCGGCCGGTTTCATCTCGCCATCACCGAGATCCGGCGGATGGGGAAACCGGTCATCGCCGCGGTAAATGGCGTAGCCGCTGGCGGAGGGTTCTCGCTTGCGCTCGCTTGCGACTTTCGCGTGATGGCGCGATCGGCCGTGTTGAGGCAGGCCTATACGTCGAGCGGATTGTGCATCGACGGCGGCGGCACATTCACGCTGCCGCGGCTGGTCGGGCTGGCACGAGCCTTGGACATCGCCGCGTTCGATCGGCCCATCACAGCGGAGCAGGCGTTGTCATGGGGCCTGGCGACCCAAGTGGTGGAAGACGAAATGGCGCTCGACTCGGCCGCCACGATGGCCGGCGAATTCTCGCAGAGGTCGCTGAACGCGTTCGCAGCGGCGAAGCAGCTCCTGACCGATTCGTTCGACACTGCGTTCGAGACGCAGCTCGAACGCGAGCGCGAGGCGCTCTCCGCGTGCTCCGAGCATCCCGAGGGCCAAGAAGGACTGCGGGCGTTCTCCGAGAAGCGCAAGCCGCGATACGGACCTGCGTGAGCCTCCCCGCGCGCCCGCCGTCCTACCGCTTGCGCGCGCCGAATCCGAGGTGCAATCCGCTATCGAGCAGGATGCACTCGCCCGTGATCAGCTCCGCACCTTCCAGCAGCCAAAGCGCGGCTTCCGCGATGTCGTCGGGGGAAGCCGCTTTCCCCAGCGGGACGCTCTTCTCGTACTCTTGCTTGAACTTCGCGTAGCCGTCCGCGTCGAAGCGCTCCTTGTGCCAGCGCGTCTCGATCATCCCCGGGCACAGCGCATTCACGCGGATCTCGGGCGCCAGCGCACGCGCGAGCGCGAGCGTCATCGCGTTCAGCGCGCCTTTGGAAGCGACGTACGCGGTGGACGAGCCGATGCCCATCACGCCGGAGATCGAGGAGATGTTGACCACGGCGCCCGCGCCCTGTTTCTTCATCGCCGGTGCGCAGGCGCGGATCATCTGGTACGGGCCGATCGTGTTCACCGCGTACAGGCGCTGGAAGTCCTCCGCGCTGAGCGCTTCGAGGTCGGTGGCGGCCGCGAACTTCGTGATGCCCGCGTTGTTGATCAGCGCGTCGATGCGGCCCCATCGGTCCAGCGCAGCCTGCGCTAGCCCTCGGCATCCTGCATCGCTCGCGACATCGGCCTGATGCAGGATCGCCTGGCCGCCGGCGAGCTCACAGGCTGCGACGGCCTGCTTGGCTTCCTTCTCGCTGCGGCTGTAGTTCACCACTACTCGCGCGCCCTTGCGTGCAAGCTGGATCGCACACGCGGCACCCGCTCCGGTGCCCGCGCCCGTAACGATGCAGACCGCTCCCTGGAGTTTCATCGCGCACCTCGCTTTCTGATCGCGCCGCGCTAGCGCTTGCGCAACCCAACGATCGCCTCGATCTCGATCTTCATCCCCGGCACCACCAGCTCTTTCACGCCGATCAACGAGCTCGCCGGGCGAGCGGCCCCGAAGAACTCCTTGCGGACCGGGTTGATGCGCGCGCGATCGCGCACGTCGGTGAGAAAGACGGTCACCTTCAGCACGTCCGCAAACGAGGCGCCGGCTGCGTCCAGCACCTCCTTCAGGTTCAGAAACACCTTGCGAGCCTGCTCGACCACGTCCTCACTGACCAGGCGCAGGTCCTTGTCCAGCGGCGCCACACCGGAGACGAACAGCAGGTCTCCCCAGCGGACTGCATCGGTGTAGTGGCTGACCGGCTCGTGGAGGCTCTCCACACGGTACTCCTGCCTGCGCTGCGCGTCGTCATGCATCATCGCCTTGCTCCTTTCTCGTCTGCCGGTTGGTTCGCGCCGCCGAGCGGCGCCGAGCGAAAGTCACGTGCCGGATTCAGGTCGCACCGCGATCCAGGCGCACGTACAGCCGTTTGTTGATCTTGCCCTTGTTGTCGGTGCGGAAGATCGTGAACCTGCCGATCTCGGAAGTGGAGCCCACATGCGTTCCGCCGCAGGCTTGTGCATCGAATCCCTGGATCTCCACGACCCGGACCTGCCCATCCACGACCGGCGGCTTCGCCTCCAGCGTCCTGAGCAGATCGCCGCGTTGCCGGAATTGCTCCTCCGGGATGCTGTACGCCTTGAGCGTGTGGCTCTCTGCGAGGACCGCGTTGACTTTGTTCTCCAATTCGGCGCACATCGCGGCCGAGAACCCGTCCAGCTTGAAGTCGATCCTCGAATACTCCTCGGCGATCTGCACTCCCGTGATCCATCCGCCGTAGTCCCGCAGCGCAATCGTGTTCAGCACATGCAGCACGCTATGGTACCGCGTCAAGGCAAGCCGCCGCTCTTTGTTCAGAACGAGCTGGACGCGCTCTCCGACGAGATCCGAGGCAAGCGGAGCGTTGCTCACGTGCCAGACGACCCCTTCCTGGTCCGCATGGACGGACACGATCTCGAGCGCCTCCCCGCCGAGGATCCGGGCGGTGCCGGAGTCGGGAGGCTGCCCGCCACCGCCCGGATAGAAACAACTTCGATCGAAGGCGAGGCAAGCGTCTCGCACCGCGACCACCCTGGCCTCGGCCTCGAAGCAGTGATCGTCTTGCAAGTACAGGCGTAGCGTCGCGGGCGTGTTCATGATCGCGGTTGCGCAAGCAATCCACCGGCGCCTTCAACCGTGCGAGAGGAGGCGAGCAAGCCCGGCGGTCCGCATGTCGAAGCATGGTTCTCACCGGCGCCTGCCGTTGCCGGGGATCGTCCTGTCTAGCGAAGCGTATCGCGCTCCTGCTTGCTCATGAATCGGACCCTGCAAGCGACGAGGTCAAGGCCGCCGGTATTTGAGAACGAACTGGTCGACGGGCACCGTCGCCTTGAAGAACGGAGCATCGCGCGGGTCGTTCGGATTGCGCAGGAACTGCGCTTCCTCCACGAACTGGAAGCCTGCGGCCTCTAGCTCCGTGCGCACGACGCTCTCTTCGATCCGATGCAGCGTCTGCGTCTGCGTCGCTCCGGTGCCGGGATTGCCTGCATGATCGACCACGATGAGGTCGCCGCCGGGCTTCAGCGCCCGGAACAGCGCCTGGTTCATGGCCGCGCGGTTCCGCCCCATCCACTCCGTATCGTGATAGGCGAACACGACCGTGATCCGATCGAACGGCCCGGCGCCCGGCGGGACGGGGTCGTCGTAGGGCCGCACGACGGGCTGCACGTTCTTCATGACGTCTCGGCTGAACCTCGGGTCCCACTGGCTCTTCAGGAACCGCTCGAAGATCAGCGGATCGTTCTGCGCCACGACCGACCCGCCCGGGCCTACGGCTCGCGCCAGCAACTCCGCGGTATATCCTCGGCCCGTGCCGACATCCAGCACGACCATGCCGGGCTTGACCGCGAAGAACGCGAGCATCTCGGCGGGATGACGGCGTTGGTCCATCTCCCGATCGGATGCACTGCGGTCGGGGCTGTCCACGATGGCTTGAATCTCCTGCGGCACCGCCACCTCTGCGGCCGCGGCGATGTCGCGGTCGCAAGGCCCGAAACACAGGCCGGCGAGTGCAGTGACGAGCAATGCGCGCTGCATGCAGCCTGGCCGCAGGCGACGATCCAACAGCTCGCGCACGTGAGCAGTAAGGTTCACCATTCCTCCTCGGTTTTCGCGGTGATCGGAAGCGCTCCGCGGGGCCATCCGCCGCGCGCAGCCTGCGGATCATAACACCGTGGCCGGCACGAGACCGTGGAAGCCGGCTCGGGTCCGCGCGAGCCGCGCTACACTCGCACTCGGCGGGATTCAGCGCAGGAATGAGGAGACCCATGACGACCGGATCGGATTTGCGCATCGCCGTGTTACCCGGCGACGGCATCGGAATCGAGGTGATGGACGCATGTCTGGAGCTGCTGCGGGCCTTGTCGCAGCGAAGCGGCCTGCGGTTCCAGTGGAACCGGCTCTCGGGCGGCGCCGGTGCATATCGCGACACCGGTACGGCGTTCACCGACGAGGCGATGCGAGAGTGCGAGCGTGCCGACGCGATCCTGTTCGGCGCGATGGGACTGCCGGATGTGCGCTACCCGGACGGAACCGAGATCGCGCCGCAACTCGAGCTCCGCGTACATCTCGAGCTGTATGCGGGAGTGCGCCCAATCCGGGCGATCCCTGGATTGCCTGGACCGTTGCGCGATCCCCGCGCGCAGCAGATCGACTTCGTGATCCTGCGGGAGCAGACCGAGGGCCTGTACTGGTCGCGCGGCCGCGGGGTCATGCAGGATGCGGATACCGCCGTGGACACGATGCGCATCACGCGAGCCGGATGCGAGCGCGTGTTCGACTATGCCTTCCGTCTAGCGCGCCGCCGCCGCGCGCAAGGCCATCCGGGCAAGGTGACCTGCGTGGACAAGTCGGGCGTGCTGCTGTCGCAGGCCTTCATGCGCCGAGTGTTCGCGAGTGTGGCCGCAAAAGTGCCCGACATCGCGGCGGATTACTGCAACATCGACGCGATGGCGCTCAACCTGGTCCGCCAGCCCTGGGGCTATGACGTGATGGTGACCGAGAACATGTTCGGCGACATCCTCTCGGACCTGGGCGCGGGGCTGATCGGAGGCATGGGCCTCGCGCCCTCGGGCGACATCGGGGAGCGGCACGCGCTGTTCCAGCCATGCCACGGGACGGCCCCGGATATCGCCGGCAGCGGCAAGGCCAATCCGACCGCGATGTTCCTGTCGGCGGCCATGATGCTGGACTGGCTCGGCGAGCGGCACGGTGACCCGAAGTTGAGCGAAGCCGCCAGAGCGCTGGAGGATGCCGTGGCGGCCGTATTCCGGGAGCGGCTCGTGCGGCCGTTCGAGTTCGGAGGCAGCTCCGGCACGCGAGAGATCACGCAATCGGTGCTGACGCAACTCACGTGACGGGCATCGCGTCTTCTTCGGAGAACTGCGGCCTAGAGCATCGATGCCGGCTGGTATGGGACTTTGTTCAGTACGGCCCAATACACTCCGACTTCCGCCACGACGCGCATGAAATCGTCGAAGGCCACCGGCTTCGTGATATAGCTGTTGACTCCCAGCCGATAGGTCTCCGCGAGATCCTGCTCCTGATCCGAAGACGTAAGGATAACCACCGGGATGGGTTGCGTGTATTCGTCGCTCTTGATCCGACGCAACACCTCGATCCCGTCGATCTTCGGCAGCTTGATGTCGAGCAACACCAACTTCGGCAGCCGCGCCTCCACGCCCGGCTTGTCCTCTCCCTGCGGGAACAGGAATTCCAGCGCCTCGGCACCGTCCTTTGCCCAGTGGATGCGCTGATTCAGCTGGGCGCTGCGCAATGCCCGCATCGTCAGCGTCGCGTCGGAATCGGTGTCCTCGACCAATAAGATGTCGACTTCCTCAGTTGCCGCCATGGTCATGCCCTCCCTTCGGTAACGCAAAAGAAAACGTCGCCCCCAGTCCGGGGCTCGATTCGGCCCATACCGTTCCGCGATGTCGCTCCACGATGCGTTTGACAATCGCCAAGCCGACTCCGGTTCCCGGGAACGCCGCGTCGGCGTGCAACCGCTGAAACACGCCGAACAGCCGGCCCACGTAGCGCATGTCGAAGCCTTCACCGTTGTCGCGGATCGAGTACACGGTGCGATCCGGTTCGCGCACGCCTTGCACCTGGACCCGGGGCTCAACCCGGCGAGCGGTGTACTTGACGGCATTGGACAGCAGATGGAGCCACGCCTGCTTCAGCAGTCGGCGGTCTCCCCAAGCCGGCGGGAGCTCTCCGACCTCGAGGCGCAATCCGCGCTCGGCCGCTTGACCGGCGAACTCTTCGACGGCTTCTGCCACGATGACGCGCATGTCCACCGCCTCGGTGCGCATGGGCGCGCGAGAGACGCGATAGAGCTGAAGCAGATCGTCGATCAGCCGCCCCATCTTCTGGGCGTTCGCGCGCACGCTTCGAATCAACTCGCGTGCCTCGCCTTCTAGCCCAGCGGCATATTCGCTTTCGAGGATATGCGAGAACCCGTCGATCGCGCGCAGCGGCGAGCGCAGGTCGTGGGCTACGCTGTACGCATAGGCTTCCAACTCGCGGGTGGCCGTCTCCAGCTCGGCCGTACGCTCTTGCACCCGCTGCTCCAGACTTTCGTTCAGCTCTAGATTCTGCCGGTTGGCCGCGCTGAGCTGCTCATGCGCGCGGTTGAGCGAGGCCGCCGTCACCAGCATGCCCGCCCCGAGCACGACGACGCTGGCGAGCACCAGAAGGGCGAGCCCGAACTCGGCGTCGAACAGTCCCAGCTCTTGCCCGAACAAGCATAGCCACCCCAACACGGGGAGCACGATGAGCACGAACAGCAGCAGGCGCCGCGCCAGCACTCCGCCTGGCCCGGCGCTCGCGACCACTGCGGTCAAGCCCTCGCGACCCCGCACCAGCAGAATGCCCATCCCGAGCACGGCCTCCGCCACGGCGGAGTCCAGGGCCAGAGGCCGGTGCGGTGTGATCCGATACAGCTCGGGTACGCCGTAGGCATATCCCAGCAGCGCCGTCGCGGAGCCGGCCAGCACTGCCAGCCCGCAGATTTGAGCCCACAGGACCGCTCGCGGCGCCGACGAGGTCAGCCACAGGATGCCCACGCCATACAGGGTGAGACTGACGGCCGATGCCGGCGCCATTCGGCCCGGCGTGCCAACGGAGGCCGGGTGAAGGTCGCGGAACAGCAACTCGTCGATGCCCAAATTGCGGCTCAGCACGTACTGCACCAGCGTCAACGCACCGAGCGAGAGGGCAGCGGCGCCGAGCACACGAGCCGCCGGTATGCCCCAACCGGAGAGGGCGCGAGCGACGCTCCACGGCGAGCCATCCACGGCGATCAGGGCGAGGGCGCCACCTCCTGCGATGGCCCCCACTGCGGTGTTGGCCTTCATGGCTTCGAATCCGGACACCAGCGCGTAGTGCGGCGGGAGGCCAACCGCGCTCCAACCGAGTCTCAGGACGCCGACCGCCACCGCCACGGCCGCGCATGCGAGGGACAGTGAACTCAGGCGATGCGAGTTCGGCCTGCGCGGCTCTTCGCTCATGAGTGGGCCGTTTCGAATGGCGGGTGACCGGACGCGCTTGCTTAGCTTCCCTCTCCCTCTATACGCTAGTCGCGAGCATTGCACAAGGCACTATATCGTTCGTAGTAGGCCCCTCCGGGGAATGCGACCGCGCTGCACTGCGGTAAAATCGCCCCCAATCCAGCCCTCCGCCCTCCCGCTCAACCCATGTCCAGTCCCGCGCAGCCGACTCACGTCACCAACTTCATCCGCAACATCATCGAACAGGACCTGGCGTCGAAGAAATACGAGTCGCGCACCTGGGCGGGCCGGCCGGGCCCGGGCTCGGTGCAGGCGGGAGCGCCCAAGGACCCGGCGCGGATCCGCACGCGTTTTCCTCCCGAGCCCAACGGTTACCTGCACATCGGCCATGCCAAGTCGATCTGTCTCAACTTCGGCCTGGCGCGCGACTACGGCGGCATCTGTCATCTGCGCTTCGACGACACCAATCCGGTCACCGAGGAAACCGAATATGTCGATTCGATCCTCGACGCCGTGCATTGGCTGGGCTTCGACTGGGGCGGACATCTGTACTACGCGTCGAACTATTTCGATTACCTGTACCAGTTCGCCGAGGCGCTCATCCAGCGCGGGCTCGCCTATGTGGACGAATTGACAGCCGAGGAGATGCGCGAGCTTCGCGGCACACTGACCGAGGCGGGCGAGAACTCCCCCTGGCGCGACCGGCCGGCGGCGGAGAGCTTGGACCTGTTCCGCCGCATGTGCGCGGGCGAGTTCCCCGACGGGAAATACGTGTTGCGGCTGAAGATCGACATGAGCTCCCCCAACATCAATCTGCGCGACCCCGTGGCCTACCGCATCCGCCACGCACACCACCACCGCACCGGCGACAAATGGTGCATCTACCCGAGCTACGACTACACGCACGGCGTCTCGGACGCGCTGGAGAACATCACGCATTCCATCTGCACGCTGGAGTTCGAGGATCACCGGCCGCTGTACAACTGGATCAATGAGCGGCTCGTGGACCTCGACATCCTCACGCAGCCGTTGCCGCAGCAATACGAGTTCGCGCGCTTGAATCTCACCTATGTCGTCCTGTCCAAGCGCAAGCTGATCCAGTTGGTGGACGAGAAGCATGTGGACGGCTGGGACGATCCGCGCATGCCCACGCTCGTAGGCGCCCGCCGGCGCGGCTACACGCCCGAGGGCTTTCGTCTGTTCGCCGACCGCATCGGCGTGTCCAAGGCGGACTCGTGGATCGACTACACGATCCTCGAGGACTGCATGCGCGAGGACCTGAACGAGCGGGCGCAACGGCGCCTGGCCGTGCTCGATCCGGTGAAGCTGGTCGTCGACAACTACCCCGCGGGCCAGGAGGAGCTCTGCGAAGCTCCCAACCATCCGCAGAAGCCAGAGCTCGGTAAGCGCGCTGTGCCGTTCTCCCGCGAGCTGTGGATCGACCGCGCGGACTTCGAGGAGACCCCGCCGAAGGGCTTCTATCGCCTGTATCCCGGCAACGAAGTGCGTCTGCGCTACGCCTACGTAGTCAAGTGCACGGGCGTGGAGAAGGATGCGAGCGGCAGACCGAGCGTCATACACTGCACGTACGATCCGGAAAGCCGCAGCGGCGGCGAGGGTTCCGAGAAGCGTAAAGTCAAGGGGAATATCCACTGGCTATCCGTGGGGCATAGCCTGCCCGCGGAGGTGCGCATCTACGATCGGCTGTTCCGCGTCGCGAACCCCGGCACGCAACGCGATTTCCTCGAGGACCTCAACCCGGATTCGAAGAAGGTGGTCACCGCCTACGTCGAGCCGGCCTTAGCACAGGCCAAGCCCGAGGAGCGATTTCAGTTCGAGCGGCACGCCTATTTCGTGGCCGACCAGAAGGATCACCGCCCCGGCAAGCCGGTCTTCAACCGCGCCGTGACGCTGAGGGATTCGTGGGGCAAGCAAGGCGCGTGATCGATCGCGCGCACCGACCGTCGTCGAGACCGAGCATCGCCGTCAGGCTGCGAAATCCAGCACGAACCGCAGACCCAGCAGGCACAGCAGGCAGGCGGTCGCCCGCTCGATTGCGGGCTTGAAGCGCGCGTAAGCCCGGCGCGCGCGAGGCGACGAGAGCGCGAGCGCGACCGTCGCATACCAGAGGAACTCGTCGACGAATATGACGGCGAGGACCACTCCCCGCAGCCAGAACGGCAGATCCCGCGGCAGGATCGCAACGAAGATCGAACCGAAGAACACCGCGACCTTGGGATTGGAGAGCTGGATCCAAAGCGCGGAGCGGAACGCATGCGCGCCCGAGAGATCCTTGGCCGCTCCCGGCTCCGGCAGGGGCGCGCGCGCATGGCGCCAAATCTGCAACCCGACCCAGATGAGAAACAACCCGCCCGCGGCCTGCGCGACGAGGTAGAGTCCGGAGAAGCGCGCGAACAGGACGGCAAGCCCCGTCAGCGCAGCGCTTGCCCAGACTGCGGCTCCTACCCCCATCGCCAGGGCCGCCGCGACGCCCGCGCGGCGCGATCCGCTCGCCGCCGTCTTGGCCACGATCAAGAAGCTGGGCCCCGGCGACATCGCGGCCGCGAGGTGCGCGAGCGCAACCGCGCCGATGGGGAGCAGATAGGACGCCATGGACGTTACAGCTTAGCGTAAGGAAGGTCTGGAGACGCGCGCGCCGCGTGGACGCTAGCGCGGTCCGGTCCTAAAATGACCGGCAGGGTACTGGCACCGGTTCGCCCGGCGGGCTCCCTGCCGTTGAGCATGCACCGGTTCTTGGCGCAATCCGGAGGATTGCAGCATGAGCGCAGCCGCCTCAAGTTGCCCCTTCTGCTCGCTCGAAGGGGCCGTGCTGCGCAACCCGCTGGCCCACGCACGGTATGATCGTTTTCCCGTCAGCGCGGGGCACATGCTCATCATTCCCATGCGCCACGTAGGGGACTTCTTCTCCACCACACTCGAGGAGCGCGCTGCGATGTTCGCGCTGGCCGACGAAGCGAGATCGCTGATCGAGCGCGAGCATCACCCGGACGGCTACAACCTCGGGATCAACGTGGGCGAAGCCGCGGGACAGACCATCTTCCACGTGCACCTGCATCTGATTCCCCGCTATACCGGAGACGTCCTCAATCCGCGCGGCGGGGTCCGGGGCGTGATCCCTTCCCGCCAGAACTACTGAGAGGAGGCCGCTCGACATGGAAGGCTCGTTCCTGAGATTCTACGTCCACGAGAACAAACGCCATCACCACATCCTGCTTTGGGAGTGGCTGCTCGAGCAGGCGAACAAGATGGGGATCCGCGGCGGCTCGGCCTTCCGCGCGATGGCCGGGTTCGGCCGCCACCACGTGCTGCACGAAGAGCA
>Ga0335077_10009771_pt1 | contig 11919 bp, 9 predicted proteins | sample Lox_Sample_31_FD_207151 | JGI IMG/M metagenome (GOLD analysis project Ga0335077, IMG submission 207151) | Soil microbial communities from Loxahatchee National Wildlife Refuge, Florida, United States - Lox_Sample_3.1 | ecosystem: Environmental > Terrestrial > Soil > Wetlands | place: USA: Florida...
ATGGCGACAACAATGCCCGCCGTCCACGCCAGCCAGTTGCGCCGGCCGAATATGCCGCTCTGCGTACCTTCCACAGCCATGGGATCCAAGGGAAAGCACTAATTTACATCTCCGCGCCGCCGCGACACGAAGAAGCACTTAACTCTTTAGATGCAAGCCGCCTCCCAAAAGCCGCCAATTTCCACTTCGATTTGCAGGCTGACAGTTCCAATATGGGAACCTGCCGCCAGGCGCCTGCAAAAAGCTCGATACAATTAATCATGCCCAAACCCCGCTACACCCCGGAGCATGCCCAGGCGGGCCTGGATGCGAAGTTTCCCGAAATTGAAACCTGGCCCAACCAATTCCCGGGCTACGAGATTGTGGTGGATGATCCCGAATTCACTGCCGTCTGCCCCAAGACTGGACTGCCCGATTTCGGTGTATTAACAATTCGCTACATGCCCGCCAGGCGCTGCCTCGAACTCAAGTCGCTGAAAGAATATTTGCAGTCGTACCGCAATTTGGGGATCTTTCAGGAAAACATCGTGAACCGCGTGCTCGAAGATGTGGTGCGCTGGGCCAGGCCGGTCTGGGCCGAGGTGAAAGGCGACTTCCGCCCGCGCGGCGGAATTTCGACCGTGGTCATCGCGAAATGGCCAAGGCCGAAAAAGCTTGGTCCTTAGCGCCGGCATAGCTGCATCCTTACCATGCTATATTCCCGCCTACGTGACCCCCGCCAAACTCTATCCTCGCACCGCGCTCCTTCTGCTCACGGCGCTTAACCTGCTCAACTACATTGACCGCTCGGTCCTGAATGCGGTGCAGCCGCTGATTCAGAACGAATTCCACGTCAACGACGCGCAGATCGGCCGCCTCACCACCGTCTTCCTGATTTTCTACACCATCGCGGCCCCCCTCATGGGCCCGCTCGCCGACCGCTACTCCCGCCGCCTGATCATTTCGCTCGGCGCCTTCGCCTGGAGCGGCGTTACCCTGCTCACGGCCCTCGTGCACAGCTATGACGCACTCCTCATCCGGCACACGCTGGTAGGCGTGGGCGAGGCCAGTTTCGTCACTATCTCGCCGACATTTGTCGCCGATTTATTTCCCGAGTCGAAGCGCGGCCGCGTGCTGGGAATTTTTTATCTCGCCATCCCCGTCGGTTTTGCCCTCGGTTATCCCATCGGCGGATATTTCGGCACGCATTACGGCTGGCGCACACCGTTTTACATTGCCGGCGCCCCGGGTTTTCTTCTGGCGCTGTTGATGCTCTTCCTGCCCGAGCCCGAGCGCGGCCAATTCGATTCCGCGCCGCAGACCGCGGAGCGGGGCACTGTGCTGGGGCTGGCACGCAATCCGGCGTTCCTCACCGCGACCCTCGGCATGGCGATGATGACCTTCGCCCAAGGCGGCCTGCTGGTGTGGATGCCGACGTTTCTCTCCCGCATGCGCGGTTACAGCCTGCTCCAGGCCAACCAGGTTTTTGGATTGATCATCGCCGCCGACGGCACCGTGGCCGCCATTCTCGGCGGCTGGCTCGGCGATCGCCTGTTGCCGCGCACCAAGTCCGCTTATTACCTGGTTTCTGCCGCCAGCATGGGCCTCGGCATTCCCGCCATGGTGGTTGCGCTCTACAGCCGCGGCCGCCTCATGGTTCCCGGAATCGTGGCCGCTGGATTCTTGCTGCTGCTCAACACCGCGCCGCTTAACGCGGCCGTGATCAATTCCGTCAATGCCAACATTCGCGCCACCGCGATCGCGGTCAACCTGTTCATCATTCACTTTCTGGGTGATGCCTTTTCGCCCTGGCTCATCGGCAAAGTTTCCGATCAGTCTTCCCTCGAATCCGGTTTCATCAGCACCGTGGTCGCCACTGCGCTCTCTTCTGCCATACTTTTCTACGGAATGAAATTCGCGCCGCCCGTCCGGGCTCAGCCCGATTCCCTCGCCGAGGCGCCCGCCGGATGAACCGCCGATGACCGTGCTGCACTGGATCGCCGGCTGCATCCTGGCTCTCGCCTGGTTTTCGCGCATTCTGGATGCCGCCCTGGGCATGCCGCGCATCGCCGACATCGCCCGGCCGGAGTGGGACCGCAGGCCGCTCGCTCCGCTCCGCGTGAGCGTCGTTGTTCCTGCGCGCAACGAAGAGATCAGCATCGAGCAGACGCTTCGCCAGTTGCTTGATCTCGATTACACGAATTACCAAGTGCTTGCCGTGAACGACCGTTCCAGCGACCGTACCGGCGAAATCATGGAGCGGATTGCGGCCAGCCCCGAAGCGCAGGGCCGGCTGCAAGTGATCCACGTGATGGAGTTGCCGCCGGGTTGGCTTGGCAAGCCGCACGCCATGTGGAAGGCCGCCGAACAGGCCAGCGGAGACTGGCTGCTCTTCACCGACGCCGACGTTCTCTTCAAGCCCGATTCGCTGCGCCGGGCGCTGGCTTACGCCGAAGCCGAAAAGGCGGACCACATGGTGCTGTTTCCGCGCATGATCATGAAGCAGCCGGGCGAGCGCATGATGATCGCGTTTTTTCAGACTCTGTTTGTCTTCGGCCATCGGCCCTGGAAGGTGGCCGACCCGCGCACCAAAGATCACATGGGCGTTGGAGCGTTCAACCTGGTTCGCCGCGATGTCTATTACGCCGTCGGCACCTACCAGGCCCTGCGCCTCGAGATTCTTGATGACATGAAGCTCGGCAAAGTGGTGAAGACTGCCGGCTACGTGCAGCGCAATGTTTTCGGCGAAGATTTGATCTCCATCCACTGGGCGCGCGGCGCCATGGGAGTGGTGAGCAATCTCACCAAGAACTTCTTCGCCGTTCTCTCCTTCCAGTGGTGGCGCACGCTGATGTCCTGCTTCGGCCTGGCCTTTCTCAACCTGATGCCGTTTCTCGGCGTGCTGCTCGCCCACGGCTGGGCGCGCCTGCCCTATGCCATTGCGCTGTTCTGTATGTTCGCGATTTATGTCGGAATGTCATCGCGCTCGGACATTCCGCCGTATTATTTTCTGCTCCATCCGGTCAGCACCACGCTCTTCGTTTACATTCTGTTGCGCTCAATGATTCTGACTCTGAGCCGCGGCGGCGTGGTCTGGCGGGGCACGTTTTACCCGCTCGACGAACTGCGAAGAGGGATCGTCTAGTGAACCTTTGGTGAACGCCGCACCGCCCGCAATGCCAGCCCTGTCATCCTGAGCGCAGTGAGCACTTCGCGAAGCGAAGCGATCGCGGAGTCGAAGCGATCCCGTGGGCAGCGCCCGATACTCGAAAAGGAACTCGCACCACAATCGGAAATCCCGGCGAAGCTGCCGCCGCGGTCGGCGGGTCTGCGGTCCTTCGACTGCGTTGGCCTTCGCTCCGCGAACGCCAACTTCGCTCAGGATGACAACGGTCAAGCTACTCCGTTGGGTCCTCGGGCACCTCAATGGGAATCTTCGCCGGCTGGCGCTTCTTCGTCGTTGAGGTGCTCGCGTGGGGACGGCTCAACGTGCCTGCGCTGTAGTGGCCCCTCTTTTCGACGTCGTAATTTTTCGGCAGCGGCGGAATGTGCGCGCCTTTACCACCCAACTGCCGCGCCTCGCTTAGAATGATTTCCGCGCGGCCGTCATACTCCTTCACGTCGCCGTGAATCTCGATCGAGCGGCCCTGCAGCTGGCGAACGTCTCCCACGTGTTTCAGATCGTGAGGAAAGACGACCACGGTAAACGGGCAGACGCGGCGATCATCGCAGAAATCAAGAAAGTGCACGCCTTTGCTGCCTTGCTCAACGTGCATGACCTTGCCGGCGATGCAACGGGTCTCCCCTAAGTGTTTCTCCGCGTCCCTGAAGGGAATGCAGTCAGCACCGCACGCCTGAGTCAAGGCCAAGAACAGCAGAATGCGAAGTGGCCAGACAGCGACCCTCATCGGATTAATTTTGCGCGCGTCTTCAGCGGGTAGACTGGCCGCCGACAGCACGGAGAACCGGAATCAACCAACTCAAGATCAACCAACTTAAGATCAAGCAGGAAAATTGTAGGCTAGAGGGATGATCGCGGGGAGGGCGCGAGGCAACAAAATTCGCTCACCTTCCCAAAATGAACTTTCCCGAACAGGGAAAAATGCGCAGCAGGGCCAGTGCCTAACCACCGGCCCTCACGGGGAAGAAATCAGTTGAAGGACTTGACCGCGGCGGCTTCGTCGTCTTTCACCTCGAAGACGGTGTAGAGCTTGGTGATCTGCAGCAGGTCGTGCACTTTCTTGGTCAGGTTGAGCAGTTTCAATTCGCCGCCCTGTTTGCGCACCGTGGTGAAAGCGCTGACCAGTTCGCCGATGCCTGAGCTGTCAATGTAGTTGATGTCGCCAAGATTGAGCAGAATTTTCTTCTGGCCCTTGGTCAGCAGCTGGCTCACGGTGTCGCGCAAAGTCACGCTGCCTTCGCCGAGTGTGATCCGGCCGCTGCAGTCTAAAATAACGACGCCATCCACCTGGCGAGGACTGATCTTCATGCTCACTGGGAAGCCTCCTTGGCGCCCGCGGATGGTCCGTGGACGCGTTTGACGAGTTTAATCTCTGTGCCGGACTGGTACGGGTTAATGTGCACCTCGTCCATGAACGAGCGCATCAGAAAAATGCCGCGCCCGGAAGTCTTGAGCAGGTTTTCCGGCGCCAGCGGGTCGGGAACCTTGGTCATATCCAACCCTTTGCCCTGATCGCGAATGGTGATGACCAGGTCTCCACCGCTGCTTTCAAAGTCCAATTTGACCTTCTTGCCCGGGTCGTAGGCGTTGCCGTGCAAGACGGCGTTGACGGCCGCTTCCCGCACCGCCATGGCAATGCGCATGACCTCTTCCTCATCAAAGCCCGTCTCCGCCGCGATCCGGCTGGCGGTTTGCTCGGCGCTGTCAACGGTCTCCAGCGTCGAGTCCAGGGTGTAGGAAACCCTTTGGTCGGTCATGGCAAAAACGCTTTGCGGTCCACCGCTGTCCAGCTTCACCCTGTCTCCTGTGTCCGCTGGGGATGCCGGAAACCGGCAGGTCGGGTGAATGCGGTAGTTTGCCTTTCCACTGCCCAAATGTCAACGCGTGCTCGGAGCGGGGAGCGTGCTGGTTTGACCGGGAGTGCGCGATCATGCCGCCGAAGACACGCCCCTCGTGGGCCTGACCGGGCAGTAATTTGTTGAGAGGCTAAGCGGACGGGGTCTGCAACCGGTCCCCCTTTCGCATTCCAGAAGCACAATTCTTCAACCGGAGAATGCACTTTTGACTGGAAAAGCTCTTATGCCGTGGTGTATGTTTCGCGCGCAACTACAAATCTTCACGGCCGGTTGTGGTTTCGCGGCTGGCGTTGATGGGCTTTTTGCCGGGAGATTTGCGGTTTTACTCAGGTCAACCAACGGTGAGCTCCTCAACACACGGACGCACATTGACCGTACCCCTGGGATGGGAGCGGCAACGGGTCAACTCCGCGGCCGTGCCAGAGATCGGCGAAGTTCGCCACGTCAGCGACGAAAACCTGATGGCCTCCATCCAGGAGCAGGATGGCAGCTCCTTCAGCGCCCTGTTCGGGCGCTATTCGCGGCTGGTCTTCAGCATCGCGCTGCGCATTCTGGGGGACCACAGCGAGGCGGAAGAAATTGTGCAGGAGGCCTTCCTTTACGTTTACAAGAAGGCCCTCCTGTTTGATCCGGCCAAAGGAAGCGCCAAGGGCTGGATCGTGCAGGTAGCTTATAATCGGGCGCTGGATCGGAAGTCACATTTGGTACGCCGGGGCTATTATTCTGGTACAGATATTGACTCGTTGGATGATACGTTGTTAGGGAAAGTAGATACAGAGCGGGAGATCGGAGCCAGACTCGACTGTGCGCGGCTGCAGCAGGCCTTCGAAGAACTGACGCAGGTGCAGCGCCGGACTCTCGAACTCTTCTATTTTGAAGGACTGGAGTTGAGCGAGATCAGCCAACAGACCGACGAAACGCTGGGCAATGTGCGGCACCATTTTTACCGGGGCTTGGAACGTCTGCGCAAGAGCGTCTTCCTGCAACAGCTGCGGCCGAAATAGCCCGGCCGAATAGCCGATGAAGAACGAACCTCAAATCACCGGCGGCCACGAAAAGTTCAAAGAGCTCGCCGCCCTGGCGAATTCCGGGGTGCTGGACTCGGAGGAGTGGCTTGAACTCCAGCGCCATCTGAGCACCTGTTCCGACTGCCGGGAAATCAGCGGGCAATATCAGCAACTGGCCGAGGAGGCCATGCCGCTGCTTGCGGCGACCCACGGCGAAGGGCGCGCCCTCGAGCCCTGGGATGAAGCGCACGCGCGGAAGCGGCTGCTGGCGCGGATTCGGAACCAGCCTGCGCTGGTCACCGCCGGCCATGAACCCACCTTGGTTCCCTCAGTCTTCTCAGCGAGCGTGATCGCCGATTCCGCCTGGAAGATGGCAATCGCGGCCTGTCTCCTGATTACCGTAGGCTACGGCGCCTACCGCCTGGGGCTGCATGCGGGGGCAAAGACCGGGCTAGTCACGCTCTCCAGTCTCAGCGTGTTGCCGCGGCCGGTGCCGAATGGCGTGCTCGATGGCTTGCTGACTTCGCAGGAGAAGACCATTGCTGAGCTTGAGAAGCAGAGCATTCAGAAGCAGAAACAGCTGGAAGAAATGCGCGGCGAACTGCATCTGCTGCAGACGCAGGCGAGTGAACTGGCGAATGCCAAAGGCAGAAGTGAAGAGGAGCTGCGCGCGGTTTCCCAGCAGCGCGATCTTCTGAGCGATCAGCTGCACCGGGCGGAACAGTCTCTTCAGGCGGTGCAGGCCGATCTCGTCAGCCTGCGCGCCGAGCATCAGCAAGCGCAGCTTCAGGCCGCCGGGCAGGCGGCGCGGATCGAGGACCTCACCGCCGCCAATCGGGAACAAGAGCGGCGCCTGCACGACGACGAACAGTTTCTCGCCTCCGATCGCGACATTCGCGAGCTGATGGGAGCGCGCAATCTGTACATTGCCGACGTCTTCGATGTGGACAGCGGCAGCCGCACCCGCAGACCCTACGGGCGCGTTTTCTATACCCAGAACAGGTCCTTGATCTTTTATGCCTTCGATCTCGACCGCCAGCCGGGAATCAAGAATGCTAATGCCTTCCAGGTCTGGGGACAGCGGGAAATGGCGCAGGGGGAGACGGCCCATCCCCTGAGCCTGGGCATTCTTTACATGGACAGCGAATCCAACCGGCGCTGGGTTTTGCGGCTGGATGACCCCAAACAATTGGCTGAAATTGATGCCGTGTTCGTTACCGTTGAACCCAACGGGGGAAGCCACAAACCGACGAGTAAACCTTTTCTCTACGCCCTTCTGCGCCGAGAAGCGAACCATCCTTGAAACAACTTCCGGGAATTTCGTTTTTTCTGGTGTATTTTCCGGCAACCCGCCTCTTGAAGAGTGGTACAGATCGGCCTACGCCGTCGTAATACAAGATGGCGGAACATCGCGGAGCAGTGTAAGTGCTCTCCGTGTCGCCGCCAATTGCCGGAGAATGCTGCACACCTCTTGATTTGAACCATGTCAGTTCGACCAATGTCAGTTCGAGCAATGTCAGTTCGAGCATGTCAGTTTGAACCATGTCAGTTCAGAACGCACAGTCTGCGTGGGAAAGGTGCACACATGTACTCTTTTAGGTTTTGCGCCATCGCTCTGCTGTTGAGCCTTGTGCTTGTTCTTTCGTCGCCGTTTGCCTCCGCCCAGAGTACTTATGGTTCGGTGGAGGGATCGGTATTGGACGCCTCGGGCGCCGCCGTCATCGGTGCTCAAGTCACGCTGACGAACGTCGGCACAGAAGAAAAGCGCACCCAGCCTACCGGCGCGGACGGATTGTATTCATTCGTGAACGTGATTCCCGGAAACTATCGCCTGGACGTGGAGAAGGCGGGTTTCAAACACTTCACGCGCACCGGCGTGGTGGTGGAAGTGCAGCAAACGTCCAAAATAGACGCCACCCTGGCCGTGGGCCAGGTGAGTGAGACGGTCGAGGTCACCTCCGAGACGCCGCTTCTGCAGCCGGAAACTTCTTCGCTCGGCCAGGTGGTCGAAGAGCGCAAGGCGGATGAGCTGCCGCTAAATGGCCGCAACATCTTCAATCTGATTACGGTATCGCCTGCCGCGGTCGCGCAGGGCGGTTCTGGCGGCACGCCGGTCGGCCAAAACCCATTCAGTTGGGGGAACTACCAGGTCGGCGGTTCATTCGCCAACGAGAGCGCCGAATATCTGGACGGCCAGCCGCTGAACATCGGCTACATCAATCTGCCGATCGTGATTCCCACGCAGGACTCCATCGGCGAATTTAAAGTGCAGTACAACGATCTCGGCGCCGAATGGGGCAAGTTCGCCGGCGGCGTGGTGAACCTGAGCACCAAGTCGGGCACTAACTCATTCCACGGCACGGTTTACGAGTATCTCCGCAACAAGGTGTTGAATTCCAATGAGTTCTTCCACAAAGAGGCCGAATTGCAAGCCGGGCAGGCCAACGAGCCGCCACCGTGGACGCAGAACCAGTACGGATTTGCGGTGGGCGGGCCGGTAATCAAGGACAAAACATTCTTCTTTGCCAGTTTCGAGCAATTCCGCGAGCGTACTGGCGCTCCCTTTGTCACGACTGTACCTGCCAACGGCATGATCGGCGGCGATTTCTCCTCGCTGTGCCCGGCCGGCTTCAACGCCAGCGGCGTGTGCAGCGCGGCGGACGCGAACAACATTCAGCTGTATGATCCGTACTCGGTCACCGCTAGCGGGACGCGCACCCCGTACCCGGACAATCAGATTCCCGCGGCCGAGTTCAGCCCCGCCGCGCTGAAGATGTGGAGCACTTACTTCCCCGGTCCCACTTCCGGCGGAATCGTCAACAATTTCAGCAGCGCGGCAGCTTCCGGCGGCAATACCACGGAGTTCGTCGGCCGCGCCGACCAGAACATTTCGAGCACCACCCGGCTTTTCGGCCGGTTCAGTTATTTCGGTCTGCTTGACGTCCCGACGAATCCGCTGGGAACCGGTCTTTGCTTTGACCGCTGCGCGGAGAATTACCACAGCAAGCTGCTGGCGATTGATTTGAACCACACCTTCACGCCCACCACAATTTTCGACTTGAATGTGGCGGGCAGCCGGTTCGTTTATGCCCGCGCTCCGATTCTTTCAGGGTTTGACCTGACCTCTCTCGGCTGGCCGGCGAGTTACAACAGTCCGCCGCCGGCAATTCGTACGCCTCCCACACCGGCGTTTCCCTTCCCCAACGACGTGGGCAAGTCGCAGGGCAACAGCGCCATTGGCGACCACAACACGCAGTACAACGTCAGCCCTGCGCTGACCATGATTCGCGGGAAGCATACCTTCCAGGTGGGCGCCCAGTATGAGTTGGGCCTGGACAACTACTACCAGACCAACATCGCCAGCGGCGCCTTCGCCTTCAGCGGCGCCTGGACGGCCGCGGTCGGAGGCCCCAACGCCTCGCCGACCAACACCGCCAACACGGGGTTTGCCTTTGCCGACTTCCTGCTCGGACTGTCGCAAAACGAGGGGCAATTCGTAAATCAGACCGAAGGCGTGGCCCAGGTTCCGGCCCTGACCGCCGGCCGCCAGACGTATCGAGGGTTCTACGGCAACGATACCTGGCACGTGACCAGCAAGCTGACTCTCGATTTGGGCTTGCGATACGAGCTGCCGGGTACCTGGTCGGAGCGCTACAACCGGATGACGTATTGGGACCCCAACACGATCAATAAAACGGTCACCGGTTGCCAGGGGGCCGTGGGCTCGCCATGCTTCGGCGACGCCATGCTGGTGGAAAACGGTCCCAACGTGACGCGCAACAACATGCCGCTGGACAAGCGGGAGTTCTCGCCACGGCTGGGTTTTGCCTACAGCTTGGATCCGAAGACGGTCATCCGCGGCGGCTATGGCGTGTTCTGGATTCCGAACTATGTGTCATTCGGCCTGAATCCGGATAACGATGTGGTCAGCCTCGCCAGCACGCCCTTCACGGCGACGACCGACTCCGGCCTCACGCCGTTCAGCACTCTGGACGGATTCAACTGCACGCTGCCGCCGGGAACCTCGTTCGCGAGCTTCACCTGCGCGCAACCCGGACCCTTCGGATCGGGCGGCATTCTGTTGCCTCCGGGCCGTGGTGGAGATACATCAGCCATTGTGGCCGCCAACGGCAGTCCGACCCTGGCGCCGTACCTGAATCCGAAGTATGGCTATGTGGAGCAGTACAACCTTGACCTGCAACGCCAGTTGCCGGCAGGCTTCTTCATTGACGTGGCCTATGCCGGTTCCCACGGCGTGCATCTGCCGCAGTACGACACTAACATTGACCAGATCCCGGATAGCTATGTGGCGCAGGCTGCCGCCCAGGCCGCGGCCGGGATGACGCCCACCATTGCAACCCCGATCGCGAACCCGATGGCTGGAACCAGTCCCAATCCCACAATCGGGGGAGCCACCATCAACGCCGGCCAGCTCGATCGTCCCTATCCGCAATACACCGGCCTGAACCTCGGCGGATATGGCTGCTGCGGCAGCAGCTACAACTCGCTGCAGGCCACCGCCACGCGCCGGTTCCACGGTGGCGGCACGCTGCTGGTGGCGTACACCAACTCGAAACTCCTCACCAACACCGACACCCTCACCAGCTGGCTGGAGAACGGCTCGACCGGCGGCGTGGGCCAGGTGCAGGACTGGAACAACCTGGCGGGCGAGCGTTCGCTCTCCTCACAGGACGTTTCGCAGCGGCTGGCGATCAGCTACGTGCTTGACCTGCCATTCGGCCGGGGAAAAAGGTTCCTCGGCAGCGCCAGTGGAGTGACCGACAAAGTGGTCTCCGGATGGGGCGTTGACGGCGTCACCACGTTCCAGCGCGGCTTTCCGCTCAAAATCAGCTGGGCCGGGCCTGCAACCCCGCTTGAGGCCGCCAACCTGGGCATCAGCAACATCCGCCCGAATGTAGTCTCGGGCTGCGACCGCACGGCGGGAGGAAGCGGGCTCACCGGCAAGCTGAACGAGTGGTTCAACGTCAACTGCTTCGCACAACCGCCGGCCTGGGGATATGGAACGGAAGCGCGGGTGGATCCTGTGCTTCGCGCCCCGGGAGAAAACAACTTCGACTTCGCCGCGTTCAAACGGACAGCGCTTACCGAGAGAGTCGGTCTGGAATTCCGGACTGAGTTCTTCAACCTGTTCAACCATCCCTGGTTTGGTTTCCCGGGCACGGGTTTTGTTTCCGGGAACTCCAACGGATTCGGGCAGGTTACCAGCACGGTTCCCGGGACCAACCCGCGACTGATCCAGTTCGCTTTGAAAGTCGTGTTCTAGCCGCGCACTCTGATCTGACTTTGCGGACCGGGCTTGCCCGGTCCGCTTTCTCTTTTTGCGGTCAGCGTATGCGGCCCACCGGCGAAATCTGCGTGAGATAATCGTCTCGCGGCTTTGCCCATCCCTCGCCTGGCCCATAGCTTAGATGGCCCCGTAGCTCAGATGGATAGAGCAGCGGTTTCCTAAACCGTTGGTCGGCGGTTCGACTCCGCCCGGGGCCTCCATCACACGATTGACGAGGCTGCTAGAACTTATATCCCGGCTTCAATTCGCAGCGATACACGCGGGTTTGATCAGGATTGACGCGGGCGTTGCAGTTGGCCCAGCTCAGAAACAGTGCCGGCCCCAGCGGGAAGAAGATGTTCTTTCCCTCAATGTCAGCTTCAATGCTGACGCCTTCGGCGGTCGAAGGCAGGGTGAAGTTCAAGGTACGGCCAAAGATCACCGGGTACAAATCGTGGCCAATCTGGCTGACCATGGGATGGAATACTTCGGCTTCCACCAGAAACGTGGCGGTGTCTGACCAGTCGCGGGCGGCGACGCTGATGATGCGGCCGCCCTGGGTGAATCCATCCGATTCGATTCGAGTGAAAGGGCAGGGACCGGCGATGC
>Ga0335077_10009772_pt1 | contig 11918 bp, 5 predicted proteins | sample Lox_Sample_31_FD_207151 | JGI IMG/M metagenome (GOLD analysis project Ga0335077, IMG submission 207151) | Soil microbial communities from Loxahatchee National Wildlife Refuge, Florida, United States - Lox_Sample_3.1 | ecosystem: Environmental > Terrestrial > Soil > Wetlands | place: USA: Florida...
AACAAAACTGAATGAAAACTGAATAATCGACGGGCCATTTTAGCTTTTGCAGGCACTCATGCCAGTCGTGAAATCAATAACTTACGGCGAGTCACTCGCTCCGCAAGGAACAAATCCCCCCGCAACGAACGTTTTCATGCACTTGCCGTCGATGGCGGGACTCCCGCCAGAGAGGAATAGGGAGCATTAAGAGGCGGTGACTTATTCGACGCACCGCTTTCAGTTTTTGCTGGATGGAACCTACGTCAAAGGCGTTTGACCTACCTTTGGTGTCTGCCTCGCGGTGCGCGTCCGACCCGACCGCCTAGGTGATAGGCAGGTGCGCTAGCGACGACGGAGTCTACTCTCGGTGCTCACAACATCCACGGAAGGTAAGTCCTGTTTGTTGGTTCCATTTCCGCAGACCACGAAATTTCAAGTCACTGCGAACCGCGGAACCCTGGCGCAGCACCAGGGGGTCATCGCGGGCCCGAGCCAAGGAGAAAGGGGTCTACTAGGCTTGAACTTGGCAACATTGTACCGGGTGTGTTTACTCCGGTCCTCGCAAAACACTCGAAGTCGTTCTCGCTGATTGATTGCATCTCAGTGGGTGTCGATCGGATGCAACGGAATTTCGAACCGATGCGAAGACAGGTGGCAGCTTGGCAGCGATTCGAACTGACGGATGTCACTGCCAAGGTGGTCATCTACGAAGCATTCGTCGAGGGCAAGCTGGAAACTACCAAGCACCTTGCTCGCACTGTGCATGACCTGTACTTCGAGCCGAAGTACGAGGAATTTCGGGCGCGAACCATCTGGAGTCTCTCGAATGCGTTCACGTCGGCATTCAAACAAATTGGGCCCATACCCTAGTCAGGTGGCAGTACCCGCTGTAACGAGAACGCCCAACTTGCACCGAGCGAAACCGATCGCTCACAAAGGGAGTGCGGATGGAAGGATGGCGACAGTGGCGACTCGGCAGAGAGAAAAATCTTGTCCAACAAAAAAAAAGAGAACCCGCTCGACTTCGACCGGCCTTCTCATGGAAGGCCATTACACTCATCATCCCAACTGTGAGCCGCCGCTATAGCCAAGCCGGAAAACATCTTCCTCTTGCTCCTTAACGAACCGGGAATCACGAACCGTGCCCGTATTTCGCCCGTTGAGATTGCATTCGACCGGGCTGGCGATGCGAGCCTGTCCAGCTAAAAGGTGTGACATCGTGCCGATTCTCACAATGTTCCGATTTCTACCGCGCTGCGTGAAAATCACCTTCCAGGGGGCACCTGACGGACCTCAAGCTGGAATCGTTTGCGTTCTGTTTCTTTCTTGAGCGAGTCCTGATGCAGTTGTGAAAGGCGCTTCACGAGGGCTGGCAGCTCATCTTTTTGCCCCATGTGCCGCAGCGCAATGACGAGGTGATACGTGGCAGTTTCATCAGCCGGCGCATATTGCAGAGCAACGTGGCACTCTTCGACAGCTCGGTCGTATTGGCCGGTGTCCAAATACATCTTAGCCAGCAGATCATGTGCGCTGACCAGGTTAGGCTCCAGGTGCACGGCACGTTGAACGGAGTCCAGTGCCTGCTTGAACGCGGCACTGTCGGCACTCGGCGTCTCATCTGTCAGCAGCTTGGCAAGAAGGAAGTTCAGCAAGGCACTCTCGGGGTGTTCCTTCACTTGTGCCTGGACCTTCTCGAGCGCTCGCTGGGGGTTATTTTTTTGCAATTCCGCCAGGTCGAGAGCGTAGGCGCTGACGCTCTGTGTGGAATCCAGTTGTTCGGCCTTCCGAAAGTCCGCTTCGGCAGCGTCGTACTCGGCCAGCTGCGCGTGGAGCAAGCCGCGGGACAGGTAGATTGCCGGGTTGTCCGGCAAGTGTTTCAAACCTACGTCCATCATTCGAATGCCAGTCTGGAAAGAATCATGATCAAAACAGAGCGCGGCGAAGGCTGCATAGTAGTCTGCTGCCGAAGGACTCAGGACGATAGCCTGGCGCAACAATGCGACAGCCTTGGGCGTATTGCCGAGCGCCTCGTTCACCTCTGAAGCGAGACTCAGAACGTCTGGATCCTGCGTGTTGGCGGCGAGTAGAGGAGCGAGAGCATCCAGCGCGAGGTCGTACTGCTTGGCGGAAATCAGCACCACTGCCAGGTCGTACCTGGGGTAGCTCTGGTCAGGAAGCGCAGTCACGAGTTTCTGAAAGACGGGAACGGCATCGGTGTAGCGTTTGAGCTGGACCAGACAATCGCCGTAGGCTTCGAGCGATCCCGCGTGCTTTTCGAGTTTTTCCGTAATCGGAGCGAAATGCTCAACGGCTCCGTTGCAGTCGCCCTGCTTTCTTTTGAGGATTGCGAGCATCTCGTGTGCCGTGCTGTCGCCGGGATCGGTCTTGAGAATCCGCTCGAGCAAAGGGGCCGCACGCTCGTCAGCGTTGCCATAGAGGAGCTGCACCTCGCCCTTGAGCGCAGGCATATAGTTGGGTGAGAGGTGAAGAGCCTTGTCAAACGCGGCCACCGCATCTGATGTGCTTCCCTTCAGAGAAAGGGCGATTGCTTTCAATGTCCACAAGCGGTAGTTGGTGGGCGCCTGGCGAAGCTGCCTCTGAGCGGTTTGGACGGCCTGATCATATTGCTTAGAGCGGATTAGAGTCTCAATTGCGGATAGACTTCCGGAGCTGTTTTGAGCAATAGCAGGAAGGCATTCACCACTCAGCGCCGCACAAAGAGACAGAACTCCAAGCCGGATCAGCACAGTTCCAAGGCTTTGGCGCGAAGTACGAGACATATGAGATCTCTCAAACGTCCTACTTGGATTGGGCCGCGCTCTTTGTTGCCTGGCTGGGCTCAACTGAAGCGGATTGAACGCAGGAGCCGGCGGAGCAAAGTACGGCTGTAATGCCGGCGCCTTCGGCGATGGTGTAGATACGATCAACCTTCGGCAGTTTCACGGTTTCGCGCGCTCCTGATGGCCAATGAATTTCCGCGGAGCCCGGATCGGTCGCATCACCCAGGCCGAAGTGGGCCCGCTGGTCGTTGGAAGAAATATAGCTTCCACTGCTCATCACATCTTCACGCTGGCGCATCCCGTTGGCGTTGAGAAAGACCGTCGCGCCAATTGCATCACGCGGGCTCCTGGGGCCACCGATTAATTTCAGTTCCACCCAATGATGATGATCCGGATCTACGTTTCTGAGTAAGACCGAAGGACCGTCGACCGGATTGATCACAACGTCTATCCTGCCATCATTGAACAGATCGCCAAACGCCGCGCCGCGCCCCGAAACAAGCACGGCAAGCCCGGTATCCTTCACGGCAGGAACATATTCGAAGCGCCCGTTTCCCGTGTTGTGGAACAGTAGCGGCCGCTGAGCGTACGATGTCCCCCAGTCGTGCTGGTTCACCTGCGGATAAACGTGCCCGTTGACCATGAAAATGTCTTTCCAGCCATCGTTGTCGTAGTCAATCAACCCATTGCCCCATCCCACGAAAGGAACCGGGATTTGGCCAATTCCAACCGTGCGACCCGACTCGACAAAGCTGGCGTCGCCGTCATTTCGGTAAAGGGCCTTGTAGTCATCTGAGAAGTCGGTGACCAGGATATCAATACGGCCATTATTCAGATAGTCGCCCACGGCAACACCCATCGAGGCGATCTCCTTGCCGTCGCTGTTGTAGGCGAATCCGGAAACAATGCTCTGGTCGTCGAAGGTTCCATCGCCCTTATTAATGTAGAGATAATTTCGTTCCGAATCGTTGGCAACCAGCAAGTCCGGCTTTCCGTCATCGTTGGCGTCCACGAAGATCGCGGTAAAGCCATACAAGGCGTCCGGGTCGGAAACCCCGGTTTTGACGCTCACATCCGTAAACGTGCCGTCCCCATTGTTGTGGAAGAGGTGGTCAGGTTCACCGGGCATGCCGCGCGGTCCGCAAGGAACCGAAAAACCGCGCAGCGAGCAAAAAGCAGATCCACTTTCGGGGTCCGGTTGTTTATCAAGTTCATAGTGGATGTACCCCGATACGAAAAGGTCGAGTCTGCCATCCCCATCATAATCGCCCCAGGCAGCGCCACTGGACCAGTTTCCAAGAGCTACCCCAGCCTTTTCAGCCACATCGGTAAACGTACCGTCGTGGTTGTTGTGATAAAGCCGGTTCTTGCCGAAGTTGGCAACGAAGATGTCTGGCCAACCGTCGTTATCGAAGTCACCGATTGTCACGCCAAAGCCCCAGCGATCATTCGTCACGCCAGCCTTGGCCGCCACATCGGTGAACGTGCCGTCGTGATTGTTGTGAAATAGCGCGGCGTGCGGCGCCGGTTCCTTGCCATCCATAGCCTTGTAGGTGGACCCGTTGACGATATATATGTCCAGCCAGCCGTCGTTGTCGTAATCGATCAGGGCCACACCGGAGCCGTTCGTCTCCAGGATGTATTTCTTTTGCAAACCGCCCATCAGGTGCCGCCAAGAGTCTAGTCCGGCAGAATGGGTGACATCCTGAAACACCACAGGCCCGCTGTCTACCAACCCCCCGGCCGTGATGGGGTGGTGGGCCGTGTCGTACACCGGTGCGAATACGCCGGCCGAAGCAATCCCTCCCATGCCGGCCTGTTGAGGGGAGGGCGTCTTCGTGGAAGAGGGCTCCTGTGCCGCAGCTTCCAAGCAAAATAGGACAGTCAACCCGAAAATCGCGAGAGCCCTCGCCTTCCCTTGAACAATACGTCCAGCGCTTCGGCACTGCCAATGGGAAGCGCAGGAAAATGAGCGGAAACGAGCAGGCACCGGGCGAGATCTGCTTGGGTTCACCGGACTCCTTAGAGGGAGCGATACTCCGTTGCGCACAGCGTTAAGCAACTGGATATTAGCAACCAGATTGTAAGGCTTGGGTAGCGTTACGCTATGGTTCTTACCGTAGGCTTTACTGTACCCCCACTTGTGGTGTCCACGATCTGCAGCACTAATAGCGCTCAACATTCATTGGCAAGAGAGACGTCTACAGAATTCTGCAGAAATCGATTTTGTGGGAATCGTTTCAATCGCATGTCCAAGGCGTTAACGGCCGAGAATCGCCCGGGCCACAACAAGGGCATGTTCTTTGGGGGGAACTAGATGAAACGCTCACTCCGTTACGTTGCGATACTACTCACATTCTTGGTGCTCACTGGGGCCGTGGCCGTCGCTCAGTTCTCAAGCGGAATAGAGGGCATTGTGCGCGACACAAGTGGCGCTTTGGTGGCCATGGCCAAAGTCACCGTTACCGATTCACGGATCGGCGTTTCCAAAGTTATCCACACGGGGAAGGACGGGTTCTTCCGCATGGATGGCATCGCCGCCTCCACCTACGACATAGAGATTGAAATGTCCGGCTTTCAAACTTGGAAGCAGGTAGGGCTGGCCCTGCAAATTGCCGAGATTCGCACCATTACGCCCGAGCTGAAGGTCGGCGCAATTTCGCAAAACGTCGAGGTTTCAGCGACCACAACCCAGGTTGATCTTGAAAAGCCCACCACGGGTTCTATTATTTCGAACGAGACCGTTGTGACCACACCCTTGACCGGGCAGAACGTCTACGGCCTCGCGGCGCTGACTCCAGGCATGACGGGTGCGGGAGTGGTGACGGGCGGACAGGACAACTACACCAACGAGTATGCCATCAACCTCAACGCCGCAGGACTGAGGCAGGAGGAGAATGGGTACCAGATCGACGACGCTTATACCAACACCCCATCGCGAGGTGGCGCCACATCGATCTCCCCGAATCCCGAAATCGTTCAATCGGTGGACGTCCGCACTAACGACTTCGACGCTCAGAAGGGGAGGAACGGCGGGGCAACCATCGACGTATATACCAAGTCCGGCACCAACCAGTTCCATGGGAACGTCGACTACTATTTTACGAACAACGATCTTTCAGCCCTGACCCATTTTGAAAACACCGTTCCGCCGTTCAGCCGTAAGGAGTTCAGCGTCACCATGGGCGGACCCATCGTGAAGAAAAAGCTCTTCTTCTTCGGAGCCTACGACGTGCTGCGCTCCGGCTCCGCGAGTGCCTACACACAGACGGTGGAAACACAGGACTTCCTCAACTGGATCACGGCCAATCTGCCCAGCACCGTAGGCACGCAGGTTTTGACGACGGCGCCACCGCAGAACTACCCCACTACCGGACTGGAGACGGTGAGCCAGTATGAGACCTCGACGCCCGGCTATTTCGCCCCGCCAGCGGGCATTCCGGCAAATTTGAACATTATTGGGGTTGCCAACGTCGCCTTCACCACTCCCAAGAACGGCTATCAGTGGAACGGCCGTGTCGACTACTACCTCCGCGATAGCGACCGTCTCTACGTCGACTTGATGCGCACAAACGTCACCAGCTCCCAAAATGGCGGCCGGCCGGCAATGGACGGCCCGCTAAGCTATTGGTCCGATTTCGCCAACATCAACTGGACTCACACGTTCAACTCGCACCTGCTTAATCAGGCTGGCGCCAGCGTCATCCGGCCTTATGGGGCGAATGAGCCGTTCGCCAACGATAACATTCCCTACATCAACGTCAACAACCTGACCGGGTTCGGAACCTGGGCGCCAGGCAACTACCAGCAGACCACCTATGGCTGGCACGACGTGATGACCGCCACGGTAAAGAAGCACACACTGAAATTTGGCGCGGATTTCTTCAACATCCGCGAAGTGGATCACCAGGACGGCGCCTTCGACCGCCCCACCTACAACTTCAACAACCTCTTGGATTTTGTGCAGGATGAACCGACTTCCGAAACCGCGACGCACGTCAATCTGCTTACCCATCAGGAAGCGCCTTACGATCGAGAGTACCGCGCACTCTACGAAGGGTATTTCCTGCAAGACGACTGGAAGTTGGCTCCGCGCTTCACGCTGAATCTGGGGGTACGCTACGACACGATGATTAATTTCTTCGAGATCCTGAGCCCTAGATTGACCAACTTCATCCTGGGGTCGGGTTCAACGATGAATGACCAGATCGCCGCTGGCTCGGCCATCCTGGCCTCCTCGCCGAAAGTCCTCGATCACAACATCGGCGGATTCACGCCGCGCATCGGGTTCTCGTGGGATGTCTTCGGCAATGGCAAAACCGCGGTTCGCGGCGGGTTTGGCATGTTCGAGGACCAGCCGCCTTACCTGCACACCACCGACATCACTTCGGGCAATCTGCCCAACTTTTATACGCCGTCAATCAGTGTATATTCCGGGCAGCCCCCGCCGATGTTCCAGCTTTGCAGCCACTCGGTGGGTTGGGACGAGCCCTGCCCGATCGTGGACACCAGCAACGCTACCATCGGGTCCAACGGCCAACTCCTTATCAATGGCGTCGTGCAGAGAGCCGGCATGGGCGGGTACGATCCCAACACGAAGATGCAACAAGTGGTCGAGTGGTCGTTGAGCGTGCAGCACCAGTTGCGGGAAAACCTTATTGTCGAGGCGAACTACTCCGGCTCCGAGGGTCATCATTTGGAGTCGTATGACCCGGACATTAACCGCTTTGCCGGCGACAAAATCGTCAACAATGGCCAGCAGATGCGCCTCAACCCGTACTTTGGCGGCATCGCCTACGCCTTTAGCAATGGCAATTCCTCAGGCAACTATGGTTCTCTGATGGCCACGCGGACCTACAGCCACGGTTTCGCCTTGCGCGGCATCTATACCTTCGGAAAAAGCCTAGACACCATGAGCAATGCCCAGTCGCTCACGGAAGGGACCTTCGCCACCAACAGCTTCAACGACAACGTCATCGAGACGCAGAATTTCGCTTTCCAGCGCGGCCGCTCCGACTTTGACATCCATCAGCAGTTCACGGCGGACGGCACCTGGGATGTTCCCAAAAACTATTCCAACGCGGTCCTGAGAAACATCCTCGGCGGATGGCAATTCGGCGCCAAGTTTGTCGCGCAAACCGGAATTCCGTTTACGGTCTATACCAGCGCCCCCTTTGTCCCGATCTGCAGTGGCGGTGCAGCGCTGGTAAACGGCGGCTGCCCCTCGGGTAGCACGATCATCGGCAACGCTGGCGGCGACTACAACGCCGACGGTTTCAACTACGATATTCCCAACGTTCCTTCCTTTGGCCGACACCTGAGTGGGAGATCGAAGAGCCAATTCCTCAACGGCATCTTTGGCCCTGGGGGTGCCGCGCAGTTCCCAACTGCGGCTCTTGGCCAGGAAGGGAACCTGGGCCGCAACACCTATGACCAGCCCGGATACATGGACATGGACTTCACGTTCGAGAAGTACTTCGGTGTTCCGTGGTTCTTTGGAGAAAGAATGAAGCTCGAGTTCAAGGGCGAGGTGTTCAACCTGTTCAACCGCTCCAACCTATGGCAGGTAAATGGAGACCTTTCGCAGAGCACCTTTGGACAGGCCACTAACCAGTTACCGGCTCGCAGCTTCCAGTTGCACCTGAGAGCCAGCTTCTGAACAAAACGTGGACGGCTCACCGGTGAGAACCATTGTCGCGGTTCTCACCGGATTTTATTAATGCACACACAACGTGTGCACCCGTTTTCCGCAAGCCTGACGGAGAATGCGCGCATCCGTCTGGATACAAAAGGCGTGTGACAAATATGGCTGGTATCGAACTACTTGATCTGGTCTGCCTTCTGCTGCGCGTTCTCTCAAAATCTCTTCTCATACTTCTAGTCATGGCATTGGGCTCAGTCGTGTTTGGGCAAATGCCGGGACAATCCATTCCTGAACAACCTCCGGTTGCAGTTCAGCAAGTCGCGCACGGCATGCAGGCCACTGTAGGTAGCGAGATCGTCGCGATTACGGTTTGCGGTCACTCGGTCATTCATGTGATGGCCCAGCCGAACGCAAGCGTACCTGCCATCGGACAGCAGCCGTGGATGCTGGGCACTCAGCAGTACTGTCCCGGTGCTCCCTTCACCTTTGTGCAGGATGCGAAAGCGGCCACCATCAAGACCGAAAAGCTCGAAGTGGTGTTTGGACTTCAACGTGGGAGCGTTTCCTTTCACACACACTCGGGAGATTCGTTGCTGAACGAAGGATCGAGTGTTCCGCGGACGTACGAACCTGTCGAATTGAATGGCGACAAGACTTATCGTGTAACCGACCGCTTTCAGCCCACTGCCACCGAAGCTCTCTATGGCCTGGGGCAACACCAGAATGGCATGTTCAACTATCGTGGCGCGACGATCGAACTGGCGCAGAACAACACCGATGTGGCGATACCACTGTTGGTATCGAGCAAGGGCTACGCGCTGCTGTGGAACACGGCTTCCCTGACCTATGTCGATAACCGCTTTCCCCTCGAATTAACCTTTAGCTCGATCGCCGGTGAAGCGGTCGACTACTACTTTCTGTACGGCCCTGACATGGACGCCATCATTCACGAGTATCGATCCATGACGGGGCATGCGCCAATGCTGCCGAAATGGGCGTATGGTTTTTTCCAGTCAAAGGATCGATATGTGTCGCTGGATGAGATTCGGCAGATCGCCGGCCGCTATCGAGAGGAACACATTCCGCTGGATACGATGGTGCAGGACTGGTTCTGGTGGAAGACTGAGGGAGATGCGGAGTTTAATGCTAATTATCACGACGTCGCCGGAGATCTCGACACTCTGCACAAGGATCATGTACACACGATGATCTCTGTGTGGGGCCTTTTGGACCCCGCATCCGACACGTATAAGACCCTGGATGCGGAACATTTGCTGGTTCCCGATGCTCATGTGTACGACGCGAGCAATCCGGCAGCCCGCGACATCTACTGGAAGCGTCTCCCCGGGCAACTGCTCGCGCAGGGTTGGGATGCATTCTGGCTTGATAGCGCGGAACCGGAGGAGTATTGGCCACACATGGGCGATGGAATTCTGCGCAACAAGCGACTCTCGATTGGCAACGGTGCGGAATACACAAACGTGTTTCCACTGCTGCATACACTTGGTGTGCAGGCGCACTGGAAGGAAACAACCGACCGCAAGCGCGTTTTTCTACTCACCCGGTCTGCCTTCCTCGGGCAACAGCGCGTCGGTGCGACTGTGTGGTCGGGAGATGTGTACAGCACTTATTGGGGACTCTCACATCAGGTCACCGCTGGCTTGAATTTTGCCCTGAGCGGATATCCGTATTGGACCACCGACATTGGGGGATACTGGCCTCCCTACAAGGGATCACTGAAAAAGCCTGAATATCAGGAACTGTATGCGCGCTGGTTCGAATTCGGGACCTTCTGTCCTGTGTTCCGTACCCACGGACATCGTCCGCATAATGAAATTTGGAACTACGACAAGGTTGAACCGACGCTGATCCGGTACGACAAGCTGCGATATCGTTTAATTCCCTACATCTACTCCCTCGCCTGGAAGGTCACGAGCGAGGACTACACGATTCAGCGCCCCCTGGTGATGGATTGGCCTAGCGATGAAAAGACATGGAACGTCGGCGACCAGTTCATGTTCGGGCCAGCGATCCTGGTCAACCCGGTGCTGGAAGCGGGCGCTGTGCGTCGGAGGGTGTATCTGCCTGCGTCGCCGGCTTGGTATGACTTCTGGACGGGCGAATCAAAATTAGGCGGCATAAAGATCGATGCGGATTCACCGCTTGATCGCCTGCCGCTATATGTGCGCGCCGGATCGATCGTGCCGCTCGGACCGGAGATTGAGTACGCAGACCAGAATCCAGGCGGTCCAATTGAACTCCGGATCTACAAGGGGGCGGATGGTACGTTCGCTCTATATGAGGATTCGGGGGACAGCTACGAATATGATCGCGGTCAGCACTCCATTATTCCCATGCACTGGGATGATCAATCTGGCGCGCTGACGATCGGAGCCCGCGAGGGTACGTTTCCGGAAATGGTGGACAAAAGAGTGTTTCGCATCGTGCTGGTCGGCCGCGGCCATGGTGTTGGGGAACAGGTCACGTCCGCCGCTGACAAGGAAGTGTCATACGAAGGTAAGGAGCTTCGAATCAAGCTCAGGTAAGCCAACGCAGTGCAGCGACAGACCAGATTCTTCGCGGCGGCCGCTATTCTAGTAGAAGCCGACGGTTGCTCGCCCCGTTCTACCACGCGTACCACGCTAACACGCGTGGGTGACCGGCGACCCAGTCCGTGACATCTGTTTCCAGCACGAATTCAAGATTCTTGTTCTGCCATCCGGTCGGCAACGTTCGCAGGGCTTTTTCAAGCTTGTCAGGGTTGGAGACAAAATCACCGGCTGCCTGGGTGCCGCTCGCGGCCAGGCCCGCTGCAATTACGGTGAATTGTCCCGTGCTCGAATCAAGCAACCGAGCCACGATTGCGAAGTCGTTCCCGGACTGTTGAAGTGGGCCGTATTTGTTGTGCCATACTCGCCCGTTGGGAGCACGCTCGCGGATCGTAAAGTCATTGTTGTCCTCGACGAATTCAAAGTGCAGTCCGGGCGTGATTTGCATTGTCCATTTGTTGTTGAATGCCCCGATCAGCACTGAGGGCGAGTCATGTAAGTCTTCAAAGGAATAGTGACTGCCAATTCGCACCTGGGTGGGCTTGCCGAGCTTCCCAAGCAACCCTGACACGCCAACTGCCGCCTCGACATCGCCCAGCGCGACACCGTAATCCGCAAAGGGGAGCAAGTCGCGCCAAACCAGTTTCGTGTCCGGGTCGAGCGGCAACACACGGTTTGATCTCTCGACTTCCGTTTGGAAAGCCTCCGGGTGAGTATTCGAATATCGGCGGTACAACTCCAGGCTGGGTCGGTAAAGCACCGGTTTGGCGAGGCAAATCAACAATGGCTGCTGCGTCGACAATGCTGGAGCCCAGAACTGCTCCGTCGCCGACCTCTGGCCTGCGTTACGGCGCGCATTCACCCAGGCAAAGGCAAGGGCAGCGGGGATGATTGCGCAGAGCACTACAACGGAGACGGCGAGCACGCTCCAACGAGTTTCGGCCACCTTTCTGCCATGGCCTA
>Ga0335077_10009774_pt1 | contig 11918 bp, 10 predicted proteins | sample Lox_Sample_31_FD_207151 | JGI IMG/M metagenome (GOLD analysis project Ga0335077, IMG submission 207151) | Soil microbial communities from Loxahatchee National Wildlife Refuge, Florida, United States - Lox_Sample_3.1 | ecosystem: Environmental > Terrestrial > Soil > Wetlands | place: USA...
GACGATCACGGCCATCGACCCCAAGGTCGATCCCGACACGCGCAATGTCCAGGTGGAGGCCCTGCTGGACAATCCCAAGCGCGAGCTGTTGCCGGGCATGTATGCCTCGGTTCAGGTCAACGACGGTGGAACACAGCGCTACCTGACGCTGCCCCAGACGGCCGTGCAGTTCAACCCCTACGGCGCCACCGTCTATATCGTCCAGGAGACGACCCGGGCGCCCAACGGCAAGCCGGTCCTCACCGCGAAGCAGAGCTTTGTGACTACCGGCGAGACGCGCGGCGACCAGGTGGCGATCTTGAGCGGCGTCAAGGCCGGAGAGACGGTGGTGACCAGCGGTCAGCTCAAGCTTCGCAACGGCGCCGAAGTCATCGTCAACAACGCGGTCAGGCCGAGCGACGACGCCGCCCCCCGGCCGGTGGATCAGTAACCGGGAGCACGCGCCATGCGCTTCACGGACCTGTTCATTCGCCGCCCGGTGCTCGCCACCGTCGTCAGTCTGCTCATCCTGGTGCTGGGTCTGCGCTCGCTGGGCGTGCTGTCCGTGCGCCAGTATCCGGAAACCCAGAACGCGGTCGTCACCGTCGCGACGACCTACACCGGCGCCGATCCGGCCCTGGTGGCGGGTTTCATCACCACCCCGCTGGAGAACTCGATCGCTCAGGCGAACGGCATCGATTATCTGAGCTCGACCAGCGCGCAGAGCGTGAGCACCATTCAGGCGAACCTGCGCCTGAACTATGACCCGAGCAAGGCGCTGACCGAGATCAACACCAAGGTCAATGCCGTGCTCAATCAGCTCCCGACGGGCTCACAGCAGCCGGTGATCACCGTGGCCGTGGGGGAGACCATCGATTCGATGTACATCGGCTTCTACAGCAAGGTCCTGGCCACCAACCAGATCACCGATTATCTGATCCGTGTGGTGCAGCCCAAGCTGCAGACGGTGGAAGGCGTGCAGACCGCGGAGATCCTGGGCAAGCGGCAGTTCGCGCTGCGCGCGTGGCTGGATCCGACCAAGCTGGCGGCCCTGGGCATCACCGCGGCGGACGTCAGCACGGCACTGGCCAACAACGATTTCATCTCCGCGGTGGGACGCACGCAGGGCCAGATGGTGACGGTGAACCTCACCGCCGATACCGGCCTGCACTCGGTCGAAGAGTTCCGCAACCTGGTGATCAAATCGCACAACGGGACGAACGTGCATCTGGCGGATGTCGCCCGCGTCACGCTCGGCTCCGAGGACTACAACACCGCGGTCGGGTTCGACGGGAAGACCGCCGTCTACATCGGGATCAAGGTCGCCCCGACCGCCAACCTGCTCACCGTGATCGATAAGGTGCGTCAGGCGTTTCCGGCCATCCAGGCGCAGCTCCCGCAAGGCCTCGACGGCGCCATCGTCTACGACGCCACCAAGTTCGTGAACAGCTCGATCCACGAGGTGATCACGACCCTCGTCGAGGCGCTGCTCATCGTCACCGTCGTCATCTTCCTGTTCCTGGGCTCGGTGCGCTCGGTGCTTATCCCGGTGATCGCGATCCCGCTGTCGTTGGTGGGGACCTTTTTCATCATGCTGTTGCTGGGCTACACCATCAACCTGCTCACGCTGCTGGCGCTGGTGCTGGCCATCGGCCTGGTCGTGGACGATGCCATCATCGTGGTGGAGAACGTGAACCGCCACATGGAGGAGGGCAGGACGCCGTTGGAGGCGGCCCTGATCGGAGCGCGTGAGCTGGTCGGCCCGATCATCGCCATGACCATTGTGCTGGTCGCGGTGTATTTGCCGATCGGCTTCGTCGGTGGGCTGACCGGTGCCCTGTTCACCGAGTTCGCCTTCACGCTGGTCGGCGCCGTCACCGTTTCGGCCATCGTTGCGCTGACGCTCTCGCCGATGATGTCTTCGCGCTTCCTCAAGGCGTACGACCACAACGGACAAGGGCGCCTCACGAAGCTCATCGATCGCCAGTTCGAGCGCGTGCGCAGGCGCTACGAAAGCCTGCTGCATGGGTCGCTCGACTATCTGCCGGTGACGGGCGTGTTCGCCGCGATCGTGCTGAGCAGCATCTATCTTCTCTACGCGACATCCAAGTCCGAGCTCGCGCCGCAGGAGGACCAGGGTGTTCTCATCTCTTTGGTCACCGCCGCTCCCAACGCGACCCTGCAGCAGACCCAGCTCAACTCGCGCCAGGTCAACGACGCGTTCCTGGGTTTGCCCGAGACGGACCACACGTTCCAGCTCGATGGTGTGAGCGGCCTGAACTCTTCCATCGTCGGCATGGTGTTGAAGCCGTGGGATGAGCGCAAGAGAGGCGCCGATCAGCTGCAGCCGCTGCTGCAGGCGAAGCTCGGGCAGATCGCCGGCGTGCGCGCCGTGGTCTTCCAGCCGCCGCCTCTACCGGGCAGCAGCGGCCTGCCGATGCAGTTCGTGATCGGCACCACGGATTCGCACGAGCGGCTGAACGAGGTCGCGCAGGACCTGATGGGCCGCGCCCAGGCGAGCGGGATGTTCATCTTCCTGGACAACGATCTCAAGGTGGACAAACAGCAGATCAGCATCGCGATCGATCGCGAAAAGACCGCCCAGCTGGGCTTGACCATGCGGGACGTGGGCAACGCCCTGGGGGCCATGCTTGGAGAGGGCTATGTCAATTACTTCGACCTCGACGGGCGCTCCTACAAGGTGATTCCGCAGGTCATGCAGAGCGAGCGCTTAAACCCCGACCAGCTCCGGAGCTACTACATCAACACCAAGGACGGCGCTGCCATTCCCCTTTCCACGCTGGTCAAGCTGAAGACGACCGTGGTGCCCGAGTCGCTGAATCATTTCCAGCAGCTCAACTCGGCGACGATTTCGGGTGTGCCGATGCCCGGGGTGACGCTGGGCCAGGCGCTGGAAACGATGAAGAGTCTCGCCAAACAGGTGCTGCCGCAAGGCTACAGCGTGGACTACGCGGGCCAGTCGCGGCAGTACGAGCAGGAGTCATCGGCGTTGCTGATCACCTTCGCCTTCGCGCTCATCATCATCTTCCTGGCGCTCGGGGCACAGTTCGAAAGCTTCCGCGACCCGCTGATCGTGCTGGTCAGCGTACCGATGTCGATCTGCGGTGCGATGATCTTCATCTCTCTGGGTGTGGGCGGGGCGAGCCTGAACATCTATACCGAGGTGGGCCTGGTGACGCTCATCGGGCTCATCAGCAAGCACGGCATCCTGATCGTGCAATTCGCCAACGAACAGCAGCGCTCGGGCAAGAGCAAGCGCGACGCCATCGAGACGGCGGCAGGCATCCGGCTGCGGCCGATCCTGATGACCACCGCGGCGATGGTGCTGGGCGTGCTCCCGTTGGTCACCGCCTCGGGCGCGGGCGCGGTGGGCCGCTTCAACATGGGTTTGGTGATCGCCACCGGCATCTCCATCGGCACGCTGTTCACTTTATTCGTCGTGCCGGCGATGTACCTGTTCCTCGCCGCGGATCACGCCAAAGAGGGCGCAAGCGAAGGATCACCGAAGCCGGTGCCGGGCGGCGGACTAACGCGGTCCTCTACGTAACCGTCATCGGATGCGCGACGTTCCACGGAGGCCCCAGCAAGTGTTTGACGCCAAGCGCCGGTCATTTCTCCCTCTCCCGCCCCCGCGGCCAGAGGAGGGTTGGGACGGGGGCCAGCGGCGCGTCGCGTCCGACGCCGGCGGCGGGGACGATGGGCGAGACGATGCGCGACGCGTCCCGGCCAAACGCCTCGGTTCGGCTCACCGCATCACGCCAGAGCTGCGCCTCGCAGGCGCGGCAGAAGCCGGCGGGACCATCACGCTTTACGGCAACTGGACGGCGCTGGGACTGGGGCACGCGGCGCGGGATTTGCGCAAGGAGCTCGCTCGATACGCCAGCGACCGTTCCCTGAGATGGGATCTGTCTCGCGTCCACACACTGGACCATGTCGGTGGGCTTCTGCTGTGGCACGCGTGGGGGAGGCGCATGCCGTCGAACATCGTGGCCCAGGAGGACACGAAGCCTGTGTTTGCGCGGTTTCAGGCCAACGCACTGCCGATCCCGCAGACCGGGCGCGTTTTCGGTGTCGCTCACGCCATCTCCGCTATCGGCCAGGCCGTGCTCGAGCTGCTCGAGGAGCTCGCGCGCTTCATCGCCCTGACCGGTCGAGTCCTCCTGGATGCGCTTGCCCTTCTCAAGCATCCAACGCGCTGGCCGTGGCTGGAGGTCTCAGCAGGGGTCTATCGCGCCGGGGCGCAGGCGCTTGGCATCACGGCGCTGGTCGGGTGTTTGATCGGGATCATCCTGAGCTATCTGTCGGCTCAGGAGATTCGCGAGTTCGGCCTGAACGCTTATGTCGTCAACTTCCTCGGGATCGCGATCGTCCGCGAGCTGGGCCCGCTGGTGGCGGCGATCGTGGTCGCTGGGCGCTCCGGTTCCTCGATCACCGCGCAGCTCGGCGTGATGCGTCTGAACGACGAGCTGGACGCGTTGACGACGATGGGCATCTCCTACCCGGCGCTTGGTGTTGCCGAAGGTTCTAGCCCTGGCTCTCGCGCAACCGCTTCTGATCGTATGGACGGATCTGTTCGGCTTGCTCGGCGGCATGCTCACCGCGAACTCCACGCTCGGGGTCAGCTACTCCTACTTCCTCACGGCGCTGCCGAAAGTGCTTCCGATCGGCAACTATTGGGTCGGCCTGGCGAAAGGCGTCAGTTTCGGCGTGGTCATCGCCCTGGTGGCGTGTCATTTCGGGCTGCGCATCAAATCCAACACCGAGAGCTTGGGTGCAGGGACGACCAGCTCGGTGGTCACGTCGATCACCAGCGTGATCGTTGTAGACGCGATCTTCGCGGTGCTCTTCCCGGATTTCCACCGTTGAACATGTCGCCTTCCTCCGTTCCAGCCATCGAGATGGCGGGCATCCATACCCGCCTGGGCCGCCAGACCGTGCATGAGGACCTCGACCTCGTCGTCATGCCCGGTGAGATCCTCGGAATCGTGGGGGGTTCGGGCGCGGGCAAGACCACGCTCTTGCGTCACATGCTGGGATTGGAACGGCCCACGCGGGGGACGATCAAGATCCTGGGCGGGCCTCTATCGCTGGATTCCGGGCAGCGCATGTCCTGGCGCCGGCGCTCGGGCGTGGTATTTCAGCGCGGGGCTCTGTTTTCGGCCTTGAGCGTGGTGGACAACGTGGCGCTGGCGCTGCGCGAATTGAAGTCATACGACCGGGACTTCATTCGGGAAACGGCTCTGCTCCTGCTCGATAGGGTGGGGATCGGTACCGAGCATGCCGACAAGTTGCCTTCCGAGCTGTCAGGCGGGATGGCCAAACGGGTGGCGCTGGCTCGCGCGCTCGCCTTGGCGCCCGAGATCCTGTTCCTCGATGAGCCCACGTCCGGGCTCGATCCCGCGGCGAGCAAGAGCATCGTGGAGCTGATCGACGAGCTGCATCGCGAGCTGCGCCTGACCGTTGTGATGGTCACGCACGACTTGGATACCCTGGTCGCCCTGTGCGATCGCATCGCGGTCCTCGCCGATCGGAAGATCATCGTAACGGGACCCATCGACGAGGTCATCGCAACCTCGCATCCGTTCATTCAAAGCTACTTCCTGGGTGAGCGGGGGCGGCATGCGCTGAGGCGGTTGCACGCCGTAAATGCGTCGCCCTATTTCAATGGAAATGCATCGCCATGGACAATCGCGCCTACGCCTTCGCGGCGGGCCTCTTCGTCATCCTATTGACGGCGACGGCCATCGGCGGCGCCGTGTGGTTGCGCCGCGACCGACAAGACTACAGTGCCGGGTATGAGCTGGTCACCAAGCACAGCGTGACGGGGCTCAGCGCCGGCGCGCCGGTCCGCTTCCGCGGCGTGGACGTCGGCCGCGTGCAGTCGATCAAGTTCGATCGCGAGGTGCCGGGGCAAATCAAGGTTCGCATCGCAGTGGATCGCGATGCGCCCATCACCCGAGGGACGTTCGGGAGATTGAGCTACCAGGGGCTGGGTGGCGTCGCGTTCGTTCAGCTCGACGATGACGGAAAGGACCCGCGCCCGGTGGACGCGTCCGCGGGAGCGATGGCGCAGATGGAGTTGCAACCGTCGTTCTTCGAGAGCACCGAGGATACGGCTCAGCAGCTTCTCGCCAGAATGGATCGAGTGGCGGGTCGCCTCGAGGTGTTTCTCGGTGACGACAATCAGCGTCTGTTCCTGTCCACGCTATCCTCATTCGAAAAGACCTCGGACCAATATCGAGTGCTCGCACAGGAGCTGCAGCCGAGCGCGAAGGCGCTTCCGCAGCTCGTGGCAAGCGCCACCCGCACGATGCAGCAGGGTGAGAGCACGCTGCGCGAACTGGAAACCGTCTCGGTGAGCGTCAATCAGCGTCTCGACGGGCTCGATAGCGTGTCGAGCGCCGCACGGCAACTGGAGCGTGCTGCCCACGACTTCTCCGGGCAGACCCTGCCGCGCCTGAACGCATTCATCGACGAAGCCACCGGGGATGCGAGGGAGCTTCGGCAAACGCTCGTCCAGATCCAGGAGCAGCCGCAGAGCCTGATGTTCGGGCCCCGGGCTCCTCCCCCCGGACCGGGCGAAGCGGGATTCACGGTCAAAGCGAGGATGCGCAAATGAAAAGGCTGCTGCTGAGCTTCGGGTTGCTGTGTTTGTCGGCGTGCGCTCTCTCACCGCCGCGACAGACAGAGATGACCGCCTACGATTTCGGTCCGGTCCAGGCCTCTCAGCAGACAGCGGCAAATCCAAGGATGAGCGGCCGCATCGTCGTGGATGCCGTGACGGCGCCGGCGTGGATGGACAGCTCCGGCATGTACTATCGCCTGGCTTATCAGAACGCTGCGAGCCCGCAGCGCTATGCAGAGAGCCGCTGGGTGATGTCGCCGGCTGCGCTGTTCGCAACGCGCCTCAAATCCCGCATGGCGCAGGCGAGGGAAGGAATGGTCGTACGCATCAACAATAGTCCGGGAGAGCAGTACAAGCTGACGATCGAGCTCGACGAGTTTGATCAGATATTCGACCGACCCGATCGGAGTCGCGTTGTCATTTCCTTGCGGGTCACGCTGCGCAGCGGCGACGGGTCGCGGGTCGAGCGCGTCTTCGACGCGGAAGAGGCCGCCCCGACCCCCGACGCCGCAGGCGGGGCGAGAGCGTTGACCCAAGCCTCCGACGGGCTCATTCAGCGCATCATCGACTGGGTCGCGGGGGCGCAATGGGGTGCGCCGCCCGAACAGGCAGCGTCCTTGAAGGCGATCCCCACGAAGGTGCAGTAGGCGACCATTGCAGCCGGCTCGCCCACTGCGTGTCCTCATGCGCGAAGAGGCGGATGCGAAACGGGGATCGGGTCGGCGATACGCCCGCGCCCCCTCGAGCGAGCCGTGGCGCTCGCCGCGAGGTCGGGAGTGCGCGTGACTGTGAAGTGAATCGCGGGCGCATCTTCGGCGCCTTGACGCTGAGCCGCTGCTGTACGATCCTTTACCGGGACCATCCCTTCGACGAGGAGCCGATCGTGCCTGTATTTCGTCTTCCCCTGTCTGGCAACGTCACACAATCCATCAACCCGTGGACCTGGCTCTTCAGTCCGGTGGGCAGTCAGGTGGGACTGATCAACATCGAGCTGGGACAGTCGACGCAGCCGCAGGTCGAAGAGGACGTCCTCACGGACGTAGCGAGCTACGGCAAGCAGTTGGGGCGAATCGAAGATGCGCTGCTCGTCTTGCTGGATCATTTCGCTCCCGCGCGCCCGCTCAGCGATCACGAGAACCGGGCCATCGCCGACCTGCGCGACCTGGTTACGAGCATCGCGGCGATCAAGGATCGCCATCGGCGACCCGGGTGATCTTGGGCAGGTCGTTCCGCGATTGCGCCACGATCAAGCCCCCGCCCAAACGGTCGTGTCCCTTCTTTTTCGCACCAAAGCAGATCGGATCCCGGCTGGCACGCCCCGTCGTTGGGCGCTCGAGCGCAGCTAAAAGGGCGGCGCGGACCGGAATAGTGCGCCTTCGACGAGCCGCATCCGCGCCGGGGCTTCGGCAAGAAACAACCGGTTGTGTCCTTGCGGGAACGGATTGGCGCGTGCTCGCGTCCGGCATCCGGATCACTGGCACGGCGTATGCAGAACAGGCGGATGTCACCTTGCCCGACCGCTGGGCTCCCAATCCAAACAACAATCGGACCGGCGACCTGATTGATCTATCTGTCCTACCAAGCCCATTCGGACATGATGGAGCCGGTCCGGGCGATGGCGGCGGGCTGGGCCGCTGCGCTTGCGCCGCTCCATGCCGGGGCGGCTCCGGACTTCGCGCTGCGCAGTTTCGCGGCGGGCTGCGAACTGCTGGGGCGCGCTGGATTGACTCATCACCGGCCCGCGTTCGGCATCGGCTGCACCGAGGTAGGGGGCCGCGAAGTTGCGGTGCATGAGCGCGCTGCGGACGTCACGGCGTTCGGGACGTTGTTACACTTCAAGAAGGACATCGCGCTCGATCAGCCGCGCGTGCTCGTGGTGGCGCCGCTCTCGGGCCATTTCGCGACGCTGTTGCGCGGCACGATCAACACGCTGCTGCCCGAGCACGAGGTCTACCTCACCGATTGGCACAACGCGCGCGATGTGAGCTTGTCGCACGGCCGCTTTGGCCTCGACGAGTACGTGGATCACATCATCCGCTTCCTCGAGGCGATCGGGCCGGGAGGCCATGTCGTGGCGGTATGCCAACCTTGCGTGACCGTGTTGGCCGCGGTCGCGATCATGGCGGAGGCCGCCAACCCGGCGCAGCCGCGGAGCATGACGCTCATGGCCGGACCCATCGATGCCCGCATCAACCCGACGAAGGTCAACGAACTGGCCACCAGCCGGCCGATCGACTGGTTCGAGCGACACCTTATCGCGCGGGTGCCCGCACGCCATCCCGGCGCCGGGCGGCGCGTCTATCCGGGCTTCGTGCAGCTCGCGGCCTTCATGGCCATGAATCTGGAGCGCCATGTGAAGGCCCATTGCGAGCTCTTCTCGCACATCGCCGCGGGCGAGCACGACAAGGCTGAAGCGGTCAAGGCTTTCTACGACGAGTATTTCGCGGTCCTGGATCTGACCGCGGAGTTCTACCTGGAGACGGTGCGAAGCGTCTTCCAGGAGCACGCGCTGCCGCTCGGGAAGCTCGCCTGGCGCGGAAATCAAATCGAGCCTGGCGCCATCCGGCGCACTGCGCTGCTGACCGTCGAAGGCGAGAAGGATGACATCTGCTCACTGGGTCAGACGATGGCGGCCCTGGAGCTGTGCAGCGGGCTGCGCACCTACATGAAGCGGCATCACATGCAGGCCGGGGTGGGCCACTACGGGGTGTTCAGCGGCAAGCGATGGCACAATCAGATCTATCCCATCGTGCGCAACGTCATTCTCGCAAGCAGCTGAGCGCACTCGCCACGCCATCAGAGACGGGGACCGCCATGGCCAACGCCGAGCTCACCATCAGCAGCAAGAACTATTCGTCCTGGGCCCTGCGGGGTTGGCTGCTGTGCCGAATGGCAGGCCTCCAGTTCGACGAAAAGATCATGCCCAGCGACGACCCCTCCACGCGCGCCGAGCTGCTCTTGATGTCTCCGTCGTTTCTGGTGCCCTGCCTGCAGCACGACGGGATCAAGGTATGGGACACGCTCGCGATCGCCGAGTATCTGAACGAGATCAGGCCGAACGCTGGCCTGCTGCCGGTCGACCGGGCCGCACGGGCACACTGCCGCGCGATTTGCGGCGAGATGCACGCGGGTTTCAGCAATCTGAGATCGGCCCTGCCCATGAACCTCAAGGCGCACTTCCCGGGGTTCAAGGTATGGGCGGGAGCGCGGGCCGACATCGATCGCATCGTGACCATCTGGCGCGACTGCTTCGCGACTTACGGAGGGCCGTACCTGTTCGGCGCGCTGTCGATGGCGGATGCCATGTACGCGCCTGTTTGCGCCCGTTTCCGGACCTATGACGTGAAGCTGGACGGCCAGTGCGCAGGCTATTGCGATCGCATTCTGGCCTTGCAGGACATGATCGAGTGGATGGAGGCGGCGAGGATCGAGCCCGACGAGCTCGAGGAGCTCGACGCCGAGTTCTAGGGAAGCTTCACGGACGCCGCTGCGGCCTGACTCGCGTTTCAATGCGCGGCCGCTGCCGCGGCCTGCGCCGGCGCACCGAGCCCGGCAAGCGGGCCCAGCTCGCGCTCCACCATCGGCACGATCTCGCCCATCAGCTTCTCCATGGTGTGTAGCGCCCCGGCGTGCGACGAGCCGCCGACCTGGAAGTGGAACATCATGTGCGACGGCCGCGCAGCGCGGATCTCGTCGCACAGGCGCCGCGCGATCGTCTCGCAGTCGCCGACCAGCAGGTTCTGCGCCATCTCCTCGAGCGAGATCTCGTTGGGAATCGGGATCTCGCGCATCATCGCGCCGTCGGTGACCTCGGCGCGGCGTCGCAGCGCGGAGGCGAGGCGCATCTGGTGGCGCGCGTTGTCGACATATTCGAGCGTCTCGGCGCGGCTTGCCGTGACGCACATGAAGCGCTGGACGCCGAGCGGCATGCAGTCCGGATCCCGCCCCTCGGCGACGTACGCGGCGGCGATGCGCCTGCGCATCTCGCGCTGGTAGTCGGCGCCGCCCCAGCGGCCGGTGAACAGCGGCACGTAGCCGCGGCGCGCGCACAGGCGGTGGCCGAACTCGTGGTCGCCGGCGATCCAGATCTCGGGCAGACCGGCCACGGGGCGCGCGCTGATATGCGTGCTGGGCATCCGGTAGTGCTGGCCGTCGTAGGTGAAGGTCTCGCCGGCGAAGGCGAGATGCAGCATGTCCAGGAATTCACCGAGCATCGACCGCGCGGCCGCCAGGTCCTTGCCGAAGCGCTCGAACTCGAAGGGCTGGTAGCCGCTGCCGAGGCCGAGGACCAGCCGGCCGTCGGTCAGGCAGTCGACCATGCCGATCTCGGCCAGCAGGCGCGCCGGGTCGTAGAGCGGCGCCACCACGACCGCGGGCCCCAGACGGATGCGTTTGGTTACCCCGGCGCAACGGGCCGCCATGATCAGCGGAGAAGGGCAGATGCAGTAGTTCGAGAAATGGTGTTCGGCGAACCAGGCGATCTCGAAGCCGAGCCGGTCGGCGTGCACCACCTGGTCGATGTGCTCCCGGAACACCTCGTGCGGCGGCTTGCCGCGCTGGCGGTAGCCCATCAGCCCGAAATAACCTAGATGCATGGCATCCTCCCCTGCGTCCGCGGAGCAGTATAGTCGCAACGCGGAGAGGGCGTCCCCGCGGTGGCAAACGGCCGGTCGCCCCGGCGCGTCGATGCCTGGGGAATCGCCCATTGGCTCGGCGATTCGTCGGTAGCGTCTCTCCGGAAACGCTGCTCACGGTTGACCCGGTGGACGACAGCAAGGATCTCCGGTCATTCGCAAGCCGCAACGATAAGCGCTCACGGTATCGCTATATACTCGCTGGGTTACCGACTAACCTCCGAATCGGCTGTTACAGTCCGCGAAGTGATTTCGAGGGCTCTGTCCTCGTCGCCTCCTTCGGCGAGCCGGGAGCGGTAGCGAGCTTGCGCGTGTGACTTTGATGCCAGCAACTCCTGACCTCGATTCGTGTCATCGCGTCAGCCTCTCTTGGATAACAAGCTCGCGATCTGCCTGCAAGTCGGGCTGCTGGCCCTGCTTGGATTGCGTCTCCTTGCTCCAGCCGACGCCCAAGAGGTGTCTGCGACCCCAGCCGAACGATCCGTCGCGCCGGCCGGCGAGTCAACCGCTGTCGCAGGCAAAGATGAAAAGCCGCAAGACTGGGCCTTCCACGGGCAGACGACCGTCGTCTACCAGTACCACCCCGCGTTTAACTCGCCTTACCAGGGACCGCACAGCCTCACGCCGTCGGCCCAGGGGAAGGAAACCTTTGACCTCAC
>Ga0335077_10009775_pt1 | contig 11917 bp, 15 predicted proteins | sample Lox_Sample_31_FD_207151 | JGI IMG/M metagenome (GOLD analysis project Ga0335077, IMG submission 207151) | Soil microbial communities from Loxahatchee National Wildlife Refuge, Florida, United States - Lox_Sample_3.1 | ecosystem: Environmental > Terrestrial > Soil > Wetlands | place: USA...
CGCGAGCCAGCAGGCAACAGCAACTTCCTTTACAGCATCCGGCCAGTAGTCCATAGTGCGCGCTATACGCACAACAACCGATTGGGCGGGCAGATAAAACAGCGCATTTTCGCCAAGCCGGAGTAGACGAGCGCCATTCGCGTCCAGCTCGGCAATCTCACATGCAGTGGCTAGGACACTGTTGGCAGCCGCAGCACTGAACGGAGCGGCCTTGCTCTTGCTGGTCACGTGGGCCATGCTTGCCACCTTACGGGTTCTCGCAGAGCCGTCTGCTGCTGCGGCGCGGGTCAGCTCGCCGAGAGGGGGGCGAGCGTGGAGGGCGGCGTGCCAGACCGAACGACCAGCGTTCGGCTCGCCACGGAGGGGGGTGGCGCAAGACGCGCGTGGCGGCCCGCGTTTGGGCATCGACGCGATGGGACAGTGAGGACCGCCGACCGAGGGGAGCAACCTTCAGGGTGCCCGAAGGGGTTTCGCCCTGTGGCCGTCAGGTAGAGCGGGAAGAACACAACCCACAGGACCAGACAGCCCAGAACCACGTCTCAGGGGTTTTCACCCGAAATGATCCGAGCGAGACGGAGACCCGGTGTGGACCCGCCCCTGATGGCAGCGTAACCGGCCTCCCGTCACAGAAGATCACAGGAAAGGGCAGGCCACGCCTGTGGTCGCGCCGATGTGAGGCCTAGCGCACCCCATCGGTCCGCTCGCGTCAGGCACGGGCGGCAGCCCGCGGTGTGCCGCAGGTGCAAAGGCGGAGCTGCCAGCCCCGGAAGGGCGAGGGTCCCGCAGGCGCACCGCGCCCGCCCCGCCGGGCGCGCCGCCCGTGGCCACGCCCGCCAGCGCGCTACTTCATGCGGAGCAACGCGCCAGCTGGCGCGGCGCGCTCCGCGCGCCCTTGAACCTTCACGCGGTCCTCTGCGCGCACCTGGTCCCAGTTGGCCATGACGCACCAGCGGAGGACGTCAGCCCGGATGGATGCAGCGGCTCTGAGCTTCTACTCCTGGTCAGCGGATGCGGCGCGGCCGCTTTTTAGTACCCTGCCCGCCCCCGGAGCGGCGCGCCATGCGGGCAGCAATTAGCGGAAGGCTTGGCGGCTCGGGCCAGGCACCAGCGCTAGTCCTCGGCGCCGCCGCTGATCGCGGCGTCCACCTCGGCCCGGCGCCCGGCAAGATCCCTGTCGTATTCTTCCGCGATCTTCTCGTCCTGGCGCATCAGCGCGGCCAGGTCACCCTTTGCCGCGTCGAGGACACCCATGTCGGCGTAGGCCCGCTGCACCTTGCTGCCCCACAGCCCGATGTCCCTCACGCACGGTACGACCCGGCTGAACAGCAGCGACTGGTAGAGCTTGTACGTCGGTGAGTTGTCGACGTACTCCAGGCACTCGCCGAGCGGCAGGCCGAGCCTGGTGAAGACCTCGTGACCGCGGAAGCGGTCGCGCATGAGGTAGCAGCCCTCGACGACGAACTCCTCGCGTTCCGCCCGTTCGGCCTCGGTCAGCCCGGCGTAGTAGTCACGAAGCGCGAGGCGACCGAACGCCACGTGCCGTGCCTCGTCCTGCATGACGTAGGCCAGCAGCTGCTTGACGAGTGGGCTGGTGGACAGGTCGCGGTAGACGCCGAACGCGGCCAGTGCCAGCCCTTCGATCAGTACCTGCATGCCGAGGTAGGGCATGTCCCAGCGGCCGTCGGTGAGCGCGCTTTCGAGCAGCCTGGCCAGATCCTGGTTGACCGGGTAGAACATCCCGATCTTGTCCTGGATGAACCTGTTGTACAGCTCTACGTGCCGCGCCTCGTCCATGACCTGGGTGGCGGCGTAGAACTTGGAGTCCAGGTCGGGCACCGACTCGACGATCCTGGCCGCGACGGTCAGCGCGCCCTGCTCGCCGTGCAGGAACTGGCTGAACAGCCAGGAACCGTAATGACGGCCATACTCCTCGCGCTGGGCCCCCGTCATCTTGTCCCAGATGGGAGACCCGAACAGCAGGTTGAACTCGTCGGGAACCCCCGCCGCGTTGACCGGGTCGACCTCGGTGTCCCAGTTGATCCGCTTCTGGGCGTCCCACTGCTTGTCCTTGCCCTTCTGGTACAGCGCGAGCAGCCGGTCACGGCCGTCGTCGTATTCCCAGGTGAACCTGGCCGCGCCCGCGGCGGGAACATCCCAGGTGCCTGGCTCGACTGGGAGGGTGTAGCGGTCGTACGTGGTCACGGCGGCCTTTCTGGGTGGCTTCCGACGCAGCGCCTCCGGGCACACGGCAGCCACACGGCTTAGATAATGGTGAACATCATACTAAATGGACGTTCAGCAGGTCAGGTCAGCTTCGCGATCGCGACCGCCACCATTCTGTGGCCTGTTGTTGACCTGTCACACAGCCGGGCGGTCGCGGAACAGATGCGGCACATGAAGTGTCGACGGCTGGGCGATCGGGACGCCGTGGGCTCAGCCGGGCGGGTCAGCCAACTCAAGGCCATTTATGTCATGTAGGGTTCCAAAATTCGGCCGTAGCCATTGACCTGGGGTTTCTCGTCAGCAGTTGTTGATCTCTATGCGGCCTGCGCGGCGCGGCCGCAGCTACTGGGTGTCGGTTCAGTACCGGATACTGCGGCAGACGGGCCCGGTGCGCTTTTCCGCCCTGACTGGGTGGGAGGCACCCGACAGGAACGCCCACGCTCCGGTGCGGCGGATGTCGGCCAGCCGGGCTGAGGTGGGCCTGGTCATCCACTGCTCTGGCGTCGGGCAGATGGCCAGCAGCCGGGCGGCAGCGTTTCGCCGGCGTCGTTTGGCGTCCGGGCCGATCGGCAGCTCAGCGACGGCGTCGGCGTAGGTGATCAGCTGGCACGGCGCTCCCTGGCGCCGCAGCGTGACCGCGGCTGCGCGGACACCCCGAGCAACGGGCCGCGGCTGCCACTTGAACTGATCGGCTCGACACGTTCGTAATTGGTCGGCCTGGTCGGCCAGCGCGTTGCCGACCTCTTCCAGTCAAGCCGCTCGGGTCAGGGCGGACCGGGCAGCTGCTGGTCGTGGGATCCTGTCGTTGCGGTCTGTGTCAGTCTGCGGCTGGTGGTCGTCAGGGCCGGTCGACCTCGAGATGGCGGCTGACGGCGGCGGCGATGGCTTGCAGGTCGTGCTCGTCCGAGCTGACCACAAGGTCGTGGCGGCGGATGGCTCCCTCAACCACGCACGCGGCGACGATGTCGGTGGTCGCAGCGCGGGTGGCGAGCGAGCCGACGGAGCGGGCCTGGCCGTCATCGAGGGCCTCCACGTCGCATCCGGTCAGCAGCCGGGCCAGAAGAGCCTGGCGGCCTCCTCCGCGCCACGACTGTGCCACGACGGGCGCGGGGACGGTGGGCACTTCACGGCGCGCCAGCAGGGCACGGTGGCGGGCCCATATGCGGCGTTCTCCCCGGTCGGCGGAGATGAGCGCGCCGGTGTCGTAGGTGACGCCCATCACGCGGTCCGGCGCCGGGTACTGCTGCCGGTCCGGTTGGCCCGCTCGATCGCCGTGGCCGCCCACTCCGCACCCTCGGAAAGCTCTTCGGGGGTGAACGCCCCATGGTCCCGCTCGAACTGGCTGACGGCAGCCAGGCCTGCCCGGATGGTGAATTCCTTTCGGGCCGTATCGGCCAGCCACGCGCTGTAGCTCATTCCCGCTTGCGCGGCCGCGGCCGCTATCTCCGCATCAAGGTCGGGGGGCATCGAGATCGAGCGCTTCTTCCTTGACGCCGCATCCTGACAGAAGCCCAAGTCCGCTGCGGCGGCGGTAGGCGCGACGTCCCGCGGCGGCACGAACGCACCTGACAAGCAAGCTCCGGGCTTCCGCGCCGGTCAGCTCCCGGTGCCGCGGGCGATGTGCCGGACCGCGATCGCGTCGGTGATCTCGTAGAGCACCCGGTATGGGCCGACCCGCAGCCGCCGAAGGTCGGGCGACCCGTACGGGAACGACCCAGCCGGGCGGGGATCCTGGGCCAGCCGGTCGATCGCGTCCAGGACCGCGCGGATGCCCTGCGGGTCGTCGAGGAACGTGGCTGCCTGACTGATCGCCCGTTCGTCGTAGTTGACCCGCAGGCTCACCGGGGCATGCCCAGCCGGCGCCTTGCTTCGCCGGCGGGCACGAACGTCGTCTGGCCGGCGGCGTCCCGGGCCTTCCACTCCAGCACTGCCGCGGTGTCCTCGGCGTCCTCGAGCTCGTCCGGGGTGGCGGTCTGCTCCAGGGCCCGCAGGCGCAGGAAGTCGGCCACCGGCACCACTACCGCAGCCTGGCCGCCTAGGTGGATCACCTCATACGAACCGGTGTCCGGATCGGGCGTGTCGGGCTGGGCGGTCATCCCGTTGCCTCCTAATGACCGGCGAGGGGCCTGTTACCTATCCTGACAGGCTTCCGGGTTCATGGGTAAGACGTCGGCGCCAGCGGCACCCTGTGTCGCGATGGAAACCTCGCGATGCCGAGGCGAGGTACGCTGTGCTCGAACATTAGCGCGGCTAACGAGTTGGCTGGGAGCCAAAGTGGGAGCCAACATCGCCCGGCTCCCTCCGACGTCCGGCTACGTCCAGCGACAGTTATCGCAGGCAGTCGCCACACCGGGCGACGCCTGGCGACGGGGCGGCCCGGCATGGCATGCAAGAGGTCAGGGGTTCGAATCCCCTACGCTCCACCACCAGGTCAGAGGCCTGTTGAGACCGGATCAAGATCATCCGGGAGTAAAATGGGGAGCAAAACGCGAGCTACCCTCGTATTCATGGGTAGCCATGCTGGCGGCGCCGGCGTCGCGGGCACAACGAAGGATCGATCTACAAGGACGAGGCCAAGGGCCGCCGGTACTGCGCGGTCTCCTTCGGCTACGGGCCGGACGGCCAGACTTGGCGGCGGTACAAGGTCTCCGGCCGTACCCGGGCCGAGGTGGCCGGGAAGCTCAGGCAACTCCAGGCCGAGCAGGATTCCGGCGTGCAGCTTGAGCGCGGCTACACGGTCCAGCGCGCGGCGGACGACTGGCTGGCACAAGGCCTGGATGGCCGGTCGGCCGGGACAGCGACACTCCACCGTCAGGTACTGAAGCCTGTCACCGCCCTCATCGGCAGCATCGAACTGCGACGGCTGACCGCGCACGATGTACGGCGTGCCCTGGTCCAGCTGGCGCGGGATCACCTCACCCGGACGGTGACGATCGCGCACAACGCGCTGACGCGGGCCCTCCGCCACGCCGAGGCCAACCGCCACGTCGTCCACATCGTCGCCGCTCTTGTGGATACGCGGAGAGACCGGTCCGGCAGGCCAGCAAGGCGCTGACCGCCGAGCAGGCCGCCGCCGTCATGAAGGCCGCCAAGGGCTCCAGGCTCGGCGCCTACGTGATCTTGTGCCTGATGACCGGCATCCGCACCGAGGAGGCCAGGGCGCTCCGCTGGGATCACGTGGACCTGGCCGGCTGGAGCATCGCGTCACTTGCGGCAATTCCTCGGCGATGCCCTCACGTAGGCAATTCAGGGGCCCAGCGGGGCGCTGATAGAACGAGGCACTGAACCTGAGCATGGCGGCCGTAGCACTCCGTTGGTGACGCTGTACCTGGCCGCGTACCTGCGATCAGGGTAGGTTCAGCCGGATCATGCCGGCAGGTTTTCTTTACGTCGCTGCTGGAGCAGCTATCTGCAATAGATTGCATAGAAGAAGCAAGATGTTACACTTGACTGTATGAGCGCACAGACTCTGGGCTTCGCCGTGCAGCCGGAAGACCGCCCGCTTCTTGACGAACTGGTTGCGTACTTCGGCAACGGCAACAGATCCGCCTACCTGCGCGCCACCCTGCGGATCATGAGGTCGGTCATGCTGGCCGACCAGCTGCGCGACCTGCAGGCCTACGGCCAGCAGCGCACCGCGGAACTTGGTATCGAACCCGGGGACGTCCCGGCGCGTGTCCAGGAGTTCCTGAAGACCAGCGCCGAACGCGACGGGAGATGAGCCCCGCCGAGCCGGTCCCGACTGCCGTCGTCTATGACGTCAACGTGCTGGTGACCGCCATCGCCAGCGGCAACAGCCCCTTCCGCTCCTGGCCCTCTCCGCCGCCTACCTCTGGCAACCCCTGCGCCGACTGCGTGGGGATCATCGTGGACGCCGCCGAGTTCGCCTTGTGGCTGTCACCGCACATCCTCAGCAACGTAGAACGGGTGCTGGAGGACTTGTTCAAGTGGGAACGGCCGCAGACCGACGCCTATCTGGCCGTCATCACAGAGGCAGCTGAGCATAGCGGGGGAGGGCTGCTGGCCGACGTGCCCCGTACCGTGCACGATTGCCCTGACTACGAGGACAACCTGGTCCTGGACCTAGCCGTCGAAGTCGGAGCCATGCTCATCGTGTCCAACGACACGGACCTGCTGTCAATGTCTCCCTGGCGCGGCACGCCGATCCTCACCCCCGCTGCCCTCACCGCCAAGGTCGATGCCATGCGGCGCCATGTGCGGCGAAGGCGCCGCTGAGGCAGCAATACGACACGGAATTTCCCCGCAGCAGCCGGGCAGTGCTCAGTACAAGTCCACTGCGCGAGAATCCCGGCCGTGGAGCAAAACGGGGAGCAAAAGGAGAGCAAACGAGCAGCGATATCGGGCTATGCCGGGCGACGTCCAGCGATTAAAGCTGCTGGTAGAGTCACATCCAGCCACATTGCGAAACAATAAAGATCTAAATGGCATGCCGGGCTGAACGGCAAGGCGATGACGATGGACACCCGTATCGATTACCTCAGCAACCCCCTGGCGCTGAAGCTGGTCGAGCACACCAACTCGGCATGGGCCATTCTGCATGATTCGGCCCTGCCGGCCACCACACAGGAGCTGGTGAAGATCCGGGCCAGCCAGATCAACGGTTGCGGCTTCTGCACCGACATGCACATCAAGGAAGCCCTGCACGCAGGGGAAAACCAGCCGCGGCTGAACCTGGTCGCGGTATGGCGGGAGGCCAGAGTCTTCACCGAGGCCGAACGGGCCGCGCTGGAACTCGCTCGAACCCCGGATCTCTTGCATGCCATCAGCAGGCAACACGTCCACCCGCGTCCATCGCCGCAGGTCACCGTCCCTGCGGGTGCGCCCAGGTCCGCCGGAGTCCGGGTACGTTGCGGTACTTTCGTGCTGTACAGCCCAGGGCCTCTCCCCCTCAGCTGAGCGAGTTCCGACGCCCGTTGCGCAACGCCCACCAGTAGCCGCTGGTGGCGCTGCCGCCCACCAGAGCGAGATCGCCCGTCACACAACGGATCTTAGCTTCTGTGAAAGGCTTGGACGGAGCCAGGGTGGATGACCAGCATCCCGTATAGAGACCTTGAGCAGCCCGTCTCAGGACGTTTAACATCTTGATTCTGCTATGCTCCAATACATGGAGATCACCGAAGAGACGCTCGATGTCATCCTCGGTGCGCTGGCGGAGCAACTGCGGTCGCTTGCAGACCAGGCGGAGATAGTGGTGATCGGGGGTTCTGCTCTCACCGCCCTTGGCCTGGTCAAACGAGCTACTAAGGACGTGGATCTCCTTGCAATCGCCGACAATGGCGAGCTCCGCCCAGCCGAGCCACTGCCGGAGGCGCTGCGGATAGCGCGGGATCGCGTCGCGCGCGACTTCGATCTGGACGAAAACTGGTTGAACGGCGGTCCGACGGACCTTCTAACGTGGGGTCTGCCAGGCGGATTCTTGACCCGGGTTGTGACGCGACACTACAGCCAAGCCCTTACTGTTCACTTCGCTGGGCGCCTGGACCAGATCCACTTCAAGCTCTATGCGATGGTTGATCAGGCTGGGGGGCGCCACGAAGCGGATCTCCGAGCGCTTCATCCAAGCGCGGAGGAACTCATCGCTGCAGCGCACTGGTCTGTGACTCAGGACCCATCGCCCGGTTACAGGATGGTGCTAAAGGAAGCTCTCAGTACCCTGGGCGTCGAAGATGCTGCTCTCGGAACTTAGGGACAGGGTCCGGCAGGGGTTCCTTGAGTTCGCCTGGCGCCAGTGGGCGCAGGTGGGTGTCTCGGCAAATGTCATCGGCTTCGACCGTTGGGCGATAGATCCCGAGGCCCTTATTCTCTTCACTATTGCGGTTGCCCAGCGCGATCCCCGCTTGTTCGACGAGGTACTGGACTGGCTTGCAGGTAACCGTCGGCTCCTGAGCATGCAGCGACTCCGGAACCTGGGTGCCCGGTTCCCGGTCGATACTCGCCTAGTTGACGCTGTCGTCGCGTGGGCAGGGGAATCGGCAGCTTCGAAATGGCCGGAAAGCCAGCGGAGACAAGGTCTGCTCCTTGAAGATATGCCAGTTTTTGACCCGGATGTCCTGGGTTTTATCGGCGAGCCGGACCCTGCCTTTGCGGAATATGGATACATCCGCCCTCGCGTTGTCCGGAGCGGTAAATCGAGAGAGCCAGACGTCAAAATCTCTGCGAATTTTGCATTTCAGCTCCGCCATCTTTTCGGTCCCGGCAGCCGCTCGGAAGTGATGAGAGTATTGCTTACGTTCCCGGACGGCCCGTTGGACGCGGCAAGAATCTCAGACGAAGCTGGATTCGCTAAAAGGAATGTTAACGATACCCTGGCCAGCTTCGTCGCTTCCAGGAGTGTGAAAGCCAGATGGTCGGGGAACGAGCGGCATTTTATCGCCTACCGGGACAAGTGGGCAACACTCCTTGAAGTCGGTCCCTCCGCCGAGTACATGCCCACATTCGTATCCTGGGTTCATTTGTTTCCGGCGTTTCTGGATATTAGAGCCTGGCTCGAGAAAGAAGCCGAGACTAATGATTCCGAGTACCTCATCTCCAGCCGAGCGCGCAATCTCATGGAGCGTGTGACTCACAACCTAGAGATGGCTGGCCTCGACGTCTCACCTAGAGGCCCAGCCCTTGGCGCCGCATACCTGTCGACCTTTGCGGACGCTGTCGAGTCCCTCCTTGCAAAGATGGGCGTCGAACAGTAGGACCGCGACTTGCTTTATTCCGGTTACCATGCTCAGCGTCATGGTTGTGCGTCTGGGCGCTGTCCCGACCGTCCGCTCGTGCCACCACGTCCGGGACCACCGATTGCGTGGGGGTTCCAAGACGGGGCGTAGGTTGCTGACCTGCGAGCCCGAGCTGGCGGGCGGCGTCGGCCACGGTGCGCAGCTCTCCTTCCGGCGGGTCGTCGCGCGCCGAAACCAGCGCGCACAGCGCAAGCAGGTCGCCGGGCGATGCGAGCGTCGCCGCCGCGCCGCCGCGGCCTGCGCTCTCATCAGTCCACGCCGCCGGGATCACCCGCTTGCTGCCATCGGGCAACACGACCAGCAGCTCCACCCGGCCACGCCGCCGCGACCGGCCCAGCACCTTCAGGCGCTGCCCCTCAAAGACATCCCGGTGACGGGTCACCATCACCTCGGCGCCGCCGCTCACCACGCGCCCCGGACCATCAGATCCCGGTGACCGGCCGCGTGCAGCACCGCATCGGCGACCAGGCCGGCATTGGCCGCGTCCAGGCCCGACACGGTACCGCCCAGATCCACCGGCACCCCGGCAGCAATGCTCGCAGCCAGCCGCAGGACCTGGCCCTCGCTGCTCGCGCACGGCAGCTCGCCTGCCTCCAGCGCGCCGGCCACCGCCTCGAAGTCGACCGCCGCCATCACCCGGCCACTGAAGGCTTCCCAGCCGAACTCCACGGCGACTTCCCGGAAATCGTCGCGGTACAGCCACAACCGGTGCCCGATCAGCAGCTCAACGGCCGCCTCCGCGGCGAACAGGCCCTTCGCCCACACACGAAGTGCGGCAGCGAGATCCTCGAAGTGGGTAGTGTGTCGGGTCATCCATGCACTGGGGCCGCGACCCCGTCCTGGAGAAACACTACGTACCCACCCGGTCCCAGCGGGCCCGCTCCGTGCTCACCTTCTTCGCCCAGGACACCGGAACCCACAACCTCGTCTACGGCAACGCCGACATCTCCAAGGCCAGCCAGGCACGCGAGGTCATCGCCTTCTGCGACCACTGGAAACAGGTCTCGGGAGCCGACCCGAAGATGCTGATCATGGACCAGAAAGTCACCACCCAGGAAGTCCTCGGCGAGCTCGACACCCGCGGCGTCAAGTTCATCACCCTCCGCATGCGGTCACCGTCGCTGAGGAAGCACATCAACGGCCTCGCCCCCGGCGACTTCACCACCATCACCCTGGACCGGCCCGGGCCGCACAACCGCCCCAAGGTGCACGAAGACCCCGCCGTCAAGCTCACCAGCTACCCCGGCACCGTCCGGCAGCTGGTCATCACCGGCCTAGGCCGCGAGCAGCCCACCGTCACCATCACCATCACCAACCAGATCAAGACCCGCGCGCTCGTGCAGCAGTACGCCCGCCGGATGACCATCGAACAGCGGCTCGCCGAGATCATCCGCGCGTTCTGCGCCGACGCGCTCTCCAGCACGGTCAACCTCAACGTAGACCTCGACGTCATGCTGGCCGTCCTCGCCCACGCCCTCACCGCCGCCATCCGCGCCCGGCTCCCCGGCTACGCCACCGCCACCCCCGACACCATCCAGCGACGCTTCCTGGAAACCCCCGGCCAGATCATCACCACCCCCGACGCCGTCACCGTCCGCCACGACCGCCGCGCTTTCTCACCCGTCCTCCGCCAAGCCGACCTCCCGCAAGCCACCCCGGTCCCCTGGTGGGATGGACGCCCCATCCGCTATGAAATCACCTGAGGTTGCGCCGAACCTCCTGCACGGAAATCCGCGCTAACTCGACTTTCGCAATTTGAGGCCTCTGGAAATTCCCCGTGGGTATGACCCGTATGGGTGCCGAGAACGGTGTCACTGCCGCTGACCTGGTCTTCGCTGTTGTGCGAGGGGCCCATGAAGTCAGGTATCTGGCTGCGCGGTCACGGCAGGCTCGAGCACTGTCAGTACTCGTGTCACTACGACTGGCCTACTTCGCGGTGCTCGGGGCGTTCGGCTGGCTTGCCCTGCTCGCCCGGTCCAACCGCGCCAGGACGCCGAGATCCTCATCCTGCGCCATGCGCTCACCGTGCTCCAGCGCGGGGTGAAGACACCGAAACTGTCCTGGGCCGACCGCGCGATCCTGTCCGCGCTGGCATGGATGCTGCCCAAGGACCATCTCCGCCACCTTCAGCTGATCGTCTCCCCACGCACCCTGCTGCGCTGGCACGCCAACCTGGTCAGGCAGCGCTGGGCGTACCCGCGCCGCACTCCGGGACGGCCACGCACCGCACAGCCCATACGGGCGCTGGTGCTGGAAATGGCGAAGGATAATCCGTCCTGGGGGTACCGGCGCATCCACGGCGAGCTGACCGGCCTGGAATACAAGCTCGCGCCGTCGACGGTCTGGCAGATCCTCAAGGACGCGGGCATCGACCCCGCACCCAGGGGGGCCGGCCAGACTTGGCGGGCGTTCCTGGCCAGCCAGGCCAAGACCATCCTCGCCACGGACTTCTTCCACATGGAAACCGTGTTTCTGCGCCGCCTGTACGTGCTGTTCTTCATCGAGCACGGTACCCGGCGCGTGCACCTGGCCGGGGTCACCGCCCATCCGGCCGGCGCGTGGGTGACCCAGCAAGCCCGTAACCTGCTCATGAGCCTCGAAGATCACGCTGATGACGTGAAGTTCTTGATCCGTGACCGGGACGCCAAGTTCACCGCGGCGTTCGATGCCGTGTTCACCGCGGCAGGCGTGCGGATCATCAAGACACCCGTGCGGGCGCCCCGGGCGAACGCGATCGCCGAGCGCTGGATCGCCAGCGCCCGCCGCGAGTGCCTGGACCGCATCCTGATCACCAGCAAACAACACCTGCGCCTGGTCCTGAGCGAGTACATCGATCACTACTTTACCGACCGTGGTTCGGAGTGTCCGTGTCGTTCCCCTGGGCCTGTGAGCTGGGCGTCCTAGACTCCTTTACCGACCTGGTCCGGGGCGTCGTCCATGTCCGG
>Ga0335077_10009776_pt1 | contig 11916 bp, 10 predicted proteins | sample Lox_Sample_31_FD_207151 | JGI IMG/M metagenome (GOLD analysis project Ga0335077, IMG submission 207151) | Soil microbial communities from Loxahatchee National Wildlife Refuge, Florida, United States - Lox_Sample_3.1 | ecosystem: Environmental > Terrestrial > Soil > Wetlands | place: USA...
TCTGACGCCCACCTTGGGTAATGTTGTCGAGCGTGTCAGCGAGGGCGTTCTTCGTCTTGCTGACAGATTCTTTCAACCGCTCCATCAGCGTGGGTTCGGGTTTGCCAAATAACGTGATCATGCCGTTTCCGCCGCGAATGAAAATTGTAACAGATGGCGCGAGAACAGACCGTAAATGGACCATTCGCAATTGAGGCAGTCTGATATTTCTGGCCTCCCTCGTGCGTAGTCGGAGCAAAGGAGGTACTCGTGAAAAAGCTGATTCTGTTGTTGGCTCTTTGTCTTTGGTCAAATGCGGTGTGGGCCGGTCCGGTTCAAGAACGCAATAAAGCCCTGGCTCGTCGCGTGTTCGATGAAGTCTTCAGCCAAGGCAAGTTTGAACTGGCAGATCAGTTGTATGCGCCGAGCTTCGTCAACCACGGCCTACATAGAGACGCAAACCTGAAAGAGGATCAGACCGCGATGCGCGGCTGGAGGCAGGTATTCCCAGACTTGAAAATAACCGTGTTGCAGGAGATTGCCGAGGGCGAACTGGTCAGTGTGCTGTGGAGTTTCACTGGCACGAATACAGGTGAAGGCAATGGCATTCCGGCCACAGGGAAGAAGGCGGAGGCGCGCGGCATCACGATCTGGCGAATTGCGAATGGAAAAATCACCGAAGAATGGAGCGAGTGGGATCAATTGGGACCAATGCAGCAGTTGGGCTTAATCCCGGTGGGCAAGAACTAGGAGACGCGGAGGTTAGACGTGCACTTCCACGGCCGACAAGCGGATCTTTCCGGTGCTGACGGCGGAGTCCAGCGCGTTGACCACGACTTGATCAAACTTTGAGCCTGTAAGTGCCTTGATCCGGCCGAGGGCGTAGTCAAGTTCCATCGCGGACTGGTAGGGTCGATTCGTGGTCATTGCGTCAAGCGTATCCGCGACCGCGATGATGCGCGCCATCAAGGGAATCTGCGCCCCACTCAAACCGTAAGGATATCCTCGTCCGTCCAGATGCTCGTGGTGCAGTTCGATGCCCGGGAGCATGTCTTTCAACTGCGAGACCGGACGCATGATGTTCGCGCCTTTGGTGGTGTGCGTCTTCATGATTTCGAACTCTTCGGGCGTCAGCGAGCCAGGCTTTTTCAGCACGCGATCATCGACACCAATCTTGCCCACGTCGTGCAGCAACGCGGAGATTTTCAGCTTGTCCAAGTCATCCGCGGGCATCTTTAATTCCTGCGCAATGATCGTCGAATACTTGGCCACGCGACCGGAATGGCCTCGCGTGTACGGATCCTTTTCGTCGATGGCTGCCGCAAGCATGCGGATTGAACCAATGAATAGTTCGCGGTTTTCCTCCGCGGCTTCTTTCAGCTTCTCGATGTACTCTTCGATGTCGCTGGCCATCAAGTTGAAGTTTTCGGCCAGCTCACTGATTTCTGCTGCGCCCTTTACCGGAGTGCGCTGATGGAACTCGCCTCGGCTGATCGCGCGAGTCGACGCGGCCAGGTTGCGGATCGGCCCGCTGATTCCGACCGCGAAGAAATACCCGAAAAGAACCGCAATCAAAACCACCACGCTCACGAACGCGAGAGCTTGCCGGTTCAGTTCCGGCACACCCGCGTCGGCGCGCGCTTCGCTTACACTGCGCTGCGCGATCACCGCCCAATTCACTTCGGGGAAGGTGCTGTACGTGCCGACGATTTCGACGGGTCGGCTGTTTTCTTTCTGGTTGAACCTCACAGTTTCCGTGTTGCGCAGCTCTTTCGGTAGCGATTTCACGATGCCGACTAGATGCGATTTCTCGCTCAAGTCTTCGCCCGGCACAAAGTGACGCGTATCGGGATGGGCCACGATATGTCCGAAGTGATCAACCACGAAGACCGTTCTTCCCCGCACGCTCGCGTCTTGCAGCCGGCGCAGGATGGGGTCGAGCGAGACCACGGCGGCCAGCATCCCCGTAAAATTGTTCTGTGAATCCGTTAGCGGTACCGCGATCACAAACGCGGGACGATTGTCCGGCGCCAGCGCCAGAGGATCGCTGCGAAACTTCACCGATTGTACGGAGCTGACGAAGGCGCGCTGCAGCGCCTTTGCGACAAACGGATCCTGCTCCGCGCGAAAATTTCCCTGCGAAGCGCTGGTACCTTTCCCATCCCGACCGACTGCGGTGAGATAAACGAACGTGTTGCGATTCGAGTCGACGAAGTTCTCGAGCAATCGCGTCACCTTCGGCTCGTTGGCCGGATCCGTGACATTGTCGATCAGACCGGTCAACGCCAGAATTTGACGCTGGCTGATGAGCTGTTGTGTGAGGTTCGATTCAAAAAACTGCACTTCCTGTGCAAGCGAACGCGTCAATTCCGTTTGCTGTACGCGCTCCATGTCCACCAGTTTGTCTTGCGAGAGCTCCAGCACTTGGCGGTGATACAGACCAATCGGCAGAGCGCTGACGAGCAGGAGCGCACCGAGCACGAGCCATAAAATGCGCACCCGGCCGGTGCGGAGGCGCGTCAACAGGGATGGGAGTGAGACCGCCATCGACTTTAATTTTAGAGGGAATCTGTGCGGTCACCCGGCTGGCCGGAAGGACAGGCGACGCGAAGTACTAACGGGACCAATGTACGAAGGCGCAAGGACTTAGCGCCGGCTGTCGAATTCTGCAACCGAGCCGTTAACCCGGTTTTCAGCAACACATCTGCCCACCACCCACGCGCCAATCGCGCTCATTCCTTCTTTAAAGGTCGCTCCATAATTGCCCGAATTGCATCCTGCGGCGAATTGCCAAGATGCAAAATACTGTGGACCTGTTCCGTGATCGGCAGTTCAATTCCATGATCCCACGCCAGTGCCAGCAATGCGGCCGTAGTGCCGACACCCTCGGCAACCATGTTCATCTCCGCAAGAATCTCCTGCAGCGCGCGGCCACGGCCGAGTTCGAACCCAACGTGACGATTCCGGCTCAGAGTTCCCGTGCACGTAAGCACCAGATCACCAAGGCCAGCGAGCCCGCTTAATGTTTCGAAATGGCCGCCGAGCGCCACGACCAGACGAGTCATCTCTGCCAGTCCTCGCGTAATCAGCGCTGCCAGAGTGTTGTGCCCAAGTCCCAGCCCCTGGCAGGCGCCTGCCGCGATGGCCATTACATTCTTCGCCGCCCCTGCCAGCTCTACGCCCAGAACATCTTCGTTGGTATACAGCCGGAAGGTTGGCCCAGCGAATTCCTCCTGAAGAAAGGCGGCCAGAGCTCGATCGCCTGACGCGAGCACAACCGCCGTGGGCTCGCCGCGCGCTGCTTCCAGCGCGAACGAAGGCCCCGACAGCACGGCGATACGAGGGACTGTTCTCAGCGAGAATACTTGCTCGATAACCTGGCTCATCCGCAGATGTGTGGCGGGTTCCAGACCTTTCGTCGCGCTCACGATCACACAATCCTGCGGCAGGTGTGGCCAAGCCAACGCGTAGACTTCGCGAGCATGCGCGGATGGCACTACACCAATCACGACGTGCGCGTCTCCCAGCACTTCGCGAATTTCCGAGGACGCCTGAATGCACGCCGGAAGGGTACAGCCCGCAAGGTATGTGGGATTCTCCCGGCGCTGACAGATTGCTTGGGCGATAGCGGGCTCGCGAACCCACAGCCGGATTTCGTGCCTTCGACGGCTTCGTGCGAGCACAATCGCCAGCCCCGTACCCCAGCTCCCTCCGCCCAGAATCGCGATTCGACTCACTCGCTGTCGCCTTTCGTCTTCCTCAGAGCGTATTTGGGCTCGGTTCCGTGCGTCAATCGGTCCAGGTTGCGGCGATGCTTGTAAAAGATCAACGCAGTCGCGAACAGTGTTCCGAGGCTGACACTCAGCGGCGGGGCGTGCCCCGGGGCCCACAAGAAATAAATCAACAGAGGCATCGCGGCGGCCGCTGCTAACGACGCCAGCGATACGAATTGCCAGAACGCAAACGCAAGAGCGAAGACCAAAAATGCCGCCATTGTTGCCACGGGCGACAACGCTAGAAATACTCCGAGTGCCGTGGCCACGCCCTTACCACCCTGGAACTTGAGCCACAAGGGAAAACAGTGCCCGAGAAGCGCCGCAACTCCGGCTGCGATCATAGCTGCAGCTTGGTGGCCGGTGACCCGGCCCGACACCCAGACCACAACAGCACCTTTTGCAGCATCGAGGATGAGCGTCACAACGCCCGCTAGTGGGCCGGCAACGCGCGATACGTTGGTCGCACCGATATTCCGGCTCCCGTGTTCCCTCACGTCCTTGCCGCCGAGAATCCTCGCGACCAGTAGGCCAAACGGAATCGAGCCCAGCAGATATGATCCGAGAACCAAGGCCGCGACGGTCATCGCTGTTGTGCCCATTAGAATCAGTTTGTCCCTGTAAACCGGAAGGTGTGCAGAATAGTGTACTCCGCGCCGGTCGGCCTGAGTTTGCTTTCGACCAGATGAAATTCCCCGGCCGTCATCGTGCCAAAGCTCCTGGCAGCGTTCTTCGCGATCTCCTCGGAGAGTCGCCGCGAAATATGGGGCGATTCGAAGCGTGCAAGCGTGAGATGTGGAGTAAATGGCCGGTTCTCCGGAGGAAATCCGAGCTTGTGCGCAGTATTGTCCACATCGGAAGCCAACGTTTTCAAATTACAAGACGCTTCTGTCCCTGCCCAAAATACGCGCGGTTTCTTTTCGTTGGGAAAAAAGCCCAAGCCGCGAAATTCCAGGCTCACTGTGTTCGCGTTGCGCACCGCGGCCAGCGCCCTCTCAATTGCTGCTTGCTTCGCCTCGTCCGTCTGGCCCAGGAACTTCAATGTTACGTGGAGGTTTTCTGCGCGGACCCACTTGATCTCCGGAGCAATTGCTCGAAGCTCTGGAAGGAATCGGGCCAATTCCCTGCGGATTTCGTCGGGAATTGTGATAGCGATAAAAAGGCGCACGATTTCGCCTAGCAGCTCTTCTTGCTGCTTTGTGTGGCCGGCGATTGATATAAAAAGTGCATGCGCACCATATCAAGTGCGATCTGGGACGCGTAGAAGCGAATGGCCTCGCGGTCTCCGGGTAGATGCACCAGCCGCTCCTTCGTTTCGCCGGAAGATGCCAGCGCGACATGCACCGCGCCGACCGGCTTTTCTTCGCTGCCTCCACTGGGGCCTGCGATTCCGGTTATGCCGATTCCAAGACCGCTGCGCACGCGTTTGCGAATCCCTTCCGCTAGCGCAATCGCCACTTCTGCGCTCACGGCACCTTTAGCTGCAATCAGCTCTGCGGGCACATCCGCCCAGGCGCTTTTCATTTCGTTGCTATAGCAGACTGCGCCTCCAAGAAAATAACTCGAACTGCCCGGGATACGTGTCAGGCGCTCCGCCACCAGCCCTCCGGTGCAGCTTTCCGCCGCTGCGATTGTGGATCGATTGTCAATCAGCAGCTTTGCCACCACTTCTTCCAGCGATTGCGCCGCGCGCGCAAAAATCCGGTCGCCAAGCGCAAGTTCTAAGCTTCGTGTCAGCTCTTCCAGCATGGTGTTCGATCGCGCTGCATCCTCGCTCCAGGTGCGCAGGTGAATCTGAATCTCTCCGGGCGCCGCTAGGATAGTCGTATGCACATCCTGGTAGCGCAAATAAATGTCCCGGATACGTTCTTCCACGTGAGACTCGCCGAGCCCCGTCACTCGCAGTTCGCGCGAATACATCCGCAAGCCAGACACTTGCCGTTCCAGGCGTGGCAGAACTTGCTCCTTGAACAGCGGCTTCAATTCGCGTGGTGGGCCCGGAAGCAGTGCAACCATTCGCCCTTTGTCCTCGAGCCACAGGCCGGGAGCAGTGCCGCGGGGATTCTCCAGTACCTCGGCGCCTTCGGGCACCATGGCCTGCCGCAAATTCAACGCCGGCATCTCGCGCTTGAAACTGCGAAATCGCGCCTCAATTTGCTTCACAACCATGTCATTTCGCTGCAAACGCCGTCCCAGTAGTTCCGCCACCGTTTCGCGTGTCAGGTCATCCTCGGTCGGACCCAACCCTCCGCTGGCGATGACCACGGGGACACGGTTCAGCGCGTCACGGAAGGCCTCCGCGAGCAATTCGCGGTCATCGCCGACGATGGTCTTCCGCAAAACCTCGATCCCCAATTTGTTTAATTCTTCCGTGATGAAAAGAGAATTGGTGTCGATGCGGTCGGGTGTGAGCAGCTCGGAACCCACCGCAATAATCTCTGCTTTCATGGCGAGTATTGTAACGCACAGAACAACCGCGGAATCGCTTTGCCCAATTAATCGGGTCTAGCCGATCAGCGGCTGGCCTTTCACGTTCCAATCCAACGTGAACAACGCACTGTTTGCGGCAAGGATCGCGCGTCCGCTTGCAAGGAGTGCGAGTCCCACCAGCGCAGGTCCGCTCAGCACATGGTCCGCGTGCCCTTGCGGAGTGATCTTGATGACACCCCGCCGCCCGCTGTGGGATGCAACAATGTACAGGTTCGCCTCATTGTCGAATGCCATCCCTTGCGGCCGGCCCAGCCCGCGATACAGAACATGGACTTCACCGCCCTGTGTAATGCGGTACACGCGGTCGAAACTCGACGTCGTGGGGCCGCTCACATACAACTCCCCGCTCGGATGAAACGCAAGGTGATACGCTGAGACCGACGGCTCCAATGTCGCAAATACGAAAATTTCACGGGAAGGGCTGATCTTGAAAATCGTTCCGCTACGGTCGCCGACGAACAGGTTGCCGGCATGATCAAATGCCAGTCCGGTCGCGATTCCCATCCCCTCGATCCACTGTTCGGACCGGCCGTCGCGACTGACCCGGTGGATCGTCCCATCGTTGCGGCAGGAAACGAACAGGTCACCTGTAGGGCCGATGGCGAGGCCAGTCGGGTTTACCAACGAAGTTACGAACGGTTTCACCGCAAAACTCGGACTGATTTTGTACACGCTGCCCCCGCGGCCCTGAGAATGTGACATAGATGTTTCCGCTGGAGTCAACCGCAGGATTTGAAACTGGGTGAAGGTTATCGGCAATCTGGTACGCAATTGCCACCGGGTGAGGATCGCTTTGGTTTTGTCCGCTCACCACCTGGATTGTGTTCCCGGAAGCCGCTTCCGGTACCCGCGCGATCAATCGCCGGTTGCTGGATAAGGTGAGCGAGGCTTCCGAGTCGCCAAAACGCACAACCGGGCGCCCGCCGTGGCGCGATGTGAACCCGCTTCCATAAATTGCGACTTCCCCACCAGGAATCGCCGCCATCGGCGCGATGCGCTCAATGCGCGGGATTCCATTCTTCTCACCTGTGGATCCAAAGCCCAATTTCATACAAATGAAAGTGTAACGCGAGACGCAAGCAAATGGCAGCGTATACGCCCGCCATCCAATCGTCCGCCATGATTCCCCATCCCCACGGCCATCTCTCCAGACGCCGGCAGGGAAACGGTTTAGCAATGTCGAAGATGCGGAACAACAGAAACCCGCTCAGCAGATACTTCCAGTTGAGCATGCTCATTCCGGTGTACAGAGCGAACATCTGCGCGTCTTGAATGTTGAGGAATGTGGAGGGCGCCCAGACCGGCGCAAGGCCCAGAATCAAAGCCAGGTGCACGCCCGAAACTTCGTCGATCACGACATGCTGGGGGTCTTTCACTCCTTCTATTTCTCCGACCTGTGTGCCGGCGCGCATGCCCAACCAGGCAAGCAGGAGCCAGACCGCCACCGATGGCACCAGCAGTATTAACATCCCGAACGTACTGGAAAGGAGCGGCGCGTCCTTCCCGATTCCGAGCATCCATCCTTTACCGAACACCACGAACCATGTGAACGGATGCGACACCACCGCGATGATCAAACCCACGAGCGAGCCCCACGTCCCTGGCGCAGGCTTCAGGTAACCGACTCCAAAAACGGTGGCAATCGCATATGCAAACCGAGTCTTTTCTGCTATCGGAGCGGTAACCACGTCAGTGGATGGTCTCATCGGGCTTTTGTATCCCCTGGCGAAGCGCGCGGCGATCCACTTCGGGAATTTCGTCCTCGTCGAAAATAGGTTCCGATACGACGTATCTTTCCGCGGCCCAGGCGCCGAGGTCGAGCAGTCGGCACCGTTCGGAGCAGAACGGAAAATCCGCATCGTTTTCGGAGTCAGTATCCTTCTTGCAGTTGGGACATTTGTGCTTCATACAGAGGAGTGTTTTACCACAGTGTGCCGCGCGGGCCCATACCGTTGAGCAAGAATCAGCCAAGTACGCGCAAGGCTGCTCCGGTTGAAATCCGGGTCAGCTTTTGCGCTTGCGCAGGCGACGCTGCCGGTTCTGGAGCCGGCCCATGCCGCATCACCGGACGCTTCTCGATCGAAACCACCCGGCCAATCAGATCGTACGCGTCGGTCTGTTCGATTTCCACGCTCGCCGTGTCACCGGGCGCCGCTACATCGCCCGTCGGGAGTTCAATATCGGTTAGATAGAGTTTTCCGTCGATATCAGGCGCCATTCCTTCAAGGCGTGCTTCCCAGACCAGCGGATTGTCCTTCGAAGGACCTTCAATGAGTGCGGTTTCGGTGCGGCCTCTGAACGCGCGCAGTTTCTCCCGTGAGATTTTCTTCTGCAAAGCCATCAGCCGGTCGCGTCGATCTTCAATGGCCTCGGGCTCGACTTTGTCCTCAAGTGAAAAACTGGCCGCGTTGTCGACGTCGGAATAAGCGAAAACTCCCATCCACTCGAGCTCCGCAGCGGCTACAAACTGATAAAGCTCTTCGAAATCGGCATTGGTTTCGCCGGGGAAGCCCACAATGAAGCTCGTGCGCAGCGCCACGCCCGGGATGGTATTCCGGACCCGTTCCAGTAATTTCAGGAAAGCATCGCCATTCGACCCGCGCTTCATCCGGGCAAGCACGTTTCGACTGGCGTGTTGCAGAGGCATATCCACGTATTTGGCGAGCCGCGGGTGAGTGGCAAGTGTGTCCAGCAATTTTTGCGTTACCCGATTCGGGTATGCATACAGGAAACGCACCCACAGAAGATCTTCGACCCCGGCCAGCCTCTCCAGCAACTGCGCCAGGCCGTCGCGCAAGCCCAGGTCTTCGCCATAAGACGTTGTGTCCTGGCCGATCAACGTCACTTCGCGCGTTCCGGCCGCGGCAAGGTTCTGCGCTTCGCGTATTACGGATTCGAACCGCCGGCTGCGAAATGCCCCGCGCAATTGCGGGATGATGCAAAACGAACACGGGTGATCGCAGCCCTCGGCGATTTTGATGTAGGCCTGATGTTTGGGCGTGGTGATAATCCGCGGCGTCAAATCGTGGTACAGAAATGAAGGCGGCTGCGCCGGAAGGACTTTCAGATCACCTTCCACCGCTTCCATGATGCGCTCCACTTCGCCCGTACCGACGACCGCATCGACCTCCGGCACCTGCTCCAGAATTTCGTTACGATAACGCTCAACGAGGCAACCCGCAACAATCAGCTTCTTTGCGGAACCGAACTTCTTGTGTTCCGCCATTTCCAGGATGGCGTCTACGGATTCTTTTTGTGCTGGCTCGATAAAACTGCACGTATTCACCACCAGGATTTCAGCTTCATTCGCCCGCGGCGTCAATTCATAGCCTTCGCGCGAGAGAATACCCATCATGACCTCGCTGTCGACAAGGTTCTTCGGGCATCCCAGAGAAATGAATCCGACCTTACGCATGTTGCGAATTGCGCCTCAACGCAATCTTTTTATTTTAGCACGCACTGCACTGCGGAAGTGGTCCGCATGAGCGCGCGTACATTTTCCCGGCTAAGTCAGCGAGAGCGAGGCGTACGGCGGACCTGCTCGAGTAGAGCCCGCAGTCGGAATGTATCGCAGGCAGTGCCACCGAAGCGTGCCTCGGCGTATAGGTCGGTAAACTCAGTTACCGCCGGACCTAAAGCCGGTTGCATGATCAGGCTCGCAGCGAATTCTTTAGGAGTCTCGCCCTCTCGCCGCCGAAAACCACGTTTTTCCAGGATTCTCAACAGCTCGCGGTACAACCGCGAGGCCATCTGCGGGTTCGCCCGCCCTTCCAGGGCCCCCGTGCGAAAAGAGAAACCGATCGAGTTAAGGAAAACGCGCAGCCAATGCATCCGCAGCACCAGCAACCCTGCCACAAGAAGAATAGGCACCACAAATCGCAGGGACGGATGCTGGACCTGCCACAGCGTCAGCCACCCCATCAATCGATCCTGAGCGCGCTGGAGTTTGCGGCGCCAAGCTTCTTTCCAGTCCGTGGAGAGCTGTCCGACGTTTCGCGCCAGCGTCGTTTGTCTCGCAAAATCGTAGTTGATCACCCATTCGTTCCAGGTGAGCTGGAACCAGTCGACATAGAGAGCCAGCCGTGACAGCAGGCCTGTCGGCCCATCGTTTGAAGGCGGAGTCGGATCAAACGTGACCCAACCCGTTCCGGGGAAGTACGCTTCCACCCAACTGTGCGCGTCGCTGGCGCGCACGATGTAATCACCGGCGACGTTGTTGTACTCACCCGGTAGAAACCCGTTCACCTCGCGCGAAGGGATTCCCAGCGTTCGAAGCATCACAGCCATCGACGACGCGAAATACTCGCAGTGCCCGGCCTTTGATTTGAACAAAAACTGCGCCAGCGGGTCCGCGCCGGCGTTTTGCGTCATGTTGAGCGAGTAGCTGAAGTTGCTGCGCAGGTAGTTTTCCATTGCCAGCGATTTTGCGTATGGGTTCCGCGCTGACGCGGTGATTCTCCTTGCGAAGTCGGGAATCCGGGGATCGAGATTCGACGGCAATTGTAGGTAAGCGTCACTAATCTCCCCGGGGTAGTCCGTTCCCGCATTATTCGCTTCGTCTGAGTGCACCATCGGCAGCATCGACACACCCTGATAGCGGATTTGGCCGGTATTCTTGATGGGGTTCAGAAAGATGGACTCGGTGGAATCCTTCGCCAGATAACTCCGGCGTACCGAGTCGGCATAGGTGTTGGCATCGCCAGAAAAATTGCCACGAACGCGTATCAAACGTGCCGGAGCGAACAGAGCGTCGCTGGCAATCGGCTCCAAAAGAATTACAAACTCTACGCGCTCGCCGGATCGCCCTCCGCGCCCTCGCCGATCGTCGAGGATTATCCAACCATCCGCGTCGGGTTGATACATCTGTCGGCCCTTTTCTTTTGTGGACCAACGTCGCCCGTCAAAGTGCGACAGCGCAATTCCACGCCAGCGCAGCATCGCATATTTTATCGGTGCCCCCGTCTGCACACGCATTACAACGCTAGTGTTTCTTTTGATTTCGCCGATGGCTCCCAACTCCACATCGTCGGTGAACCCGCTCATCAGGTTCAACTGCCCGCTGGCGTGAGCAAAATAGCCCGCGCTGAAACGTGGGAAAATGAAAAACAGCACGCTTCCGCAAACCATCGCGCCAATGGCTACGGTGAGCGCCGCCAACGACAGCGCACGATTGAAACGCCGCTCTCTCCTTGGGTCTGTATCGATTGGCGTGAACAGAGTTCCCGACGCGCCACGCCGTAGCTCCAACCCAACAAAGACCGCGACCGCAAATAAGAGAAAGATCAGGAAAAAGGCAAGGAACGATGTGTCCACCGTAAATACGGCGGAAGCCAGAACACAGGTGAAGGCGAGCATCGCCAGAAACAGCGCATCGCGATCGGTGGCTAAGCTGTAGAGTCGAATGATCGTCACGAACAGCAGAAAATGCACTGAGGCCAACATGGCGGCGAAGAGTGTGAGGTTGCCGGTGTCTGCAGCCAGCATGCGGGATACAAACAGAAGATCAATGGGAAACAGGAACAAGTAACCAACAACGAGGCGGGTGGCGAATTTTTGGGGCAGTTCGGGGGGATACTCCCTCCACCAGCGGTAGCCCTTGTACAGCACGAGCACCGGGGCGGCGACGCCGGTGACCAAGTCGAGTTTCCCAGTGCCCACCAGGGTCATGACCGCG
>Ga0335077_10009777_pt1 | contig 11915 bp, 7 predicted proteins | sample Lox_Sample_31_FD_207151 | JGI IMG/M metagenome (GOLD analysis project Ga0335077, IMG submission 207151) | Soil microbial communities from Loxahatchee National Wildlife Refuge, Florida, United States - Lox_Sample_3.1 | ecosystem: Environmental > Terrestrial > Soil > Wetlands | place: USA: Florida...
GATGAGTCCGCCGAAGACGGGCGCCATGCCCTGAAGCAGGATCATACGCAGGACGTCGATGCGGGCGGCGCCGAGCGCCATCCGGATTCCCATCTCGGCCGTGCGGCGATTCACGGCATAGCTGAGCACGCCGTAAGCGCCGATGGCGGCCAGCGAGAGCGCCGCAGCGGCGAAGATCAGAACGAGCATCATCTGGAAGCGGCGCTGCGCCACCGAGCGGGACATCACATCTTCCATGGTGCGTACTTGCGGGATGGTGACTTCGGCATCGATCTGCCAGATGGCCTTGCGGAGCTCGCCCACGATGGTGCGAGGGTCCATCGCGGTGCGCACCAGAAGCGACGCGCCGAGCCGGGTGCGGTCCCAGTAGGGATCGTAGAGCATGTTCACGGGCTCGTGGTCGAGGCTGGTTCCTCGCACGTCGGGCGTGACTCCGATCACTTCCATGACCCGGTTGCCATGCTTCAAACGGCGGCCGAGCGGATCGACATCGCCCCAGAGGCGCCTGGCCAGGCTGCTAGAGATGATCACCGCGTTGCGGTTGCGGTCCTGCTCGGTGAAGTCGCGGCCTTCGCGCAACGGAATGTTCAGGGTGCGGAAGTAACCCGGGCTGATGAAGCGCACGTTGGTCGAAGGGAGCTCCGCGAACGGGCGCGTATCGTTCTCCGTGCCGATGATATCGATCCACGTTTCGCCGGTCAGCGGCAATGCCGAGACGATCGAGGCGCTCTGCACGCCTGGAACACCCGACGACTTCTCCAGCAGCAGCCGGTAGAAGGCAGCACGCGCCGGCACGTCGGGGTACTTGGTGGAGAGCAGCGAGACGTTGAGGGCGAGCACGCGGTCTACGTTGAACCCGCGATCGATGTTCATCAGGCGGAGGAAGCTGGCCATCAGGAGGCCGGCGGTCACTAGCAGCGCGGCGCTCAGACCGACCTCGAGACCGACCAGCAGGTTGCGGACGCGCAGGCCTCGCCGGCTCTCGGTGGCGCCGCGGCTGCCGGATTTCAGGGTTTCGAATGGCGCCTGCCGCGCGAGCCGGAGCGCCGGCAGCACGCCAAAGATCAAGCCGGTGAGCAGCGAGACGGCGACCGCGAAACCGAGCACGCGTGCATCGAGGGTGGCTTCCGAGACGCGCGGAAGATCGGCGGGCGCGGCGCCAACCAGCGCCTTCACTCCAGCCCAGGCGAGGGCGATACCGAGCGCTCCGCCGGCGGAAGCCAGGACCGTACTTTCCAGCAGCGATTGCCAGACGAGCCGGGCGCGGCCGGCGCCGAGCGCGGTGCGGATGGCTGTGTCGCGGGCGCGGCCCACCACGCGGGCCAGGGAGAGATTCGCCAGGTTGACGCACAGAACGAGAAGGACCGCGCCGACCGCGCACATGATCAGGATCAGGCCGCGGCGCGAGTCGCCGACCAGGCGGTCCTGTAAAGGCGTCAGGGAGGCACGAACCTCCTCCGGCCATTTGCGCGTCAGGTCCGCCTGCACCAAGTTCAACTCGGCCTGCGCGCGGGCCACCGGAACTCCCGGGCGAAGGCGCGCCACGGGCCAGTAGTTGAGGTCGCCGAAGCTGACCACCAGGTCGTCGGGCTTGTAGCCGATGGGCTTGAATAGCTCCGCGTCGCGGGGGCCGCCGGTGAAGAGGACCTCCGTTGCCGAGGGGTACTGAAAATGAGCCGGGAGGACGCCGGCGACTGTGCAGGGCGTACCTTCGACCAGGATCTTGCTGCCGGCGATGTTCGGATCGGCATGGTAGCGGCGGCGCCAGAGCGAATCGGTCATCAGGACCACGTCGTGGCCCGCGGTATCCTCGTCATCGGTGAACAGGCGCCCCTGCTGCGGGACGACGCCGAGAACGCGAAACATGCCCGCGGATGCCATTCCTCCCCGCACCTGCTCCGGCGGCCCGCCGCCGGTCAGATTGAAGGAGGCCGAACGCCACATGCCCGAATCCTCGAAACTGGTGATCTGCTTGCGCCACTCGTAGAACAGCGCGATGTTGACCGGCAGCGCGGGATACGACTTGAGCAGTCGCGGCGCCACGAGAGTGACAGCCATCAGGCGATGGGGAGCCGGGTACCCCGGCGGGCGCAGGAGCACGCCGTTGACCAGGGAGAAGATCGCAGTATTGGCGCCGATTCCTACGGCTAGCGACAGGACCACCATCAGAGCGAAGGCGCGGTCACGCAGAAGGCTCCGGATTGCGTAGCGCATCATAAGCTCATACGAAAGCCACGTGAATGAGTTCGCAAATTTTAGAGGTCGGAACCCGGAAAGGTCCTGCAGCCTGGAAGAGGCGTGCCAGCCACTCGGGACCGTGTTTCACTCGTACCTGAGCGCGACCATGGGGTCCACCTTGTCGCGCGACGCGCTGGAATGTAGCACGCCAGCAGTGCCACTGCGGTGAGAAGGACCGCTACCTCTACGATCGTCAGCGGGTCGCGCTCGCCGACGCCAAACAGGAGGTTAGCCAAATAACCGGGTGAGTCCGAGTGCACCACCGAAGCCGAGTGCGAGGCCGATTCCGGCCAGCAGCATAGACTGCAGGCGGTTGGACGCAGTGGACTCCGCCTTGATCTGGTCGATGGTCTTTACTTCGGTGAGCGTTTGGTCCTTGTTGATCTCGTGCACGGCTTTGCCGAGAGCTTGTTTGAGCCCGGAGGGGTCCATGGCCGTACGGACCACCAGCGACTGAAAAAACACCGGACTCTGCTGGTTGGATACGTAGATTCCGGGATTGTCTCCCTTGCCGCCCAGGTTGTCTACTTTTTCGTCCGCGATCACGCCTACCACTTCCCAGGGGAGCCGCTGTACCGCATCCACACCGATCGCATCCGGCAACTGAGGCCCGACCTGGTGATCGCACAGGAGCACTGCGAGGTCTGCGCTGTCACTCCGGGCGACGTGGCGCGCAGCGGCTGCGACCTCAGAGGGGCGCGCGTGCTGTCGCTGAGCGCGGGATCGCTCGAGGGTATTTTCGAGAGCATTCAACAGGTGGCCGGCGCACTGGGACGCGAGCGGGAAGGCCGCGACGTGGTCCGGCGCGAGCGCGCCAGACTCGACGCCGTCCGCGCGCGGTGCGCGGGCCGGAGGCGGCCATCGCTGGTGATGCTCGAGTGGACCGATCCCATTTTCGCCATGGCCAACTGGGGGCCGGAACTGGTCGAGATCGCGAACGGCGAAGTGCGGCTGGGGAAGCAAGGTCGGCACTCATCGGCGATCCCGGGAGAGTGGGTTGCCGAGGCCGATCCCGAATACCTCATCGTGGCCCCCTGCGGACTTCCGCTCGCTCGCGCCGAACGGGAACGGCCGGTGTTGGAGGCCTATCCATGGTGGAGCGGGCTGCGCGCAGTGCGCGAGGGCAACGTGGTTTTCGCGGACGGCAACCTGTTCTTCAACCGCTCGGGCATGACGGTCGCGCAGACGGCGGAGATCCTCGCCGAGATCCTGCACGGCGTGACTTTCGGCGATGCCGCGGAAGGCCGTTGCTGGCGCCGGTACGCGCGAAGCTCAAAAATACACCTTCAAACCTAGCTGCACCTGGCGGGGCGAGTTGGCCTGGCTGGTGACCTTGCCGAATGCGGACGAACCGACGGTCACGTTCGGGCCGCTGAATTGCGGATGGTTCAGCGCGTTGAACGCCTCGGCGCGAAACTCGACCAGGCTGCCTTCGCGGACGGGCAGCGCAAACTGCTTGAAGAGCGACATGGCAGCGGTCGAAGTGCCGGGCACGCGGGCAGTCGCGATCTCCCTCGGGGCATTGCCGACGGTGAACGGAGCCGGCGTGACAGCGTTCTGCGGATTGTCGAAGTACTGGTTCAGCCAGTTGGAGCCGTTGTTGCGGGTCAACGGGCCGATCAGGCTCGGCCGCTGTCCGCCGTAGGTGGGCAAAGCTTGCGAGGTGCTCAATCCGAGGGCGATCGGCATGCCGTCGTCGAAGCGCCAGAGCCCGTTTGTCTGCCACCCGCCAAGAAACGCGTCCACGCCTTTGTTCCAGTTATTGCCGAACTGCTTTCCCCTGCCGAAGGGCAACTGGTAAACATACGAAAACTGGAGCACGTGCGGGATATCGTATTGCGACACCGACCGCTCCAGGTAACGCTTGTTGGGATCCTGGAGACTGGTGGCGCCGCCGAGCCACGTGGTGCAACTGCACGCCACCGAAGAGTTATCCATGGACTTGGAGAATACGTAAGTTCCCAAAACCTGGAGTCCCCTGGAGAAACGCTTCTCCACGCGGATCTGAAGAGCGTGGTAAATCGAGTTGGCCATGGGCGGATCCGGTCCGCTGAAGCCGGAGAACTGCGGGTAGGGTTTGAGAAGCTGGTTGTAACTCACGGTGGGACTGGAGAGGCTGCTCGCCGGGTTGGTTATGATCCCGTAGAAGGGGTTGGCTACCTTGGTATTCAACTGCGTGATCTGGCTGGAATCGGCGGTCTCGACCCAGGCACCGAGATAGTTCAGGCTGCCGGCGCCGCCGAAGTACAGATGCGTTCCCTTGGTGCCGAGATAGTTCACGTCCACGAGGATATTGCCCGGAACCTCGCGCTGGACGCCGAAGTTCCAGGTCTGCATGTAGGGTGTGTTGTTCCAGTACTTGATGGGACCGCTGATGCCGAGACCGATGCCGGTAAGAAGTCCTTGGCTGCTGCCGGGAGGCAGTTGGATTCCCTGCGGGAACGGATTCGAGAGGCGGCCCCAAGGCGTGGCGCCATCGTTCTGATAGGTCAGCAGCAATGGCGTTGTCCAGTTGAAGCCGGTGAAGCCGCCGCCGCCGGTGCCCGACGCGGCACCTTTGATGGAATCATAGAAGATGCCATAGCCCGACCGAATCACGGTCTTATTCCCGATACGGTAAGCAATGCCGACACGCGGGCCGAAGTTAGCCGTGTTTGTATCGTAGGGCGCCCGGTCGCCGTCGCTGGCGAAGATCAGGCCACCCTTGAGGTTCGTAAGCCCGGGCACCTGAAGCGGCGATGCCACATTGGGATCGATCCAGCTCATGCGGTTGAACCGCTCAGTGCGCGGAACGGTAAGTTCATAGCGGAGGCCAAGGTTGATGGTAAGCCGGGTTGTGGGCCGCCAGTTGTCCTGGAAATACCAGGCGTGAGCGAAGTTCTGGGTGGTCACGGCGACATCGACGCCGTATCCGTTTCCGCCCTGCGGGAAACCAACCAGGAGCGACGCCAGCGCGTCACCTCCGGAGCTGCCCGAGGGAGTCTGCGAGGTGCCGGTCTGCGTGTAACTGAAGTTTCCTTCGGGATTGCCCACCTGCAGAAAACTGATGCGGTGCATGCGAAGCTCGTATCCGAACTTGAACTCGTGCCGGCCGCGGATCTTGTCCATGCTGGCGTTGAGATTGTGAGTATCCAACGGATACTGGAGGATCGAGTAAGTCTGGGAGCCGAGGTTCTGGCTACTAACGGACTGATAGCCATTGCCGAGCTGGATGTTGGGTGTGGCGATGTAGCCGGAGGTCACCATGTACGGAGGCAGACCGAGGGTGGTCACAGGATTGAAGTCCTTGAAATCCTGCGCAACGCCGTGGGTGTAGCTGAAACTGCGCACATAGCCGTAGGAAAGGCTGAGGACCAGGGTCGGGCTGAACGTGTGGTTGAAGTTGATCGCGGCAGACCAGGCGTGGCTGTCGTTGGGACCCTGGGTACAGGGATCGGCGACGTTGCCGAAGCAATTCACGCCTTCGCTCGTGCCCACCGAGTGCGACAGGCGTCCGGACAACTGGCTGGCGTCGCTGAGGCGGTGGTCGATCTTGACATCGAAGCGATCGTCGTTGCTGCTGCTGCCGTTGGCCCCGATCCAGTTGTTCAGATAGTTATAGGACGCGGTTCCGACGCCGAGATTCGGCAGCGGGAAGTACTGCATCATCTTGAGTGCCACGGGGTCGATGAGGTTGCCGGCTTTCAGAGGGAGCTCGTACGGCGTGCCGGCCAGTTTCGGATTGCCGGGACTCACATAAGTGGCCAGATTGTTAAACGGGACGTAGGCGCTGCGCACGGCGCCGCCGGCGCTGGCGCTGTAAGTACTGCTGTAAGGATCCCAGATCTGGCCGGATGCCACGGAACACCGGCCGGCGGAGTCGAAGCTGCCGCCGGAGCGCGCGCAGACTTCGCCGAAGTCTCCCTGGCGCTCGGCCGGGCTGGGCACGCCGGATCGCGCGGTACCCTGGCTGCGGGTTCGTGTGCCCTGGTAGTCGACGAAGAAGAACGTTCTGTCCTTGCGGACCGGACCGCCGAACGTGCCGCCGAACTGGTTCTGCTTACGCGGCGAGATTCCGACGCCCGCAAGGTTATTGAACCAGTTATTCGCATTCAACGCCGAGTTCTGAAGAAACTCGTAGAGGCTGCCGTGATACTGGTTGGTGCCGGAACGGGTCACTACATTGATAACTGTGTTGCCGCCGAAACCAATTTCGGCAGTGTAAGTATTCTGCTGGACATTGAATTCCTGCACCGCATCCACGGGAGGCGTGTAGAGCGCCGTGGTAATGCCGCTGTTGTTCTCCTGGTTGGTCTGGCTGGCACCATCCATAACGATGTCGGCCTCGGAATTGCGGCCGCCATTGGAGATGAAATTCACCGAACCCGCGTTCAGGCCGAAGGAACCTCCGGCCGCCTGTGTGATGCCGGGGGCCATGAGGGCCAGGTTGAAGACCGACCGGCTGGTGAGGGGCAGGTCGTTGATGAACTTGCGGTTGATGATTTGTCCGGTGGACGCGTCCTGCGTCTGGAGCAGGGCGCCTACTTCGACCACGCTGACGGATTCGGCCGTCCCCTGCAACTCGAAATGGGCGTCGGCTTGAGCGTTCTGGCCGACCGTCAGGATAATACCTGATTGCTGGTACGGACGCATTCCCGGGGCAATGATGGTGAGACTGTATCTGCCGGGCGGTAAGTTGCGCAGAATGTACCTGCCTTCGGAGTCGGTGGCGGCGGCGTATTTGAAGCCCTTGTCTTCGTCGGCCAGAACCACCTGGGCGTTGGGGACTACAGCATCAGATGGATCGGTCGCGACGCCAGTAAGTGAGCTTCCGTACGCTTGACCGCGGGCGGAGGATGGGAAGTAAATGGCTGATCCGAGAACCAGCAGAAAAGGCAGCAGGGCAGCACGCGACATGGTGAGGTCCCCTTCCCTTTTAGTAGGTCGGTATAACTCTAGGCCGATCGTACCGCTGTGTCAAGCTATTGGACGGAATTCAGATACACGAGCAGATCGGCGAGTTCCGCGGGGCTGCGGAACTGCGGCCAACCGATGCCCGCCTGTTTCATGCGGTTGAGCATTTGCGGACCGTGGTGCCACAAAGCGGAAATGATGGTCACTTCCGAATACTTTCGCGCCTGTCCCGGCAACTGCGGCGCGCCATGGGTACCGCCGGCGTGGCAACTGGCGCACTTACGCTCGGTGAAGATCTGCTTGCCGTGAGCGACGTCGCCGCCGGGATAGACGAACTGTCGCATCCAGAGGAAGCTCAGAAGCTGGCGCATCTCGTCCTGGGTAAGGAACGGCGGCGGCTGAATCATGCGCGGCGAGTGATTCCACATATCGACCGCGATATCGGTGAGCGTCATATTGCGCAGGCGGTTTTCCAGGGCGAGCGAGCCTTTGTGGCAGCCGGCGCAGCCCTTGGCGACAAAGATGCTCTCTCCGCCGGAGCCAGAGGTGTTGGAGAAATGCGCGGCGAGGTGGCCGGCTTCGGGAGCGGATCGCAGCCATGCCAGGATATCGTTCAGCTCATCGGTGGTCAGCGCCTGCCACTCGATGTGCCGCCGCTCGAAGGCCTGGCGCATACGGAAGCTGTGATTCCACATCTGCTGGACCAGTTGGATGGGGTCGGCAAGCGACTCCCACCTGGCAACCGGCGGGGCGGACTCGGCGCGCGAATCGCCGATGCCGTGGCACAGGCTGCACTTGTGCGTCTCGAAGGCGGTTTTGCCGCGGGCCGCATCGCCCGCCTTATCGAAGAAACGCGCGGAGTAGAAGAACGCGAAGAGATCGGCGGCACCCTCGGGCGTCAGCTTCGGCTGCGCGATGCCCGCGCCTTCAATGGCGGCCCACATGACCGGCGCATGATTCCACATGGTGCTGGCGAGCTGCGCAGGGCTGTAGTTGCGATTTACGGAGCGGCCGAGGTCCAGCCCGATTTTGCCTCCGCGTCCGTTCACGGCGTGGCACCGGATGCACTGCTCGCTCTCGAAGAGACGTGCGCCGCGCGTCGAGTCGCCAGGAATGACGGGGAGCTCGGCGGCTCCAAGCACCAGCGCCGTCAAGAGGGCAGCGAGGCAGCTCGCGCGTTTCATCTTGGCTCGGACCCCACACGAAGCACGTTGCCGTCGGGATCCTGCACGCGAAACTCGAGCGCCCACGAATAGTTGGTCAGGCCCTCGACGATTTTCACTCCGCGCGCCTGCCATTCGTCGTGGAGCTTCTCCGCGTCTTCGACGCCGATCCACACCCAGGCCGCCCCTCTTCCCTGGGCGCCGCGGCATAGATAGATGGCGGCGCTGTCACGCGACACGCTGGTGAAGTCGTCGGTCCCCCAATCCACGTTTTGGAATCCCAACTGGCCCACGTAGAACCGCAATGCGGCCTGCATATTCTCGACCCGGAGTATGGCCTGACTGCGTTCAAACCGGACGCGTCCCCGTTCCGATTCCGGCATGCTTCCTCCTGGCTTGAATCTTACCGCGAAAGGCTGAAGATTTTAGAATTGTTGCATGGCGCCGGCTCGCGCGTTCTTTCGCTTCTATGCCGAGCTGAACGATCATCTCGCGGCAGATCAGCGCTACCTGACGATCGAAAAGCAATTCTTCGCGCCCTCTTCGGTGAAGGCGATGATCGAGGGCTTCGGGGTGCCGCATACCGAGATCGAGCTGGTTCTGGTGAACGGCGAATCCTCGGACTTCTCGCGGCTGGTGCAGAACGGCGACCGGATCGCGGTGTATCCGGTGTTCGAGGCCCTCGACATCACACCCGAGCTGAGGGTGCGGCCGGAGCCGCTGCGCGAGACCAGGTTCATACTGGATGTCCACCTCGGCCGACTGGCCGCGTATCTGCGCATGCTCGGCTTCGACACGGTATACCGCAATTGCGCGTCCGATCCTGAGCTCGCCCGCGCATCAGCCGAAGAGAGGCGCATTCTGCTCACGCGCGACCGCGGCCTGCTGATGCAATCGGCGGTCACTCACGGTTACTGGCTGCGCGAAACCGACAGCCGCCGGCAGACCGAGGAGGTGATGCGCCGGTTCGACCTGGCGCGCTCCATCCGGCCGTTCACGCGCTGCATGGCTTGTAACGGCCCGCTGCGCCCGGCGGCGAAGGCGGAGATCCGCGAGCGGATTCCAGCGAGCGTGGCGGACGCGCACGAAGCGTTCCGCTACTGCGCACAGTGCGGGCGCGTCTATTGGGAAGGGTCGCATCACCGGCGCATGAGCGCGTGGATCGCGGCCTTAAGAAATCACTCTACGTAGTCTCACAAGACCACCTTCTTCCAGCGGCCGCGGCGGAACAGGAAGATCGCCACCACCGCCAGAACGCTTTCTGCGCCGCAGATTCCGAGATAGACGCCGCGGGGGCCAAGGCCGGCGCGGTTGGCCAGGTACCACGCTGTGGGAAGCTGTAGCATCCAGTAGCAGAACAGGTTGATCCAGGTGGGCGTGGTGGTATCTCCGGCGCCGTTGAAGGCCTGCTCCATGATCATGCCCCAGGCATAGAAGGGATACCCGAGGCTCACATATTGCAGGCAGGTCACGGCAATCGGTATGACCGACGCTTCGGGGCGAAACAGACCGACGAGCGGACGTGCAGCCGTGAAGAACACGATGCCGACGGCGGTGAGGAAGGTCATATTGTAGAGGCCTGCGAGCCAGACGGCGCGCTCGCTGCGGTCGGGGCGCCTGGCGCCCAGGTTCTGGCCGACGAGGGTCGCGGCGGCGGAACAGATGCCCCAGCTCGGCATGAGCGCGAACAGGATGATGCGGATGGCCAGGGAATAGCCCGCTACCGCGGCCGCACCGAATGCGGCATTGAAGCGTGCCAGCGTCAACCAGCTTGCGGTGGCGATGAAGTACTGCACCATGGCGGTTCGCGCCACTTTCAGAAGCTGGCGAAGCACCGGCCCATCGATACGGAGGTGGCGGCGCGCCACCGTGATGCGCGAGGCGCCGCCGAACAGCACCCAGAGCTGATAGAGGACCCCGACGGTACGGCCGGTAGTGGTGGCGACGGCGGCGCCGGTCACCCCGAGCCTGGGAAACGGTCCCAGTCCGAAGATGAAGCAAGGGTCGAGCGCAAGGTTGATCAGGTTGGCCATCCAGAGCGTTCGCATGGCGATGGCCGCGTCGCCCGCGCCGCGGAAGATGCCGTTAATCAGGAAGATCATCACGATGGCGAAGTTGCCGCCGAGAACGATGCGGGTGTACGAGGTGCCGATACGGATGGTGCCGGGCTCGGCGTGCATCCACACGAGCAGTTGGGGCGCGGCGAGCGCCCCCACGATGCCGAGCACGACCGTGACTACGATTCCGCCGGCAATTCCCTGTACCGCCGCGAGGCTTGCGCCTTCCGGGTCCTTCTCGCCGATGCGGCGCGCCACGGTCGCGGATGCCGCGGTGGCGAGGCCCATGGCGATGGCGAAGACGAGCACGATGAGGGCCTCGGTAAGTCCGACGGCGGACATGGCGTCCGGACCGAGGCTGGCCACCCAGAATGCATCGACCACGCCGAACAGGGATTCCATGGACATTTCGAGAATGGTGGGGATCGCAAGCAGGGCGATTCCCCGGCTCAGGCTGCCCTGGGTAAAATCCTGTTCGGTTCCGGCCAGCGCTTCGCGCAGGAAGCGCCACTTGCTTTGCGAGGGTGCTTCGGCGGCTTGCATAAGAACCTCTGACGAGAATGCGTCTCGCGGCGTCTGACGGGTGAATAAAATGCGCTACCGAGGGATTCGGGAGCACGGGTCCGTTGCGGGGATCGAGCCAATCTGTCGCGAAAACCGTCGTGGGCGAGTTCGCCCTTCAACGAGTTCCGCTAGCGATCGGCGACGATAATGCGGACCGGGCTAAACATGAGAGTACCTACTGGGAGGGAGTATACCACACGCGCAAGGCAGAGTTTTGCGTTCAGAATGCCCGCCGGTGATGAGACGCGCACCACGGTTGCGGGTGATGTAGTTATAGACCCATTCGGTCAGCACGAGCAGCCGGTTATCGAACTCCACGAGGTACATGAGGTGGACAAAGACCCAGGTGAACCACGCAAAGAAACCGGCAAGGTGGAGAAAGCCAAAATCCGCCACGGCCTTGTTCCGGCCGATGGTTGCGAGATTGCCTTTGTTGAAGTAGCGGAAGGGCCGGTTCCCCTTGCGGCCGGCGGCGCGATCGCGAATCAGGCGCGCGACGTGGCGGCCCTGCTGCATGGCGACCGGGGCGACGCCGGGGAGGGGCTTGCCATCCTGGACAAAGCTCGCCAGGTCGCCGATGACGTGGATTTCGGGGTAGCCGGGGATGCCGAGGTCGGGCCCTACGATCACCCGTCCGGCCTTGTCGATGGCGGCGCCGGCACGTTCGGCGAGCACTTTGCCGAGGCGCGAGGCGCGCACCCCCGCGGCCCACAGGACGGTCCGGGCAGCGATGTGCTGGTCTTTGCCGTCGAGGTGTACGGCGACTCCGTCGGGGTCCACGTTGGTCACCCGGGCGGACGTACGCACGCGAACGCCGAGTTGAATCAACTGGCGCTCGGCTTTTTCAGAGAGATCGGGCGGAAACACGGGCAGAACGCGCGACTCGCCTTCGATCAGAAGGATCTGCGATTCGCGGGGATTGATGCGCCGGAAATCGTGGCGCAGGGTGTCATTGGCGATCTCGCTGAGCGCGCCGGCGAGCTCGACGCCGGTCGGCCCG
>Ga0335077_10009779_pt1 | contig 11915 bp, 10 predicted proteins | sample Lox_Sample_31_FD_207151 | JGI IMG/M metagenome (GOLD analysis project Ga0335077, IMG submission 207151) | Soil microbial communities from Loxahatchee National Wildlife Refuge, Florida, United States - Lox_Sample_3.1 | ecosystem: Environmental > Terrestrial > Soil > Wetlands | place: USA...
CTTCGAGGCGCGCGCCGTCGTGCCCACCACGCTGGGCTTCACCAGCGCGATGCCGAGCGCCGGAAGCGCGAGCACGAAGGTCGCCAGCGCCAGCAGTGGTACGGCGTTGCGCAGCGGCATCATCCACGGTGCACCCAGCGAACCCAGCAGGAAATAGGCGCAACTCAGGATGAGATAAGCCAGCGACAGCGCGCGGCGGAAGCCCATGCGATCGGCTACCGCGCCGCCGAAGACGGCGAGGAACCACACCAGTCCGCCGAAGAATCCGGTTAGCGTGGTGGCCTGCTCGGTGGGAAGCGAGAGCGTCTCGTGCAAATAACGCGCCAGCGACGCGAAAGCCGCATAGTACGACAGCCGCTCGAACAACTCGCTGAGGTTCGCCACCCAAAAGGGCGCCTCGAAGCCGGTACGAATGTCGTGCCAGCGCTGCGCCAGAGTCGGGCTGGTTGTCAGTTGTCGGTTGTCAGTTGTCGGTGGCATGACAAGCAGTCAGCAATCAGCAGCCGGTACTCCGTAGCGCTTTACTCAGCTTGGCCTGCACGTGAACGGCGGACAACCCCGTCACCCGAACCGTTTTATTCCGGCTGCTATGCCCGGCGGCTATCGTAACTGACGAGCGCGGCACATTCAAAAGTTCGGCGAAGAAATCGATGCATGCCTCGTTGGCGCGGCCTTCGACTGGCGGAGCCCTCAGCGCCAGCTTCAGCGCGTCGCCCAACTCGCCCGTTATTGCATTCCGTTTCGCGCGCGGCTGCACTCTCACTCGAAAGCGAATGCCGCCGGCTGCCTCGCAAATGTCTACCATGCGTCAAAATGCCCCATCACGCCGTAGTAGAATACCGCGCATGCCGCTTAGACAATTGATTCAGGAACGGGTTTTCGGCAAAAAACCCAAGCCGGCAGCGGCGCCCGCGCCTCCTGCGTCGGACTTCGACCCGGCAACGCTGCCTTGGATCGATGACCCGCGCTCGGATGTCGAGGCCTATGTCATGGGCGTCGACAGCGGCACTCTTGGCTACGACCTCAGCGAAAAGTTGCTGCAGTGGAAGAACTACGGCTTCACCACTTTCGAACAGGCGGTCAGCCATGACCTGATTGACGCCTATCTTGCCGACATCGAAGAGTTCAAGGACCGGCATCAGGAATTTTCCACGATGATCACTTCGGCGGCGCATGGCAACACCCGCGCCAAAGACGTCGAGCGCAGCGAGCTTGACGGATTCCAAATCCGCTTCTGCGACCTGCACAACAACGCCATCACCGCGAAGAAGCTGGGACTGAATCCGAAGATCGTGAGCTTCCTGAACCATGTCTTCCGCGACCAGGTGGTAATGATGCAGACGCTGACGTTCTGGCGCTCCAGCGAGCAGGACGTGCATCAGGACTACGCCTTCGTGGTCGCCGGCATCCCCAGCCATCTCGCCGCCTGCTGGATCGCGCTGGAGGATGTGCATCCCGATGCCGGGCCTCTGATGTACTATCCCGGCTCGCATCGCATCCCGAAATTCAACTTCGGCAACGGGTTGTTCCTGACGGAGGATTCGCCGTATCGCGAGCCACAATTCATCGCGCACATCCAGGAACAGTGCCGCGCCCGTGGCCTGAAGGAAGTGACATTCCTGCCCAGGAAGGGAGACATGTTCGTGTGGCATGCCGCCCTGGCGCATGCCGGCACACCTATTCGCGATCGCGCCCGCACGCGCAAGAGCCTGGTCTGTCATTATTCTTCGCGTGCCGGCTATCCGCGCGACCGCCGCAATGTCGACGTGAAGCCGGTGGTTTATGAGTACAACGGCGGACTGGTTTACGGAAATCCTCAGTATCCCGGGGAAGAGGACTTACTGAAGCGCGGTGTGAGTATTTCGGGTTAACTGTGATTACGTCGTTTGGCGCCTTCGCTCGCCGAAGATCGCGGTGCCGATGCGCACGCAGGTCGAGCCCTCCTCAATGGCGACCTCGAAGTCGTGCGACATTCCCATCGACAGTACGTTGAGGCGAATCGCGGGCAGGTTGCGTTGCGCGAGCCGATCGCGCAGCTCGCGCAATTTCCGGAAGAATGGCCGCGCGCCTCCGGGGTCGTCGGTAAACGGCGGCACTGTCATCAGACCGCTAACCCTGAGGTGCGTCCAGCCCGGCGCAGCGTCGAGGATGCGTTCGAGTTCGACGGATGCGGGCGCCACTCCGCTCTTTGCCTCCTCGCCTCCGATGTTGATTTCGATGAGCGACTCACGGGTTTGGCTGAGCTTCTCTGCTGCCGCGTTGAGGCGGTCGCCGAGCTTGACTGAATCCAACGAATCGACCGCGTGAAACAGTTCCACGGCTTTCGCCGCCTTGTTCGACTGCAGATGCCCGATCATGTGGAACTCTGCGCCGCTCAGCTGCCGTAGGGCAGCGTACTTATCGTCGAATTCCTGGACACGATTCTCCCCGAACAGGCGCTGCCCGGCCTTGAACGCCTCGATGATGCGCTCGGCGGCTACGGTCTTGCTGACCGCCATCAGGCGAATGTCGTCGGGGCTTCTGCCGGTGCGTCGCGCGGCACGGGCGATGCGCTCGTGAATCGCTACGAGATTCTCCGGAATGCTCATGGCGCAACTAGTATCGTACGCGATGGGGTCTGCGTTAACGTCGCGATCCCTAGGACGTGTTCATCACCCTCGGCTCTGCTCAGGACAGGCTGCAGCACGGAACGCACGAAAGAAAAACTTGAGAATCCCGTGCATTTCGTGCTTCCGTGATGAATGCATTGCCCGGATACTTCTGCCATGGATGGCCCTGCGATTTCCGGACTGGAGAATTGCGTCGAGGTCGAAATCGCACACAGTGCGGCGGTTCTGCGACTGGTTTCCGGCGACGGCACCAATCGCCTGACCATCGCCCGCATGAACGCACTGAAGCGCGCGATGGAAGAGCTGACCATGCGGCCACCGTCGCGGCTCGTTATCACCGGCAACACGCGCTTCTTCTCTGCCGGCGCCGATCTCAACGAGATCTCCGCGCTGTCTGGTCCCCAGGCCCTGCGCTTCGCCCGCATGGGCCAGCGCCTGATGGACCTGGTCGCCGGCTTCCCTGCCCCGGTGTATGCGGCCATTCACGGCTACTGCATGGGCGGGGGGCTAGACCTGGCGCTGGCTTGCCATCATCGCATCGCCGGGGCGCACGCGATTTTTGGCCATCGCGGCGCAGCTCTTGGGCTACTGACAGGATGGGGAGGCACGCGGCGCCTGCCGCGTATCATCGGCAAGGGCCGTGCGTTGCAAATGTTTCTTGCGGCGGAGAAGCTGGATGCGCGGCGGGCATTGCAAGTCGGATTGGCAGAGGCGATAGCAGAGGATCCGCTCGCAGCGGCGCTCGGTGGGACTTGGGGCGAGGGACCAGGGATTAGGGATTAGCAGCTTAATGAGCAGTGAAATGCGTATCGATGAGCTACCGATCAATCAGCCCTCGGTCCCGACATTAGCCCCCGCGTCCCTGGCCCCTCATCTGGCTTGAAACTCGAAACTAGAAACTCGAAACTAGAGCTGTGCCTTATCTCGCCCACGACCTCAAGAACCTGGCCCTGGAAGCGGGATTCGACCTCGCCGGAATTGCCGGCGTGGCCGACACGCCCGAGCACGAGTTCTTTCCCGGCTGGATCGCGGAACAACGCGCCGGCGAGATGAAGTATCTCGAGTCGCGCAATGCCGAGGGCGAGCTGAAGCGGGCGTCGCTGGCGAATGCTGCGCCGTGGGCGCGTTCGGTTCTGGTTTGCGCGCTCAACTACAACACCGCCGAGCCCTACTCGACGCACGCGGGCACGCCGTCGCAGGGCTGGATCTCGCGCTATGCCTGGTCGCAACGCGACTACCACGATGTGGTGCTGGAAAAACTGCGCGCGGTTGAAGCGCAGCTGCTCGCACTCTGCACCAAGCGCGAGCTGCCCGCGCCGCGCACCTGGTGCTACGTCGATACCGGGCCGGTGATCGAGCGCGTTGTCGCCAAGTATGCTGGCATCGGCTGGATCGGCAAGAACACCTGCATGCTCAACCAGCAGCTTGGGTCGTGGCTGTTTCTCGGCGTGATGCTCACGTCACTTGAGCTGACCCCCGATCTGCCGCCTGCCGACCTATGCGGCTCGTGCACGCGCTGTCTCGACGCTTGTCCCACGAACGCCTTCCCTGCTCCCTATCAAATGGACGCGACGCGATGCATCGCATATCTCACCATCGAGCTGCGCGGTTCGATTCCCGAAGAACTCCGCCCCGGCATCGGACGCCAGGTCTTCGGCTGCGATATCTGCCAGGACGTCTGTCCCTGGAACCGCGAAGCGCCGGCGACAACTCTACCGCAGATGCAAGCACGACCCAAGCTGGTGAACCCTGATCTGGAATGGCTCGCGCGGCTCACGCCGGAAGAATTTCGCGAGACCTTTCGCGGCTCGCCGATCAAGCGGGCGAAGCGCAGCGGCCTGCTGCGCAATGTCGCGATTGCGATGGGAAACAGTGGAGAGAAACGCTTCGTTGAGATTCTTCAGCAGCTTTCGCAGGACGAAGACCCCATCGTCGTCGAGCATGCGCGCTGGGCGCTGGAGCGACTGAAAAAAACTCCTAAGCCGATGTCGGGTATTGTTACCAGTTGAGGCATGCTGGGCCTGCGTGAGCGGAGTCGAAGGGTCCATTCGGTCCTTTTCGAACCAATCTGCCTGTGCTAAAAACATGGCCTGACGTACATCCTCGCCGAGAGGCCCAAACATAGGCGGCAGAAGATGACATCTACTCCATACCGACGACTGGCTTGGTTTGCACTGGCTGCGATGTGCGGCATGAGCAGCCTTCTGCTCATTGGCCAAAGCGAGTCGCCGACGGCGCCTGCCGCCAACGCGAACAACTTCGACGGCCAGTGGCTCACCACCGTGAGTTGTGCGAACTATCGCGGGGCGCTGGGTTATGCCTACCAGTTTGTCAGTACCGTGAAGGATGGCAAATTCCACGGCCTGCACGGCACCGAAGGCCAGCCCGGCTCGCTCGTGATTGATGGAACCATCGCCGCGGATGGTAAGGCGTCGCTGTTCGCCAACGGTCGCACGGGGTCAAAGGAATACGTGCCCGGACGCGATACCGCGCGCGGAACGGCGTATAGCTACAACATCGATGCCAAGTTTACGGGCTCGACGGCAACCGGCGATCGCGTAGAAGGCCGACCCTGCTCATTCAAGTTCGCCAAGCAGTGAAGAGGGCTGACACCTCCAAATGAATCCGATCGCGAAGCTATTGGGTCGAATCGGAAGAAGCGTGTTGCTGGCCGGCATAATCGGCGCGCAGCTTAGCTCCGCTCAGAACCCAACCGGCGACCTGGGTGCAAACCGTGCAACACTTAATAACAACTGCTTGAGGCGCAGCATTCCCCTCACCGTGCTGCAGAATCCGGACAACATAGTCCTGCAACCGGCGCAGCTGCAGGTTCGAGTTGAAAATGCAAATGCCTCGATTGTTTCACTGGAGCAGCAGAGCTTGTCGCCGCGTGTGATCTTGATGCTGGACACTAGCGGCAGCATGCGAAGTGACCTCGGTCCGAAGTGGACGAACGCGCTGCTCGCGGCGGGAATGGTTCTCGACGCTGTACCTCCAGACTCTCCTGTCGCACTCGTCACCTTCGCCGAACAGGCGCAGGTCTCGGGATTCGCGCGTCGTGAGGAGATTCAACAAAAGTTGGTCAGTCTCGAAACAACGAAGCCGGCGAAACGCACCGCGATCTATTCCGCTGTCGAGCTTGCGCTTAAGTTACTAGGACAGCCGCAGTTTGGTGACGTGATCTTCATCGTGACCGATGGTGGAGACGATTACGGGCCGGATGAGCGTAGGACTGCCGCCGAGCATTTGGTAGCACGCGGCGTTCGCGCATTTGCTTTTGTTGTGCGGGATCCCCAAGGAACTCCCCTGTACTTGCAGGAGCAGCAGGCGGCGCAGGACTTCTTCAATTTTGTCAAGCAAACCGGGGGAGTCTACATCAAACCACCGGTTTCCAACACGTGGGTGAATAGTGAGCAAGCGCGGGAGGTTGTTCGCGAATTGCGAAGACAGATAGAGAATCCCTATCGCTTGGAACTGCAGTTGTCCGCCGCCCCCGCGAAGCCGACGAAACTCAAGATAAGCAGCATTGCTAAGCTCAAACTGGCCTACCCGGAACGCATTGAACCGTGCGCTGTACTTCCAGGTGCCGACCGGCCTTGAGGCTCACTGCTCCGCAACCAGATACTGTTCAATCTTCCCATCCGGCATCTGGTAGATGATGAGGGCGAGCGTCTTCTTGGGATACTTCACGGTATAGACGCGCGCGGTCATGCCGCCGCGCAGCGAACTACGCGCCTGGGTGAACGACTCGGGCGCGCCGAGCGGGCCGAGGCCGACGGCGTAGTCTTTCAGCGCTTGCTCCGTAAAGTACGAGTTGGCGTTGTCGGTGAACAGCGAGCGGTCGATCTTGCCCTGCTGCAGGCCGTCGTAAACTTTGCGCATCAGCGCGTCGGCCTTGGGGTCGCTCGGGTTGGCGGCCTTCAGCAGCAACTGCGATACCTGCTTGCCGATATCGCCCGCGGCCGAGGACGCGTCCTGGTTCGTCAGCACCACGACGGCGATTTTGTCGTCGGGGAGGACAATGTTTTCGGCGACGAATCCCAGCACCTCGCCACCATGCTCGAGCACACGCTTGCCGTTGTTACTGGTCACGGTGACGCCCAGCCCGTAGCGCGTGCCCACGCCATTCTTCAGCACGACCTCCCGTTCCATCTCGCTATATGACGCGGGCTTCAGCACCGTCTCATCCATCATCGAGATGTCCCACTTGGCGAGGTCTTCGGCGGTCATGGACAGTTCGCCGGCGGCGAACATCCAGCCGGCGCCCTCTCTTCCCGCCGGACGCAGCGGCCCCAGCGCGTAGCGCATGTAGCCGATCGGGTCAACTGCCGCGGACTCGTTCTTATCGGCGTCGGACACGCTCTTCATTCCCAGCGGCGTGAAGATTCGCTGGGTCACGAACTGAAACAGCGGCATGCCCGCGACCTTCTCCACGATGACGCCGGCGATGACGTAGTTGGTGTTGCTGTACTGCCACTTCGTGCCCGGCGCAAAGTCGAGCGGCTTGCGCGCCCAGCGGTCCATGATGCCCTCGGCGCTGATGGGCTGGAGCATCATGGGCGGCGCGTAGTCCTGCGGCCAGTAGTCCTGGTAACCGGAAGTATGCGACAGCAGCTCGCGGATGGTGACCTGGTCTCCGTCAGTCAGGCCGGAGACATACTTCGAGACGGGATCATCGAGCGAGAGCTTGCCTTCTTCGGCCAGCATGAGGATCGCGGTCGCGGTGAACTGCTTGCTGATGGAGCCAATGGCGTAGCGCATCGCCGCTGTCGCAGGCTTCTGCGGATCCAGTTGCGCGTCACCGTAGGCTTGCAGGTAGACGATCTTGCCGTCCTGCACGATGGCGACCGATGCGGACGGGACGCCGGTGGTCTTCAGCACCTGATGGGTGATGTCGTCGATGCCACTGCGCAGGTCCGGCGGGAGCGTGGAATCGGATTGCGCAGCGAATGCCGATGTGAAGGCGGTTAGAAGAGCGACGATGCAGAGGAGTGTTTTAGAGCGAGCAAAAGAAATCGACGGAAACATTGCAGACCTCTGGGGACAGAATCCAAACGGTCTACACTAACGCAACAGGTGAGCAAACAACAAACCCCGCCCCAGCCAATGATGAGCTGGAGCGGGGTGGCCAGAGTTCGAATCGACAGACAACGATTGGAAGAAAACTACGCTTTACCGGCCCGCTTCACGATCTGCGGCTTCGGGGTCATCACCTGCACTGGCACCGTGCCATTGTCGTTTGCCGTTGCTGGTGAGGCCGGCGCCGGGCCTTGCGCCGCGAGCAGTGGGCCACCATCCCCGTTGGCAGGCGGTGAACCCTGCGGCTCCGGGAAGCCGTAACCTTCGAGCAAGCGATGATGCATGCTGTACAACGCCAGTTCCAGGCGATCGGCGACATTTAGCTTGTCGTAAATCTTGCGCAGATAGTTCTTCACCACCTGCTCGGTCGTTCCCACCTCGCGAGCAATGTCTTTGTTCTTCATGCCCTGGGTTACGCCGCCGATGATCATCATCTCCTTTTCAGTGAGCCGCAGGCGCTGTTGCGGGGCGTTGCCCTGCATGGCCTGGCTGCGATAGGCGTCGATGACCCAGTTCACACTCTGCTTGTCCAGCCAAGTTTCGCCGGACGCGACTTTGCGCACACAGCGCACCAGCAGATCCGGCGTAATGGCGCGTGCCAGAATGCCGCGCACCCCACGGCGCAGGAAATCCACCGTCTCCTGTTCGCCGGCGCGTGATGTCACCAAGATGATCTTGGTGTTGGGATCGACACGCCGTATCACTTCGCTGACGGCGTCGGCCGGGTTGGGCGACAACCCCGACTCGAACAGCACGACGTCGGCAGGCGTGGTGGCGAGGGTACTCAAGGTCTGCGACAGAGTTTCGGTCTGCGCCACCACTTCCAGGTCAGGTTGGGTGGCGAAGATCTTGCTCATGCCGACGCGGAAGATGGCTTCCGAGTCGGCGATGATCACGCGGAGACGAGATGCAGGTGTCTCCGCCGGGTTATGCAACGACGGGCCCGCTTCGCCCTTGCTGTGGACGATGCGGTTATTGCCCTTCGGATCTTTGGAGCCGTTGAAAGTGGTACTCATCAATCACCACCGCAACACTTTGTCCCGACGCGTCTCGCAAACAACGCACCACCCGGCCTGTACACATCACCTGAACAGGATCGCTCGTGCCCAGCAACTCCGCAGGCATCTCGATCGCGAACTCCACCGGAGCGCCGACCTGAATGGCCGAATCAAGGTGGAGCAGGACACCGCCGGCAGAGATATCAGTTGTCTTTGCATGTAACTCGCCGGAAGGTGTCTTGAGCGTGACCTGAAGGTGCAGAGGAAACCGGACAGAATTGCGCAAGTCGGATTGGCGGCCAGCCGGCATCATAGTGCTGTACCAAGGTGCTGTACCACAATATCGAAAAACCGGCTAAGCCGGGAGATACTCTCCCCAGCTTAGAATTACTAAAGTACCACTATTAGTGGTTACTATTCTAGGATTTTTTGGTTCCACTATCGCGGCGTATTCTTTGTATCTGTTTGATTATTATCGCCAAAGTCGAGAGATTCTGGGCAAGTGTGGTAACGCTGCGCCAGTTCCAAGAGATGGGAGTCGCGGCCTGCGGCGACGAATGAGCCGCAAGCCGGACAGCGCAACACAGTAAACGGATGCTGCTGTTCTGGGATGCTGGAGGACGTTGGAGTCGGCATCGCGCACTCCACGCTGCTCTGGCGCATAGACGCTGAACCCACGATCCGATGTCCGTGCGGAAGACAGTAGTTCGGTTATACGCCGCTCGCGAATTCCTGCGCGCGACAATACACGCCATCCGCCAAATCGAGGCCGCGAACCTGACCTAGAATTTTGTTGTCTCAGTAAAGTTGAAGTCGCGGACCTTCATGGCGGGAACAACCATGTCCATTGACTCCTCCCCGCTGGCGCGCACCGGCTCACTCATTGCTTCAACATTCTGCAACATATGGACGAGGCTTTCATTGAAGCGGAAGTTGCGTATGCCTCTTTGGATTTTGCCGTCTTCCACCAGGAAGGTGCCGTCACGCGTCATGCCGGTCAGAATCTTCTCGTAGGGATCGACTTCCCGGATATACCACAACCGCGTGACCAGAATGCCGCGCTCTGTCGATGCAATCATCTGCTCGACCGATTGCGCCTGGCCGGGCGAGGGCCCGGCGAATACGAGGTTCATAGGAGCTTCGCCGATTTCGTTAGGCAGCGGGAAGCCGTGTCCGGTTGCTACGATCGGGCCGACCTTGCTGGCGACCTCCGAGTGCTTCATTCGCGCGGCGCTGCCGCGTGAGTAGGTGACCGCGCGTACGACGCCGTCCTCGATCAGCTTCAGCTTGTGCCGCTTCATCCCTTCGCCATCGAAAGGAACTCCCGTCTGAAGCGGATGATAGGCGTCATCCCAGACCGTAATCTTCGACCCGAACAACTGCATGCCGATGCGGTCGTTCAGGAACGAGCGCTGCTCCAATAGCGCCGAGCCGCTGTAGTCCCAGAACATAAAGCCGACCGCGTCGAGCACAGCAGACGGTTCGAGGATAACGGTGTACTTACCTGGCGCAAGCTCGATCGGGTCTTTCGATGCAATGGTTTTCTCGGCCGCGATCCCGGCCATGCGCGCGGGGTCTAGCTGAGCCACATCGGGTGAGTTGGCCTTCTGCCAGCCCGACGAAGTGTCGCCCATCATGGTGATGGAGACTTCAGCCAGCGTCTGCTCGTACCAGTCAGCGATTCCGCGCGAGTTGAAGATGCCTTCGATAAGCTGCGCCGACGAGAAGATGCCGGCGCAGGTCAGCGCGTGGCGCCTGGCGACATCAACCATCCCCGCGACTCCGGCAGCGCGCTCCTGCGGCGTGAGCGCGGCAGTCGACTCGAAGTTGCGGCGGACCGGCTTCGCCTCTGAGTGTGCGGCGTTCTCCGCAACTTCCTGCGGCGTGGGCATCGGCAGCAGGTCGGGATCTTCCTGCTGGACACGTGCCAACGACTCGGCCGATTGCACCACGCGGCGCAGGCTGTCGTCGTCGTACTTGTTGGTGGTGGCGCGAGCAGTCCGCCCGCCGAACGACACTCGGACGGAGATCTGCTGGCTCTCTTCCTCCATGTTCTGGTGGATGGTGTTGTTGGCGAAGCGCGTGAGCGCGCTGCGGCTGCCGGCGAGCAACAGCTCGATCTCATCGGCGGTGGTATGCCGCCGAAGAGTATCGAAGATCGAGCTGGCGATGTCGCGGGTCAGCATGGAGCAGTTGTCGGTTGTCAGTTGGCACGGCACACGGTGCCCCAGGTTCACCCATCTTTTGGGCTAACCTGGGCTCGCTCAACTATGACCCAGGCTAGCATCCGAAACACAGACGCGAACCTGGGGCACCACCGTTCAGTAATGCCACGCCTTCGTATCCGTTCCTGCGGGCACGTGTGCGGCCATGTGGTCGGCCATCATCTTGATGAAATCGCCCGGCTCCCAGGGCAACCATCCATGCCCTTTCTCCGGACGGCCGTACTCGAACTTCGCGTGCGCCTCGGGATGCGACTTGAAGAAATCCTCCATGTCATAGACCGCGAGGTTCAGATAGAAGTTATCCATGTCGCCGACCCAGATGAAGATCTTGTCGGTGAGCTGCGGCCCGATGCGCGCCCAATTCTTGTCAGCGTAGTAGCGCAGATCGTACCCGTGATCGCGCATGTAGTCGGCGACCGAGCGATCGATCTTGCCAGTCTGCTTGTCCCACAGCGGTTTGGGATAGCCGTCCTCGCCGACGGGCCCGTACACCGCCTCCCATGCTTCAAGCTGCTGGCCGGAGCGTCCGTGCGAGCCGAGCACGTCTTCGAGCTGGCTCATCTGCCGCTCCGTCTCGACGACCTGTCCCTCGGCCGTGCGCATCAGCGGACGCTCGCGCTGCACCCACTCGTATCCCGGGACATCGAAGGCGTTCGCGTCTTCATAGATGTTCACGAGCTGGTCATGGCGGAAATCGATCGGGTCAGGAAAACCGGTGAAGGTCCCGCCGAAGAATTCCGGATGGTACAACTGTAGCGCCAGCGACTCCCAGCCGCCCGTCGAGCCGCCCATCAACACGCGCGCCCACGGCTCCCGAATCATGCGGAAGTGCTCTTCGAGATACGGGATCAGCTCCTGCATAAGCGCGTCGCCGTAGGGACCGTTGTTGGCGGAATTCACGGCATACGAATCGTCGAAGAACGGCGTGGGGTGCTGGAAGGTCACGCCGATGATGCGCGGGAAGTTGTCGCCGCTCCATTGCTTGAACGTGTCGTAGCGCAGCT
>Ga0335077_10009780_pt1 | contig 11915 bp, 8 predicted proteins | sample Lox_Sample_31_FD_207151 | JGI IMG/M metagenome (GOLD analysis project Ga0335077, IMG submission 207151) | Soil microbial communities from Loxahatchee National Wildlife Refuge, Florida, United States - Lox_Sample_3.1 | ecosystem: Environmental > Terrestrial > Soil > Wetlands | place: USA: Florida...
TTCGCCGCCGTAGCGGTGGCGCGCGGAGTCGCCGCAGCGCATGCGCTCGCGAACCGCGCGCTCTTCCGCGCCGAGGTCTCGCCCGTCTTCCACGGCCGGGACATCTTCGCGCCCGTGGCGGCGCACCTGGCCGCGGGCGGCGCGCTCGCCGACGTGGGGCCCGCGCTCGCGCCGGAGTCGCTCGTGGGGCTCGACCTGCCCGAGGTCGTGGAGTCCGACGGCGCGCTGCGCGGCGAGGTCATCCACATCGACCGCTTCGGGAACCTGGTGACGAACCTGGCGGCGCCGCGCGACCGCGCGGGCGCGACGGTGGAGCTTGCCGACCGCCGGCTCGCGCTGGCGCGCACGTACGGCGACGTCCAGCCCGGCGGGCTCGTCGCGCTCGTCGGCTCGTCGGGGCGGATCGAGATCGCCGCGAACGGCGCCAGCGCGGCCGCCGTCTTGGGGGCGCGCGCGGGCCTTGTGGTAATCTTGCGCGCCCCCAGGGAGTCCGCTTGACCCCTAGACAGCGCGTCGTCGCCTACGTGCGCGCGCACCGCGTGCGCTACGCCGTCGGTGCCGTCCTCACGATCGCCTACTCGATCGCGTTCCAGCTGGTGCCGCTCGCCGCGCGCACGGTCGTGAACGAGATCGAGGCCGGCAGCCGCGTGACCGAATCCGTGCTGGCGTTGTGCGGCGCCGCCGGGCTCTTTGCGCTGCTCTCCTTCTCGTCGCGCAACGTGCTGTTCTCGGCCGCGCGCGAGATCGAGTACGAGATCCGCGGCGAGCTGTTCGCCCACCTGCAGCGCATGCCGCAGTCGTATTTCGCCGGCCAGCGCACGGGCGATCTCATGTCGCGCGCGGTCAACGACGTGAACAACGTGCGCATGTTCCTCGGCATGGGCCTCTTGAACGTGGTGCAGACACCCGTTTTGTACGTGCTCGCGATCGCGGTCATGCTGCACGTCGACTGGCGACTCACCTTGTGGGTGCTGTCTCCGTACCCGCTGTTCATCGGCATCGCGCGCTTCTTCGGCAAGCGCATGCACAACTCCACGCTCGAGGCGCAGGAGCAGCTCGGCGCGCTGTCGTCGACCGCACAGGAGAACGCCGCGGGCGTGTTCGTCGTGCGCTCGAACACGATGGAGGACCGCGAGCGAGAGCGCTTCGGCGCCGACGCGAAGGCGCTCTACGGCAAGCAGCTGCACCTGGCGGTGATCAGCAACGGCATGATGACGACGATCCAGGCGCTGCCGGCGCTCGCGCAGGTGGCCGTCCTGATCGTCGGCACGACCGGCGTGATCGGCGGGCGCATCAGCGTGGGCGACGTATTCCTGTTCGTGTCGTACACGCTGCAGCTCACCTTCCCGACCTTCATGGTGGGCTGGGTGATCAACATCGTGCAGCGCGGGCTGGCCAGCCTGCAGCGGCTCGGCGAGGTGTACGACGTGGTGCCGTCGATCCGCGACCGCGCCGACGTGCTGCCCCTCACGTCCCTCGGCGGCAGCGTCGCGGTGCGCGAGCTGCGCTTCGCGTTTCCCGGCCGCGAAGAGCACCCGGCGCTCGACGGCGTGTCGTTCTCGGTCGCGCCCGGGCAGACGATCGGCATCGTGGGCGAGGTCGGCTCGGGCAAGAGCACGCTCGTCTCGGCGATCCCGCGTCTGCTGGAGATCCCCGATGGCAGCGTGCGGATCGACGGCTCCGACGTGAACCGCATTCCGTTGGGGCTGCTCCGCTCGAGCTGTGCCGTCGTGCCGCAGGACAGCTTCTTGTTCTCGACCACGATCGAGGAGAACATCCGCTTCGGCTGCCCCGAAGCGCCGCGCTCCGCGGTGCGCGAGGCGGCGCGGCGTGCCCACGTGCTCGACGACATCGAGGAGTTCCCCGACGGCTTCGAGACGGTCGTCGGCGAGCGCGGCATCACGCTGTCGGGCGGTCAGCGCCAGCGCATCGCGCTCGCGCGCGCGCTCGCGCTCCAGCCCGCGATCCTGATCCTCGACGACTCGCTGTCGTCGGTCGACGCCGCGACGGAAGAGGGCATCCTGAAGGAGCTGCGCGCCGCGCGGGCGGGCCGCACCTGCTTCATCGTCGCGCACCGGCTCTCCGCGGTGCGCGACGCGGACCAGATCCTCGTGCTCGATCAGGGCCGCATCGCGGAGCGCGGCACGCACGACGAGCTCGTGGCGCACGCCGGAATCTACGCGCGCATCCATCGCCAGCAGCAGCTCGAGGCCGAGATCGAGGGAGACGCCGCGTGACGCCGGGCTTCCACGACGAAGAGGTCATGGGCAAGGTCGTAGACGCGCAGCTCATGCGCCGGCTCGTGCCCTACTTCGAAGGCCACTGGTATCTGGTCGTCCTGTCGTTCGTGCTGATCGTGCCGCGCATGGCCCTCGAGTCACTGCCCGACACGGTCATGGGCTACGCCTTCAATCGCCTCACCGGCACGGACACCGTTCCGGGCTTCCAGAGCTTGCGTGCCCTGCTGGAGCCGCCGGCGGGGATCGAGTGGGTCTGGTGGGTGGGCGGGATCTATTTCGCGATCGCCGTGCTCACGTCGGCCGTCGAGCTCGCGCGGTCCGTGGCGATGGCGGCGATGGGTCAGCGCGCGATGCTCGCGCTGCGCAGCGCGCTCTTCGACCACGTCCAGCGGCTGCCGTTGCGCTTCTTCGACCGCTATCCGGTGGGCCGGCTCGTGACCCGCCTGGGCAACGACATCGAGTCCGCCTCGGAGATGTTCTCGAACGGTCTCGTGGCGCTCATCGCCGACCTCCTGGTGATGACGTTTCTCGCGGTCCTGCTGTTCCGCGCCAACTGGCGACTGGCGCTCTGCGCCATGGCCGTGGTTCCCGTCATGGCCGCGGCCGCGATCGTGTTTCGCTGGAAGGTGCGCGAGGCCTTCCGCACGGTGCGCGTGAAGATCGCGCGCATCAACGCGCACCTGCAGGAGACCATCACCGGCATGCGCGTGGTGCAGCTCTTCGCGCGCGAGAAACGGAACCTCGCCGAGTTCATGCAGACCAACGGCGAGCACCGCGACGCGTGGTTCACGTCGATCTGGTACGAGTCGCTGCTCACCTCGACGATCGGCCTCGCGGGCAACCTGACGACGGCGTTCATCCTCTGGTACGGCGCGCACCTGGTCGGGCTGAAGGTGCTCACGCTGGGCGATCTCGTGTTCTTCATGGGCTACATGCGGAAGTTCTACCGCCCGCTGCAGGACCTGTCGGCGAAGTACTCCGTCATGCAGTCGTCGATGGCGAGCCTGGAGCGGGTGTTCCAGCTGCTCGACATTCCCGAGGAGCCGGCCGAGGTCGCGAGTGCCAGCCCGCAGCGGGTGCGCGGCGAGATCGTGTTCGAGAACGTGACCTTCGCGTACGAGTCTCAGCCGATCCTGAAGAACCTGAGCTTCCGCGTGGCGCCGGGCCAGCGCGTCGCGTTGGTGGGGCACACCGGCGCGGGCAAGACCACGGTGCTGAAGCTCCTCGCGCGCATGTACGAGCCGCAGCAGGGCTCGATCCGGATCGACGGTGTCGACGTGCGCGACATCCCGCGCTCGGTGCTGCGCCGGCACATCGCGTTCGTGCTGCAGGACGTGTTCCTGTTCACGGGCGACCTGGCCTACAACGTGAGCCTCGGGCGCGCGGACATCTCGCAGGCCGAGGTCGAGTCCGCCATGCGCACGGCGCACCTCGAGGAATTCGTCTCGCGGCTCCCGCTCGGCTACCGCCAACCGGTACACGAGCGCGGCGGGAACTTCTCGGTCGGCGAGCGCCAGCTCCTCTCGTTCGCGCGCGCGCTCGCGCAGAAGCCCGAGATCCTGCTGCTCGACGAGGCGACGTCCAGCGTCGACACACAGACCGAAGCGCTCATCCAGGACGCCCTGCACGCGCTGCTCCGCAACAAGACCTCGATGGTCGTCGCGCACCGGCTGTCGACGATCGAGGACGTCGACCGCATCCTCGTGCTCCACCACGGCGAGCTGCGCGAGAGCGGCACGCACCAGGAGCTGCTCGGGCAGCGCGGCCTGTACTGGCGCCTCTACCAGCTCCAGTACGCGATCCAGGAGCGGGCCGCGTAGTCCTACATGAGCGGGACCGGCAAATACGAGCAGCTGATCGCCGGCTGCCGTGACCTCGAGCCCGTCTCGACCGCCGTGGCTCATCCGTGCGAAGCGACCGCGCTCGAGGGCGCCCTGCGCGCCGCGGACGAGCGGCTGGTCGCGCCGATCCTGGTCGGGCCTGTCCTGAAGATCGAGAAGGCCGCGAAGGCGGCGGGGCTCGACATCTCGCGTGTGCCCGTCGTCGACACGCCGCACAGCCATGCATCAGCGGCGAAGGCGGTCCAGCTGGTGCGCGAGGGCCGGGCCGAGCTGCTCATGAAGGGCAGCCTGCACAGCGACGAGCTGCTCGCGGCGGTCGTCGCGCACGACACCGGCCTGCGCACGGAACGGCGCCTCTCGCACGTGTTCATCCTGGACATCCCGACCTACCACAAGGTGCTGATCGTCACGGATGCCGCGATCAACATCTCGCCCGGGCTCGAGGACAAGCGCGACATCTGTCAGAACGCGATCGACCTGTGCCACGCGCTCGGCCTCGCGCGCCCGAAGCTGGCGATCCTGGCTGCCGTCGAGACGGTGACCTCGAAGATGCCGGCGACGATCGACGCCGCCGCGCTGTGCAAGATGGCCGACCGCGGGCAGATCGAAGGCGCGTCGCTCGAGGGCCCGCTCGCGTTCGACGACGCGATCAGCAAGGAGGCGGCGCGCATCAAGGGGATCCATTCCGAGGTCGCGGGCGATCCCGACATCCTGCTCGTGCCCGACCTCGAGGCGGGCAACATGCTCGCGAAGCAGCTCACGTTCCTGGCGAACGCCGAATGCGCGGGGCTCGTGCTCGGCGCGCGCGTACCGATCGTGCTGACCAGCCGCTCCGACAGCGTGCGCTCGCGGATCGCGAGCTGCGCGATCGCGGTGCGCGTCGCCCACGCGCGGCGAGGGAGCTTCCCGGCGGCGGCCTCGTAAGCCGATGTCGGCGTACCTGTTCGTCCTGAACGCGGGCTCGTCGAGCTTGAAGTTCTCCGCGTACGGGCAGGCGGGCGCGGGCTGGTGCGTCGAGGCGAGAGGGCAGGTCGAGGGCCTCGGGAGCGCCGCGCGCCTGGTCGCGAAGGACGGCTCGGGCCGCGTGCTCGAGGACCGCGCGCTGGCGCGCGGCGCCTCGCCGCTCGACGTGGCGATCGAGTGGTTGCGCGGTCACTGCTCCGACGCGCGGGTGCTCGGCGTGGGGCACCGGGTGGTCCACGGCGGCGCGAGTCGCGCGGGCCCGGCGCGCGTGACTCCGGAGCTCGTGCGCGAGCTGCAGGCGCTCGTGCCGCTGGCACCGCTCCACCAGCCGCAGAACCTGGCCGCGCTCGACGCCGTCGAGAAGCGGCTGCCGGGCGTGCCGCAGGTCGCCTGCTTCGACACGAGCTTCCACCGCGGCCACGCCGAGGTCGTGCAGCTCGTGCCGCTCCCGCGCGAGCTCCGGGCGGGCGGCGTGCAGCGCTACGGCTTCCACGGCCTCTCGTACGAGTACATCGCCTCGGTGTTGCCCGAGGTCGCGCCCGAGATCGCCGAGGGCCGCGTGATCGTCGGCCACCTGGGCAGCGGCGCGAGTCTCTGCGCGCTCCTCGGCCGGCGCAGCGTCGACAGCACGCTCGGCTTCACGGCGCTCGACGGGCTGTGCATGGCCACGCGCCCCGGCTCGCTGGACCCGGGCGTGGTCCTCCACCTGTTCCAGACCGCCGGCCAGTCGGCGGCGCAGGTCGAAGACGTGCTGTACCGGAAGTCGGGCCTCGTCGGCATCTCGGGCTCGAGCAGCGACATGCGCGAGCTGCTCTCGCGGGCGGACCACGACGCGCGGCTGGCGGTCGACTACTTCGTCTACCGCGCAGCGAAGGAGATCGGCGGGCTCGCGGCGGTGCTGCGCGGGGTCGACGCGCTGGTGTTCACGGCGGGCATCGGCGAGAACTCGGTCGAGGTGCGGCGGCGCATCTGCGAGGCGTGCGGCTGGCTCGGCGTCGAGCTCGACGGCGAGGCGAACGCGCGCCACGGCCCCCGCATCTCCGCGCCGGCGAGCCGGGTGTCGGCCTGGGTCATCCCGACCGACGAGGAGTCGATGCTCGCCCGCCACACCGCCGAGGTGCTCGGCCTGTCCTGAGCCGGGCGGAGCCGCAGCGCCTAGGGATCGAACGCCAGCGGCAGACTGCGCAGGCCTCGCAGCATGAACGAGTCGATGCGCTCCGGCGCGGCATTCTCGCGGCGGCGCAGGCCGCGCAGCTGGAACAGCTCTTCGAGCGCGACGCGCGCTTCCAGGCGCGCGAGCGCGGCGCCCAGGCAGAAGTGCACGCCCAGGCCGAAGCCCAGGTGGCCGCCGCGCTCGCGGATCTCGAAGCGCTCGCCGCCGGGGAAGGCGTCCTCGTCGCGGTTCGCGGAGCCGAGCAGCGGCACCACGATTGCACCCTTGGGTACCGCCACGCCGGCGAGCTCGCAGTCGCGCACGGCCTCGCGGTAGAGCAGCTGCACGGGCGTGTCGTAGCGCAGCGCCTCTTCGACCAGCACGGGCACGAGCGCGGGCTCGCGCTCGACGCGGCGCAGCTCGGCCGGGTGCTCGCACAGCGCGAGGAGCGCGTTGCCGAGCAGGTTGGTCGTGGTCTCGTTCCCCGCGACGAGCAAGAGCAAGGTGAAGCTCACCACCTCGGCAGGCTTGAGCGACTCGCCTTCCTCGGCGCGCACGAGCGTGCTGATCAGGTCCTCGCGTGGCGCGCGGCGCCGCTCTTCGATGACTTCGGCGAGATACTTGAAGAGCTCGATGAAGGAGGTGACGCGCGGGCCCGCGGGGCGGTTCGCCGCGCCGCCGCCGCCGGCCGTCGCGACCAGCGCGTCGGACCAGCGCTTGAAGTCGGCGCGGCGCTCCGGGTCCACGCCGAGCATCTCGGCGATCACGGTGACGGGCAACGGGATGGCGAGGTCCTGCACCAGGTCGAGCTCGCCCTTCGCGCGCACGTCGTCCAGACACGCGCGCGCGATCTCGCGCACGCGCGGCTCGAGCGCGCCGATGCGCCGCGGCGTGAAGCCGCGGTTCACGATCGCGCGCAGCTCGTCGTGCAGCGGCGGGTCGGCGAAGACGACCGAGCGCGCGGTGGCCATCTCGACCGGCGGATAGGGCAGCGAGGCGACCAGCCGCGCCAGCTCCTCGGGCGCCAGGTCGCCCGTCTGCAGCAGCGAGGCCTGCGGCCGGCCGTTCGAGCCGGTGAAGCGCATGGCCCCCGACGAGAAGGTCGCTGTGTCGCGGAGCACCTCGCGCACGTCGCGCTGGCGCGCCACGGCGTAGAAGTCCGTGCTCGGGATGTGTGCCACGGGCGCGACCGCGCGCAGCTCGCGGTAGTGCGGGTACGGATCGCGCCGGACGTCCGGGTTCGTCGGGTCGTACGAGAGCTGCGTCACGTGGACTCCTTCTTGCGCGCGCGCCGCGCGCCAAGCGACTCGACCAGCTCCGGCATGTGCTCGGGCCGGAACAGGCCGTACAGGATCATGCGGGTCATCTCGCGCACGAAGCGCCCCGTCGCGGCGGGCAGCTCGGCTTCGTCGTACTCGGCGTGCACGCGAAGCGACCACACCAGCCACGCGCCCACCAGGATGTGCGCGAGCATCTCGGCGTCGATGCCCTCCTGCGCGCGCGCGCCGCGGGTGACCTTGCCGAGGTGGGCGACGAAGCGGTCCCACGCGCGCGGGGGCAGGGGATCGCCGGCGAGCACCAGATGGAGCGCCAGCCGCGAGAGCTCGCGCTGCTCCGCGAACGTGCGGGCCATCCCGGAGATGAGCTCTGCCGGCGAGCGCGGCTCCTCGAGCCGCTTCTGCAGCGTCTCTCCCATCGCTTCCAGCACCGCGCCGACGAGCTCGTCGCGCGTGCGGAAATGCTGGTACGCCGTCGTGCGGTTCAGGCCCGCCTCGTGCGCGACGCCCGAGACCGTGAGCGAGTCCGTGCCGTGCTCGGCGACGAGCCGGCTCGCGGCCGCCAACAGCCGCTCGCGGTTGCGGTCGTAGTCGCTGCGACGCCGGCGCGGCGGCAGGTGCGTCTGGGGCACGAGACAGGTATAGGAAGGCGCGGCGCTAATTTCAACAGCAGTGTTGACTTTGGCACCGGCTGCCCCACTCGCGGCGCGACTGCGCCCGTGCGCCTCACCCGGGCGCGCGCGGCGCGGGCCCGCGCTGGCCCCGGGCGTGCACCGGCGCAGCCCGTGATCGCCGAAGAGTTCTCGCCCGGGCTCGGTCTTGCGGGCGGCGCGCTGATCGGCCTCGCCGCGGCTGGTCTCCTGCTCGCCGACGGTCGGATCGCAGGCGTGAGCGGCATTCTCGCGCGCAGCCTGGGCGCCGCCCGCGGCGATCGGCTGTGGCGGCTCGCCTTCCTGGCTGGGCTGCCGCTCGGTGCCGCCGGCACGGCCGCGCTGTTCGGCGACCTGCACGGCTTCGCGATCACGCCGAGCCCGGCGCGGCTGCTTGCGGGTGGACTGCTGGTCGGCTTCGGCACTTGGCTCGGGGGCGGTTGCACGAGCGGTCACGGCGTGTGCGGCCTGGCGCGCGGGTCGCGGCGCTCTCTCGCCGCGACGCTGGTCTTCATGGCGACGGGCTTCGCGACGGTCTTCGCGCTGCGCCACCTGTGGGGCGGCGGCAGCTGATGCGCAGCCTTTCGGCGCTCGTGTGCGGCGCGGTGTTCGGCGCTGGCCTGCTGGTCTCCGGGATGACGAATCCCGCCAAGGTGCTGGGCTTCCTCGATCTCGCGGGTCGGTGGGACCCGACGCTCGCGTTCGTGATGGGCGGGGCGCTCGCGGTGAACGCCGCCGCTTGGGCGGCGATGCGTCGGCGCAAAGCTCCGCTCTTCGCGCCCGTGTTCGCGCTGCCGCAAGCGAACGCCATCGATGGCCGGCTCCTCGCGGGCTCGGCGCTCTTCGGGGTGGGCTGGGGACTCGTCGGCCTGTGTCCGGGCCCGGCCCTCGCGGGCCTCCTGCGCGGGGAGCTGCCGCTCTACGCATTCGTCGCTGCGCTCGTCGCGGGCTCGTGGCTCGCACAGCTTTACACGCGGAGAGCGCGTGGGTAACCTCGCGCGAACTCTCCTCCTCCGAAGCCAGCGCCGGTCCTGTCTCCCGCCTCCTCCCCCCGAGTCGAGGAAGTGGCCGCGCGGTAAGTCATTGGCGGGGCTCGGTTGCGGATCCGATCTCTAGAGCTGGTCGGCTTCAAGTCTTTCGCGGACAAAACCGTGTTCGCGTTCGACCGGGGGATCTCTGCGATCGTCGGGCCGAACGGCTGCGGCAAGTCGAACGTGATCGACGCGCTGCGCTGGGTCATGGGCGAGCAGAACCCGCGCCACCTGCGCGGCCGCGGCATGGAGGACGTGATCTTCGCGGGCACCGAGCGGAAGCCCGCTGTCGGCATGTGCGAGGTCACGCTCGTGCTCGACAACTCCGACGGCCTGGCGGCGCCGCCGTACGGCGGCTTCTCCGAGATCCAGATCTCGCGCAGGCTCTACCGCGACGGCGAGAGCGAGTACCTGATCAACAAGGTGCCCGTGCGGCTGCGCGACGTGCTCGACTTCTTCCTCGACACGGGCGTCGGCACGCGCGGCTACACGATCGTCGAGCAGGGCCAGATCGCCGAGCTGGTCTCGTCCAAGCCCGAAGAGCGCCGCGTGATCTTCGAGCAGGCGGCCGGCATCGGGAAGTACCGCCAGCGCCGCAAGGAGACCGAGTCCAAGCTGCGCGCGACGGAGCAGAACCTGCTCCGCGTGAACGACATCCTCGTCGAGCTGCGCCGGCAGATCGCCTCGCTCGACCGCCAGGCGGCCAAGGCGAACCGCTACAAGAAGCTGCGCGCCGAGCTGCGCGAGCTCGAGCTCGCGGTCGCGCACGAGAGCTTCGGCCGCGACCGCGAGTCCTTCGCGGGCGCCGAGCGCGAGCTCGAAGCGCTGCGCGCCGAAGGCGCGGGCATGGACGCGCGCACGGGCCGCGCCGACGCGGACCTTGAGAACGCGCGCCGCGCGCACCTCGACCGCGAGCGCGAGCTGGGCCGCGCGAGCGAGTCGCTCTATGCGCTGCGCAGCCGCATCCAGGCGCTCGAGAGCAAGATCGGCTACGAGCGCCGGGAGCGCGCGGGGCTGGTGTCCCTCGCCGACGAACGCGAGGCCGAGCTGCGCGAGCTCGAGCTGCGGCTCGCCGCCGACGGCTCCGAGCTGCGCGACGTGCTCGCGCGCCTGTCCGAGCTCGAAATGCGCGTGGCGGCCGACGAAGAGGAGCTCGCGCGCCGCGACGGCGAGCTCCGTGAGCACGCCGAGCGGCTCGCCGCCGCGCAAGGCCGCCGCGAGGCGCTGCACGCGCGGCTGGTCGAGCTGTCGGGCGACGAGGCCTCCGTGCTCGCACTCGGCGACCGCATCGAGGAGCGGCGCGCCGAGCTCGAGCTGCGCCTGCGCGAGCGCGAGGACGAGATCGAGACGAGCTCGGTGGAGGTCGAGGAGCTGCGCCGCGGCGAGGCGGGCCTCGAGGGCCGGCTGCGCCTCGGCCTGGCCGAGCGCGACGACCACGGCCGCGCGCTGGCCGAGCTGCTCCGCACGCACGAGCGCACGCGCGAGCACGAGATCTCGCTCGGGCGCGAGCTCGAGCAGGCGCGCGAGCGGCTGCAGGTGGCACGTGCCCAGCTCGAGTCGGTGCAGGAGATCGAGCGCCGCGAGGCCATGCGCGCGGCGGCGCTGCTCGAGAAGCTGCCGGCGAACGAGCGCGCGCGCGTGCGCGGCTGGTTGTCGGAGTCGCTGCGCACCGCCGACGGGCTCGAGACCGCGGTCGAGGCCGTGCTGGCGCACCGGCTCGAGGGGCTGCTCGTCGACGACTCCGACACCGCGCTGGCGCTGCTGCGCCAGATCCGCGACGAGCGCATCGGCCGCGCCACCGTGCTGGCGCTGCACGCCGGGCCCGAGGCCGCGAACACCGGCTTCGTGCCGCTGGGCCGCCCGCTCGCCGACTTCGTGACCGCGGACTCCCACGCGCAGTCGGTCGTGCTGCGGCTCCTGCGCGACGTGTATCTGGTCGAGAGCATCGACGTGGCGGTGTCGCGCTTCGGCGCCGACCACCCACCGGCAACGTTTGTCACGCGCGCCGGCGAGGTGCTCGACCGCTCGGGCGCGCTCGTCGGCGGCGCCGGCGCACCTCCGGGCGCGCTGTCGCGCGCGGGCGAGCTCCGCCGGCTCTCGGCGCTCGTGGCCGAGGTCGAGCCGCGCGCCGCCGCGCTCGTGCAGGAGCTCGCGTCCACCAGCGCGCGCGTCTCGTCGCTCGCGCGCGAGATCGAGAACGCGCGCAGCCGCCGCCACACCGCGGACATCGCCGTCGTCAACGTCGAGAAGGACCTCGAGCGCATGCGCGAGCGCGGCAAGGCCGCGCACGACTCGCTCGAGCTGTCGCTCGTCGACAAGCGCAGCCTGCTCGACCAGCTGGAGCAGCTCGTCGACGAGCGCGAGCGCGCGGCCGCGCGGCACGAGGATCTCGTGCGCGAGCGCGCCCAGTGCGAGGCGTCGCGCGGCGAGCTGCAGCTGCAGCTGCAATCGCTCGGCCGCGACCTCGAGCGCGTGGAGCAGCGCGTGGTGCAGGCGCGCATCGAGCTCGCCGAGCTCGGCGCGCGGCGCGATCAGGAGACGCAGGCGCGCGACCGGCTCGACGCGGGCATCGCCGAGGGCCGCGAGCGGAGCGAGCGCCGCCGCGAAGAGGTGCGCAGCGCCCGAGAACGCGCCGCCGAGCTGGCTCGCTCGGCCGACGAGGGCCAGCTCGAGCTCGACCGCGAGATCCGCAACGAGGAAGAGGCGCGCCGGCACCAGGCCGGCCTGCGCGAGCAGTACGAAGCCAGCGCGCGCGCGGTC
>Ga0335077_10009781_pt1 | contig 11915 bp, 11 predicted proteins | sample Lox_Sample_31_FD_207151 | JGI IMG/M metagenome (GOLD analysis project Ga0335077, IMG submission 207151) | Soil microbial communities from Loxahatchee National Wildlife Refuge, Florida, United States - Lox_Sample_3.1 | ecosystem: Environmental > Terrestrial > Soil > Wetlands | place: USA...
GCCCTGCACTGGCCTCGGCGAGGACCTGCAGCGCGGACGGGCCGCGGCGTCGGCGAAGAGCACGCGATTCGTGGACGAGCTGGCGGACGCGCTCGTAGCTCGGCCGTGTAACGCCTCGCCGGTCAGCCTCGGCCCCGACGCTGCGGGCGAGCTCGGCGATCGGCAGCCGTCGGTCGTCGAGGCGGACGACCTCCCGCAGGAGCAACGGTGGGATCCTCGGCGCGGCCGTCGTCTGCACAGCTCGAGTCTCGCGAGGCGAGCTTCAACGCTCCGTCAAGCGTCTCCAACCTTCAAGTAACAAGTTGTTACTTGAAGGTTCGAGGCTACGAACGAGGATGCGAGTTGTCGTAGACGCGCCGCAGCCGGCGCGCGTCGACGTGGCTGTACACCTGCGTCGTCGAGAGCGAGCTGTGGCCGAGCAGCTCCTGGATCGTGCGCAGGTCGGCGCCGCCCTCGAGCAGGTGCGTCGCGAACGCATGCCGCAGGCGGTGCGGGTGCGGGGCGATCCGGCGCAGCGCGCTCGTGTCGAGGCGGCGGCCGCGCATGGAGAGGAACAGCGCGTCGTTCGCGCCGTGCTCGAGTGCCGGACGCGCCTCCTGGAGATATCGCGCCACCCACCAGGACGCCTGCTCACCGAGGGGCACGACCCGCTCCTTGCCGCCCTTGCCGCACGTGACGTGGACGAGCTCCTGCTCGAAGTCGACGTCGCCGAGGTCGAGACCGACCGCCTCCGCGCTGCGGAGACCCGCGGAGTAGACGAGCTCGACGAGCGCACGGTTGCGGAGCGCGACCGGCCCGTCCCCCTCGAGCGCGGCGAGCTCGCGCTCGAGCTCCGCCGGTCTCGGCGCGTCCGGGAGCCGCCGCCCCCGTCGCGGCGCGAGCCGTGCGTCCGGCACACGCGCGGAGCCGAGCGCGTGGCGCAGGAACGCACGCACGGCCGCGAGCTTGCGGGCGATCGTCGCGGGAGCGAGACGCCGCGGGCGGCGCCCGGGCCGTGGCGCACCGAGATGCGCCGTGTACTCGACGAGGACGCGGATGTCCACCTCGTCGAGCGCGGTGCCGCGCGCGGCCAGCCAGCCGCAGAACTCGTCGACGTCGACACGATAGGCGCGCCGCGTGCCGTCCGAGAGCGCGGGGGAGTCGAGAAAGCGTGCGGCGGCCGTGCGGGCGTCCACGCACAGGGATTCGACGCGCCCGCCCCGCAGCCTCCGCCGCATCGGGCAGTGTTGGCGGGGTGAGCCATCGCGCCCGCGTCTGGATCGCCCTTTCCACGGTGTACGTGATCTGGGGCTCGACCTACCTCGGCATCGAGATGGCCGGAGAGACCATCCCGCCCCTGTTCGCGGTCGGCACCCGCTTCCTCGCCGCCGGGCTGCTCATGTCCGCCTACACGGTCTGGCGGCGCGGCGCGGGCGTCTTTCGCGTGAGCAGGGCCGAGCTCGGGTCGTGCGTCGTCGTGGGTGCGCTGCTTCCCGGGGCCAACGCCGTCCTCTTCGTAGCCGAGCGGCACGTGGCGACCGGGCTCTCCGCGCTCATCATCGGCGCCGTTCCGCTCTGGCTCGTCCTGCTACGGACGACGAGCGGCGACCGGCCTCCCCGCGCTGCCGTCGGCGGCGTGATCGCCGGTTTCGGCGGCCTGGCGCTGCTCGTGCGTCCGAACGGGGGCTCGCCGCTCTGGGCGCAGCTGCTCGTCGTCTGCTCGTCCCTCATGTGGGCCTCGGGGTCGTTCCTCGCGAGTCGCCTGCCGATGCCTGCCGACTCCTTCGCCGCCACTTCGATCGAGATGCTCGTCGGAGGCGCGATCCTGCTCCCCGTCGGCCTCGCGGCGACGCACCCGCACTTCTCCGAGTTCTCGGCGCGATCGATCGGCGGCTGGATCTACCTCGTGACGTTCGGCTCGCTCGTCGGCTACACGGCGTACGTGTGGCTGCTCGACAACGCTCCGCTCGGCAGGGTGGCGACGTACGCCTACGTGAACCCGGTCGTCGCGATCGCGCTCGGCGCGATCGTGCTTCACGAGTCGCTGACGTGGACGATCGGAGCCGGCGCCTTGCTCGTGCTCGTCTGCGTCGCAATCGTCGTGCGGACGGAGTCAGTGCCACGTCGCGCGGAGCACGCGCAGCCAGTTCCGATGACCGAGGGCCCGTAGGTCGTCGTCCGGCCAGCCTCGCGCAGCGAGCCCCTCGAACAGCGTCTGCACCTTCGAAGCGTCACCGACTGCGGCGATCGGTGTGCAGCCGTCGTAGTCCGAGCCCAGCGCCACATGCTCGACACCCATGCGCTCCACGAGATGCTCGATGTGGTCGAGAAGCACGTCGAGCGGTGTGTCGGCCTCGATCTCGGCCCGCGGGTGCGTCATCGTCCGGTCGAAGAACGCCCCGACGAGCCCGCCCGAATCGCGTACCGCTCCTAGCTGCCCGTCGGTGAGGTTGCGCGGGATCGGCGTGAGCGCGTGCGCCGCGGCATGCGTGGCGACGAGCGGCGCATCGGAGAGCCGTGCGACGTCGGCGAAACCGGCCGCGGTCAGGTGCGACAGGTCGATCATGATTCCGAGCTCGTTGCAGGCGCGTACGAGTGCGCGGCCTGCGGCGGTGAGCCCGGGTCCGGTGTCGGGAGTGCCCGGGTAGCGGAAGGGGACGCCGCAGCCGAAGGCATTCGGCCGGCTCCAGGCGAGTCCGAGCGAACGCATCCCGCGCGTCCGCCAGGACTCGAGGTTGCCGAGATCGGGTGCGATCGGCTCGGCGCCCTCGAGGTGGAGGATCGCGCCGACCTCTTCGCCGGCAAGGCAGCGCTCCAGGTCGGAGACCGTGAGTACCGGCGTCAAGTCGCGCGCGAAGATCGCAGCCAGCTCCGCCGCGATCCGCTCGCCGCGCTCGGCCGGAAGCGGCGCCTCGAGGGGAAGCTCGTAGCCGTTCGAGGTGCGCCGGAAGCCCGCCGGCCAATCGGGCCGCTCGTCCGTCGCCGGCACGAAGATCGCGAAGAAGCCGGCCGCGATCCCGCCTTCCCGCATGCGCGGCAGGTCGAGCTGTCCCTCCTCGCTGCGCTCGCGGAGCGAGCCGCCGCTCCGCCAGACGCGCTGGAGCGCGTCGTTGTGGCCGTCGACGACGGGGATGCTGGACGCTCCGCGTCCCACAGCGCCTCCCGGGATCCGCGTATCGCTCACCATGAATACGATATGGGCGATGACGACGATGGACGTGCGCGGCCGCGCGGACCTTTCGGGCCATGGAGTAGCCGGTAGCGGTCGCATCGTCTGGGATCCGTCGACCTCGCTGCTCTACGAGCACGCGATCGCCCGCGGCGAGGCGCGCATCGGCGAAGGCGGCCCGCTCGTCGTCGACACCGGCCGGCACACCGGCCGCTCGCCGAAAGACAAGTTCGTCGTCCGCGAGCCGGGCTCCGAGGAGCGGATCTGGTGGGACGGAAACCAGGAGCTCTCCGAGGACGCGTTCGAGCGGCTCCGCGAGAAGGTCGCCGAGCACCTCTCCGGTGAGGCGACGCTCTACGTCGTCGACGCGTTCGCCGGCGCCGATCCGAGCCACCGGATCGCCGTCCGCGTCGTGACGACGCATCCGTATCACGCGCTGTTCGCGAAGACGATGTTCATCGACCCGTCGGCGGACGAGCTACTCCGATTCGTTCCGCAGGCGCTCGTTCTGCACGCGCCGGCGCTGGAGGCGGACCCCGGCGCCGACGGGACGCGTACCGGTACGTTCATCGTCCTGCATCCGTCGCGCTCGGAGGTGCTCGTCGGCGGCACGTTCTACGCCGGTGAGATCAAGAAGTCGATCTTCACCGTCATGAACGACCGGCTTCCGCTCGAGGGAGTCTTCCCGATGCACTGCTCGGCGAACGTCGGCGGAGACGGCAGGGCTGCGATCTTCTTCGGGCTGTCGGGGACGGGCAAGACCACGCTCTCCGCCGATCCCGAGCGCGAGCTGATCGGGGACGACGAGCACGGTTGGGGCGACGAGGGCGTCTTCAACCTCGAGGGCGGCTGCTACGCGAAGGTGATCCGCCTCTCGCCGAGCGCGGAGCCGGAGATCTACAAGACGACGCGCACGTTCGGGACGATCCTCGAGAACGTCGTGGTCGACGAGCTCGGCCGGCTGGACCTGGACGACGCCTCGAAGACCGAGAACACGCGTGCCGCCTACAAGCTCGAGCAGATCGCGAACGCGCACCCGGACAAGCGCGCCGGGCATCCGGCTTCGGTCGTGATGCTGACGGCGGACGCGTTCGGGATCCTGCCGCCGCTCGCCCGGCTCGACCGGCTGCAGGCGCTCTACTACTTCCTCTCCGGCTTCACGGCCAAGCTCGCCGGCACCGAGATCGGCGTCTCCGAGCCTCAGCCGACGTTCTCGACCTGCTTCGGCGCCCCGTTCCTGCCGCAGCCGCCGCGCGTGTACGCCGAGATGCTGGGACGCAAGCTCGACGAGCACGGCTCGGCCGTGTGGCTCGTGAACACGGGGTGGACCGGCGGCCCGTTCGGTGTGGGCGAGCGGATGCCGATCGCCGCCACGCGGGCGCTTCTGCACGCGGCGCTCGGCGGAAGGCTCGAAGGCGTGCAGTACCGCACCGACCCGGTCTTCGGCTTCCAAGTGCCGGTCGAGGTGCCCGGCGTCGAGACGCGGCTGCTCGAGCCGCGCTCGACGTGGCGCGACCCGGAGGGCTACGACCGGAAGGCGCGGGAGCTCGCTCAGATGTTCCGCGACAACTTCGAGAAGTTCGCCTCCGCCGATCCGGCTCTCGCCGCGGCGGGGCCGCGGGTCTGACGCCGCCGGTCCGGCCCGTGAGATAGCGTGGGGAAGCGTTGATCGCAGAGCATGACGTCCTCGTCGTCGGCGCCGGCTGCGCCGGCATGCGCGCCGCAATCGAAGCCCACGATGCGGGCGCGGACGTCGCCATGGTCTCGAAGCTGCATCCGACTCGCTCACATTCGGGCGCGGCCGAGGGCGGGATCAACGCGGCGCTCGGCAACGCGGCCGAGGACAGCCCCGAGATCCACGCGTACGACACGGTCAAGGGGTCGGACTACCTCGGCGACCAGGACTCGATCGAGATCTTCACGCGTGAGGCGCCGGGTGACATCTACCAGCTCGAGAACTGGGGCGCGTTCTTCTCGCGCCGTGAGGACGGCAAGCTCGCGCAGCGCCCGTTCGGCGCGGCCGGCTCGCCGCGCACGATCTTCGCGGCGGACATCACCGGGCACGTCCTGATCCAGGTGCTCTACGAGCAGGTCTGCAAGCGCGACATCAAGGTGTACGAGGAGTTCTTCGCCTGGCAGCTCGTCGTCAACGACGGCCGCTGCCAGGGCGTCATCTCCTGGGATCTGCTGAACGGGGGCCTCAAGACCGTCGGCGGCAAGACCGTCGTGCTCGCCACGGGCGGTGCGGGCCGTCAATATCGCGTGACGACCAACGCGTACGCCTGCACCGGCGACGGCACCGCGATGGCGCTCCACGTGGGCGTGCCGCTGAAGGACATGGAGTTCATGCAATTCCACCCGACGACGCTCTATCCGACGGGGATCCTGCTCACGGAGGGCTGCCGCGGCGAGGGCGCCTACCTGCTCAACAAGGACGGCGAGCGCTTCATGAAGAAGTATGCGCCGAACGCGCTCGAGCTCGCGTCGCGCGACGTCGTCTCGCGCTCCGAGCAGACCGAGATCGACGCGGGGCGCGGGATCAACGGCTCGGTGATGCTCGACATGCGGCATCTCGGCGCCGAGAAGATCCTCGACCGGCTGCCCGGCTCGCGAGAGCTCGCGATGACGTTCGCCGGCGTCGACCCGATCTACGAGCCCGTCCCGGTGCGCCCGGGTGCGCATTACCACATGGGCGGCATCGAGACCGACAGTGACGGCGCCACCGAGCTGGCCGGTCTCTACGCGGCCGGCGAGTGCGCGTGTGTCTCGGTGCACGGCGCAAACCGGCTCGGCGGCAACTCGCTCATGGAGACGATCACGTTCGGGCGCCGCTCCGGGCGCGCGGCAGCCGAGTGGGCACTGTCGCATACGACGATCGACATCCCCGAGTCGCTCGAGCGCGATGCGGAGCGGCAGCTGCACGAGCTGCTCGACCGCGATTCGGGCGAGCGTCCCTGGAAGATCCGCGACGAGCTCGGCGAGTCGATGCTCGAGAACTTCGCCGTCTTCCGGCGCGAGGAGCAGATGGTGCGCCAGGTCGAGATCATCGACGAGCTCCGCGAGCGCTACACGCGCGTCCACGTCGAGGACAAGGGCGACGTCTTCAACAGCGATCTCACGCAGGCGATCGAGCTGGGGAATCTGCTCGACACCGCGCTCTGCATGGTCACGGCGGGCATCGCACGCAAGGAGAGCCGCGGTGCGCACTCGCGTCCGTACGACTATCCGGACCGCGACGACGAGAACTTCCTGCACCATTCGATCGTCCACTGGCGCGACGGAAGGCCCGAGCTCTCGACGAAGCCGGTGCGGTTCACGAAGTGGGAGCCTCAGGAGAGGAAGTACTGATGCGCCGTCTGGCGGTCGCGCTCGTCCTGCTCTCGCTCCCGCTCGCAGCGGCCGCGTGCGGCGGCTCCTCGAAGTCGAAGGCGCCCAGCGCGACCAGCGGGGCGGCGGCGATCGAGGTCGTGAAGCAGGCCGCGAAGAAGACGGTCGCCGCCGGAAGCGAGCATCTGACCCTCACGGTCGGCGGCGCAGCGTCGGGGCAGCAGATCGCCGTGACCGGCGCCGGGGACTTCGACAACAAGCAGCACGTCGGCTCGCTGCACGTCGACCTCTCCGCCGCCGGGCTCTCCGCACCCATCGACGCGGTGCTGAGCAGCACCGACATGTACCTGAAGTCGTCGCTCTTCGCCGCCCTCCTGCCCGCGGGGAAAACCTGGTTGAAGCTGAATCTCGCGAAGGCCGGTGCGGCGCAGGGGCTGAGTCTGAACACCCTGCTGTCGCAGGATCCGACCCAGTCCTTGACCGCGCTCCAGAGCCTGAAAGCCGCGACGAAGGTCGGCGCGGAGCAGGTCGGCGGCGTCTCGACGACGCACTACCGAGCTCGCATCGACCTGTCGAAGCTGCCGGCCGTGCCGGCCGGCGGCGCGGCGCCGCCGAGCACATACGACACATGGGTCGGCAGCGACGGGTACGTGCACCGCGTGAGAGTCCACATCGCGACCGGATCGGGCAGCAAGAAGTCGGTCGTCACCCTGACGGCCGACCTCTCCGACTTCGGCAAGTCGGTGTCGGTCGCCGTTCCGCCGGCTGCGCAGACACTCACCTCGACCGGATCCCTTCCGGGGCTGGGAGGATAGCCGCGTGCAAGTCGCACTGAAGGTGTGGCGCTACGACTCGACGAGCGGCGAGCGCGCGCTCAAGGATTACGAGTTCGACGCGCCCGAGGAGGCGACGCTCCTCGACTGCCTCGACATCGTCAAGGACCGCATCGACGGCACGCTCGGCTACCGCAAGAGCTGCCGGATGATGATCTGCGGCTCGTGCGGGATGCGCATGGACGGCGCTGCGGTTCTCGCCTGCAAGACCCGCATGTACGAGATCGCGCAGGCGGGTCACGTCCCGGTGATCTCGGCGATGGGCAACCTGCCGATCGTGAAGGACCTCGTCGTCGACATGGAGCCGTTCTGGCAGAAGTTCAAGGCGATGAAGCCGTACCTCCAGCCGGGCTACGAGCGGCCCGAGGACGAGAAGGAGTACCGGATCACGCAGGAGCGGATGAACGTGATCCACAAGGAGGCGCTCTGCGTGAACTGCGGCTGCTGCGTCTCGGAGTGCAACGCGATGGAGTCCGACCCGGAGTTCCTCGGACCGCAGGCGCTCGCGAAGGGCATGCGCTTCGTCGGCGACCCGCGCGACAGCGCGACGGTCGAACGGCTCGAGCAGTACAGCGGCGAGCACGGGATCTGGGAGTGCACGCGGTGCTTCTTCTGCAACGAGCGATGCCCCAAGGGCGTGGATCCGCGCGACGCGATCGCGAAGCTCGGCGCGGAGGCGATCCGCAACGGGATCGACCGCGACATGGGCGCGAAGCACGCGAAGTGGTTCGTGCGGTCGAGCGAGACGACGGGCTGGCTTCGGGAGACGGAGCTCGTGCCGAAGACACAGGGAATCGTCTCCACCGTGAAGCAGATGAAGTTCGCGATGAACCTCATGACGCACAACAAGGCGGGCATCTCGTTCCCGCCGCATGTCGCGAAGGACGTCGACGAGGCGCGCAACCTGCGCAAGCTCGTCCGCGAGCAGGATCGCCAGGGTGCGCTCGGGCATGTGCAGGGGGAGCATGCGCTCGCACGCCTGGGACACGGCTACCAGGCCGGCCGCGACCCGTACGGGCCCGGCTCGTTCCCGAAGCCCTATCTCCCCGGCGAGGAAGAGGAGACGGTATGAAGCGCGTGGCGTATTACAAGGGGTGTCTCGCGTCGCTGTCGGCGAAAGAGCTGGACACCTCGACGCAGGCCCTTGCGCCGCGCGTCGGGCTAGAGCTCGTCGAGCTCGAGTCGGTGACGTGCTGCGGCGCCGGCGACATCCACGAGGCGGAACCCGACTACTACCTCCACCTGAACGCGCGCATCCTCGCGTACGCGGAGGCAACCGGCTGCGACACGCTGCTCACCGTCTGCAACGTCTGCACCCTCAACCTGCGCCAGGCGAACTTCATGCTCAAGGGCGACGACACGCTGCGCGCGCGGGTCAACGAGAACCTGCATGCCGTCGGCGTGCCCGCGTACAGCGGCGAGGTCGACGTGCGGCACCTGCTCTGGGAGATCGCCGAGGGCGAGGGCTACGAGAAGCTCAAGGAGGCGGCGCACAAGGGCCTCAAGGGGCTGAAGGTCGCGCCCTTCTACGGCTGCCAGATCCTGCGTCCGTCGAAGATCATGGGGTTCGAGGATCCCGACCGGCCGTGGTCGCTCGAGCGGATCATCGAGGCCTGCGGCGGCGAGGCGATCGACTATCCCGCGAAGATCAAGTGCTGCGGGTTCCCGATCATCCAGGCGCGCGAGGAGACGGCGATGGGCGAGCTGATCCAGCCCGTCGAGCAGGCGCTCGAGGCCGGCGCGGACGTGATGGTGACGCCGTGCCCACTCTGCCACCTCTCCCTCGACGCCTGGCAGCAGAAGCTCGAGGCCTCGACGGGGCGGAAGTTCGGGCTGCCGATCCTCCACCTCGCCCAGCTCGTCGGCGTGGCGGCCGGGATCGAGGAGTCCGAGCTGAAGTTCAGGCGCCACATCGTCGACCCGCGGCCCGCTCTCGCGCAGCTCGAGGTCTAGCGCCCGCGGGCGCAAGTTCCGGGGCAGTCCGGCATCTCATGAGGTACGGAGGGACGGATGCCGGCGCGGTGGCCTTCGGGCGCCGCGCCGGACTTTTCCTCGGGGCGGTTGCGGCGGCAGGGTTGGGCTGGGGCTCCTTCGAGGCCGGCTGGGTGCGGCTCCGCGAGCTGGAGCTCGAGCTGCCCGGGCTGCCGGCCGAGCTCGACGGGCTGCGGATCGCGCACCTCTCCGATTTCCACCTGGGCGTCCGCTCGCGCGGCGTGCGCGCGGTCGAACTGGCCGTGGACTGGGTCGCCCGGCGCCGGCCGGACCTCGTCGCGATCACGGGCGACCTGCTCACGCACCCGCGGGGCGAGCGGCGGCTGCGCGAGCTCGTCGAGCGACTACCGGCACCGGTGTTCGCCGTGCTCGGCAATCACGACATGGCGATCTCCCGCGACCCGAAGGCGCGCGCCTCGAACCTGCGGAGCCTCGAGCCGGCGACCCTGCTACGGGACGAGGGTGTGCGCGTCGAGCTGCGTGGCCGCAGCGTCTGGATCGCAGGGGCGCACCCGCGGATGATCGTCCGCAGGTTGCAGAAGGTCGATCCGAACGCGCTGTCGCGCGACGCCGACCTTCGCATCCTGCTCTGCCACTTTCCGCGCGTGCTCGACCAGCTCGAGCGGGGCCGGTTCGAGCTCGTGCTCGCCGGGCACATGCACGACGGCCAGATCGCGATCCCGTACCCCGGCGGGAAGCTGCGCCTCGCGCACCCGACCGCCCGCTACGCCTCCGGGATCTACCGGAGCGAGGCGGCGACGCTGCACGTGTCGCCGGGCCTCGGGACGACGTTCGTCCCCTTCCGCTTCGCCGCCCGGCCCGAGGCCACCGAGCTGGTGCTACGTTCGGTCTAGTGATGGAGGGCCAGGCCTCGATCTCCGCGGACATCCTCGCGCGGTACGCGGCCGACGCGGCGCGCGAGGTGACGGGAGTGCGCGGCCTCGCCGAGAGCCCGCTGCCCGGACGGCGCGGCGTGCGCGTCGGGGGCGAGGACGGCGCGGTGCGCGTCGAGCTCCACCTGGCCGTCGACTGGGGCGCGTCGATCGTGGACCTCGGCCGCGACGTGCAGGAGCGCGTCCGTGAGTATCTCCTGCGGATGGCGGACGTCGAGCCGGTCGCCGTCGACGTCGTCGTCGACGAGATCGGCCCGCGCCCATGACACGGATAGCAGGCCTGACCGGTGCGACGCTCGAGACGGCGCCGGCCGTCTGCCACGAGTGCACGTGGTGGCAGTCGCGTAGCGGCCGCCGCGTCGACAAGCGGCGCTGGATCCAGGGGACAGAGGACGAGTGGGGCGCCTGGGGCACCGTGTATCACGACGACGACGGGCGGCTGCTCGGGTCGATGCAGTACGGGCCGGCGGGGCTCTTCCCGCGCGCGGCGGAGCTACCGGCCGGGCCGCCGAGCGACGACGCCGTGCTCGTGACGTGCGCCTACCTGGTCGATTCGTCGAAGCCGTGGGTGATGCAATCGCTCTTTCTCGCCGCGATCGGCGAATCGCGGCAGCGCGGCGCGCGGGCGCTCGAAGCGTTCGCGTACCGCTATGGCGACGGCGAACCGGCGTACGAGCGGTTTCAGGTGCACAAGACGATCTTCCCGAGCGACTTCCTCTCCGACTTCGGCTTCCTGACGGTGCGCATGAGCGGCCGCGTCGAGCTCGCGCGACTCGAGCTCGGCGGCCTCCAGCCGGTGCTCGAAGGCACGCGCGAGAAGGTGCTGCGCGTCGTCCGCGACGCGTTCATCCCGGCGCCGGCTCCTCAAAGACCGTAAGGACACGGGATGCAGCGCTGAGGTCTTACGCCGTGACCGGTGCGAGCAGCAGCTCGGCGATCTGAATCGCATTCAGCGCTGCGCCCTTGTTCAGGTTGTCGCACGCGAGGAAGAGCGCAAGGCCGTTCTCGCCGGCGCGGTCCAGGCGGATGCGGCCGACGAGCACCTGGTCGGTCTGCGCAGCCGCCTTCGGGCTGGGTACGTCGACGACACGAACCGAGGGTGCCGCCCGCAGAAGCTCCGCGGCCTGCTCCGGCGAGAGCGGCTCCTCGAACTCGGCCCAGACGGCCTCGGCATGTCCGACGAGCACCGGCACGCGCACCGTCGTCGCGCTGATCGGCAGCTCCGGCAGCTCGAGGATCTTCCGCGTCTCCGAGCGGAGCTTCGACTCCTCGTCGGTCTCGTCGCCGTCCCAGCTCCAGTCCATCGCGAGATCGTGCTCGGCCTGCGGCTCCGCGAGGAGGGCCTCCATGCGCTGCGCGCCCGCGCCCGACACCGACTGGTAGGTCGAGACGCGCAGCCGGCGCAGCCCGGCCGCGTCGTGCAGCGGCTTCAGGACGCACGTGAGCGGGATCGTGCAGCAGTTCGGGTTCGCGACGATGCCGTCGTGCTCGTGGGCGCGCTCGCCGTTCACCTCTGGGACGACGAGGGGGACGCCCGGCTCGAGCCTGTAGGCCGCCGACTTGTCGACCGCGACCGCGCCGCCGCGCACGGCGTGCGGGACAAGCGCGCGTGACGCAGACGTGCCGACGGAGAAGAGTGCGAGATCGAGATCGCCGGCGGCGAGCGCTTCCGGTGTCGCCTCCTCGACAAGGAGCTCCCGGCCGCCGAACGGGATCGCGCGG
>Ga0335077_10009783_pt1 | contig 11913 bp, 7 predicted proteins | sample Lox_Sample_31_FD_207151 | JGI IMG/M metagenome (GOLD analysis project Ga0335077, IMG submission 207151) | Soil microbial communities from Loxahatchee National Wildlife Refuge, Florida, United States - Lox_Sample_3.1 | ecosystem: Environmental > Terrestrial > Soil > Wetlands | place: USA: Florida...
TCAGCACAGGCCAGATTAATACAGCTTGGTCTGCATGGGTCATTTTGGACTCCGCCACGTAGCACCTCGTTTTCTAACGGCGGATTCTACACCTAAAGAATCAAAGCGTTGGAAACACCAATGGGCAACCCTTAGGTCTGCATACATACCCGTCAATTCATGGGGCCGTTTGGAGGACCGTGCGCAGCCGTGGCAAATCGGCTAGGATGACGGCGTGGCCGATCTTTTCGAATTAGCCAGTCCCGCGGCCGCGGTGGGCGGAGAGCTCCCAGAGCTTAACGAGCAACAACGCGCCGCAGTGCGCCACGGCGAAGGACCGCTGCTGGTGGTGGCGGGCGCGGGCACGGGCAAGACGCGCGTCATCACGGAACGGGTCCGGCACCTGCTGAATGCGGACCCCGGACTGCCGGGCGAATCGATCCTGGCGCTGACCTTCACGGACAGAGCCGCGGGAGAGATGAAGCACCGCATCGCGCGCGCGGCGGGCGAACGCGGCCGGGCCGTTTTCGTAGGAACCTTCCACGCCTTCTGCAACGCTCTGCTCATCGAACGCAATCCCAAGCTGCAGGCTCTGGACGACATCGACCACTGGATTCTCTTGCGGCGCAACCTGGCGGTTCTGGCGCTCGATCGTTACCGGCGGCTGGCGGAGCCGGGGCAATTCCTGGGCGATTTCGTGAAGTTTTTCTCGCGCTGCCAGGACGAGCTGGTTACGCCGGAGGATTACGAACGCTATAGCGAATCCCTGGCCGAAGCCTACGCGCGCGAGAAAAGCGGGCTGGCCGAAGACGAACGGGCTATCCGCGAGGAAGCCCTTGCCGAGCAGCGGGAGATCGCGCGGGCCTATCGGGCGAGCGACAGGCTGCTTCGCGAACGGAACATGCTGACGTTCGGGATGCAATTGTCGGAGGCGGTCCGCTTGCTCAAGAGCGATCCGGCTTTTCGCGATGAACTGCGCCGACGCTACCGGTACATTCTGGTGGACGAATTTCAGGACACCAACATCGCGCAAATCGAACTGCTGTGGGAGTTGGCAGGGGACCATCGCAATGTGGTGGCCGTGGGCGACAGCGCGCAGGCCATCTACCGCTTTCGCGGCGCCTCGTTCGGAAGCTTCACGATTTTCCTCGAGCGGTTTGCCGGCGTTCCGCGCGGCAATAGCGCGGGAGCGGCGCGGTTCGTGCAACCGCTGGTGGATAATTACCGCTCGACGGCGCGCATCCTGCGCACCGCCACGCAGATCGCCAGCTTCATCGACCGCTCTCCGCTGGTACCCAAGAAGGAACTCCTGCCGCACAAGCCCGACGGGGAAAAGGTGCGCATCGTGGAGTTCGGGTCGGCGAAGGAAGAGGCGCAGTGGATCGTCGCGGAGATCGAGCGGCTGCACGCGGCCGGACTTAGCTGGCGAAAGTTCGCCGCTCTCTATCGCATCCACAGCCACCGGAATGAGTTGGTTCGCGCGCTCGAAGAGCGTGGCATTCCGTTGGTGATTCGCAATCTTTCGATCCTGGATCATCCGCTGGTGCGCGATCTGACGGCTTATCTGCGTCTGATCGTGAACCCCGGGGATAATGTGGCCTGCGCTCGCGTGCTGGCCGCTCCGGCGTGGGGTTTCGAAGCGGCCGACCTAGTGCGGCTCTGCGAGCGCGCCAAGAAGGCCAAGAGTTCGCTTTGGGACGAGCTGCAACCGCGACAAGGGCGGCTGCCCTTTAGCGGCGCTCCGGCGGCCACTCAGGACCTGGTTGCCGGCTTGAATGGGCTGCGCGCGCGGATGGAGGCCATCGAAGCCGCCGATCTATTTGCCGCTTTGACGGACTGGCTCGAAATTCCTCTGAATCTTCGCGGCTCGGATCAGCCTTACCTGCGCCGGTTCGCGCAATTTGCCCGAGAGTGGCAGTCCAAGAGCGAAACGTGCCGGCTGCGGGAATTTGTGGAGTATCTCGACTATTTTGCGCAGGCCGGCGGTCAAATCAATCTGGAACAGGAGTCGTCTCGAGACGCTGTCCAACTCATGACCGTGCATGCGGCGAAGGGGCTGGAGTTCGACCACGTCTTCGTGCTGCGGCTGACGCAGCGCGGCTTTCCCATGGCGGCGCGAGAGCCCGTGCTCGAATTTCCCGCGGCGCTGATGAAGGAAGAGTTGCCGCAAGGAGATTTTCATACTCAGGAAGAGCGGCGCTTGTTCTACGTGGCCATCACGCGGGCGCGCGAGCGGCTGACGCTGAGCACCGTGTTGCACAAGCGCTCGAAGCCTTCGGTGTTCATCGAAGACATTTTGAGCGCAGGCAAGGTGGCGAAACAGAACGTGGAACAGAGCGCGCCGGCTTCGCCCGTGGCGGTGGCCGCGCGCGCGGCATTACCGGGAGAGCCAAACCTTTTTGGCGGCGCGGCCATTCAGCCGCGCGTTTATTCGCGGATCGGCGCGTGGGCCGAGCGGTACCGCCCGCCGGTATTCGAACCCTTGCAGCTGAGCAGTTCGGCCATCGAGACGTATCAGAAGTGCCCGCAGAAATATCTGTTCAGCCAGGTTTGGGGAATCCGCAGCGGCCCAAGCGCGGCGACCACCTTCGGCAACGTCATGCATGTGACCATAAGGCAGTTTATCGCCGCGCTGCGGAAGGGTGTCCGGGTTGGGTTCGACGAGGTGGCCGCAATTTTCCGGCGCGAATGGACTTCGGCGGGCTTCGAGGATCGTCATCAGGAAGATCTCTATCTGGCGGACGGACTCGAGCAATTGCGGGCGTTCCATTCCAGCACGCTGGCGGCTCCGCCGCAGGTGACCGGGCAGGAAAAACGTTTCACGGTGCACTGCGAAAATGGCGTGGAGTTGATCGGGCGAATGGACCAGATCAACCGTATCGCGGCGGGAGAAGTGGAGATCATCGACTACAAGACAGGCAAGCCGAAATCGGAAAGCCACGCCGACAAGGACGCGCAGTTGAGCATCTACGCGCTGGCGGCGCGGGAAGTGCTCGACGTGAATCCGGTGCGCCTCGTCTATTACAACCTGCAGAACAATCAGTGCGTTTCTGCTTCGCGTGAGGAGAAGCAGCTAAAAGAGCTGCGCGACATGATTCAGGAAGTGGCCGCGGACATCCGGGCGCGCGATTTTCCCGCGCGTCCCGGCTTCGTTTGCAAGAATTGTGAATATCGGTCTTTGTGTCCCACGCAGGAATCCGCTGCGACGCGGCGCGAGCCGGCCGCGCATGAGGAAGCCGTTCGCTCACCGGCGGCGCAAGAGTGATTCGAAAACAAAAGCGGGACGCTCGAAGTGAAAGGAAGGGACCCATTCGGGCCGTCCCTTCCGCCTTACGCGCATTGGCTCTGCCGGAGCATCTCCCCTACAAGAGCCGCGCGCGCTCGCGATGTTGCGATCGTCAAAACGCGCGCAATTCTTTCTATACGGTCCGCCAGTGGTGATGTCAAGACGAAAATGCGGGCGCGGCACGCAGTTCAGGGCAGACGCACGAGGTAGTAGCCGTCACGCGCGAGCACGTTGAGACCGGCGCGCTTCACGCGAACTTCCACGGAGTGATAGTTCTTGGTGCGATCGGTGCCCGCGGGGGAATAGGCCAGCGTGTACTGATGACGGGCCTCTTCGGCAACTTGAGCGTAAGCCTTGGAAAGCGCCGACTCATTGCTCACGAAATAAGTGTCGCCGCCGGTCGAGCGAGCATAACGCGAGAGCGGGCTTGCGCCACGGCGCAGCAAGGCGGCGTCCATGCCGATGGCGTAAACCGAAGCGTCGGAAGAAAGCAGGGCCGTGAGGGTCTGATCGTAGGTATGGGTATTGTTCTTGGCATCGACGCCGTCGGAAACCAGGATGATCACCTTCCGCCGTTCGCGCGGCCGGGTGCGCAGGACTTCAGCCGCAGCGCTGAGGGCGTCGTCGAGGTGCTTGGTGCTTTTGTCTGCGGATGCTTGCTGCTGAGTGGTGGGGGCGCCCGGAATCGGCTGGCCGCCGGCTCCCGGACTGGGCGCGGTGGACACGGGATCTGACAGGGAGTCGTCGCCGGAAGCTCGGCCTTTAAGCTCCGTCACGAGACGGTCGTTATCCTTCGTGAAATCCATCAGCAGCGCGAAGAACGATCCGAATCTGCCCAGGGCGACCTCGTCGGATTCGCTGAAGGCGCCGGAGATGGCGATCAGGCTCTTGCGCAACTGATCGGCGGCCTTGGGTTTGAGGTCGTCGTCCAAGACGACCAAGGCGGAGAGCGGGGCCGCGTCGGTCGAAAAGGTGGAGATGCGCTGCTCCACGTCGTCTTCGAGAATGGTGAACTCATCCTGGCGGATATCGTCCACGAGATTGCCGCGCGCATCCTTCACAGTCACGGGGACAACGACGAGTTCCACGTTGCTGCGAATCGTGGCGCGGGGATTGGGGCGTGGGGTTTGCGCCGGTTGCTGTTGCCCCTCAGGGGCAACCTGCGGGGGTATGGCGAGCGACACGGCCAGGGCGAGGAATAAGCCGGGCAGGAGCAGAGCCCAGGCGAGCGGTTGACGCAAGGAGGTCATCGAACGACAATTAGGCCATCATCCCAAACTCGTACCGAGGTGGACTCCGGCACGCGCATCCTCTGAACAGCGATGGCGCATCGTAAGGTCAACGCAAGGTTCAATGGAGATTATACGATGAGCTCGGAACGTCTCAAACTCTACGTGGCAGTCGCCGTGTTGGCGATTCCGCTGCTGTGGCCCGCATCTCCGCTGGGGGCAGGCCAAAATTCTGAGCCGCTGGCGCAGCAGGGAATTCGCGTGCAAGTGAACCTGGTGAATCTGTTCGCCACCGTGCGCGACAAGAAAACGAAGCAGATTGTTTCCAGTCTCGAGCAGGGCGACTTCAAGATCACCGAAGACGGAGCCGAGCAGAAGATCTCGTTTTTTTCGCGCGAATCGACGCTGCCGATCACGCTAGGTCTGTTAATCGATACCAGCGGCAGCGAGTCGAATACGCTGGGGGCCGAGCAACAAGCCGCGGTGCGATTTCTGTCGCGAGTGTTGCGCAAGGGCGATCTCACCATGGTAGTAAGCTTCGATACGGATTCGGACCTGCTGGCCGATCTGACGGACGATCAGGAGAGGCTCGACCGCGCCATCAATCGCACGCGCATCAACGCGCCGGGCGCGCAGGGACCGTTGGCACAAACCGTTCCGGGCACGGTCTTCTACGATGCTGTTTACGCCGCGTGTCACGATAAACTTGCGGGCGAAGCCGGGCGCAAGGCCATCGTGGTTCTCACCGACGCGCAGGACGAAGGCAGCACCCTGAAGCTTCAGGACGCCATAGAAGCGGCGCAGCGCACCGATACCGTGGTGCACATCCTGCTGGTTGCCGACGCTCGCTATGGCGGGGGAAACTATTCGGTGGCCAAGAAGCTAACGGATGAGACCGGCGGCCGCACGATCGTTGTGCGCAACGAAAAAAATCTCGAGGCGGCGTTCGACCAGATCAGCGAGGAGCTGCGCAGCCAGTACACTCTGGGATATTACTCCTCCAACGGCGCGCGGGACGGGAGCTACCGGAAGGTCAAAGTGGAAACCATGCGCAAGGATCTGGACGTGCTCACGCGGCAGGGTTATTACGCGCCGCGGAACTAGCCGCCGGACTTAACGGGTCTCCGCCGCAGAAGCTTCCACAGGGGTAGCGAAATAGCCCTTGCGAGCCCGCACCTGCAATCCCTTTGTGTTCACCTCGATGCGAATCTTGTGGAACTTTCCGTCGGGGGGACGGATGGGGACATAGGCAAGCGAATACTGGCTGCGCAACTCGTTTCCGATATAGGCGAATGATTGCGCCAGATCGTCGACGTGATAAGGGAAAAAAGCGCGGCCGCCGCTTTCGTCGGAAAACTGCTGCAGGACCTTGTCGCCTTCGTCTTTCAGGTATTTGCGATTCGACGGATCGGCCTGGGCAGCTTCCTGATCGGTGAGAATCCAGTTGATGCTGGTGCTGATCGCGTAGATTACGATGCCCGCCCGCTGCGCCGCCTCCAGCGCCTCTCCGCGGGAGCGGCGGCTCAGGTTGTCGTCGCCGTCGCTGATCACCACGAGCACCCGGCGCAAGTCCGTTTCCGGATTGCCTACGTCGGGAGGAAGCTTGAGCAGTTGCTGGCAGCCCTCGTAGATCGCATCATAAAGCGCTGTCCCGCCGCCCGCGCGTTGCTTCAAGATGACTTCCCGAAGCTTATCGAGATCACCGGTAAATGACTGAACGGTTTCCGGCTCATCGTCTATGGTCATCAGAAAGGCTTGATCCTTCTCCCGCCGGATCACGTTATAAAGGAAATCGATGGCCGCCTGCTGTTCGAACTGAAGCCTGTCGCGAATGCTGTTGGAAGTATCGAGCAGCAGGCCCACGCGCAGAGGCAAATCGGTCTGCCGGTTAAAAAAACGAATCGCCTGTTCGACGTTGTCGTCAAAGACCCGAAAATTCTCCTTATTCAAGTCGGCCACGATCTTGTTCTGCCGGTTGAGAACCGTAAACAAGATATCCACGAGGCTGACGTTCTGGCGAATGGGGGGCGTTCCAGTGGATTCGGGCGCGGCGGGCGGCGGAGGGGGAGGTTGCGGCGGCTGTTGCGGCTGCTGCGCGGACAGTCCTATGGAAAACACTACGACCGCGGCAAGAACTGCGAGGGTGACCGGAACGCGCACTACCGGAATTATAGGTAGCCGCGCAAAGCCGCGTCAACCCTGCGCGGTTCGACATCGAACGCTTTCGCAAGCTCATTCAGGTAGTCGAACAATTCGGGAGCGAGCGGAGCCCGGAGGTCAATCCTTGCGCCGGTTCGCGGATGCGCGAAACCCAGCCGGGCGGCGTGCAGGAAGACGCGCCCCAAAGGCCTAAGAAGCCGCCCTCCGGCGCGGACCTGTGCGGGGGCGCCATAGAGAGTATCGCCAACGAGCGGATGGCCAGCGGCGGCGAGGTGGGCTCGAATCTGGTGGGTGCGCCCTGTGCGCGGCTCGGCTTCAATCAATGTGAAATTTCCCATGCGCAGCAGGGCTCGCCAATTGGTCTGGGCAGCGCGGCCAGAGGCGAGGCGCGCGGTCATGCGCGTGCGGCGCTGGGGATCGCGGGAAATGGGACGATCGATCTTTCCCGCGTCCCGCGCCAGGCGGCCGTGTACCAGGGCAATGTATGTCTTGCTTACGGCGCGAGAGCGGAACTGCTCGCCAAGAATACGGTGAGCGGCGTCATTGCGCGCGATGAGGATCGCTCCGGAGGTGCCCCGGTCGAGGCGATGGACAATTCCGGGGCGAAGATTCCCACCGACCGTGGAGAGGGCGCCGAAGTGATGGAGGAGCGCGTTTACGAGGGTGCCGCGGCGGGCTCCGGCTCCGGCGTGAACGACCATGCCCGCGGGCTTATTCACGACGGCGACATCTTCGTCCTCGTAAAGAACGTCGAGGGGGATCTCTTCCGGAGCGGCGCGCAAGGGAGGGCGCGGGAGGACTTCTATGTCGATCACATCTCCGGACATTACGCGCTGTGCCGGCCGCACGAGGCGGCCGCCGAGGCGAACGCGGCCTTCGTCGATCAGCTCCTGAATGCGAGTGCGGCTGAGGTTGGGCAGACGCGAGGAGAGATAGAGGTCGAGGCGGCGGCCGGCATCTTCCGCCGAAGCGATAAAGTGGCGCAGAACAATTTGCTGTCCGCGGCTATCTGCTGCTGAGCTAGGCGTGGGCTCTACTGGCATCCTTCTCGCCACTTATTAATTCCAGAATGACCAAGACAGCTCCGACGGTGATGGCCGAATCGGCGACATTGAAGGCAGGCCAGCGAAAATTGCCGGCGTACAACTCCAAAAAATCCGTGACACCGCCGTAAAGCAGGCGGTCCAGGAGATTTCCAGCCGCGCCGCCCGCGATCAATGCGATACCCGCCTGGCTTTCCGCCCGTCCGGCGCGCCCCGCCGTAAGGAGCCATACGAGCAGCAAAATGATGACGGTGGATGTAGTGACCAGGACAAAGGAGACCCACTTGAGAGCGGATTCGGAGAAAAGGCCGAAGGCGATGCCCGTATTCACGCTGTGAACCAGGTCGGCGAAATGGGGAATCAACGTCCGCCGATAGCCCTGCGAAGTGAGTTGTTCGACGGCATATTTTGTGGCGCGGTCGGCTGCGACTACCGCGAAAGTGAGCCAGAGCCAGCGCGCGCTCCGTGCGGCCATCAGGAGTTCGCGCCCGCGATGCCCGAGTCGCCTTCAATTTCCCGCAAAGCCGCCACACAGCGCTCGCAGACCGTCGGATAGTCGGCAAACTCGCCGACGCGCAGCGAATAGTTCCAGCAGCGCTCGCACTTCTTGCCCAGCGCGCGGCGCACGGTCACGCCCAGGCCGGGCAGCGCATCCGATGGGGCGCCCGCCGGAGAATTTCCGTTTGCGAGTTCCACTTGAGAGACGATAAACAAGGTGGGCAGCCAATCCGCGTAATCGCGAAGCAGCGGCTCGAGAGCGCTATCTGCCGAGAGTTCCACGCGCGCCTCGAGCCCGCTATTGATCTGCTTGGCGTTGCGCGCCTGTTCCAGTGACTTCAGGACGGCGGCGCGTACTTCGAGCAAGTGCCCCCAGCGAGCTTCCAGCGCTTCGTCGGGGAAGCTGCAAAATTTGCCCGCGTGCGGGAACCGAGTGAGATGAATGTCGGACGGCGCGCCCGCTTCTCGCGGCAAATATTGCCAGATCTCATCGGCGGTAAACGCGAGAATGGGCGCCAGCAGTCGCGCCAGCGTACTGGCAATGCGATAGATTGCGGTTTGGGCCGAACGGCGCGGGCAGCCCTTGGGAGCAAAAGTGTAGAGGCGGTCCTTGAGGATATCGAAATAGAACGCGCTGAGATCGACCACGCAAAAGTCGTACACGGCGTGATAGACGCGGTGAAAATCGAAGTTCTCGTAAAACTCCATACAATTCGCCAGAAGGCGGCTGGTCCTGCCGAGCATCCAGCGGTCGATCTCCACGAGCGAACTTTCCTCTACGGAGTCACGTTGAGGATCGAAGTCGGAGAGATTGCCCAGCGCGAAGCGGAAGGTGTTGCGAATTTTAAAGTAGGCCTCGGAAAGCTGGGTCATGACGTTCTTGGACATGCGCAGGTCGCTGTGGTAGTCCTGCGAAGCGACCCATAGCCTCAGCAGGTCAGCGCCCCATTTTTCGCAGATCTCCGTGGGCAAGATCACGTTTCCCAGGGATTTCGACATGGGCCGGCCTTGTTCGTCGAGCGTCCAGCCATGCGTGAGCACCTGCCGATAGGGCGCGTGCCCTCGCGTGCCCACGGCGATGAGCAGGGAGCTGTGGAACCAGCCGCGGTATTGGTCCGGGCCCTCGAGGTACATATCCGCAGGCCAAGGCATCTCCGCATCCGGCTTCCCGGGAGGATCGAGAACGGCGAGGTGCGAGGAGCCGGAGTCGAACCAGACGTCGAGGATGTCGTTTTCCTTGCGCCATGTTTCGCAGCCGCAAGGGCAAGCCGTGCCCTTCGGTAGCAGTTCCTCGGCGGAGTGGGTATACCAGGCGTCCGCTCCTTCGCGCTCGAACCAGCGAATCACGTGGCGCAGCGCGGCGAAATTCTCCAGCCGCTTGCCGCACTTTTCGCAGTAAAAGATCACCAGGGGCACGCCCCAAACTCGCTGCCGCGAAATACACCAGTCCGGACGATGGGCGATCATCTCGTGAATGCGTTCGCGTCCCCACTCCGGAGTCCACTTCACTTTGGGGATTTCGTCGAGTGCAAGCTGGCGCAGCGGCTTCGCTTTAGGAACGGGAACCGAGGCGCTGCCATTATCGAGCTGAATGAACCACTGTTCGGTAGCTCTGAAGATGACGGGATTATGGCATCGCCAGCAGTGTGGATAGCTATGCTGGAGTTTGCTTTCGGCGACGAGCGCTTCGCGAGATTTCAGCAATTCGACGATTGCCGGATTAGCCTCGAACACGGTCTTGCCGTTGTATTCCGGCAGCCCTTCGGTGAAGCGGCCGTTGTCGTCGAGCGGCGCGTAGGTTTCCAGGCCGTATTCCTGGCCCACGGCGAAGTCTTCGGCGCCGTGGCCAGGCGCGGTGTGAACGATTCCAGAGCCCTGCTCGAGCGTGACGTGTTCGCCCAGTACGCCCGGAACTTTTCGGTCGAGAAAAGGGTGCTGGAATTTGGCGCCGGTAAAGTCGCTACCTGGGACCGGCTGCGAAATGGACTGGAAACGCAGACCCGCTTCCTTGGAAACGCTTTCGACAAGCTCCTGCGCCAGGAGGTAGGTGTCACCCCGCTCGTCTTTCGCGAATACATACTTGTGCTGAGGATGGAAAGACAAAGCCATGCTTGCGGGGAGGGTCCAAGGTGTGGTGGTCCAGACCAGGGCATAAACGCCATCCCGAGCACCGTCGCCGGGCGGGCGCTTCGACGACTCAAGTACGCGGTATCGTATCCAGATAGAGGGACTTAGGTGGTCTTCGTATTCGACCTCGGCTTCCGCCAGGGCGGTGCGGTCATGGATACACCAATAGACGGGCTTGAGGCCGCGGAACACGTATCCTTTTTCCAAGAACGACAAAAACGCGTCGGCTATGCACGCCTCGTACCCGTTGCTCATCGTAAGATATGGGTCTTCCCAGCGGCCTAAAACACCCAGTCTTTTGAAGTCGCGGCGGTGCTGATCGACGTAGCGCAGCGCGAATTCGCGGCAAATGCGGCGAAATTCGACGGGGGCGACGCGGCCCTTTTTTCCGCCGAGCTCTTTTTCGACTTGCGTCTCGATGGGCAAGCCGTGGCAATCCCATCCCGGGACGTAAGGGGCCCGGAAGCCGGCCATGGTTTTGGACTTGACCACCATGTCCTTGAGAATCTTGTTCAGGGCGGTACCCAAGTGAATTGTGCCCGTGGGATAGGGCGGGCCATCGTGCAGAACATAAGACGGCGCTTCGGCGCGTGCTTCTTGAATGCGGTGGTAAAGGCGCTCCTGCTCCCATTTGGCGAGAATCCGCGGCTCATTCTGAGGAAGATTGGCCTTCATCGGGAAATCGGTCTTGGGAAGATTCAGTGTGCTCTTTAGATTTACAGGCTTTGGCATCTGTGTGAGAACTCCGTTTGCCTACAAGGGTTTTGGACGCATTCCGGGCGGCCGAGCCTTCGGTATTGATCTTCTATGTTCAGTTGCAAAGAGCGCCACGCAAGACTAAAACTCATATGGTACAATTTATCCTCAATCAAGTCAGCCTTCCGACAGGGGCATCTTTTTGGCTGGCTATGAATCTAACTCGGTGGGTGAGCTCTAGGAGTAGACTTCGACTCCGGGTGCCTTACATATGCATGGATTGAACCTCAACCCCACTGTACGCGACCCCCAAACGGCGCATGTGAATCTCGCTCCGGGCACCACCACGCCTTCCTTTGGCCGCAGCCGAAGGCTGGAATCACCCAGTTTCTGGGCCAATTTGAAGGATTTTCTGACCGAGCGCTCCGTGCGTGTGCCGCGGAATGCGCCGCAAGAAGTTTTCTATACCGAAGGCATACAAGACAGCTTCACGGACAATCTGAAATCGTTCTTCAAGCCTTCTCCGCGGATCAAAGGCGCCGCCAATTCGAATATGGTGGTGGATCTGGAGCCCACATACAGGGTCTTCTGGCGCAATCTCCGCGATCTGATTTCGCCGCCTAAGCTGCCGCCGCTCAAGGTTACCAGCAAGCCGGTTCCGGTGCGGCCGCTGTGGGCCAAGCGGCGCGAATACAGCATGGCGCAGATGATTTCAGCAGGCGTGCACGTGATTATCGCTGTGCTGATTCTTGTACCTATCTTTCGACACATGGTGCAGCCCCCGGTGCAGGCCAGCACGGAGATCATCGATATCTCCCCCTATCTATCCAAGCTGCCGCCTGCAAAAGAACGTGCGGGAGGGGGAGGCGGAGGCGGGGAACACAAGCCAGAGCCT
>Ga0335077_10009784_pt1 | contig 11913 bp, 9 predicted proteins | sample Lox_Sample_31_FD_207151 | JGI IMG/M metagenome (GOLD analysis project Ga0335077, IMG submission 207151) | Soil microbial communities from Loxahatchee National Wildlife Refuge, Florida, United States - Lox_Sample_3.1 | ecosystem: Environmental > Terrestrial > Soil > Wetlands | place: USA: Florida...
CCATACCAACCCGGCCCCCAACCACCGCGCCAGCCCGGTCCCCAGCCGCCGCGCCATCCAGGGCCATACCATCCGCGACCCCAGTAGCCGCGGTACCACGGACCCGCGCCGATAAACACACCGCCTGCGAACCAGTTGGGACCGTAGTAGCCATACGGCGCGCACGCATAAGGAGGATAACCATAGTAGCCGTACGCACACGCCGGGGGCCCGTAATAGCCGCGACCAACCCCGACGCCAACCCCAAACGCGACGCCTGCGTGGGCGGAGATTGCCGGCAACATAAGAACACTCAGCAAAGCGAGATATCGTAAATGGCGCATTTTAGACCCCCTTGTCTCACCTTCTATCCGAATTCGATCCGAACCCGGAGGCTCTTCGGCAATTCGCTGTCCATCTGAATTGCCCACCTGTATGAACCCCGAGACCGGATAAAAGTTGCCAATCCAACTGACCGGAGGGCCCGCCATAACCCTAGGCCTTACAGCACATTTGGACGGTTATCAGCAGGGCAAGGCCCACCCCGCACCCCTCATGGTGACCTGCATCACGGCGGCTTGGAGTTCTCCGCTTCATGCTAAGTACGGATGCCGCACACGGCAGAGGCGCGAGTTTCAGGGGACCGGTCAGGCGGCCTGTTTCCAGTCGTTGTGCCGGTTTTGGCAACATTCAGCGGCAACCTCGAATTGCAGGCGCGCTACCTTTTTCCGCTCACTTTCGCCGCTCTGGTGGTGATGTTCATGGGGTGGCGGCTGCAGCGCCGTGAATGGCAAAAAGCTTGCGAAGCCTTGAAGCAGGCGACAGAAGTGAAGCAGCAATTGGAGCGTGAGCGCAATCTGACCCAAGAAGAACTCTTTCGCCGCCTGTACGAAGATCGTGAGTTGAATAGGGAGAAATTCCAGTTTCAGGCTCAGCTTGCCGAATACGAAAAATATTCGACCCTGGCTCAACTGGCGCTGGGCGCGGCCCACGGGATCAACAATCCCCTGCTGGGAATCCTATCGCACCTGGAACTTGAGTTGAAGGGCGCCAGCGATCCCGAGCAGCGGTGGGAGATCGAGCAATGCATCGCCGGCACCAAGCGTATTTCCGCCACCTTACGCGGACTGGTCAATTACGCCCGCCCTGGACCTCAGGTGTTGAACAGCCTCAGCCTGCGCCGCTTGGTCAGCGATACACTCGGATTTCTCGAGGGCCAACCGGCGCTGCGCGGCAAACGAGCGGAGAACCAGGTTCCCGAGGATTTGCCCCGCATTCTGGTTGATTCCAACCAGCTTTCGCAAGTGCTGATGAATTTGCTGATCAATGCCGCCGAAGCCACACCCGAGGGCGGGCAAATCACCATTTCCGCCAACCGGCTTACCCTCACGAATAGCGTCGAAATCCGCGTCAGCGACACCGGCTGCGGTATCCCGCGTGACATTCTGCCGCACGTCTTTGAACCCTTTTTCACCACCAAGGGCGGCAAGGGTACAGGTCTTGGCCTCAGCATTTGTGCCACTTACATTCGGAGAAACAAGGGCGAGATTCGAATCGATAGCGTGGTGAACCATGGGACCACCGTAACCATCACGCTGCCCATCCAGCAGGAGGAGTCGCACAGAGTCAAAGAGCTTTCCGAAACGGTGGTTTGACATGCCTTATTCCGCCCTCATCATCGACGACGAAGAACTCACGCTCCATACCATTTCGCGCAGCTTACGCCAGGATGGATTTGAGGTGTTCACCGCGCTCTCCGGCGCGGATGGCCTAAAACTGTTTCATGCTGAAATGCCGGACCTGATTTTGCTGGACATCGTCCTCCCCGGCATCGATGGGGTCGAAGTGTTGCGCCAGATCAAACAGGCGAACCCGGGCGCGATCGTGATCATGATGAGCGCCTATCATCTGGTGGAGCGCGCCGTCGAAGCCATGAAGCTGGGCGCCTTTGACTATTTGGTCAAGCCCTTTCAGTTGGAAGACTTGATGACCACCCTGCACCGCGCTTCGGAGGTTCTTGCGTTACGGGTCCGGGTGCGCGATTCGGTGGAGTCGGAAAAGGGGCGTTACAACTTTGGGCGCGTGATCACACACAATCCCGCCACTATCAAGATGTTGGAGGTGGCTCGCAAAGCGGCGGAGACCGACCATACGACGATCCTGATCCTTGGTGAGAGCGGCACCGGCAAAGGCGTGCTGGCCAGGGCCATTCACTATGCCAGTCCTCGCACCGCGATGCCATTGCTGGAGCTCAATTGTGCTGCTCTTCCGGATGCGTTATTGGAGAGTGAGCTCTTTGGCTATGAACCCGGGGCTTTCACCGACGCTCGCCGCCGCAAGGAGGGGCTGCTGGAACGCGCTAGCGGCGGCACCGTATTTCTGGATGAAATCGCCAACATGTCAGCCAGCGTGCAAGCCAAGATGCTGCGCGTGCTGGAAGAAGGAACCTTCATGCGGCTGGGAGGGACGAGCATCATCAAAGTCAATATCCGGCTGATCGCGGCCACCAATGACCAGTTGAAATCCGCCGTCAGCAAAGGGCGATTTCGCGAGGACCTTTACTACCGATTGAATGTGGTGCAGCTCTACATTCCTCCGCTGCGGGAGCGCTCGGAGGACATCGTGCCCCTGGCGCTTGAAATCATGCAGCAGCTTAACCGCGAGTTGAAGAAGAACTTTACTGGATTCACTCCTGCCGCCGCGAGCCTGCTGGAGCAGTATGCCTGGCCCGGCAATATCCGCGAATTGAGGAATGCCATTGAGCGCACCATGATTCTGACCGCCGAGGACGAGATTGACGCCGGCCACCTTCCAGAAGAGATTCGCGACCAGCATCTTGGGAAGAAGATCGTTGCAACCTTCTCCACCGAGGACATTTCTCCAACGGGGGACCAGTTTCTTAGTCTGCGGTCGCTGGAAGATAACTACATCGAGCAGGTCCTCGCCGCCACTGGCAACAACAAGACCCAGGCGGCGCGGATTCTCGGCATTCATCCCACTTCGTTACTGCGCAGGCTCAAAGGCAAGGCGTTGGAGTAGAGCCCATTTTGCAGACCAGCCTGAGCGTTGCGGATGAGATGACGACGGTACCGCGGCAACCACAGGTTGCCGATAGGTGCAGAATGGTGGGTTCCATCCGGTAAGTTACAATCTCGACTGCACAGTTGTCGCTATAAGGAGGCATCCTTTGCTACGCCTATCGTGTTACGTCTCGCTGGCTCTGCTCTGCTTGTCCGGCATCGCGTCCGCCGATCTGAAGATCAAGACCCGTACCACGGTGATGGGACACACGACTGAGAGCACGGTGTATATCAAGGGCCCGCGGCAGCGCACCGAGATGAGTTTCGGTGGCCACGGCGGTGCAGTCACGATCAACCAGTGTGATCAGAAACGCCTCATCACCATCAGCGGGGACCAATGCACCGTGATGTCGTTGGGAGGCGGCGAAACCTCTTGTCCAGCGATGCCAAACGTGACTGCCCCGGCACGGGGCGGGGCCGCGGAAGAAACTTCGCGCAAAGGCGGCGTTTTGACCATCACCCGCACCGCCAACGACACCGGCGAGCGTCAGGACATGATGGGCTACAAGGCGCGCCACATCAAGACTTCCATGACCATGGAGTCGAGCCCGGATGCCTGCAACCAATCTCACATGAAGATGGAAATCGATGGCTGGTACGCTGATCTGTCGGCGGGATTTTCCTGTGCCGACGAGTCCTATCGCTCCTTGGCCTGTGGTATGGGCGGGCGGCGCGGATGCATCGACCGGATCGTAATCAAGGGCAGCGGTAGCTCTGCGCAGGGTTACCCGTTGAAGCAGACGACTACCGTCGTTTCCGAGCATGGAACCTTCACCACCACGACGGAAGTGGTGGAAGTGACCAATGCATCGCTCGAGGACCCGCTTTTCGAGATGCCATCCGGTTGCCGGGTCATGGATATGTCGGCCATGGGTGGCGCTGGAGCAACAACGCCATCGGAACCCGCCCCCGCCCCAACCGCGGCAGCAGAAACTCCAGCGGCTCAACCCGCCCCGGCGGCGCCCTCCCTGCCGCCGAAAGCTGCCGGAGTGGTGCGCATTGGCGTGGTCAAGATCAAAGACATGAGCGGACAGTCCTTGCCCACTGACAACCTGCGCCTCAACCTGATGAGTGAGTTCGCCCGCCAGCAACTGGATCCCGTACCGCTGGATGCCGAAGCGCCCCAGCAGGAGGTGGAGAGCGAAGCTCGTTCCAAGCAATGCGACTATTTCGTTTATACGGTTTCCACGCAAGTCACGGAACCCGGCAGCGCCGGCCTCTCGCCGTCCTCGCTGGCCAAAGGAGTGAAACTGGATCCCGCCAAGTTCCAGGCCTTGAGCGATGTGACCTTATACAAAGTGGGGAAACCGCTACCGGAGATTAAGGCTCTGCACTTGACGGCCGATGCCGCTCAGTTCAATGTCGATGCCGTCATGAACACCTTCGTCCAGGAGTCCGACAAAGTGGCCCAGCAAATTGCGGAAGACGCTCATCCCAAACCGGCTTCAAAAGCTCCGGCGAAACCGGGCGCAAGGACAACCAAGCCGAACTAACTCCCTGCCGAGGTTGAGCGCTCTGCGGTTTTGCGAATCACGACGACCGATTTCTCAGCCAGAAGAAAGGCCCCGGGCTCTTAGCCCGGGGCCTCAATTGGCGCTCAGCAAGCTTATGCCTTGGCCGGAGCGCTTAGCACCAACACCGGTTGCTGGAGGGGCGGGTTCTTGGGCAGAATGTCCAAATAGATCACAGCGTAACGGAATGCCACTACCGCGGCAGCGATGGTCGCCAGTGTAGCCGCGAACTCCGTCCACTTCGGTTCATAGTACACACCGGAACTGGCTTGCAGCCCGGTGATGGCGACGTTCAACCGGTTCGTCATGAATCCCATTACGATCACGGCCGAAGTCCAATACAAGTACAGCGGAGTGTTGCGCACCTTCTCCAGATTGAGCAGCGCCAGTGGCACAATCACCAGCAACGTAATCTCAAGCCAGAACAAAAGTGTTTCCTCACGCCACATCCATAGATAGGGTGTCGCGTCCCTGCTAATCAGATCGACTGCCCGGAATACGCCATAAATTGCCAATAATGGGGCAATCACCCGGCTTACGTCGCTCAGAATGGTCATATCGACTCGCGCATTGAGCGAACGCACACACAGGTAAATGGCCATGATGGTTACCGACAATCCTGCCGGAATCGCGGAAAGATAAAACATAGTCGTGAGGTAAGGGGTGTACCAGAGTGGATCCAGCCGGCCTTTGGTGATCAAGTAAAGGCCGCCCAGAAATGACTGGTGCATCGACGAGAGCAGTGTGCCCGCCAACACCAGCGCGATCAGGATGCTATGGTGCCAACGCAGATAGAGCTCGCGCACTCGGATCCAGGGGATCTTTTCCACCAGCGCAGGGGAGAACTCCAACATCAGCACCGTGGTGTAGAGAATCACGCACCACGACACCTCGAACAACACCGAGCGCCGGTTCCACATCACAATGGGATGCCAGATTCTCCAGGGAATGCCGAGTTCGTACATCATTCCGATGCACACCGTGCAATAACCCAGGAACGAGATGAGCACCGAGGTGCGCAGGATCGGCCGGTAGCGCTCAAATCCTAAGAGATACACCGACGCCGCGATGGCAAATCCTCCGGCCGATAGCCCAACGCCGCAGAGCGTCCCCAATCCCACCCACAAGCCCCACGGCTGAGCATCTGCAAGATTGGTCGCCGCTTTGAAGCCCAGCACGAACCGGGCATACATCGCGTACAGGCCGGCGGCGAAAATCAATGCTACGACGGTGCGCCAGAAACTGATTATTGGCAATCCTTTGGTGGTCTTTCCTGTGGCAGACATGGCTCAGCTCCTTTCCTTGGCAGTCTTGTCGCGGGCTTCGGCTAGAGCGACCTCGGCCCGGCGTTGCGTGATCCAGTACAGTCCAGCCAGCACAGCACCGCCGACCAGGATCACTGTAGGTCCGTCGCCCAACGCACTCGCCGTCAATACCGGCAGAGGCTGCTTGGGGGCGGCGGCAAATCCCAGCTTCTCGAAAGGCACATCGGAGATGAAGAACACCGAGGTTCCGCCCGCCTCATCGCTGCCGTAGATATGCTTCACGTACTGCGAATCATTCAGGATGCGGCGCTGCGCCTCTTGCAGCATTTCTTCACGAGTGCCGGTGATCGAAGCTTGTACTGGGCACGCCTCTACGCAGGCAGGCGGTTGGCCTTGTGCCTGGCGCGCGGCACACATGTCGCACTTCTTGACGTAGGGGACCAGCTTTGTCCACTCGTACCGGGGGACACTGAACGGGCACGCCACCAGACAATAGCGGCAGCCAATGCATTTCGCCGCGTCGTAGGTGACCGGGCCGGCAGCGGTCTTCTTGAGTGCGCCTACCAGGCACGCCGACGCGCAGGCCGGGTCCTGGCAGTGCATGCACATACGCCGCACGAAGCGATCGCCGCGCTCCTCCACTACGGTGAGTGCCGTCGGGGAAAGCTTCATCTCGGAACCCATGGGAAATCCGTGGATTTGTTTGCAAGCTTGTTCGCAACTCCGGCACCCGATGCACTTCGTGACATCCACCAGGATTGCTCGACTGGTTGCCATGACTTTTCCCCTTTCCGTGACGGAGTCCGGTTACAAGAAGAACTCTTTCACGACTTTCTGCCGCAAATCCGGCGCAAGCCGCGGGAGCAAACCATTGATCGGGCGCCCGCCGTCCTGCGCCAGCCCAGGTAAGGGCGATATCATCGCATTCAGCCGGGTTAGGTTGTTTTGCATCCACGGCGCCACCATCGCGCCCTGGATCAGATTCTTCTTATTGACTTTGAGGTCTGGAGATTTCACCATCGCGATCCAGCCGTTGGTGTAGGGATCGTTCGCGACCCGACCTGGATCTCGCAAGGCATCGTTGTTGACCGCCGTAACCACGCCTTCCACCGGCGAGAGCAGATCTATGCTGGTTGCTCCGCTGGTCAGGGTAATGAGCTTCTGTCCCTGCCGAATCCAACGGTCGGCTCCTCGCACGTCGATGTGATCGATCTTCCCCATCAGGCTGGTGACGAACTTATCCACCCCAACCCGCGCGTCTTCGGTGCCCTCTTGCATTACCCACGTGTGTCCAAGATGAAAACCATAACCTTGCGGGATCTCGAACCCGTACTCGCGCTTGACCAGCGGAGGTTGAGGTTTGGCCATGATTTCGGGCTCTAGCCCAGGTTGAACTTTGGGTTCAATGAAATGTCTGACGCTGATGATCAGCAGGAACATCAGCAGGACAAACAGGATTGACATAGACCCTCCTCTCGGCTTCGATCCCGTCCTTGTTCTCCGGCGCCTCTGTTCGCGCCGGCTCGCGTCTTTACTTAGTGCACGTCAGGGGCAAACTCGATTTATGTTGCGATTGATTGCAGGGCATGGATTTGCAGGAAGGATCGTACCGAGGGATGCCACTCACCCACTGCATTTTGCGACGCAGGCCAAGGCGTTTTGCATGGGTCAACCATCCCCAAGCCAGCAGGTCACTTCCGTGGGTGACCCGCATCACTGCCGTCGCTCGGTGCGAATGTTCGACTTTTTACTGGGGATTAGCGTACCTTTTTCACGGGAAGCGCGGCGTGGCAACGATGAGAGCCAACCTTCCCTCGATCAGGAGGCTCGTTTTCGCATGCCCGACGTCGAAACCAAGTCGCTCTCCACGAACGCCTACCGGCCGTTGAAGGACGGCGAAATCTACATCCCGCTGGTGCCTGCCAGTATGGCGCCACCGGAGGTGACCTGGCGCGCGGTACTGTGGGGCACGTTGCTGTGTATTGTCTTCAGCGTCGCGTCGGCTTATTCCACCCTCAAGGTCGGCCAGGGAATGGAGGCGGCGATTCCCATCTCCATCCTCGCTATCGGCCTGGCACGAGTCTACCAGCGGCGTTCCACCGTTTTGGAGAACATGATCATCACCGGCATGGGTGGCGCGTCCGCCGCCGTGGTGTCGGGCGCCGTCTTTACCTTGCCGGCGCTCTACATTCTCCACCTCGACCCGCATCCGCTGCAGACCATCTTCATCTGCCTGGCCGGCGGGTGTCTCGGTATTCTTTTCCTGATTCCCCTGCGGCGCTACTTTGTGCGCGACATGCACGGTAAGTTCCCTTTTCCCGAGGCCACGGCGATCACCGAAGTCCTGGTCACCGGCGAGAAAGGTGGATCGCAAGCCAAACTGCTGCTGCAGGCCACGGTCATCGCCGGCGTTTACGACTTCTTTGTCACCACCTTCCACGTCTGGAAGGAGTACCTGAATTTCCAGTTCGTGGCCCCGATACGGACTCTCGCCGAGCGCGGACGCATGGTGTTCAATTTCGACGCTGTCGGCTTCATCCTCGGCCTGGGCTACGTGATGGGCCTCCGCATTGCCCTGATCTTTTGCGCCGGCGGGGTTCTGGTGAACTTCGTGCTCGTCCCGATGATCTGGTTCATCGGCAGCCACATGGGCGACCTCACCGTCTATCCCGCGACCATTCCCATTTCGCACATGACGGCCGCCGGGATCTACCGTTATTACGTGCGCTTCATCGGCGTGGGCGCCATCGCGACCGCCGGCCTCGTAGGCATCCTCAAATCGCTGCGTGTCGTCGTTGGATCGTTCGGCATCGCGTTGCACGCCTTCCGCCACAGCGAAGCGCCGCACATGGAACGCACCGACCGTGACCTTCCCATCGTCACCATCCTTCTCGGCGTAGTGCTGGGAGCGATCGGAGTGGCGGTCTTCTTCGGACACCTTCCGGTCTCGTGGACTGTGGTCGCCGTGGGCCTGGCGCTGACGCTGCTCTTCTCCTTCTTCTTCACCACCGTGGCTGCCAACGCCATTGCCACCACGGCCAACAACCCGGCCAGCGGCATGACGTTACTGACCGTCATCGTCTCCGCAGTGGTATTGCTGAAGTTCGGGCTCTCCGGGACCACCGGTATGTTCTTCGTGATGGCCCTCGCTGGCATGGTCTGTGTGGCCCTCTGCGCCTCCGGACAGTTCATTACCGACCTGAAGTCCGGCTACTGGCTCGGTTCCACGCCTGCCGCGCAGGAGAAGGTGAAATTTATCGGAGTCGTGGCCTCGGCAATCACCGCAGGGTTGACCATCATCCTGCTGGCCAAGGCCTTTCAATTCGGAGAATCCGTACCCGGCGATCCGCGGCAAGTCTTGGTCGCGCCCCAGGCCTCCGCCCTGAAAGCGGTAGTGTCGGGATTCATGAGCGGCCAGCCGGTCGCCTATATGTTGTTCGGCATCGGCGCCATGGTCACCGTCGTATTGGAAATGCTCGGCCTCTCTTCCATGGTCTTCGCGCTGGGAATCTATTTGCCGTTGCAGCTGACTACGGCGATCCTGGCCGGCGGATTCCTCTCGCACTTGGTGAACAAGCGCGGGGAAAAGGTCGGCCCCGAGCACCGCAATAGCATCCGCGAACGTGGCATCATCATTGCGGGCGGCTTGATGGCGGGCGGCGCACTCGGCGGAGTGATTGGGGCCGCGCTACGCGTGCTGCCGCGTTTCAGGGAAGATTGGATTCAGACGCCTTTCTACGCCAACGATGCAGTGTCGCAAAGCCTTTCGGCCCTGATGTTTGTCGGTCTGTGTCTCTATGTATGGTTCAGCTCGCTGAAGCAAGCATCGGCAGAACAAAGTGAGGAGTAATCCATGGATACGCTAGGTAGATTTATTGCAGATGCAGTTCTTGGCATCGACACGCTTTGGGGTGGCGATGTCATGTGTCCCTCGGGTACGGGACGATTCATTGCCGACTCGTGGTTCTCGGATGAACCGCTACCTCCGGCCTACACCGTTCCAGCGGCCGCGCGGGTGCGGGAAAGCGGTGGCGTTTCAGGCAAGAACGTGGATCGTCAGGCGGTGGAGCAGTACCTTCGTCAGGTGGACATTCCGCAAGCCGTCGCCGGTATCCGCGATGAGGCCCGTAAGCTTCCTGGCATGCGGGGCCAGTATCTGCATGGTCTATCGCTTTCCCTGGAGACGATGTGGGACCTTGCCATGGAGGTGCTCGGGAAAGGCAAACCCGTTCCATACGCTCGGAGCGTTGAGGCCTCGACAGGCCGGCCACCGGAACCCTCCAATCCAGTAGCGAAGCGGGAGCGTGTGGCTGAGTTGTTGGGCCGCGGGGGCTACGCAACCTCAGGTTCTGGCAATCTGCTCGGTGCAGTCGATGCATGGCGACGTGATCGGGTGGTTCCGATGGCTTCGGTCCGCGCCCTCAGCACCGCGGTGATTGCCCACTTCGACCGCCTCAGCGCGACCAACTTGCTGCCCTTTCTTCCCAGGGAGCTGGCGCCCGTACCTCGCGCCAATATCGAATTCCTGCCCATTAAGGACGCCTGGTTTTCCGGCTCGATGAACTACATTGGCCGGGCGCGAAAGGCGGATGGCAGTCCGCAGTACGAAGCCACCTACGAAATCAACGCGTCCCTGCAAATCTCCGTGCCGGAGTTCGAGCAACTTGTGAGTCACGAAGTCGTACCCGGCCACGTGACCACGTTTGCCTACTTGCAGGATCTCTACGTTCGCGGCAAAGCCGGCTTCGAAGCAACGGTATTGACCATGAACACCCGCTCCGCCGCCTTGTTCGAGGGAATCGCCAACAATGCCATTCTGATCGCCCATGGCGTCACCGAAATTGAGCAACTACCCGACGAAGACTTACAGATCGGGGTGCTGCTGGCGTTACTGCAGGATGATGCCAAGAATCAATCGTCGTACTTACTCTGGGGAGAAGGAGTGCAGCGCGAGAAAGTGGCTGCCATTCTTCGCCGGGACTTCCTGGTCACGGAAGAACGCGCCGACAAGCTTTCCGGTGCATGGGGCCAACATCCGTTGCTGGGCCGAATGTATCTTCCGGCCTATCGGGCGGGAACGGAGCGCGTCGCCCGATTGCGCCGCATCCACCCCGCGGATCGCATTCTGCCGGCACTCTACGGATGCTCCGGGTTGGCAGATATCGTGACCATTGACCAGATGTTCAAGGAAGAAGCTCAGGCCACTTTCTGAGGTGGAGTCAGAGATCTCGAGAACTCCGCCGCGGAGCATCGGCGCAGTTACGTCTTTGGACACATTCGGGCGCTGAATATCCACAACTTTTCAGAAACTTTGTGATTTTGGTCACTGCGTTCCCGATTCGCAAGGTTTAACCTACGAAGCTGTCGACGGCTGAAAGGATTGGTCCAAGTAATATTGACCAGTCCGAAGTAGGCTGGGTGATTCGCTCGGCGAGGCAACTCGCGGAGCCACCAAACCTGAAAAAACCGACTACTCTGCGAGGAGTAGCTGGGGTTTGGAACCGCAAAAGCGGTAATCGCATCAGAGGCTGCGACGGTGCACGCATCCGCGCTGCTGACTCCCTCGCAGGAGTTGGCGGTCAGAGCGTAACCAATGTCGCAGCCTTTTTTTGTCCTTCCAGCTTCGCGGCCGGATCTTCGGCGGTTTAGCACCTCTTTGCGGCTTTCTTGCTCGAAACGCAGGCGGGGACAGGGGTTCTTCCAGGTCTGTCGCCAGTCGGCAGCAGTCGATGCGCTCGCCTGACGGTGCCACCACTTCGCGGGCTTGTGGAACCTGTATTTAGTCTCCAGCCTGATGGAGACTATGGTCTCCAAGTGCCGCATTTCTTTTGACATTTGCCCATGCGGATGTTAGAAAACGAATTGCTTGACCTCTGTTTCTTCAGAGTTAGTCACTCCCCTGGCCGAATCAAACAACGGTGACTACGAACAACCGAAAGCAGCCATTCTTCGGAATCCGCCGGCAGCGGCGTGTGTCCGGAGGACGAACGCTTTTGCCCTGATTTCGTTGCATTGAACCGCTCGGGACAGAAGGATCGAGACAAAATTTATTGCCGGGGTTTTCCATCGGGAGGAAGT
>Ga0335077_10009785_pt1 | contig 11913 bp, 9 predicted proteins | sample Lox_Sample_31_FD_207151 | JGI IMG/M metagenome (GOLD analysis project Ga0335077, IMG submission 207151) | Soil microbial communities from Loxahatchee National Wildlife Refuge, Florida, United States - Lox_Sample_3.1 | ecosystem: Environmental > Terrestrial > Soil > Wetlands | place: USA: Florida...
GCGAGCGCGCGTTTGAGGCCGTTCTCGCCGTCGGCCGCCGTCAAAATACGATAACCTTCCGACGCGCACAGGTCCGCCAGCGCTGTGCGCATGGGCGTTTCATCTTCGATGATTAAAATCCGCTTATTCATGTTGCTGTTGCACCGGTAATTCGATGGTGAACCGGCTGCCCTGCCCGGGTTGACTATCCACGAGCACCCGGCCGCCGTGTGCGGTGACAACGTGTTTAACGATGCTCAGGCCGATTCCAACACCTTGCGTCTCGCGGCGCAACTCGGAACCGCGCCGGTAAAACCGTTCAAAAATCCTTTTGTGCTCCTCGCGCGGGATGCCAGGGCCGTGGTCGGTCACCGATAAGTTGAGGGTTGAGAGTTGAGGGTTAAGAGTTGTTTCAACTCCGCACTCCGCACTCCGAGCTCCGCACTCCAGTCCGACCGACACAGTTTCACCCTTCGGCGAATGTTTAATGGCATTGTCAATCAGGTTGACCAGAGCCTGCTGGATCGCCCGCCCATCCATGATCCATTCGATGTTGGATGTTGGACGTTGGAGGTTGGAGGTTCCCAGTTCCAACGTGACGCCTTTTTCCGCCGCGCGCGGTTCCATCAATTTCACCGTCTCGCGGACGAGCGCCAGAGCGTCGGTCGGCTCGAATTCGTACTGTTTGCGGCCTTGCTCGATGCGCGAAAAATCGAGCACATTCTCAATCAATGACGACAGCCGCCGGCATTCCTGGAGGATAAAACTGAAATACGCGCTCTGCTTTTGCGGCTCCGCAACTGTACCACCGGCCAGGTTCTCGGCCATGAGCCGGACGGACGCGATGGGGGCGCGCAACTCGTGTGAGACGCTGGAAACGAAGTTGGATTTCATTTCATTGAGCTGCAACTGCCTTCGGAAGGCGCGCCGCGCGGCCAGCAGACCGAGAAAGGCCGTGAGGGCGGCGCCCAGAATCAGCGCGCCAAAAAGTTTCGTGCGCCTCCGTTCGGCTGACAGCATCTGTTCGCGGCTGGTCAGGTAAAATTTCACATCGAAGGGGATGGCGTTCTTTGCAAAATAACTTCCGGCTTTCTGTTCCGCTTCACCCAGCAGCGATTCTCCATCAGCAGCGGGCGTTTCTCCAGGCCGGGAAAGCTTCATGCCTTCGATGGTGACGCGAGTGGCCGCATAATCAGGGACCAGAAATTTGTTTTCCGCCAACGCCCGGTTGAAAACCGCCTCGACAACCGCACGCGGCACAAACCAGATTTCGTAACCGTGGCCGGCCAATGAAACGCCTTCGAAATCATTTCCTGGATTCACATAAGTCGTCGGTTGGAAAATCGCCAGGGCTGAGTCGCTTTCCGTCCAATGTGACCAGCCCAGCATTGTCCAAGTCTGCAAACCCGGCAGTTGACGCAATGAGTCAAGTGCTTCGCCGGTCTTCGACTGGCCGACGAAATATTTTTGCATCCAAAAAAATTTACGCTGGACGGCGGCGGTTGCCCGGTTGGTCAATCCACCGGCCAGTTCCAGCAACCCGGGCGAAACGATGGACGGATGCTCAAACACCTGCCACCAGACCGACTGCAACAACGAATCGGTCAATCGCGCATTCGTCGCTGAGAGCAACTGGTAACAGGCGATTTCTTCGAATGAGATTCCGGTTTCCGACGGCAAGGCCGCGGAATGGGAAACCAATTGTTCGGTCGGGTAATTCAAATAAATTGCCGCTTGTTTTGCATCCGCGGATGGGTTGCTCTGTAAAAAAGCATTCCGACGCGCCTCGACGTCCTTTGGGCTGCTGGCGACGCACAACGTTTCCCACAATTCCCTTTGCGCCGATGATAATTCGCGGAACCATTTGGGCGGTGTCGGCGCCGCGGGAAAATCCGGCGGCTCAATCTGCCGGCCGTCGGCCAAGATTTCGCCTTGCGGCATAGCCAACGTCACGAAATCCAATCCGGGATAATCACGTTCCCATTTTGTAATGTCCGCTCGCAGCATGGGGACGGGGAAAACTCCGTTGACAGAAGGTTGACCGGCCAAGCGCAGGCCGATCATCCAGACATTTTGGAGCGTCAGGAAGCGCTGAAGTTCTTCATCCACCGACGCGCGCATGGCCCGCGCCAGGCTTTGCACGTTCGCCGCGGCACGACCCCGCGCGTCGTTTTCAGCGGCCTGCTCATCCTGTCGCAGCGAAATCAGGCCAACCACTGCGAGCAGCGCCACTGGTAACATGATCAGTGCACCCTGCCAGAAAAAAACGGGTTTGTGTCGGGTACGCGTGGCGGACATGAGTGTTCTTTATGCCGCCAATTCTGGCCCGTCGGCAAGATTCAGTTGTCACGGTTTTGCAAAATCACCGCAGCCCGCCCCAGCCTGCCCACATGAACGCTAATCAGAAGTGATCGCCATACCGGTCCGCCGGACGGACTTCACTTCCTGTTCTGGAATTTTTTCAGTTGCTCAACCAGCGTGCGCACTTGGGCTCCGTTCGGACCCTGCGACTCCGGCATTTGCGCCGCGGTCTCGGCCACCAACAGCGCATCCGCCATCCGTTTCTCTTCCAACAGAAAATTCACATAGCGAAATATCGCCTCCGGCGAGTACGGGCATAAGGCCCAGGCTTGGCGGAAGGCAAAATCTGCTTCGCTGTTCATCTGCTCCTTTTCCGAGGCATCGGCGGTCTGTCGCGCCCGCCAGGCGTAAACTCCGGCGAGCGAACTACGCAGCTTGGAAAACGTCCGGTGCGCATAGGCGTTCTGGATGAAACGCGGATCTCCAGTGAAACCCGTGAAATCCTGTTTTCCAAAAGTCTTTTCGGCAAACGCGGCGACATCCCCTACCGACGTGTCGTCATGCAACCAATCGCCAATCATCGGCGCGACCAGTTTGGCCCAATAATCGTGATCCCGTTGCACGACGTCCGGGGGCAACGTTGCCAGCGGCTGCCGGTTGATTTTCATAATCAAGCCGTGCGGTTCGAGATAAGGATACATCCAGTCGAACGGGAAGCTTTCCTCGATGTAAAATTCACGTCCGGGATTTTTGTCAAAGATGACCTTGGCCAGCAGGCCGTCAATTTGCGTGACGGCGAAGTGGCCGCTAACTTGCGGTTTGCCATCAACCATTTTGACCTCCTCGCCGGGCTTGAGCTGGTGCAGTTGGCTGCGCTGCTGTACATCCGCCAGGTAGTCGTCATAACATTTCTGCGAATCTTCAACGGTGGGAAGGTTAATTTTATTGCCATACATCCCGCGCACGTAGTCCAGATAGGTGCTGTCGGCCAGTGCATTTTGTGTAAGCCCGTAAAACGGATCACCGTTCACATGGGATTTTTGCATTGCCGTGACCACGAACCGTCCCGGATCCGTGCCGCCAAAATAAATGCTGCCGGGCGGGATGGATTCAATGATGCCGTCACCGAAGGCGGCGGAATATTTTGCGTCGCCCTCGCCAAAAGCGTCAAAGGCACCCCAGACTTCCTTGGCCGCTTCCCAGGGAATTCCACGCAACTGCCACTCTGCTTCGCCAGTGTGTTCAAACTGGCCATTTCGCCTCGCCAAATCGTAAAACACATTGCTTACTACAAGCCAGTCTCCTCCCTCTGCCGCCGAAAAAAATCGTTTGAACTCTTCCGGCATCTTGTTGGTGGCGGCATTCGCCTGCGCTTCCTTTTCCGCGACAAATGACTTTAATTGGGCGGTCACCTCGGGATTTTCAATGGACTGCCATAGAAGCGGTTGTTTTTTGACACAGCCGATGTCGAATAACGCCGCGATGAGCATCGCCATCCCGAGAGTCTTGATCGTTGCGTTCATAGGTTTGCCCTTTGTCACGTTTCCGTTAAATAGACACCGGTCACGTCAAATTTGTATAAGAATCCGCCCACACCGCGGGCCTGATTTCTTTGACGAACCACGTCGTTTTTCGTGGTTCACCGGTGCGAGAGTCTGTCAGCTCCACTGGATTTCGGCAGCAGGAAGCAAAGCGCCGCTGCCACGAGCAACGCACCGCCCAGAACTCCGAAGGGAATGGTGATGCCGTGCGTCCGGCTCTTCAGTTCCCCGACGATGGCCGGGCCGAGATAACCGCCAACATTGCCGAGCGCATTCACCAGGCCCATCGCCGCGCCGGCTGCGGTGCGCGGCATGGTTTCCGTGGGAATGGCAAAGAAAGGCGCCAGCCCGGCGAACGGCCCGGAGACGGCCAGGCACAGGAACGCAAAGGAAAGCCAGAAGGAATGTTCCTTGAGCAGAACGCTCACGACGAAGGACGCACCGCTCACGGCATAGATGAAGGCGGCATGACCGCGGCGTTCGCCGGCCCGGTCGGAATGGCGCGAGAGCAACACCATGACAACGGCGGTGACGACGTACGGCACGGCAAAAAGCAAACCGGTTTCCCAGCCGTTGAAATGGTGGCCGCCGCCTTTGAGTCCTTCAGTCAGGAACGTGTTGCACCCATAAGACGCAAAGTTGTACAGGAAACAAACCACCAGCATGACGAAAACGGCCGGTCGCAGGAGGGCGCGCCCGACGGAAATTTTTTCCGCAACCTCCAGCTCCGACGTTTCGCGCCGCAAGGTGGTTTCCAGAAAATCTTTCTCCTCGCGTGAAATCCATTTTGCGTCGCGCGGATGGTCGTTGATGAAATAGAGCCAGGCCGGCAGCCAGAGAAACGGCAGGGCGCCTTCAATGATCAGCATGGTTTGCCAGCCCCAGCCGCCGAGCAGCCAGCCGGTAATGGGCGCCGACGCGGCCACCGCCAGCGGCTGGCACAGGTTCCAGTAGGCGTTGGCCCGGGCGCGTTCCGCGCGCGGAAACCAGTTCGCCAGCAGCACCAGCATCGTCGGATACACGCCGCTTTCCGCTGCGCCGAGCAGGAAACGCATCACGGCAAATTCCCGAAAACTGGAAGCCAGACCACAGCCGACCGCGCAAAGGCCCCAGAACAGCAGACAGAGGGCGATCAATTTTTTCGGGCTCCAGCGTCCGGCCAGATAACCGCCGGGGACCTGCAAGAGCACGTAACCCAGAAAGAAAATTCCGGCGGCCTGGCCCTTCAACCGGTCGTCCATGAGCAGGTCCTTCATCATCGTCGAAATGCCGGGGTCCAGGGCCAACGCGACGTTCGTGCGGTCCACATACGATATCGTGTACATGACCAGCGCGACGGGGATGAGGCGCAGCCAGCGTTGCCCGTTCGATTGCATCGCGTTAATTTGGAATTATTCTAAGTATTGACAGAATCCGGAAACCGGTCTAGTGTGCCCGTGAGATGAATCCGGTCGAGAAGAAAAAATTGAACGGCGAACTGAACGCGCGCCTGTTGACGGGCGGGTTCCGGTTCACGCCCCAGCGCCAGCATGTCTATGACGTGCTGTTGCAAAAGCGCGACCACCCGACCGCCGAGGAGGTTTTCATCCGGTCCAAAAAGACCATGCCCGACATCTCCCTGGCCACGGTTTACAACTGCCTCGATGCGCTGGTAAAGTGCGGGCTGGTCCGCCTCGTCGTGCTGGACCGTGGCGCGACGCGTTTCTGTCCGAATATGCGCGAGCACTGCCATTTTTATTGCGATGCGTGCGACCAGGTTTTCGACGTGGATTTGCCGGCCAAACCGGCTTCCCCGGTCGCTTTGCCGAAAGGTTTCAAGGCCAAACATTATGAAATTGCCATCCACGGCATTTGCCCGGAGTGCGCGAAGCGAAAGATTAAACCGTAACTGGATGAAAGAGTAATTGGTTAAACGAGTTAAATGAGTGATTGAGTAACAACGAATGGACGAGCTACCGATTTAACTCAGGTAACGACTCAACAATTTAACGAACCCATGCCAACGGCAACTGAGACCATCGAAGGCCTGGTCAAACAGGAATATAAATACGGGTTTTACACCGACGTGGAAACCGAGTCCGCGCCACCGGGCTTGAGCGAGGACATCATCCGGCTGATTTCGCGCAAGAAAAACGAACCGGCCTGGCTGACCGACTGGCGGCTCAAGGCGTTCCGACACTGGCAAACTTTGGAAGAGCCGACATGGCCGAAAATCCACCACGACAAAATCAATTACCAGGATATTACCTACTATTCGGCCCCGAAGCAGGCTGCCGAAGGCCCGAAAAGCCTCGATGAAGTTGACCCGAAACTGCTGGAGACTTACGAAAAGCTCGGCATTCCGTTGAAGGAACGTGAACGGCTGGCGGGCGTGGCGGTGGACGCGGTGTTTGATTCCGTTTCCGTCGGCACTACTTTCAAAAAACAGCTCGCCGAAAAAGGCATTATCTTTTGTTCGATGAGCGATGCCGTGCAGGAGCACCCTGAGTTGGTGAAAAAATATCTCGGCATGGTCGTGCCCTACACCGATAATTTTTTTGCAGGGCTGAACTCGGCGGTTTTCACGGACGGCTCGTTCTGTTACGTGCCGAAAGGCGTGCGCTGCCCGATGGAGCTTTCCACCTATTTCCGCATCAACGCCGCCAAATCCGGCCAGTTCGAGCGGACGCTCATCGTTGCCGACGAAGGCGCGTACGTCAGCTACCTCGAAGGCTGCACCGCGCCGATGCGCGACGAAAACCAGTTGCACGCGGCGGTGGTCGAACTCATCGCGCTGGACGACGCGCAAATCAAATACTCGACGGTGCAAAACTGGTATCCGGGCGATGAAAACGGCCGGGGCGGCATCTACAATTTCGTGACCAAGCGCGGCCTGTGCAAGGGCCGGAATTCGAAGATTTCCTGGACGCAGGTGGAAACCGGATCGGCCATCACCTGGAAATATCCAAGCTGCGTGTTGCAGGGCGACAATTCCATTGGCGAATTTTATTCCGTCGCCGTGGTGAACAATTACCAGCAGGCCGACACCGGCACGAAGATGGTGCATATTGGCAGGAACACCCGCAGCACGATTGTCTCGAAGGGCATTTCCGCCGGGCGCGGCCAGAACAGTTACCGCGGTCTGGTGAAAATCCAGAAGAGCGCCGCGAATGCCCGCAATTTCTCGCAATGTGACTCGATGTTGATCGGCGCGAAATGCGGCGCGCATACGTTCCCTTACATCGAAGTGAAAAACACGTCGTCATCGGTCGAGCACGAGGCCTCGACGTCGAAGATTGGCGAGGACCAGATATTTTACTGCAACCAGCGCGGGCTTTCGACGCAGGACGCTGTGAACATGATTGTCAACGGGTTCTGCAAGGAAGTGTTCAAGGAACTGCCGATGGAATTTGCCGTGGAAGCGCAAAAACTTTTAGGCGTGAGTCTGGAAGGCAGTGTGGGGTAATATCTTCTCCTCGTCGTCGTTCTCGTCCTCGTCCTCGATTTTTCGATTACGAGAACGGGAGAAGGACGAGGACGACAACAATTTCACATGAGCAAACCAATACTCGAAATCAAAAAGCTCAACGCCGGCGTTGAGGGCAAGCAAATCCTCAAGGGCGTTAATCTGACTGTTTCCGCCGGTGAAGTTCATGCTGTCATGGGCCCGAACGGTTCCGGCAAAAGCACGCTGGCCGCCGTGCTGGCCGGGCGCGACGGTTACGACGTGACCGGCGGTGAGGTTATTTATAACGGGCACAACCTGCTCGACCTCGACCCCGAGGAACGCGCCCGCGAGGGGCTGTTCCTCGCCTTCCAGTACCCGGTCGAAATTCCCGGTGTGAACAGCACTTACTTCCTCAAGGCCGCGCTCAACGAAATCCGCAAAGCCAAAGGGGAACCGGAACTTGATGCCATGGAATTTCTGTCGCTCGTCAAAGACAAAATGAAACTGCTCGAATTGAACGAGGACCTGCTCAAGCGCTCGGTGAACGAAGGCTTTTCGGGCGGCGAGAAAAAGCGGAACGAAATCTTCCAGATGGCGGTGCTCGAACCCAAACTCGCGATTCTGGACGAAACCGATTCCGGTCTCGACATTGATGCGCTCAAGATTGTTTCGCAGGGCGTTAACAAACTCAAACGCCCCGACAAGGCCCAACTGGTCATCACGCATTATCAGCGGCTGTTGAATTACATTGTGCCGGATTTTGTGCATGTGCTGGTGGACGGCAAAATCGTCCGCACCGGCGGCAAAGAACTCGCGCTGGAACTCGAAAACAAAGGTTACGACTGGATTCTCAAGGGTGAAGCGGTTAATGCTTGAAGCATGAATCTGGACGAAGCCCAACGACAACGCGTCACCGCCTGGATCCTTCAAGGCGCAAAGCTTTCCGAAATCCAGACCAAACTGGCGGCGGAATTCGGTCTGCGGCTCACGTACATGGACGTGCGCCTGCTCGTGGACGATTTGAAGCTCACGCCAAAAGACCCGGAACCGCCGAAAGGCGTGACGCAAATCGGTGCCGCGCCGCCCTCGGGCGCAGCCGCACCTCACCACGGCAAAAAAGCATCTCCGGCATCCACCGCGCCACCGCCGGCGACTGGCAAGGTGTCCGTGACCGTGGACGAACTCGTGCGGCCCGGGGCCATCGTCAGCGGCAAGGTCACGTTCAGCGACGGACAATCTGCTGATTGGTATCTCGACCAGACGGGCCGGCTCGGCGTCGTTCCCGGGCAACAGGGTTACAAACCGTCCGCGGCGGACGTGCAGCAATTTCAGGCCGCGCTGCAAAACGAACTCGCGCGGCTGGGGTTCTGAAATTTCCCTCTCGTCCTCGTCGTCGTTCTCGTCCTCATAATCGAAATCGGGCGAATCGAGGACGAGGGCGAGAAGGAGGACGATGAAAGTTCGACCAGGCGTTAGGCGGTCAATTTCTGCCGTTGGATTCCTTCGTCTTGCCGCAATCCGAGGCGCTTGGCACATTAAGGCGCGATGCGCGAACAATTCCGGGTCTGGATCGAAAGCCTCGAAACTCTCGCCCTCGAAGTCATTTCCGGCGAACGCCGCGACACGAAGGCGGCGTTGATGCGGGCGCTGTTGTTCGGCAGCTCCAAACTGTTTCAGGCGGGCGTCAAGATGCGCCACTGGCTTTACAATGTTCGCATTCTTCGCGATAAAACGCTGGGCGTGCAGGTCATTGCCATTGGCAATCTCACCGTCGGCGGCACGGGCAAAACACCGGTCGTGGAAAAATTCGCGCGCGAACTCCGCGACGCCGGCCGCAACGTCGCCATCCTCTCGCGGGGCTACCGTTCCAAGCCGGCGCCCTTCCATGAATTGCTGCTGAACAAAATCCTGCTGCGCGAAGACCAGACGCCGCCGCGCGTCGTCTCGGACGGCAAATCCCTGTTGCTCGATTCCGAAATGGCCGGCGACGAACCTTACATGCTCGCGTCGAATCTCAAGGACGTCGTCGTGCTGGTGGACAAGAACCGCGTCAAGAGCGGGCTGTATGCGATTGAAAAATTCGGCTGTGACACACTGTTGCTTGACGACGGGTTTCAGTACTGGGACTTGCGCGGGCGGCGTCATGACGTTGTGCTCGTTGATCGCCAGCAACCGTTTGGCAACGAGCATCTGCTCCCCCGCGGCACGTTGCGCGAGCCGCCGTCACACCTCGCGCGCGCCCACACGATTTTCATCACCAAGAGCGATGGCCAGACCGCCGAACTCCGCCAGCGAATTTCCCGGCTGAACCCCGAGGCCGCCATCATAGAATGCGTCCACCATCCGCTGTACCTGGAAGACGTCTTCACCGGTGAGCAGCGTAAGCTGGATTTTCTGCATGGGCGCAACGTCGCGTCGCTGAGCGGCATTGCGCAGCCGGAAAGCTTTGAGCACAGCCTCAGGACGCTGGGCGCGGAACTGGTTTATTCCAAACGCTTTGCCGATCATCATCGCTTCACCCAGCAGGAAATTCTCAACGTCATCAACCGCAGTAAAAAACGGCAGGCTGACACGATTATCACCACGCAAAAAGACGCCGTGCGATTCCCGAAACTGGATCGGCGCGACTTGCCGATCTATTTCATGCGGGTCGAAATCCAGATCGTCAGCGGCGCGAACGACTTTCAGGACTGCGTCCGTAAAATCTGTTTCCGCTGAAAATGGACACGCTGATTTACTGGTTCGCCCGGGCGCTGGTCGCCGGTATTCAGGCACTGCCGCTGCGTTTCGTCGCCCGCCTGGGGCGCCGGGGTGGGGGGCTGGTTTACTGGCTCGACGCACGGCACCGGCGCGTGGCGTTGCAAAATCTGACGATGTGCCTGGGCAACGAAAAATCGCCGGCAGAAATCCGCGCCATCGCCCGGGAAAATTTCCGGCGCATTGGCGAAAATTTCGGCAGCGCCGTCAAGACCGCGGCAATGAGTTTCGAGGCCTTGCGCCCGCACGTTGAATTTGTCGGCGTGGAACGTTTGCCCGCAAGGACCGCTGAACAACCGCCTCCCAACGTCGTCGTCGCGATCGGCCACTTCGGAAATTTTGAACTTTACGCCCGGTTCGGGCAGTTTCGTCCGGAATACCAGTGCGCCACCACCTACCGCGCGTTGAAGCATGCGGCGTTCGACCGCCTGCTGCAACAATTGCGCGAGCGTTCCGGCTGCCTTTTTTTCGAGCGCCGCACCGATGGCCCGCTGTTGCGCGCCGCGATGCACCGGCCTTCGCTCGGAAGCTCCGGCCCGGCAGGCCAGCAGGGCGTCATCCTCGGATTTCTCACCGACCAGAGCACCGCCGGTCTCCGGGGGCCTTTCCTCGGCCACGATTGCTCGACCACGTTGGCGCCGGCGGTGTTTGCGTTGCGCTATCACTGCGAACTTTACACGGGGATTTGCTACCGGGTTGCCTTGGCAAAATGGCGGCTGGAACTCGGCAAAAAAATTCCGACGCACGAAAGCGGGCAACCGCGTTCGTCGGAAGAAATCATGCGCGACGTGAACCGCGCGTTCGAAATTGCCGTCCGCCGTGACCCGGCAAACTGGTTCTGGGTGCACCGCCGGTGGAAGGCTGCCGAGCCGAAAACGAAAATGGAAGTTAGAAAATGGAAGCTGCCATGAACCCCCACCCTCCATCGTCCATCTTCCATCCTCGCAGAATTTTAGTGCGCGGGACCAATTGGCTGGGTGACGCCGTCATGACCACGCCCGCGCTGTCGCGGCTGCGCGAAAAATTTCCCGAGGCGCACATCACGCTGCTCACACCGGAAAAATTGCAGGACCTGTGGACAAATCACCCCGCCATCAGCGAAACGATTTCAGTCGCAGCCGGCGAAAGTGTGTTTTCCGTCGGCAAAAAACTGCGCGCCGGAAAATTTGATCTGACGCTGGTGCTGCCGAATTCGCCGCGGTCGGCCATCGAAACGTGGCTGGCCGGCATTCCGCAACGCATCGGTTACGCGCGGCCGTGGCGGAATGCTTTCCTGACGCAAACGGTCGCTTCACGCGCCGATGCCGTAAAAATGCGGAAACGTTCCCTGGCCGAAATCAAAAGACTGATTTCCCATCTCCCGTCTCCCATCTCCCATCTCCCATCCTCGTCGCATCAAATCCACGAGTATTTGCACCTGGCCGCCGCGCTCGGGGCAAATCCTGAGCCCGTCGCGCCGCAATTGTTTGTTTCGCCGGATGAAATTGATGCCGCGAAGAAAAAATTCGGGCTGGAGAAAATCGCGCAGCCGATTCTAGGTATGAATCCCGGTGCGGAATACGGCCCGGCCAAACGCTGGCCGGTGGACCGGTATGTCGCGGCCGCCCGGGAAATTCAAAACCGGACGAAATGTGCCTGGCTGATTTTCGGCAGCAAAAACGACATAACCATTGCGGAACAAATTCAATCGGCCATCGGCAATCGGCCATCGGCAATTTTTAATCTGTCTGGCGAAACTTCGCTTCGCGAACTGATGGCGTTGCTCAAATCCTGTCGCGTGCTGTTGACCAATGACTCCGGCCCGATGCACGTTGCGGCGGCGCTGGGGACCCCGGTGGTGGTGCCCTTCGGCAGCACGTCGCCGGAATTGACCGGACCGGGATTGCCGGGCGACGTGCGGCATCGCCT
>Ga0335077_10009786_pt1 | contig 11913 bp, 8 predicted proteins | sample Lox_Sample_31_FD_207151 | JGI IMG/M metagenome (GOLD analysis project Ga0335077, IMG submission 207151) | Soil microbial communities from Loxahatchee National Wildlife Refuge, Florida, United States - Lox_Sample_3.1 | ecosystem: Environmental > Terrestrial > Soil > Wetlands | place: USA: Florida...
TTGGCCTCTACGCGCGAGGAGTTGGCCAAGAACAAAGAGGAGTTGGATGGAAAGATAAACTCTACGCGCGACGACTTGACCAGCTCTATCGCAAAGACGCATGACGACGTGGTGTTGCTCCAGAAGGCGAGGAGAGCAGAACATTTACGAATTCAACTTAGGCAAGTCGAAAGAAATGCAGCGGGTGGGGCCTCTCAGCTTCTCTTTACGCAGCACCAATGTAAAACATAAGACGTACGACCTGGCGATGATGGTGGACGATAACGCACTGAACAAGAAACATATTAACCTCTACGAACCGGTCTGGATCACGCTTAGCGACCGGTCGCGGCCGGTTCAACTGGTCGTCAACCACATTGAAAAGAACAAAATAGAAGGCTACGTGAGCGAGCCCAAATACAAGAAATCGGAACTTTCGGCCAACACGGGGCAGCCGGCGGGAACGTCCGATCAAAAACTGGCAACCCGCGATCGGGCTCCTGTCAATCAATGAGCAAGGCCGGCTGCCTGATGCCTGGTAAGATTTTCGGAGCGATATGTAAGTCCTACCACGGCGCCCGCGGTTCCAAGGCATAGGGCGACGGGCCTTCCGGAACCAGATCGCCTGGCGCGAGATATGCTCAAGGGAACATGTTTACCCGCCGCCAGATTCTTCTTGCGTCGAGCGTGGCACTGCCGGGCCGCCTGTTAGGCGGGCCGCCGGACCAGGAGAGGACGCCGTGGTACCAGACCATGCGCCGATGCGGCCAGATCAACTTCAACGAGCGCGATCCGCTGGAATTGAAGATCGAAAGCTGGCTGGATTACTGGTCGCGTTTGAAAATCAATGCGCTGCTTTTGAACGCGGGCGGAATCCTGGCTTTCTACCCCACGCGCATTCCCTATCACCACAGAAGCCAGTTCCTCGGCAGCCGCGACCTCTTTGGAGACTTTGCCAAGGCCGCCAAGCAGCGTGGCATGCGAGTGGTGGCGCGCCTGGACTGCAATTGGGCTTATGCGGAGGCGTACCAAGCGCATCCGGAATGGTTCGAACACAACCCGGACGGGGCGCCGGTGCATCATGGCGAGTCGCCCTGGCTGTTCAAGACTTGCATGTACAGCGGCTACTTCAGCGAGCAGATGCCGGCCATCATCGGGGAAATCAATTCTCTGTATGACGTGGATGGCTTCTTCACGAACGGCTGGCCCAGCGCGGGCCGGCCGGAACCCTGCCATTGCGATACCTGCCGAGGATGGGGCGATCCCAAGAGCCCGGAGTTCCGCGACCGGCACCTGGTTCGCGTTCTCGAGATCTGGAAACTATGGGACGGCAAGGCCAAGCAGAAGAAGTGGGACAGTGTTTACGTGGGCAACCTCGGGGGCGGCATCCGCGCCTCGACGGACTTGCGCCAGATCGCCGACGTGGCGGGCTGGTTCAACGCGGATCATCAAGGCCGCAGCGGAAACACTCCCATCTGGGATTGCGCGCAACAGGGCCGGGTGGCCCAGTGCGTGATGAAAGGCCGCACCATCACGAATGTGACCGGCGCGTATGCCAACAGCCACCCTTTGTGGCGGCATACTTCCAAAGCGCCCGCCGAAGCCACCATGTGGATGGCTCAGACGACCGCCAGCGGCATGGTGCCCTGGTATCACTGGTTGGGCGGCGCGCCGGAGGACCTCCGCTGGCGCGAGACCGGACGTCAGTTCTACGAGTGGATTGCCGCCCACGAGCGGCATTTCGTCAATCGCCGCTCGATCGCGAATATCGCGGTGGTGTTCTCGCAGCGCGGCAACGCCTTTTATTCCCCGCCTGGAGGAAGCGACGCCACGGAGTTTCTGCAAGGCCTCTATTACGCGCTGCTCGAGATGCGGGTACCTTTCAACTTCGTGCATGAGGATGACCTCACATCGGAAACGTTGGGTTCTTACGCCGCTCTCCTGCTCTCCAATATCGCTTTGCTGAGCGACGCGCAGTGCCGCCTGATTGAGGAGTACGCGGCACGGGGGGGCTCGGTTCTAGCGACCTTCGAGACGAGCCTTTACGACGAGCGCGGGCGGGCTCGCGGCGACTTCGGACTGGCGAGGCTTTTTGAGATACACAAGACCGGGGATCTGGAAGGTCTCGCGGGCAACGCTTACTACGCCCGAATCGTTCGCGACCATCCGATCGTCGCCGGATTCGGTGAAACGTCCGTGCTGCCGGGAGCCGAGTATCGGGTTCCGGTCGAAGCGCCCGGCAATCCCGTTTTGACAGTTGTTCCGCCGTACCCGGCGTTTCCGCCGGAGATGGTGTATCCGCGGAACGGCCGCACGGATGCGCCAGCCATTATAGTGCGCGAAAACGCCAACAGCCGCCTCATCTACCTGCCCGGCGATGTGGCGCGCAGTTATTGGCGTTCCGGGAACGCGGACCTCAGCCGCCTTTTGCGGAACATCGTCGCGTGGCTGGTGCGGGATCGGACGCCCGTGTCTGTCGCAGGGAAAGGTGTGCTCGAGATTTTCGCCTGGGAAACGGAACCCGGCTTCGCGCTGCACCTTTTGAACTACACGAATCCCAACATGCTCCGCGGGTGGTTCACGGAGACCTATCCGGCCGGCGAGCAGCATGTTCGGGTGGAATTGCCGGAGGGTGTAGGGGGCGGCCGCGTGCAACTTTTGCGCGCCGGCATTTCCTTGCCAGCGAAGCGCACGGGGCGCGCGGCCGAGTTCACCATCCCGAGTGTTTCAGACTACGAGGTAGCGGTGATCGCAAAATGAACCCGCGGCGCACGTTCCTCAAGGCTTTGGCTGCATCCGGCGCGGCGATGCGCGGTCCTTTCGCACTAGCGGCGGATCCTCCTGCAAGGACTATCGGGGTCCAGGTTGGCGCTGTCTCATTTGTAGACGAGGGCGTAGAGCGGGTGTTGGATATTCTCCAAGACCGGGGCTCCGTCAACGCCCTCTTTATCGCGACGTTCACTTACGGGCGGGGAATCGCCGGCCGCCAGGTCCCCGGCCAGCCGCTCCCCGATCACGGCAAGCAGGAGTACGATACCGATTTCCACGGCGGCAGCTACACCGGGATTCATCCGGAGTTTTATCGCGAGACGCCGCTCCGGGATTTTCGCGCTCCGGAGCTCGGGAATTTCGACGTGCTGGAAGCTGTTCTACCGGCCGCGCGGAGACGGGGCCTGCGCAGCTACTGCTGGTTCGAAGACGTCTTCCGGACGGATGTTCCCGGGATCGAGATGCTTCAGGAACGCGATCTTCATGGCAGCCGGGCCTCCACGCTGTGCTTCAACAATCCGGGTTACCGGAGTTTTCTGCTTGGCGTGGTCGAAGACTACTCCAGCTCTCACCCGATCGACGGGATCATGTGGGGGTCGGAGCGCCAGGGACCGTTCTCGAACGCGATCGGCGCGCAACACGGCGGCCGCGCGAACGATCCCGGCCGCGTATCCTGCTTCTGCGAGTTTTGCGCGCGGAAAGGCAAGGATCGAGGTGTTAGCGTCGATCGGGCGCGCCGTGGTTATCTGGAACTCGAGAGCTTCGTGCGCGCCAGCCGCGCCGGCGAACGCCCGGCGGATGGCTACTACGTCGCCCTCTGGCGCTTGATGCTGCGCTATCCGGAACTGCTGGCATGGGAGACGCTCTGGACCGAGAGTCTGCGGGAGACATACCGGGCAATTTACGCCAAGGTGAAATCCATCAATCCGCGGACCGGTGTGGGCTGGCACATCTGGCACAATAATTCGTTCAATCCTATTTATCGCGCGGAGCAGGACCTGCGCGAACTCGCCCGTTATTCCGATTTCCTGAAGATCGTCATGTACCACAACTGTGCCGGCGAGCGAATGGCCAGCTACATCGACAGCGTCGGCGCGACCCTGTTTGGCGATGTGCCGAAGGACGAGCTACTGGACTTTCATTACCGCATCTTGAACTACCACGAGAAGCAGTACGGACAAATCCCGTTTGCCGGTTTTTCGGCGGACTACGTGGCGCAGGAAACCCAACGCGCCCGGCGCGGCCTGGAAGGAGCCAAGACGCTGCTGTGGCCGGGCATCGACATCGACATCCCGACGGCGCCAGGACACAGCAAGTCCACACCGGAAGGCACCAGAGGGGCCGTGCTGGCCGCATTCCATGCAGGGGCCGACGGGGTGATCCTCTCGCGCAAGTATTCCGAGATGCGCCTGGCGAATCTCGGCGCCGCCGGCGAAGCCATCAAGGGACTCGCATGAAGAAGCTGATCAACGATCCCCGGGAAGTGGTGTCTCAGTCGCTGTCGGGGCTCGCACTGGCGCATCCGGATATCCTCAAGGTCTGCTTCGATCCAACCTATGTCACGCGAGCAGATGCGCCAATACCGGGCAAGGCCGGTGTGGTTTCCGGCGGCGGGAGCGGGCACGAACCGATGCACGTCGGATTTGTAGGCAAAGGCATGCTGGATGGCGCTTGTCCCGGCGAGGTGTTTACTTCTCCGACTCCGGACCAGATCGCGGCCGCCACCCGCGCCGTCAACGGGGGAGCCGGAGTGCTGCATATCGTGAAGAACTATACGGGCGACGTCATGAACTTCGAAATGGCCGCCGAACTGTGCCAAGCGGAAGGCGTGGAAGTGCGCCCGGTGGTCATCAACGACGACGTGGCCGTAGAAGACAGTCTCTATACGGCGGGACGGCGCGGCGTGGGCGCCACTGTTCTGGCGGAGAAGATATCGGGCGCCGCGGCGGAACGCGGCTACGACCTGGCGCGGGTGGAAGCTTTATGCCGCAAGGTCAACGAGAACGCGCGCTCCATGGGAATGGCGCTCAGTCCGTGCACGGCGCCCGCCGCCGGACGGCCTACTTTTGAACTGGGCGATGACGAAATCGAGATGGGCATCGGTATCCACGGCGAACCGGGCCGCGAACGAATGACCTTGCGCAGCGCGCGAGAAATCACGGTGCACATGGCGGAAGCCATCCTGACGGATTTGCCGTTTCGCCCAGGCGACCGGGTTATCGCGATGGTCAACGGTATGGGCGGAACACCATTGATCGAGCTCTACCTGGTTTACGAGGAGTTGGATCGAGTGCTGCGCGGCGCGGGAGTCCACATCGCGCGGCGGTTAGCCGGCAACTACATCACCAGCCTGGAAATGGCCGGTTGTTCACTGACGCTCCTGAAAGCCGACGAGGAGATGCTGTCACTTTGGGACGATCCCGTAATGACCGCCAGCCTGCGATGGGGGATCTGACGGCAATGGCAGTCCGTCAAGAGGACGTGTTGGCCTGGCTGCGGGCGCTGCAACAGGTCTATGCTGAGAACCGGCAGGAACTCACCGACCTGGACGCAGCTATCGGCGACGCCGATCACGGCATCAACATGGATCGCGGCTTCACGGCACTCGCAGCACAGTTTGCGGAGAATGCTCCGGCCGACATCCGTTCCATTCTGCATACTGCTGCCGAAGTGCTCATCCGCACGGTGGGCGGCGCCGCGGGACCCCTTTATGGCACGTTTTTCTTGAGGGCCGCCGAGGCTTGTGCAGGCAAGCCGGAGCTGGCGGCCGACGACGTGGTGGCTCTGTTCCAGGCCGGCATCGAAGGCGTCCGGCAAAGAGGCAAGGCTGTCCCCGGCGACAAGACCATGCTGGATGCTCTACTTCCTGCAATGGAGGCGATGCGGAAAAGCTTGGACGATGGCGGCGCCGTGGCGCAGATTCTGGATCAAGGCGCGGCGGCGGCGAAGGCCGGTATGCGCGCTACGATCCCCATGCAGGCCCGCAAGGGCCGCGCCAGCTACCTGGGGGCGCGCAGCACCGGCCACCAGGATCCGGGAGCGACCTCTTCCTACTGGATGGTCCGCACGGCGGCCACTTCCTGGCAAGACAAATGATCGGCTTCGTGATCGTTTCGCATAGCGCGAAATTGGCCGAGGGCGTGTGCGAGTTGGCAGCGCAAGTGGCGCAAGGGAAGGTTTGCCTGGCGAGTGCGGGCGGTACGTCCGACCCCCAGAATCCCATCGGCACGGACGCGTTCAAAGTGCTGGAGGCGATTCATTCCGTGTACAGCGACGACGGCGTGCTGGTCCTGATGGATCTGGGCAGCGCTGTATTGAGCGCCGAAACTGCGTTCGACCTGCTGGAGGAACCGCGGCGCGCGCACGTGCGGCTGTGCCCGGCGCCGCTGGTGGAAGGAACAGTGGCAGCAGTCAGCCAAGCCGCCGCCGGCGCAACATTCGAGGAGATCGTTCGCGAAGCCGAATCCGCTACGGCGGGTAAAGCCGCGCCCAGTGCCGCGGCTCAAGACCCGGAGCCGCGGGAGAGCATGCTGGTCACCGTGCGCAACCCGCCAGGTCTGCATGCTCGTCCAGCGGCGCAACTGGTGCGGTTGGTTCGCCGATTTCCCGCCCACGTGTGGCTCGAGAACCTGACGACGACAGCAGGACCGGTCGCGGCCGACAGCATCAATGGTGTGCTCGGCTTGGGCGCGCGGCAGGGGCATCAACTGCGGATTCAAGCCCAGGGGCCTGTCGCGCACCGGACCCTTGCCGAACTCGCCGCCTTCATCGAATCCGGGTGCGGTGAAGCCGAGGAAGTCGCAGCAGCCAGTTTCCCCGTGCCCGGCCCGCGAGCGGACTCGCCAAATCCAGGACAACTCGTGGGCATCCCGGCATCTTCCGGGATCGCTATCGGGCCTCTGTTCAAGCTCCTTCCTGCCGCCTTTGAAGCCACTGCGCGCGGGGCCGACGATCCCGAGGCGGAGTGGCAGCGGCTGCAAGCGGCCATCCACAGCGCGCAAGAAGATACCCGGGCAGCGTACGAATGGGCCAGGACGCACGTCGGCGACAACGAAGCCGGCATCTTCGATGCTCAGTTACTCTTTTTGCAGGATCCGGAGGTGATCCGCGGCGCCGCGTACATGGTGCTGAAGGAGCGGGCCAATGCCGAGTTCGCCTGGCAGGCAGTTACCGCGGGGCGGGGTGCACATCTCGACCGGCTCGACGTCCGCGACATTGTGGCAAGAGTGCTTCGGAGATTGACCCGCGTCGCCGCCTATACTTCGCATCCGAGCCAGCCCGCGATTCTGGCGGCGCACGATCTGGCACCGTCCGACGTAAAGGAATTCGACCCACACCTTGTTCTGGGCCTGTGCCTCGAAACCGGCAGTGCCAGCGCACACAGCGTGATTCTGGCGCGGGCCCTGGGCATCCCCACCGTGGCAGGTCTGGGCCCCGAGATTTCCGCGCTGGCTGACGGGACCACACTCGCAATGGACGGCGAGCGGGGAGTGGTTTGGGTGTCACCCGGCGCGGACGAGCTGCACAAACTCGAAGAGGTGCGCCATGCGTGGCTGGCGGAACGGTGCGCGGCGCATGAGCAAAGGCGCCGGCTGGCCGCGACGCGGGACGGTCGCCGCATACGGGTGTTCGCCAACGTCAGCGGCATCGCCGAAGCCCGGCAGGCGGTCGATCTCGGCGCCGAAGGCATCGGTGTGCTACGCACGGAGTTCCTGTTTCTGGCCCGGCCGGACGCTCCTGGCGAGGAAGAGCAATTGGCCGCCTATCGCGCGATTGCGGAACAGTTGGAAGAGCGCCCGCTGACCATCCGCACGTTCGACGTGGGCGGCGACAAGCGCCTGCCCTACATCGATGCCGGCGAGGAGGCCAACCCCTTCCTGGGTTGGCGCGGAATCCGTGTCGCCCTGAGCCGGCGCGATCTATTCAGGACACAACTCCGCGCGATCCTGCGGGCTGGTTATGGCCATGCGCTGGAGATCCTGCTGCCGATGATCTCGTCGGCTGATGAAGTGCGCGAGGCCAAAGCGGTGCTGCGCGCGTTGGAAGCCGAACTGAGGGAGGAGGGCATTCCTTTCCAGAAAGACACGAAGATGGGCGTGATGATGGAGGTGCCAGCGGCGGTTGCGGTGGCCGACCAACTGGCCCGGGAGGCTAGTTTCTTCAGCATCGGCAGCAACGACCTGATCCAATACGTCATGGCCGCCGACCGGACCAACGCCCGGGTCGCGCCGATCGCGGACCCTTTTCAACCTGCGGTTGTGCGGTTGATTCAGCAGGCGATCGATGCCGGACGCCACGCGGGCATCGCTGTCGCTTTGTGCGGCGAGTTGGCCGCCGACCGGCTTGCCACGCCTTTGCTCCTTGGCCTTGGATTGGAGGAATTCAGCGTTAGTGTTCCGCTGATTCCCGAGCTGAAACGGGCCATTTCCCAATGGAGCTTGGAGGAAGCGGCTCAGATCGCCCGCCAGGCGCTGGCTCTCGATTCGAACGAAGCGGTGCGTGAGCTGTTGAGCTCCTCGGCGCGGTAAACCGAGGGGTTTGGCGCTTCGGATCGGCTACCGGGCGGTCCATCCGCCATCGATCAGCAGCGTATGGCCGGTGATCAGGGACGCTGCCGGAGAAGCCAGAAACACAACGGCGCCCGCGACATCCATGGGCTGCCCGATGCGATGCAGTGCAGCTATTCGTTCCACGACATCAGCGTGGAAGGCCGGATCCGCCAGAGCTTGCTCCGTGCCCGGTGTGAATATGAACGTGGGGGCTACGGCGTTGACTGTAATGTTGTGCTTGCCCCATTCGACAGCCAGGCATTTGGTGAGGTGCGCAATGGCGGCCTTCGTCATGCAGTACACGGATTCAGTGGGCAAGGCTACAAAACCCGCCTGGGAGCTCATGTTGATGATGCGCCCGCCGTTTTGCTGACGCATCATGACGCGCGCGGCGGCCTGACTGGCAAAGAAGGTGCCTTTCAGATTCACTTGTAGGGTCAGGTCGAAGTCGTCCTCGCGGACGTTTTCCGCTGGATTCTCCGGCGCAATCCCCGCGTTGTTGACAAGAATATCGAGTCTTCCGAAGTGGGCCACGGTGTTGTCGACGGCGCGGCGGATCTGGTCGAGGCGGGCCATGTCCATCTGCAAGGGCAGCGCCCGACGGCCGAGCGCGGCTAATTCCTGCGGCAGGCCGCCGTGAGCGCTGGCGTCGCGCAAGCCCACGGCCACATCCGCGCCCGCATGCGCGAGCGCCAGGGAGATCGCGCGCCCGAGGCCGCGGGCGGCGCCCGTGACGAGCGCTACCTGCCCGGTCAAATCAAATTGAGGGAATTCGTTCATGGCGTCAACCTAGGCTAAGCGTGCCGGTTTGTCAGCTGCAGGAGGCGATGCTCATCGATGACTTCGACGCCGAGCGTTCGGGCTTTTTCGAGCTTGGACCCGGCGTCGGCGCCGGCTACAACGTAGGAGGTTTTGCGGCTGACCGAGGCGCTGACCTTGCCGCCGGCAGCCTCGATGAGGGAAGCGGCCTGCTCGCGACTCAGGGTGGGCAGGGTTCCGGTGAGCACAAACGTGGTTCCCTGGAGAGGTCCGCCGGTCTTGGGTTTGGTCTGATATTCGAATTGGAGACCGGCTGCGCGGAGGCGCTCGACCAACTCCCGGTTGTGCGGCTCCCGGAAGAACTGGTAGACGCTTTCGGCGACTTTGGGTCCGACCTCTTCGGCGCGCTGCAACTCCTCGACGCTGGCCTGCGCGATCTTGTGGAGGCTACCGAAGGCTTCGGCGAGAAAGACGGCGGTGCGCACGCCCACGAAGCGGACGCCGAGCGCGGTGATGACGCGCGGCAGAGGGTTCCTCTTGGACTGCTCGATGTTGGCGAGCACGTTACCCGCGGACTTGGCGGCCATGCGCTCGAGCTCAACCAACTGGGCCAAGGTGAGGCTGTAGATATCGGCCACGCTGTGCACCAGTCCACGGTCGACGAGCTGGTCGACGAGCACGTCGCCTAAGCCGTCGATGTTCATCACGCCGCGGGCGGAGAAGTGCAGGATGGACTCTTTGAGGCGCGCCGGGCAGTTGACGTTGATGCAGCGCCAGGCGGCCTCGCCTTCTTCGCGCACGACCTTGCCTCCGCAGACCGGACAGGTTTCGGGCATGCGAAAGGGCCGGCGCTGGATGCCGTGCGACTCGACGCGCACGACTCTGGGGATGACGTCGCCGCTGCGCTCGACCACGACGGTGTCGCCGATTTGCACGCCCAGGCGCTCGATTTCATCTTCGTTGTGCAAGGTGGCGCGGGAGACGGTGACGCCGCTGACTTCGACCGGCCTGAGGTGCGCCACGGGCGTGAGCGTGCCGGTGCGGCCGACGTTCACTTCGATGTTCTCGACGACGGTGAGCGCCTGGCGGGCGGGATACTTGTAAGCGATGGCCCAGCGCGGCGCTTTGGCGGTGTAGCCGAGCTGGCGCTGCTGGGCGATGGAATCGACCTTGACCACCACGCCATCGATCTCGTAAGGCAACTGCTCGCGCTTTGCTTCCCACTCCGCGCAGAACCGCGCGACCTCGCCGATATCGCGGCAGAGGCGGCGGTTGGGGTTGACCTTGAAGCCGAGGCGGGAAAGCTCTTCGAGGGTTTGCCAGTGGCTGGGCAAAGCCGGCGCTCCATCGACATACAGGAAGTAGGTGTAGAAATCGAGGCGGCGGGAAGCGGTGATGGAGGGTTCGAGGACGCGCAGCGATCCGGCGGCGGCGTTGCGCGGATTGGCGAAGCGGGACAGGCCACGCTCATCGCGCTCGGCGTTAAGGCGCTCGAAGGCGCGCCGGTTCATGACGGTTTCGCCGCGAACCTCGAATTGCGGAAGAGTGGAGGGTACGCGCAAGGGCAGAGAACGGATGGTTTTGGCGTTCTCCGTGACGTCTTCGCCGGTTATGCCGTCCCCGCGTGTGACGGCCTGGGTGAAGGCGCCGTTGCGGTAGTGCGCGGCCATGGAGAGGCCGTCGAGCTTTAATTCGGTCACGTAGCGGAAGCCGGCGCCACGCAGGAGTTCGCGCACGCGGCGATCGAAGTCGCGCAGCTCGGTTTCGTCGAGGGCGTTGTCGAGGCTCAGCATGGGCGAGCTGTGGGTGACCTTGACGAAGCCTTCCCGGGGCTTGCCGCCCACACGCTGAGTGGGCGAATCGGGAGTCAGCAACTCCGGGTGGCGCGACTCGAGGTCGCGCAACTCTCGCATGAGGGTGTCGTACTCGGCATCACTAATCTCGGGCTGATCGAGCACGTAGTAGAGGCGCTCGTGATGGCGCAGGGCTTCCCGCAATTCTTCGATCCGGAGGGCGGCCTGATTTGGCATGTGCGACTTCACTATAATCTATAAATTTATACGATCATGATTGGAGCGAAGCCATAACCGTCGCGCGCAAGACCATCATCATTTACAATCCGTTCGCAGGCAAAATGGGGGGGGCCGGCATGAAGCGGCTCTCCCGCGCGGCGGAGATCCTGAGGGAAGCAGGCCACGACACCTGGATTGTTCCCACGCAAGGGCCGGGCACGGCGGGCGCGATTGCGCAGCGGCACATTGCCGAGGGCGCCGAGCTGATTCTTTCGGCGGGCGGCGACGGCACGATCAACGAAGTGGCGGGGGGGGTGGCGCACAGCAACGTGCCGCTGGGGATTCTGCCGGCAGGCACGGCCAATGTGCTGGCCAACGAACTCGGAATAGGCGGCGGCATGGAGCGGGCCGCGGCGGGCTTGGATGAATGCGTGGCCACGCGGGTATCGATGGGGCGGCTGCGCTGCCTGAACGGGGCCGAGCGCACCCGCCTGTTCCTGTCGATGGCGGGGATCGGGCTGGATGCGCGCATCGTTTACCACCTGAGCATGCCGCTGAAGGCGCGCTTCGGCAAAGCGGCTTACTGGATCGCCGGCTTCAGCCTGCTGGGGCGGACGCTGGACGAGTTCGAACTCGAAGTAGACGGGCGGAAGGTGGCGTGCTCGTTCGCGCTGATCAGCAAAGTGCGCAACTACGGCGGCGACCTGGAGATCGCGCAGGACACGAACCTGCTGGAGGACCGGTTTGAGGTAGTGCTATTTGAAGGGCGCAGCTCATTCCGGTATTTGAAGTACCTGGCGCGGGTCGCGGTGCGTAAGCTGGCGGGGGTGAAGGGGGTAACGCTG
>Ga0335077_10009787_pt1 | contig 11913 bp, 3 predicted proteins | sample Lox_Sample_31_FD_207151 | JGI IMG/M metagenome (GOLD analysis project Ga0335077, IMG submission 207151) | Soil microbial communities from Loxahatchee National Wildlife Refuge, Florida, United States - Lox_Sample_3.1 | ecosystem: Environmental > Terrestrial > Soil > Wetlands | place: USA: Florida...
TCCTCCAGCACAGTGACGGTGTTGTTGGCGCCTTGCGGCGCATCGTTGACAGGGGTCACGTCCACCGTCATCGTGCGGGCAACCGGATCGGTGTCCACCCCACCGTTTGTGGTACCGCCATCGTCCTGCACCTGGAAGCTGAAGCTGGCGTAGTTGCTCCCGTTGGCATTGGCCGTCGGGTTGAACAAGAGCTTGCCGCCGGCGATGTCGCTGGCAGAGACCAGCTGTCCCGTCGTGACCCCCACGCCATTGTCTGTGAGCGACCCGGCGGTCGGTAAGCTACTGATCTGAACGGCTAGCAGGTTGTTGGACGGACTGTCATTGGGGTCGCTGAAACCGAAGTCTCCGGTGCCAAAGGTATAGGCGTTGTCCTCCAGAGCTGAAACGGCGTGGTCGGTGCCTTGAGGCGCATCGTTAACCGGAGTCACGGTTACTGCGACCGTGCCGATGGCAGGCACCGTTGCCCCCGAGCCACTGTTGCCCAGATCGTCAGTCACGATCTGAACGTTCGCTGGCCCGTTGTAGTTCGCGGCAGGGTCGAAACTCAGGCCATTCAGTGCGGCGTTGATGTCGTCGAGCGTCCCGGTGACTTGCATGGTGCCGCTACCGTTGGCGCCCGCGCCAAAGGTTAGACCGCTCACTTGCGCCAGCGTCAACGTGCCGTTCGAAGCGTTCAACGTGACCTGGATCGGATTACTTCCGGCATCGACATCGTCGACCCTGAGCTGATTGCCGTTGGCAGCGGAGAACACTAGGGCGGTGTCCTCGCTGGTGCTCTGCGCTGTCGGGACGGTATCGACAGGCGGATCGTTGATCGCCGTCACCGCGATGCTGCGTGACGCGACGCCGCCGTCGGCGATTGAATCATTGGCAACGAAGGTGATGGTCCGCGTCGCTGTGCTGGGGTCATCGCTCAGGTTCTGATAAGAAACCGAACGCAGTGCGGTCTGATAGTCGCTCGGACTGGCCGTGCCGGTGAGCGTCAAGGTGCCTGCGGCAGCATCCCAGTTCCCAACGATGCCCGGCTGGTTGGTGAAGCCCAGCACGTCCTCGCCGCTCACGTAGCCTGCTGCGATACTAACCACGGCGTGATCGAGGGTAAGACTATCCGGGTCCGTCACGGTCAGACCCGCGTCGACAAGTGTAGGAGGATCATTCTCGACGTAGGCCAGCGTGGAAGCGGTGGCGGTTACGGTGGGTGCAACGTCTGGCGAAACGTTAATGCTCAGGGTGGTGGTGGCGCTTTGGGGCCCGCCAATACCGGTGTTGCCCTCATCGTTGGTAGCGATGATCAGGGTTGTCGCGCCCGCGAAGGCAGTCCCCGGCGTGAAGGTCAAGCCGTTGAGCGCCGCATTGAGATCGGTGAGTTGGCCCACGACGATGACCGTGCTTGTTCCGACGCCGGAAAAGGAGGTCAAGCCCGTGGTGGGGCCAAGGGTCAGGGTCCCGTCCGGGGCAGTCAATACAACCTGCAAGTCTCCGGCGCCGGCGTCGACATCGCTGATACTGATCGCATTGCCGTTGGCGCCGGAAAATACCAAAGCCGCCGGACTCTGGGGCGTCGATTGCGGCCCTGGCACGCTGTTCACCGGCGGATCGTTGACGGGGACGACGTTGATAGCCACCGTATTGGTCGCAGTCTGCGGGCCGCCCGTCCCCGTGTTGCCCTGGTCGTTCGTCACGACCTGCAAGGTGGCGGCACCGTTGAAGTTGGCAGCTGGATCGAAGCGCAGCCCGTCCAGCGCGGCGTTGATGCTTGCCTGGGTACCCGTAAATGTCATCGCGGGGTTGCCGGTTCCGTTGCCCGTGACGAAAGTCAAGCCGGTGGTCCTGGCCAGGGTCAGGACACCGTTGGTGACGCTCAGCGAAACCTGCATGGACCCGCCGCCGACGTCCACGTCGCCGACGGAGATGGCGTTAAGGCCGGCGGACGAGAAAACCAGCGAACTGTCTTCGTTCGTGCTCTGCGCACCCGGGACGAAGTTGGTCGGAGGATCGTTCACTGACGTCACCGCGATCAGCCGCGTGGAGGGCGCGCTGACCAAGACACCGTCGCTGGCCGTGATGCTCACGGTGCGGGTGGCCGTACTCGGATTCTCGCTGGTGTTCTGGTAGGTCACCGAGCGCAGAGCGGATTGGTAGTTGGCGACGCTCGAGCTGCCGACGAGCGCGAGAGTGGCGGTCGCGGCGTTCCAGGTTCCGGTGATTCCCCAGGAATTGGAATTGTTGAAAGCGAGCACATCCTCTGCGTCGATGTAGTTACCTGTGATTTGGAGGGTAGCGCCAGCAAGATTTCCCACCCCCGGGTCGGACACCGCGAGGCCGGCGTCGAGAACGCGCGCGCCGGCGTTCTCGACGTAGGCGAGCGAACCGCCAGTCGTGGTCAGGGCGGGCGGGATGGTAAAGACCGCGGCAAAGGCATCCGTTTTGCCGCTGCCGCCGTAGGACGTGTCGTAGCCGCCTGCTGTGGCAATGCCAGAGCTGGAAAGCGTGTCGCCCGCCAGGTAGAACTTGCCGTTGCTGTATACCCCGGCGTCGCCGTAGTCGTTCTTGCTGCCGCCGAAATAGGTGCCGTAGACGAGATCACCCGGACCGCTCCCGGTGGGGTTGATCAGGACCACGAACGCGTCCTCCTGGCCCGCGCTGGCCGTCTGATACGCGCCGGCGGTGATGGGGAAGTTGGTCGAGTCGGTTTGCCCGGCGACATAGATGCGTCCGCCCGCGTCGACCCCGATGCCGAGCCCCGCCTCGGTGTTCTTGGTACCGCCCAGGAAGGTGGAATAGACCAGTGATGGCGTTCCGCTCAGGCTCGGGTCGATCACAGAGACGAACGCGTCGGTAGCGCTGGAGATCGTCCAGCTGAAGGCGCCCGGCGTAGTGGGGAAGTTGGTGGACGAAGTCTCGCCCGTGAGGTAGATCTTGCCCGCGTTGTCGAGGGTAACGTTGTAGGCGATGTCGGCTCCGGTGCCCCCTAGATAGCTGCTGTAGAGAAAACCCGTGCCGCTGTTGTTGAGCTTGGTGACAAACACGTCGTAGGTGCCGCCGCCATAAGTCGCCTGGAACGCGTTGCCGGTAATCGGGAAGCCCGTGCTCGAGGCGGTTTCACCAACCACCACAGCATCCCCTGCCGTATCCGTCGCGATGCCAAAGCCGATCTCTGCGCCCGGCCCTCCGAGGAAGCTCGAGTAGACCAACGCCCCCGCCGGGCTCAGCTTGGTGACGAACGCGTCCGTGCCGCCACCGAAGGTCGTGTCCGCGGCCCCCGCAGTGAACGGAAAACCGGCAGAGGTCGTCACACCAGTCACGTAGGCGGCGCCGGAGCCATCGATCGCAATGGCCCAGCCGTAGTCATTGCTGCCGGCACCGCCCAGGTAGGTCGAATAAAGCAACGTACTGCCCGTTGGGTCCAGCTTCAACACGAATGCGTCCTGGGTACCTTTCAGTGTGGGCTGGAAGGCGGAAACCGTGGGGAAATTGGTGGATGCCGTGAAGCCGGTGACGTAGACATCTCCGCTGGCATCGACGGCGATAGCGTCGCCCTGATCGGTGTTGGTGCCGCCGACGTAGGTTGAATAGATCAGCGAACCCAGGTTGGGCGAGAACTTGGCGACGAAGGCGTCTCCAAAACCTCCGAGGCCGAGCAGCCCGCCAAGCAGGCCCGTCGAAGCGGTAAACCCGGTCAGGTAGACGATGCCAGCGGGGTCCACCGCGATGCCGGTTGGTGCATCGTTGCCGGCGCCGCCGAAATATGTGGCGTACGACAGCACCGGGTCGATGACGAGCTGGCGGCTCGCATCGTATGAACCCACCTCGAATCCTACCGTGCCATCCGCGGCGACTGTGTAATGACTTGCGACCGCCTCGCGCCCGCTCGGGCCGTCCTGGTAGGCCACGGGCGCTTTGAAGGAGATACTGTGGCCCGCGCCGTCGAGCGTCAGTATCAGATCTCCGTTGTCTGCGACCGATACATCTTGAACGCCCTCGAACTTGAGCTGGATAGTGCCGACGTCCGCGCCGGGCTTGACCACGAAGTCGTACTCGAGTTGTCGCTGGTTGCCGTAGTAGCGCAAGTCGATGCCGTCGTAGACGTTGTCATAGCGCACCGCGCGGAAGTTGGCGATGTCGGTCTTCCATTGATCCTGGCTGCCGACCAGATAATTGGTCTTCGATTGCAACGGGTTTTCGCCCGCTGCCGCGGTGGCGGTGCTCTTACCTACTACGTCAAGGCGCACCGCCTGGGTCGTAGCCCCATCCTGCAGGGCAAGAACCGCGTCTCCACCCGCAAGACCCACTGCATAGCCGCTCCCTCGCGCGAGGAAATCGACCTGGGCATCGGCCTGCCCGACATTCGGCTCAAAGGCCAGCGGGGTTGAGGCAACCGACACCTGGGCAGCAAATGCTGCGACAGTCGACGAGGCCGCCGTGTCGGCGGGTTGCGCGCTCGTGCTCGTGCCCGCCGCGGGCGGTGGCAAGGTCTGGCTCTGCTTCGTCGTCGCAGCCTGCGTTGTGCCGATCTGTCCCGTGTCCGTGGCACTAGTCGGGGTCGCGTCTAAGATCCAATTCCAGGCAGCTTGCTCTGCAGCGCTGAGCACGAGCCGCGTCTCGATGCGGCCGTCCTGATACTCCAACGCCCAGTCGCCACCTTTGCTCGCTGCACCGGTCAAGTTCTCGCTGGCTGCCGCGTCAGCACCGGTCAGCCGAGCCAGTGCATCCACCAGCGACCGTCCGTCGGCATGCTGCGCGACATCGCAGCCATAGATTAGGAGGTCCGCCCCAGGGGCGAGCGCCTTGCTCCAGCTTTTGATCTGGCTCGCGTTCTTAAGCAGGGAGTCAAAGTCGAGCGTAGCGTCACCCAACTGCACCTCGCCATCGGCACCGTGCGAAATGATGTGCACGGCGCTGACATCGCGCATTCCCGCCAGCGTCTGGGTGATCTGTTTGATCCCGTCCGTTCCTGCATTGATCAGGACGACATCGTACTCATGCTGCGCGCCGCTGTTGGCTGTGATGTCCTGGACCAGCCTCTGATAGTCGGGCACAGCGGTATCGACGAACACTACCTCGCGGCGCACAACCTGTGGTGCGCTAGCTTGCGCAGCAGCGCTCTGGGGCGCGAACTCCCCATCTGCATCCAAGACGCGATGTTCAGCCGCGGGCAATACACTGTGGGCGTCCAGGACCGCAGGAGCAAAATCGGCTGCATACAGAATCCGCGGCTCAATCTCCTCGATGACCGGGCGACGCCGGGACACGGCGCGGTCCGGCAACGCCGTACTCTTTGCTGCTTCACGCACGCGTCTGGATCTTCTCATTCTGCGCGTCCTGCGAAGGAAAGCCGCCGCTCTAGTTGTTGGTCCTGATGCAGAAGCAACTTGCGCTCGGCGCGCTGGCGGCGCTCCTCACGTATCTGAGGCGCCCAGGCAACGAGCCTTGCCGCCCAGACCGCCAAGCTCGTGCCGCCCGACGCACGCGCGGCTAGAAAGTTACGCAACCACCGCGGCCAGAATTGAACGATGAGCGGATCCTCCAGCGAGAGGATCGTCTCGACGCTGCCTGGATCGCCCTGCCGCGCACAGCGCCCTTGCAGCTGCCGGTCGATGCGCGGAGAGGCGTTGTGCTGGCAGCAGATGACGTGCAGTCCACCGCGCCCAGCCACACTGGGACCCAACTGGATGTCCGTGCCACGGCCTGCCATGTTGGTCGTCACCGTGATGCGGCCGGTGTCGCCGGCACGGGCAACGATTTCAGCCTCCTCCCGGTCATTGCGAGCGTTGAGGACGACATGCGGAAAGCCATGGGCCGTGAGCCTGTAACTCAGCTGGTCGGTATCAGCCACCGAGTCCGTACCGATCAGCACCGGCCGGCCCTCGGAGGCGAGGGAGCGTACGCGCTCGATCACCGCGTGCCATTTATCCTCGCGCTGAGCATGGACGCGCAGCGGAAACAGCGCGCGCTTCGAAGCCTTGCGCAGCGGCACCCGGGCGGTGGACAGGCCGTACACCGAACACAGCTCGTCGGAGGCCTCGGCAAGCGTGCCGCTCATCCCGCACAGACGCAGATAGCGCGGGAAGAAGCGCTGATAGGTGATCTGGGCGATGGTCTCCATCTCCCCGGTGGGTTTGCATCCCTCCTTGACCTCCAGCAGCTGATGCAGACCCTTGGACCAGACGCGTCCGGGGGCGACTCGCCCGGTGGTTTGGTCGATCATGATGACCTTGCCGTCGCGCACGAGATAGTCGCGGTCTCGCGTGTAAAGATGATGGGCCGCGAGGGCAAGCGTGATGACCTCTTCACGGTGCCGCCGGTCCTGCCACAAGCCCCCGACCGAGGCCGCTGTGGCGGCGAGCGCCAGACAGCCGCTGTCGGTTAGTGCGGCCTGGCGAGTGCCCGCGTCGACGCGGAAGTCGGTCTGCGGGCGCAGCCGGATGGCAAGCTGCAGCGCTTCCTTGAAGTAGGTCTGCTGCCGCTCGTTCACCCGCGCCTGCGACAAGATGAAAGGGGTGCGCGCCTCGTCGATCAGAATGCTGTCCGCCTCGTCTATGAGCGCCATCCACAACCCGCGCAGCAGGAGGGTGGAGGGCTGTGTTGGCCCGCTATCCAGCTGCCGCACGCGCTCGTGCAGATGGCTGGACATATCGCGCCGGACGAGTCGATCGCGCAGATAGTCGAAGACCAGCTCCTTGGCCGTGCAGTAAGTGATGCTGCAGCCGTAGGCTGCGCGCCGCGCGGCCTGGTCCATCGGCTGGGTCACCGCCCCCACGGTCAAGCCCAGAGATCTGTATAGCGGACCGAGCGTCTCGGCGTCGCGCGCAACCAGGTAGTCGTTGGCCGTGATCACGTGCACGGGAATGCCCGCCAGCGCGGCGGTAGCCGCAGCGAGCGCTGCCGCCAGGGTCTTGCCTTCGCCGGTGGCCATCTCCGCCAGCCGGTTGCCGAGCATGATGTGCCCGGCGACGAGCTGCGTGTCGAAGTGGGGCATCCCGAGCTGGCGGCGTGCCGCTTCGCGCACCAGGGCGAAGGCCTCGGCCGTGGTCTCCCTCGCCAATCCGGAAGCAGCCAGTCTTGCGCGCAAGTCTCTCAGGCGCGAGTGCCAGGCGTCCTCAGGAAGCGCCCGCAACGCTTGGTCGTGGGCGTGGACGCGCGCGACAAAGCGCGCCTGACGGTGCTGCTCTAGCCGTGCGGGCACGCGCAGCAGGGACCACGCCAAGCCTGCCCCGGCCCGCCCTGTGTCGGCGCGCTCTGGATACGGGCCAGACATGGCCCCCGAAACTGAGAGCACTGCGGATCTCATTCTGATGTGCCATGGCCGGAAGGATCAGCCTTCCGGATTGAACTGCTTGAGGAAGAGTTGCTGCATGCGTCGGTGCCATTGGAATGCGAGGGGCCTCGCGCCGTGATCGAAGCGCAACCAGGCGCGTCCGCCCACGCGCTCAAGCGTCTTTGACGTGAGGCGCAAGTCGAGCAGGAACACCGGCTCGAGAGTCTTCACGCCCTCCTTGTCCGCGGGATCGGTCACGAAGGGCCCTCCAGCGCGATCGCCAAGCGCGGCGGTGGGCAGCTGGCTGGTGGCGGCCGGCACCTCGCCCGTAAAACGAGCCTCCAGCGAAGACCCAGGCAGGTCCGCGAGTGTGACTTGTACCTCGCGCGTGTCACTTCGGATCAAACCCGCGTCCTCCTGTGGTACAGCGACCTTGACGCTGATTTCGTCGGGACGCAGCACGTTGGCGAGCACTGTCCCCTTGGCCACGAAGCTGCCGGGCAGGTCCTGCGCGCGCGGCAGGACCAGCGTACCCGTGGTCTCACTCACCACACGCAGACTGTCGAGGCGCTTTTCAACCTGTGCTAGCTCAGCCCGTTTGGCAGCGGTGTCCTCGGCAATCGACTTAGCGCGCGCGGCGTTGCGCGCCACCTCCCGCGTAAACTCAACATCCAGGCCCACGATCTGAGCCTCCAGCCGTTGGCGCTCGGCGATCAGATCAGGGTCCGCCAGCACCAGGACTGGATCGCCAGGCTTCACGGCCTGGCCGTCCTTGGCGAGCACTTCGGTCACGAAGCCGTCTGTGCCGGCGCGGATGCGCGCCTGCTCGGGCAGCCACACCACGCCCTGGGCGCGGGTCGCGAATGGAAACGGCACGACGCACAGCAAGATCAAGATTGTTGCGGCGATGCCGCCAGCCACGGCCATGCTGCGTGTGCGAGTCCGCGCGATCTGTGGCGCGCGAGTGAGAAACCGCCACAATCCCGCCAAAGGCTTGAGAGCCATCGTCGCTGCCACAGCGGCCCCTGCGAGAATGCCGGTCCAGAAGGAAAAGTGCCCGGCCCACAGGATGATCAGGCCGGCGATAAACCACCGGTAGGCGTAAGACAGCACCGCATAGCAAAACAGGACGGGGCCCTCCCCGGGCCCAGTGACCGGCGAGGTGGCCGTCTTGACGGCGAGGAGCTTGCGCTGCGCCAGGTAGCCAATGTAAGCGGTGGCGCGCGGGCCCAGATTCGGCACGTCGAGCAAATCCGACAGCACGTAGTAGCCGTCGAAACGAAGCAACGGATTGCCGTTGAACAGGACAGTTGACATGCCGCCAATCAGCATCGCGACAAAAGCAATGTCGCGCACCGTACCCTCTTGGACGTGGAGCCAGACGAGAGCGGCTAGCGCCGCAAGGAACAGCTCGACCATGATGCCCGCGGCGCCGACGATGACGCGCCGATGCTTTTCGGGGAAGGCCGAAGCCGCGGAGGCGTCGACGAACGGCACGGGCACCAGCAGCAGCAGGCTCAATCCCATCTCTCGCACTTCCCCGCCCCACGCCTTTACCGCCAAGGCGTGGCCCAACTCGTGCAGGACCTTGATCACGGGATAGCACAGCCACAGCAGAAGCAGATAGCGTGGAGTGAGCATGTGCACGACGGCGAAGGAGCCGACCGCATTCCAATTGGAGACGACCGCCAGCAGACCCGCGAGCACTACGGCTCCCCAAACCACGGCTAGCGCCGGCTGGAACAGGACGAGCGCAACTGGGGCGAGTCGATTCAACAGCGCGTCGGGATCGAACAGCGGCACGCGGAAGGAGAGCGGATTGAGCATCGACATGCGTCGTTTGCGGCCGCGCTCCAGACTACGGCGGAACAGCTCCGCCACGTCCGGGGTGATCTCGCACTGGAGCAGGCCGCTGTCGCTGAGCTGGCACAGGATCTCGATGCTGTCGTCCTGGGTCGGGGCCCTGTCGCCGAGCGAGTTCAGCAGCGCGTGCCAGATTTCGTCCACCGCGCGCTGGCCGTCCATCCGCCCGATGAAATGGAAAGCGGCTTCGTCGACGCGATGGTGGCGGCCGGAGCTCGTGTCCTGAAGGAGGTACCAGATCTGGCCGCGGTACACGTGGCGCGATACGCGAACGTGGCCGCGCAGGCGCGGATGCAGGCCCGCGACGCGATACCAGCGGGAGCTGAACAGGGAGTCCATGATCCTATCCGACCCAGGACCACAGGGTCAGGCGTAGCCAGTCCGAAACGCGGTGTGTCCAGATCCAGAGCAGCGAACGCGAGCCGGCCTCGACTTTACCTACACCAAGCAGACCCGGTCTCAGTTCACCGGCGTTGCCCTTCAGCTTCGCCTCAACCTCAAAGTAATTGCGCCCCTGGGCGGTGGTCGCGACCGGCGTGATGCGGTTGACCTCCAACGGGAAGGTATCGCCGGGCAGGGCAGATAAGGCCAGAGACCCGGCTTTACCAATATTCACGTCGGCGATGTCGCGCTCATCGACCTCCAGAATGACCCTGAAGTCGTGCTCCGGCGCAACGGTCATGAGCGCTTCGCCCTTCTTCACCGGGGCACCAAGCGACTGGGTGAGGTCGCCGGTGATCACCAATCCGTCGAACGGCGCCTGGACTTGCGTGCGTTGCAGACGCGCCTGGATCAGCGCAAGCTGGCTGCGTGCCTCGTCCAGCTTGGCACCCAGGATGGCGACCTCGGTGCGGTCTTGCTTCACCAGTGCCGAGCCATAAGAGTTCTCCAGCTGTGACACCTCGCTCTGCGCTTTGCGCTCCTCGAGCTTCAGATCCTCGTCCGCCAGTTCGGCCACCAGCTGCCCGGCCTTGACCCGGTCACCGGGACGCACGTGAGCCTGCTTGAGATAGCCTTCGGCGGGGGCAACCAGCACGCGCTGGACCTCGCCCTCCAGGCGGGCTGGCGCACTGACGCGGTAGTCGGTAGGAATCAATGCCGCCGCGAGCAGCACCGCCAAGGCGATGCCGACGCCGGCTTTGAGTGCCAGATGGCCTGCGCCGAAGAACGGGGCGAGCGCCTCGCCCAGCGCACCGAACAGCTTCGCTGGCCAGGGCCTATCCACCGCGTGCTTAACCTCGAGCAGAGGTCCGAGTAACGCGGCGATGTTCTCGCAAAGCGTGAGCTCGGCGCGGCCAATCCCTCCAGCGCTGCTGCGCTCGAGCGTGATGGCGCCGCATGCCCGGCCCGCTTTCACCAACGGAATGGTGCCGATCCAAGCCGAGCCGTGCCGCTGCGCTAAGTCGGCATGCGCACGGTCAACGCGCGGTTGCGCGCCGTCGGGCAAGGGATAGACCAGCGTCGCGCCCTGCCAGATGGCTTCTTCCATGGCCGCGCCGATGTCGCGCAGAAGACCCTGATTGGCATGGAACTCGGTGCTATGCGACAGGGCTTCGACTCTGACGTGGCGCCGGCCGGACAGGCCAACGCTCACGCGCTCGCAGCCGAACGTGACGGCGAGCTCTGTGGCGAACGCCGTGGCGGCCTCGGTGAAGCGCTCGTGCGCCTCCACGGTCGCTAGGAGCTGCAAGATCCGCGCGGCATTCGATCCCGGAAGCTCTGTAGTGCGCTCCCCCACTTCGTTGCGCAACGTGGGAACCGGTGCGCCAGCAATTCCGGAGGATGGACCGGCAGGGGCGGAAGTAGCGCCCGCCACCGATCCGGGTTGCGTGCGCGTAGGGTCTGGCGCGCTGGCGTTTGCCATGGCGCCGGGTTGCGTACGCGTCATGTCGCTCGGGGCGAAGCCAGCGGACACCGGTGCCGGTTGCGTACCCGCCGCGGGGCCGGCGGACACCGAACTCTGACGCACATAGCTCTCGAAGCTTCCCGCTCCCCGCACAATGGTGTCCACCACATCTTGGGGCGGTAGGGTCACATTCGGCTCGAAACCCACCGCCACAGCGCCCACAGTGCGGCCTTTCACTTGGATCGGACAGGAGATCATCGGACCCAGCGGGGTGGGCCTCTCTGCGCCGTTCAGGCGCGGCTGCGAGAGCGGCTGCTGGCTCTCATAGGCGGCCTTCGCGGCCGCCGCCAACCCCTCGCCCGGTAGCCCGCCGGTCGGCCAGTGGGCGGCCGGCACCAGCGACGTGCTGTTGCGCGGCAAGACCAGAACCACGGCGCCGGTAGCGCCGCTGATCTCCCGGCACTGCTTGTCGAGCCAAGCTTGGATGGCGACTTGCATGGGCGTCGTATCGTGCTCCATCGCACATGGGGCCCGACCTCGGGCCCCGTTCAAGAGCGGTCTGCCGGTTTTCGGCGTCGACAAACGCTCCGGTTCCACAGAACTGCAAGGTTTATGCCGGTGATAAGTGGCCGCGCGAGCGAGGTTGTTCTGGGTCGGGTTAACCGATTCCCGGCCCACGGCGCGGGTCAACCGAGGACTACGGAGAGGGGCAGGAGAGAGCCGTTATGCGGCAGAGTCGAAAAGTGAAATTTTCTTGCGCATTCGGTTTCGTCCTCTATTGCGCGCACCACCCGCCGTCGATCAGCACATCGTTGCCGGTCATGAAGGCGGCGGCATCGGAACAGAGGTAGAGCGCCAACGCCGCGATCTCCGCCGGTTGACCCCACCGCTTGAGCGGCGTCTGCGCCATGAGCGCCGCGTTCTTGGCCGGATCCGCTCGCAGCGG
>Ga0335077_10009788_pt1 | contig 11913 bp, 14 predicted proteins | sample Lox_Sample_31_FD_207151 | JGI IMG/M metagenome (GOLD analysis project Ga0335077, IMG submission 207151) | Soil microbial communities from Loxahatchee National Wildlife Refuge, Florida, United States - Lox_Sample_3.1 | ecosystem: Environmental > Terrestrial > Soil > Wetlands | place: USA...
TCGATCATCGTCTCCGCCACGCCCTCGATGTACTCGCGGTGGAACGCCGGCAGCATCAGCATCCGGAAGTCGCGGTGGTAGGCGCCGTCGACGTTCAGCAGCCCGTCGCCGAGCAGCGGCCAGAGATCGGCAAAGCGCCCCTCCCGCCACTGGAAGGCGTCGAACTCGCTGACCAGGATCTGGTGGTTGACCTCGGCGCCGATCGCCCAGACGATCGGCTCGTGCAGCAGCCGGATGGTGAACACCGGGCCGTGGCGGCGCTCGTGCTCGAGCAGCAGCGTCAACGGGTCGGCGATGATCCTGCTCGTGTTCGGCCAGCTGAACCCCAGACTCCCGGCCGGGAGCGCCGAGCGCCGGCGCACCCGCCGCTCGCGGCGCATGTCGTCCGCGATCCGGTGAAACAGGCGCTGCTCCATCGGCGCCGGCCGCGGCGCGGCGATCGCACGACTGGGCGTGAGAGTCTGAAGGACGGCCATAACCCTTAGACCCGCACGAACCGGTACCAGGTCAACGGAACGCTGCTCATCGCGCCTGAGCCATCCCGCCGGCGGTCGAGCTCCGCCGACATCAACCGCCACTCGGCGAACCGGCCAATCAGCTCGCTCTGCTCTACGCCGGCCGGCCCGACCGGGACCCGGTTGGGAGCGAACGCCATGATCAGCAGCGTCGCCCCCGGCGCGGCGAGGCCGGTCACCGCGGCTGAGTAGGCCGAGCGCTGGGCGTCGTCGAGGCCGTGAAAGCAGCCGCGGTCGAACACGAGCGTGAAGCCGGGCTCGAGCCCGAGCCGGTCGATCCGAGCCACGTCCGCGAGGATCCAGTCCACGGTCACGCCGGCCGCCGACGCGCGCGCACGCGCACGGGACAACGGCCGCGGCACGGCGTCGATCCCAGTCACCTGCCAAGCGTGAAGAGCCAGGTACACCGCCTGGGTTCCGGTCCCGCAACCGACATCGAGCGCGCGCCCGGCCGGCAGCGCCGCGGGGCCCTCGACAAGCCCGCTGAGCTCGGGCGGCACCTGCCCGGTGTCCCAGGGCGTGAACCCCACTCGGTACATGAAGCGGTAGACCAGCGACACCCCGTCGAGGCTACCGCCCACCGCGCGCGCCGGAAAGACGGCCGCCCAACAACCGTTGTTCAGATGGCGCTGAGCCCCGGGACCTGCTCTCGCCACGACGGCAACACACCTAAGGACGGAGATGTCAGACATACAACCGGGGCTCGCGCAACCGAGGCCGCTGCGCCTTGCGACGCACGAACCAGACGAAGTCGTGGTCGGCCAGATCTGCCTGGCCAGCCCCGACCGTGGACCAGACCTCCTCGTGCTGGTCATCGAGGTACATGAGAATCACGTGCAGGCGCTCCTGTGCACCCACGAGCATCACCTCGCCACCGACACCGACTGCGTACTCGAGCCATGGCACACCGAGTATCCGCGCCTGATCCTGGTTCACGGAGATGTGTCGGGGCGAATCTGGAAACAGCGCCTGACGCGGCCGATGGGACGTGTCAACCCCGACCTCGTTCAGCGGATCGCGCTTCGGGGGCGCGGTCTCGACTTCAATTCGTCTGACCTCGGACGCGGCCGAGCGATCCAGAGCGATTCTGATCCGCGCTGGGAGTGGAAGCTCGAGAAGTTCCGTCAGCTGCGCACCGTTCAGGCGCGCGCCAGTGAGTTGGGGTGGAAGATCTGCAAGTTCGGGGATGCCGATCCTCGAGAGACGTAGCTGCTCTCGAGGACCGGCATCGTGACCCCCAGCTATCACCGCGTCAGGGCGGTGCCCGAGAAAGAATCACCACTGGCAGATGCTCGGGGTGTATGAGCCCGTCCGCCGGGCTTGGCGCTCCTCGCGTTGCAGCCGCTCGATCGTCTCGAGCCGCTCCTTCTGCAGGAAGCGTCGTCTCCGTTTGCTCTCGGTCACCCAGGCCGACCAGCGCCGCCTGGCACGGGCTGCGGGCATGCGCGTACGCGCAGCCTGCGGGTAGGCTCGCATGCGAGGCCCTCCTCTTTGATTGTGTGATGGTTTTAGTTCACGTGCGTGTAACCACACACGTGATTGTGTAAGTCACTGCAGTTGCCGTTTCGGGCAACAAAAAAGGCGACCAATTGGTCGCCCTCGCGTTTCGGTTCGATATGCGCTATCGGTCAGCGCAACGACCTCCCAGCGAGGGTGATGGTGTCCGTATCCGCGTGGAGCCGGCCCTGTCCCCACGGACGCGCGCCCGCGACCGCGCGCATGAATCGCGTGTCGATGACGGCGGAGGGATATGTCTTGATCGAGGTGAACATATGGTTCGTCTCCTTGCGGCTTGACCAGGGTAACTCACACTTTCGCCGATTGCAAGGAATTCGCGAGAAGTTAACGCCTGCGCTAGCGTTCCCGCCGGCAAAGCGCCGCCAACACGCCGCCAGGGGAAGCGTTCCGAGAGGAGATCGAGATGGCCGGTCGGATCGAGCGGGTCGTGATCATGGTGCAGGAGAACCACACGACGGACAACTACTTCCGCGGACTGGCCCCCTACGGCGGCGCGGTCGTCAGCGACTGGCGGCTCACGCCGAACCCGCCCGCCAATGACCCGGCGCACGACCGCCAGGCCTACTTCAAGTGGCTGACCGGCGCGTCGACCGGCGCCCATGTCCAGTTCGACACGCGCGCCGTCCTGCCCTACTACCTATACCTCGCCCTCACGGGAGCGTTCCTCGAGAACCACTGCGCCGGCTTCGGGACCAACTCGACGGCCAACCACCTCCTGATCGTGGGCGGGCAGTCCCCGACCCTGAAGAACCCCTCGAGTCGCCCGCCGAGGCCGTCGTGGGACATGCCCTCGCTTCCCGGACTGGCCGAAGCCCACAAGGTGGCGTGGCGCGCCTATGCCGCGTCGAACGACTATCCCGTGGCGTTCTACACGCAACTGAACGGTTCGCCCAACGTCGTCGCCTCGTCGCAGTTCCTGACCGACGCCAAGGCGGGCAAGCTCCCGGCGCTGACCATGGTCTGGCACAACAGCCCCGACGACGAGCACCCGCCGGTCGACGTGACGGAGGGGATGAACACGATCTGGCAGTCGGTCGACGCCGTCGTCCAGGCCGGCGGATGGAATGAGACCGTGTTCATGCTGACGTGGGACGACTGGGGCGGATACGACGATCACGTCAAGACCCCGGCGCTCGAGTACACGCCCGACAACGTGCAACTCGCCCTCGGTCCGCGGGTGCCGCTGCTGATGTTCGGCGGCGCGGTCAAACCCGGAATCGACAGCCGTTGGTCCTCGCACGTGAGCATCCCCAAGACCGCGATGCAACTGCTCGGCCTGCCCGCGCTCGGCGTGCCACGGCTGGACGACGACCCCGGGTTGGCGGACCTGGTCGATACAAGGCGCCCACCGAACCCCCCGCCGCCGGCCTACAACACCGCGATCGATCTGCCCCCGATTCCCAACCCACCGATCGCGCCGAACCCCGCCCCGCCGCACCCGGCCGGCGCGCCCGTCCCGGTCGGAGAAGTCATCCTGCGCGACGGCTCGACGCTTCCGCCCCCGAACGACGCTCCGCTCCCGAAGCAGCCGCATCCCCCGACGGGGTAGCCGGCGACATCTCGGCCAGCGCGATCGCGGTGGCGACTGCGGCGTTCAGGCTCTCGACCCCCTCCCGCCCGCCGGGAATCCGGACCAGCGCGTCGCACTTGGTCCGCGTGCGCTGCCGCAGCCCCTGCCCCTCGGCGCCGACCACGAGTACCGATTGCGGGTCGAACTCGGTCTCGCGCAGCGTGTGCTCGCCGCGCTCGTCGAGCCCGTACACCCAGTAGCCGTGCTCCCGCAGCGTGTCGAGGCTGCGCGCCAGGTTGATCACCTGGTACACGTCGACGAACTCGGCACCGCCGACGGCGATCCGCGCCACCTTCGGCGTCAGCTCTGCCGAGCGGTTCTTCAGCAGCAACACGGCGTCGGCGCCGAAGAACGCTGCGCTGCGCAGCACCGCTCCCAGGTTCTGGGGATCGGAGATCTGATCGAGAGCGATCACCAGCCGACCCGACGCCAGCCGGTCGAGTTCGTGCTCGGCGTACACGTGCCGGGGCTTGGCGAACACGCACACCCCCTGGTGCTTGTCGTCGTCGGTGAGACCGGTCAACCGCCGGAACACCGGCCACTCCACGAACTCCGGCTCGACGCCCGCGCGCCGGGCAAGCGCCACCAGATCGTCGTGATAGGAAGGCTTGCCGCCCAGGATCAGGCGCTGTACGTCGTGAGGGCGAACCAGGAAGACCGCCCGGACGGAATGCTTCCCGTATACGAGCTCTACGCGCGCGACAGGTACCTGCCGTCGCGCGTGTCGACGCGGATCGTCTCGCCCTCGGAGATGAACAGCGGAACCTGGACCACCACGCCGGTCTCCAGCGTGGCCGGCTTGCTGCCGCCGCCCGACGCGGTGTCCCCGCGCAGTCCGGGCTCGGTCTGGGTCACCTCGAGGTCCACCGACCCGGGGACCTGGACGTCGCTCGGCTGGTCGTCGAGGAACAGGACGTCCACCTGATCGCCGGCCTTGATCCAGTTGAGCGCGTCCTTGAGCGCGTCGGTGGGCAGCGCGATCTGCTCGTAGGTCTCGGTGTTCATGAAGTGCGCGCCGTCGCCGTCGGCGTAGAGGAACTGCATGTTCCGGCCCTCGCTGCGCACCGAGCGAAGCTTCTCGCCGGCGCGGAAGGTCTTGTCGATGACATTCCCGTCGCTGGCGCGGCGCAGCTTGGTGCGGACAAACGCCGCCCCCTTGCCCGGGTTGACGTGCTGGAACTCGAGCACCTTGTAGATGGTGCCGTCCACCTCGACGTGGTTTCCGCTTTTCAACTGATTTGTGCTGATAGACATAGCGCGGGTCGAGGATAGCGGCGACCCAGGGGGCTTGACAGCGGCACGACGGTTCAGCGAGGCTGCTCGCGACGGTCGGTGTGCCGAGAGGAGCGAGGAGCATGAAACGTCCAAGGGCGTACGCATGGGTACTGGCGGTTCTCGTGATCGGCGCCTTCCCAGCTGTGGCCAGCGCCGGGGTGGCCCCCGGCCCGATCGGCGAGATCGACTGCAACGGCCTCAGCCCAATCCAGGCGCCGGCGCATCCAACCGCCGCGTGTGCCGACCCGCACGGCGACTGGGCGGGCCGGTTCTACGAACACGGGCACTACATCGGCCACGACGAGCCGGCTCTCAGGTTCATCTCGAACGCCCCCGGGTCGGGCAACGACGTCACCTTCGTCGAGCGACTGGGGAGGGACCCGCAGGCATTGCCGACGGTCGACAATCCGGGAAATGACGTAACCCACTACTTCGAGCTCACCGTCGCGCCCTGGCTGTCGCTCACGGTCTGCGACCCCAACTCGACGCCGCAACTGCCGTGCACCCCCGAGTCCGACAAGAACGCACCGCGTGGCAGCTATCCGGGCGCGGGGGCGGCGTTCGTCGAACTGCAGTTCTACGCCCCCGGTTTCGCGCCGTTCGTGGACAGCATCAGCTGTGACAACACGCACTGGTGCTCCGCGCTCACGATCGACAGCCTCGAGTGCGGCACCGACGGCAACACGTGCAACCCCGACTGCGAGGAGCCGCAGAACTTCGCCTTCATCCAGCGCGACGGCGTTCCGACCGGGCCACCCGGCCCTCAGGAGACCAATTTCGCTTCGTTCACCCCCAACCGCAACACGCTGCTGATGAATCCGGGGGACACGATCGTCGTGCACATGTTCGACGCCAGGCTCCCCGGAGGTGGGCACGCACTCGAAGCGAGCGAGTACGACGCCACCACCCACCAGTCAGGCTTCATGATCGCCTCGGCCGCGAACCGGTTCATGACGACCAACCCGGTCGACTGCTCGGGGACGGCGTTCAACTTCGAGCCCGAGTACTCGAGCGCGGCGGCACAGAACCTGATCCCGTGGGGGGCCGGTCCGTACATGCTCGACACCGAGTACGAGCTCGGACACTTCGAGCCGTGCCGGAAGGTGACCGGACCGCAGACCCTGGCGCTCAGCGACACCATCAACGACACCTACTGGACCAACTGCCAGGGCCGCTACGAGACCGGACAAGAGGATCCGGACCTCGAGCCCGACGACAGCCCGTGCTATCCGTTCGGCGACACGCACGGCGGACTCGCGCCGCCGAACCTGGTCACCGGCTGCGACGTGTTCTTCGACGCGATCGGCGACCTCGACTACGACGGTAACTCCTACTACGCCGACTGGCCGACCTCGACCCAGCCAGGGCGGTTCCCGGGCACGACCCCTCAGGCCCAGCCGACCAGCCAGGGACGCACGTACCCGCAGATCCAGTTCGAGACCGATCTCGCGGCCACCGAGTTCGCGAACAACTGTGACCTGACCACCGGAGCGAACTGCACGGTTCCGCCGCCCGGGCCCGGCCACTTCTATCCGTACTGGACGCTCGTCAAGGACCAGCAGCTCGGGTGCACGTGGCAGTTCGGCAACGCGGGCCGTACGGGTAACTCGTTCGGCGGCGACGCACAGTACGGCGAGATCACGTTCAACCCACCGGGCGCGTTCACCAGCCTGATCCAGTCCAACCCGAGGTGCGATCAGCGACACTAGTAGGACGACCGAGCACTCCACCTATTTCCGGCCGCGGGGCCTGAACGGAATCGAGGCCCTGCACGCCCGGTTCGTCGAGCACGCCTACCGGCCGCATTCGCATCCCACCTGGACGGTCGCCGTCGTCGAGCGCGGTGCGGCCCGGTTCGACCTGGACGCCACCCAGCAGCGCGCCGCGCAGGGCGAGCTGTTCGTGCTCGAGCCCGAGGCGGTGCACACCGGCATGGCCGCGGTCCCGGAGGGCTGGGCCTACAAGGTCCTGTACATCGAGCCGGCCCTGATAAACGAATGGGACGAGCGTGACTCGGGCCCACCCCGCGCCGCCCGGTGGGTGGTCTTCCGCGACCTACAGCTCCGGGGCGCGCTCGAGCGCGCACATACCGCGTTGGCGAAAGAGCCGAAAGGCGGTCTCGCGGTCGAGGAGGCCCTCCTGGGCGCGGTCGCGGCCCTGCGCCCACATCTGAAGCCGGGACCGCCGAGCCAAACCCGCGAGCACGCCGAGCACGCAGCCGTGCGTCGGGCCAGGGAGCATCTCCGCGACCGGTGGGATCAGAAGGTCACGCTCGCGGAACTGGCCACGCACACCGGCCTCAGCCGGTTCGAGCTCATAAGGCGTTTTCGCGAGCAGAGCGGAGTGACGCCGCACGCCTACCAGACCAACCTCCGCGTCGACGAGGCCCGCCGGCGCCTGGCGGCCGGCCACCCGCCGGCCGCCGTGGCGGCCGACTGCGGATTCGCCGACCAGCCGCACCTGAGCCGCGTGTTCAAGCGCTCCGTAGGGGTCAGCCCCGGCCGGTACGCGCGGGCGCAATAACGTTCAAGACAGGCGCGCAAGGATTCGTGTCATGGGCGTCGGCCAGTTCGACACGAAGGTTGCGGTGGTGGTCCGCGACGACCTCGCGACGTGGCAGCGGCTGAACGTCACGGCGTTTCTGATGGCCGGCATCACCGCGCAGGCCGGCCCGGCCGCGATGGGCCAGGACTACGAGGACGCCGACGGCCGGCGTTACCTGCCGCTCTTGGTCCAGCCGGTGCTGGTGTTCGAGGCCGGCGCGGCCAAGCTCACGACGCTGCGCGAGCGCACCGAGCGCCGCGGCGTCACCATCGCCATATACACGCGCGAGATGTTCGCCACGGGCAACGACGAGGACAACCGCGCTGCGGTGCGCGCGGTGCCGACCGGCGAACTCGACCTGGTCGGGATCGGCTTGCGCGCACCCCATCGCGACGCCGACGCAATCCTGCGGGGCATCGCGCGCCACCCGTAGGATCGACGTCTGCCCTCACCCTGGCCCCAGACCCCTCCCAGCCCGGCGCATCGCGCGGCCTTCGCCGACGCCATCCCGAAATCGTTCTGGCTCGACACGCTGCCCGCGCGCGCCGAGCACCCGCCGCTCGACGAGCGCATCGAGGTCGACCTGTGCATCGTCGGCGGCGGTTACACCGGGCTGTGGGCGGCGCTGTACGCCAAGGCCCTGGACCCTGAACGCGAAGTCGTGCTGCTCGAGGCGACGCGGTGCGGCGCCGGCGCCAGCGGGCGCAACGGCGGCTTCGTGCAGTCGTCGCTGACCCACGGCACGCGCAACGGCCTGACCCGCTTCCCGGAGGAGATCGAACGCCTCGAGCGACTCGGGCGCGAGAACTTCGACGCGCTCGCCGCGGACATCCGCGAGCTGGGCATCGACGCGGAGCTCGAGCAGACCGGCGACCTCGTCGTCGCGCTCGAGCCGCGCGAGACAGCCGAACTGGCCGACGAGGCCGAGCTGATGCGCCGCTTCGGCTACCGGGTCGAGTTGCTCGATGGCGAGGAGGTCCGCGCCTCGATCACCTCAGAAAAATTCATATCCGGAATGCTGACGAGAACCGGGTCCGCGCTGGTGAACCCGGGACGGCTGGCCGACGGTCTGCGCGGCGCCGCCGTTCGCGCCGGCGTGCGGATCCACGAGCGCAGTCCCGTCCGCGCCCTGGAGCCCGAGGTAACCACCGAAGCCGGCGTGGTCAACGCGCGCCGCGTGCTCCTCGCCACGAGCGCGTACCCGCCGCTACTGCGCGCGATCAGGCGCTATATCGCGCCCGTCTACGACTACGTGCTGGTCACGGAGCCCGTAGACGCAGGCGCGATCGGCTGGCGCGACCGCCAGGGACTCAGCGACATGGCCAACCAGTTCCACTACTCGCGGCTGACCGCCGACGGGCGGATCCTGTGGGGTGGCTACGACGCGGTCTACCGCTACGGCGGTCCGGTCGGCCCCCAGCTGGACGACGACGAGCCGACGTTCGCCCGGCTCTCGCAGCACTTCTTCACCGTGTTCCCCCAGCTCGAGGGCGTGCGCTTCACCCATCGCTGGGGCGGTGCAATCGACACCTGCAGCCGCTTCTCGGTGTTCTTCGGCCGCGCGCTGGGCGACCGGGTCGTGTACGCCCTCGGCTACACCGGCCTGGGCGTGGCGGCGAGCCGGTTCGGCGGACGGGTGGCGCTCGATCTGCTCGACGGCCGCCCCACCGACGCGACCGAGCTGGCCATGGTGCGCCGGCGCCCGCTCCCGTTCCCGCCCGAGCCGCTGCGCAGCGCGGTCATCCAGCTCACCCGCAACCGCCTCGCCGCCGCCGACCGCAACGACGGCCGCCGCGGACTGTGGCTTTCGGCACTCGACCGCCTCGGGCTCGGCTTCGACAGCTAGCGCGACCTACTGCACCTTGCCGCGCGCGGCGACCGCCCACGTTGCCTCGATCCGACCGCCCCGGTGCACGTGCAGCACGTCGTGCAGGTTGATCGTTGTGTCGATGTGGGATGGGATCAGCGTCACCCGCTCGCCAACGCGTAGCTCGCGGCGCTCGGGATCGCCGGTGAGGATCCCGTGCTCGTCGCCCCCGTGCCGGTAGGTCCAGCCGGGCGCGTCGACGAGGCGGGCCGGACCGGAGTCGTTTGAGAGCGTCTTCAGGCCGGCGTCGATCACGGCTCGGTCGGGCGCCGGGCGGCTGATCACGGTGGCGCTGACCGCCAGCGCGGACCGGTACGGAACGCCGCCGGTGTCCAGGTAGTCGGCGTCCATGAACGCGAACGATCCGGGCTGCACCTCCGTCACCGCGTCATGGGCGGCGCAGAACTCAGCCGTCCCGGTGCCTCCGGTGCTGACCACCTCGACCGCGTGCCCGCCGGCGCGCAACTGCTCGACGGCCGTCTCCAGCCGCCCCATCGACTCATCGCAGCGCCGGCGCCGCTCGTCGGGGTCACGGACGTGCTGGAGGTTTCCCTCGTAGCCCTGCACGCCGACCAGGCGCAGGTGCTCGAGCGCGGCGATCCGATCGGCGAGCCCGCGGGCGTCTCCGGGCACGACACCGCAGCGGTCCTGGCCCACGTTGACGTCGATCAGCGTCTCGAGCGTGCGGGGCACCGCGGCGTCGATCGCCGATGCGCCCTCCCAGGAGTCCACGACGATGCGCACGCGCCCCCCCGGCCATTCCGAGACCAGCCGGGCGAGCCGGCGCACCTTGACGGCACCGGCGATCTCGGTCGTGATCAGCAGGTCGTCGATCCCGCCGGCGAGCATCACCTCGGCCTCGCTCAGCTTGGCCACGCACACGCCGGTGGCGCCTGCGTCGAGCAGGATCCTCGCCACCGCCGGGCTCTTCGCGGTCTTGAGATGCGGGCGCACGCGGACGCCGGCCAGCCGCTCGAGGCAGGCCCGGACGTTGTCCTCGAACACATCGAGGTCAACGATCAGGCATGGCGTGTCCAGCTCGTCGAGGCGCTGGGTGCCCATCGCTCAGCGGCGCTCGAACGCCAGCCGGATGCCCAGCCCGATCAGCACGGCGCCGGTCAGCCGTTCGACCCGCCGGCCCCACCCACCGGCCACGAACGCATGCTTGGCCCGTGCGACGAGAAACGCGAGCAGTGAGTACCAGACGAGATCGAGGGCGACGATCACCCCGACCATCGCCAGCGCGCAGGGCAGCACGGCCGCGCCCCGCGGGATGAACTGCGGGAACAGCGCGACGAAGAACACCGCGAGCTTGGGGTTGGCGAGGCTCGTGAGCAGGCCCGTCCGGAGCGCCCCCCGGCCCGAGACGGTTTCTGGCGCCTCATGCTTGGACCGGATCGAGCGAAGGCCGATGATGATGAGCGCCACCGCGCCTGCGAGCTTGACCACGTCGAACACCTCAGCCGAGGTCGCCACGACCGCCGCGATTCCCACCGCTGCGAAGCATCCCCAGGCCAACACGCCCAGGGAGTTCCCCGAGGTCGTCAGGAACGCGTGCCGCCGCCCGCCCCGGACGGCGTTTCGCACCACGAGCGCGGTCGCCGCCCCCGGCGTGAGCGTCAGCAGCGCCGCCACCGGAACGAAGGTCAACACCATGTGGAGCATCCCAGCATCCTAGGATCCCAGGCGATGATTGCCTTCGTCACCGGTGCCAGCTCCGGCTTCGGCGCGGCGATCGCCCGCCGCTACGCCGGCGCCGGCGTCCGGGTCATCGCCACCGCGCGCCGCCGCGACAGATTGCAGGCGCTGGTCGACGAGTTCGGCGAGGATTTGATTTTTGTTTCAGGGCTCGATGTGCGGGACGCGGTCGCCATCGAGCGGCTCGTCGCGTCGCTCCCGAGTGCCTTCGCCGAGATCGACGTGCTCGTCAACAACGCCGGGCTCGCGCTGGGCCTCGAGCCCGCGCCGGAGGCGGATCTCGAGAACTGGGACCGGATGATCGAGACCAACTGCACGGGGCTGGTCACCGTGACGCGAGCCGTGCTCCCCGGGATGGTCGAGCGCCGGCGCGGACACGTCGTGAACATGGGCTCGGTCGCCGCCACCTACCCGTACCCCGGCGGGAACGTGTACGGCGCGACCAAGGCGTTCGTGCGGCAGTTCAGCCTCGGGTTGCGCGCCGACCTGCATGGCACCCGCGTCCGGGTGACGTGCATCGAGCCGGGCCTGGTCGGTGGGACCGAGTTCTCGGAGGTCCGCTTCGGCGGCGACGCCGACCGCGCCGCCGCGATGTACGCCGGCACCCAGCCGCTCACGCCCGAGGACATCGCGGCGACCGTCGAATGGGTGACCGCCCAGCCGGCGCACGTGAACGTCAACACGATCGAGCTGATGCCGGTGGCACAGAGCTTCGGCCCGCTCCCCGTGGATCGCGGTGAATGAACCCACCCCGAAAGTGGTTCAGATCACGGTGCTGGCGCCGCCTCGCCGCGAGCTCCGGCCACGCATGCCGGGCGGTCGACGCCGCGTCGGGATCGGGATCGGACTCGTGCTGGCCGCGGCGGCGGCCGTCGCAGTGCTGGCGAGCGGACCCCTGGGCAGCGGGCACCGGCCGGCGCGCGCCG